>Ga0302347_1001086_pt1 | contig 35322 bp, 26 predicted proteins | sample PhyWR1_FD_202178 | JGI IMG/M metagenome (GOLD analysis project Ga0302347, IMG submission 202178) | Leaf surface microbial communities from wheat plants in UC Gill Tract Community Farm, Albany, California, United States - DLSL W.R1 (v2)... | ecosystem: Host-associated > Plants > Phyllosphere >... | reverse complement strand
GGGGTGTTTGCCATGCTTAATCTGGTTCCGGGCAAGCAATTATGTGAAACGCTGGAACATCTTATTCGTGAGAAGGATGCTTCTGGCACAGAAAAATACATCAGCGACATTGACGCCTACGTCAAAAGCTTGCTGTAGCAAGGTAGCCTTTACATGAACAATATGAACGTAATTATTGCCGACGACCACCCGATTGTACTGTTCGGTATTCGCAAATCACTTGAACAGATCGAGTGGGTGAATGTTGTCGGTGAATTTGAAGACTCTACAGCACTTATAAATAATCTTCCGAAACTTGATGCACACGTGCTCATTACTGACCTCTCCATGCCTGGAGATAAGTACGGCGATGGCATCACGCTGATCAAATACATCAAGCGCCACTTTCCGAGTATTTCAATTATTGTTCTTACCATGAACAATAACCCGGCGATTTTAAGCGCCGTGCTGGAACTCGACATTGAAGGGATTGTCCTGAAACAGGGCGCGCCGACGGATCTGCCTAAGGCTCTGGCTGCACTGCAGAAAGGCAAGAAATTTACCCCTGAAAGCGTTTCTCGCCTGCTTGAGAAAATTAGCGCGGGTGGTTACGGTGACAAACGTTTATCACCGAAAGAAAGTGAAGTACTGCGCCTGTTCGCTGAAGGTTTCCTGGTCACTGAAATTGCCAAGAAGCTGAACCGCAGTATCAAAACCATCAGTAGCCAGAAGAAATCGGCGATGATGAAACTGGGCGTAGAGAATGATATCGCCCTGCTGAATTATCTCTCTTCGGTTACCCTGAGCGCAGTCGATAAAGACTGATTCCGTTCTGGTAATAAAAAACCCGGCAGCGCTCGCGCGTGCCGGGTTTTTTTATGCTCTCGATTCCCTGACGCGGGCCGCGTAAATCGACAACGTCTGTTTTATCACATCCAGCGTTACCGGTTTTGACAGGCAACTGTCCATGCCTGACGCCAGGCAGCGCTCTTTCTCTTCGGCCAGCGCATTGGCGGTGACCCCGATAACCGGCAAGGTCATACCAAGCTGGCGAATGCGCTGGGTGAGACGATACCCGTCCATGTTGGGCATGTTCACGTCACTGAGCACAATATCGATGTGATTTTTGCTCAGCACGTTTAGCGCATCCACGCCGTCATTTGCGGTTAAGCATTGATATCCCAGCGATCCCAGCTGATCGGCCAGCAGGCGACGGTTGATCGGATGGTCATCCACCACCAGAATCATCATGTCGTCATTCATCGTAACAGCGGACTGCGGTGAAGGCAGCGCGGTACCGCCGTCGTGGGCATCCCCTTCCACATTGTAGATATGTGCCAACAGATGCAGAATCTCATGCGGCGTTGCCACGCTGTGCGTCCACTCTCCGGGAACACGCTCCTGCGCAATACCAATATGGCGACGACAGAACGTAATTACGGCTCTGCCCTGCCAGGACGGGTCGACCTCAACATCCGTAATCAGCGTATCGTCAGCGTCCGTTTTTTGCCCAGCTTCATAGCGTGCGACACGAATGCCTCGGTTCGAGAGCAATGATTCCAGGAAGCTGTACAGTGACGCGTTATGCACAGCGAGCCAGCACATTTTGTCGCTCAACCCTTCTGCCGGACTTTTCACCGGGTATTGCGCAGAATAGAGCGGAATGCGGATCGTAAACTGGCTGCCCATGCCCGGCTCGGTATCGACAGAAATATCGCCATCCATCATGCTGATCAGCTGTTCGCAAATGGCCAGCCCCAGCCCTGTGCCCTGGAAGTTACGCTGCACCCCGGTGCCAACCTGGAAGAACGGATCGAAAAGTTTCACCACTTCTTTTGCCGGAATTCCGACGCCGGTATCGCGGATGCGAATGCTTAAATAATCCCCTGCGCGAGAAACATGCAAAATGATACAGCCGACATCGGTGAACTTAATCGCGTTGCTGAGCAGGTTTGAAATGACCTGTTGTAAACGCATCGGATCGCCCAGCAGTGTCAGCGGCACATCCGGCTCGATAAAGCAGTACAGCCCTAGCTGTTTGCGGACCACCAGCGGCATATAGTTAGCGCTGATATGGTTCATCACTTCACGAGGCGAAAACTCGCTCGGTTCAATTTTAAGCTGTTCAGACTCAATTTTAGAGAAGTCGAGAATGTCGCTGATGATTTTCAGCAGCAGACTTGAAGAGTTGTTCATCGCCGTGACCAGGCGCTCTACCCCCTTCGGCAGCTCTTTTGTTTGCAGCAGATCGAGGTTACCAATAATCCCGTACAGCGGCGTGCGCAGCTCATGGCTCACGGTCGCGAGGAACATCGACTTGGACTGGCTGGCCTGTTCCGCTGCCTGCGCCATTTCCTGTAACGACTCTTCCATTTTTACACGCGAAGAGACGTCCACCAGTACACAGATCGCCACGTTCTCATTGCGATAGCGCGAATGGACAAAGCTTATCTGCAGGTTGGTGTGATTGCTGGTTAATACGTCGACAAAATTGACCTGCTGTCCGCAGATGATTTGCGTCAGTCGCTGTCGGTCTTCATGCGTCAGCATGTTCAGATAGTTATGCGCCAGCTCGTTGCTCAGAATATTCGTGCCATCCTGCGTACGGAGGATACAAATCCCAACGGGTGCCGAGGCGACTATTTTACGGTTAAATTGCTCGTGCTCTTCCAGGCGTTGAGCATCGCTCTCCGCCGGGATGAAAATTTTACGCTCATACATGCGCGCCAGCATGAACAGCGCGATCCCCACCAGCACATTCAGCAGGATGGAGTTAAGGATGAGCATCCGAATGCGTTCCAGCACCATATCAACGGGCACGGAGTAGACAATGCTCAGTGACGATGGCGGTAAACTTTTCTTGAGCACCAGCTCATGGAAACCCGACGTATAGCCAAACCACGAGCGTTCCTGCATCCAGCGAGGATCAACCTTTAAGCGGTTCTCAGGCCCGGTCAGCGAAATCAGCGTATGACCATTTTCATCGAGGATCGTCACCCCCATAGGCAAACTGCCCGGCGTGAAGAAGTTCTCCATGCGAACCGTTTGTTCAGTGCCCAGCAGCGCCTGCAGGCGATTGGCGAGATAAACCGGCGTGAGGGCGTAGAAATAACCCACACCCGGACGCGGTCCCTGGCTTATCCAGAAGATATTATTGCCACGTTCGTCCTGTGGGGCATTACGATACTTAATGATGCGTTCGTGCAAACTTTTCAGCGCATCTTCGCGCTCAACCGGCACATCCCGCAGGCCGAAATCGGCTAAACAGAGATTCTCACTGCCGATCAGAAATACCCGGTTGAGATCATAGGCCGCGGAAAAATTATCGCGCCAGTAGCGCATAAACCAGGCCAACGACTCAAGCGAGCCACGCCACGCCGTGCCCATTGCCGAGCAATCGGAGTCGGGAAATAACGGTTCGAAATCCGGCACTTCTGATTTGTCATTTCGCCCGCGCGTAGCCAGAATGCCGTTTTCCGCCGTCAGACGGTTTTCAGCAATGTACTTCAGCTCTTTCATGACATCAGTCGTACGCTGAATGTAACGCTGGGCCTGATCGGAACTTAAATTAAACTCCTGACGGATCTCTGACTCCTTCTGATGCAGCGCATTAACGATGTAAAACACCGAAAAAAATGCAACCAGCAACCAAAGCAATAACGCCAGCGCGCGAAAAAGATAGCGAGAGACTTTAAGAGTGGTGCGAAAGGAGACGAGGTATTTCAAGGGGGCGAAGCTCCGCCGTCAGAGGCAAAAGAATGTGGTTAAGGTAGCGGTAAACGCGGCGTGCCGCAATGCTCAGTTGTCTGCAAAAAAGAAAGGGCCGGAATCCGGCCCTTTTTATGTCAGGAGACATTACTCTTCGGCATCATCTGCCGCATCGTCATCAGAATCTGCTTCGTCAGAATCAGCTTCATCGGTCTCGGTTTCCGGTGCGATTTCATCGTCACCTTCCGCAACGCTACCGTCGATGGAATCAAGTTCTTCGTCGTCCACTGGCTCAGCGACACGTTGCAGGCCCACCACGTTTTCGTCTTCCGCAGTACGGATGAGGATAACGCCCTGGGTGTTACGCCCTACCACGCTGATCTCAGATACACGCGTACGCACCAGCGTCCCGGCATCGGTGATCATCATGATCTGGTCACAGTCATCAACCTGCACCGCACCCACAACAGAGCCGTTACGCTCGGTGACTTTGATGGAGATAACGCCCTGTGTGCCACGAGACTTGGTCGGATATTCGCCTTCCGCAGTCCGTTTACCGTAACCATTCTGCGTCACGGTCAGGATAGCGCCTTCACCGCGTGGAATGATCAGTGAAACAACGCTGTCTTCGCCCGCCAGTCGAATACCGCGAACGCCGGTCGCTGTACGACCCATTGCGCGTACGGCGTTCTCTTTAAAGCGCACCACTTTACCGGCGGCAGAGAACAACATAACCTCGTCAGAACCGGAGGTCAGATCCACACCGATCAGTTCATCACCTTCGTTCAGGTTGATGGCGATAATCCCGGCAGAACGTGGACGGCTGAAACCGGTCAGCGCGGTTTTCTTCACGGTACCGCTCGCGGTCGCCATAAAGACGTTCACGCCTTCTTCGTACTCGCGTACCGGCAGAATCGCGGTGATACGCTCGTTCGGCTCAAGCGGAAGCAGGTTGACGATCGGACGACCACGCGCACCGCGGCTCGCTTCCGGCAGCTGATACACTTTCATCCAGTACAGACGACCACGGCTTGAGAAGCACAGGATCGTGTCATGGGTGTTCGCCACCAGCAGGCGGTCGATAAAGTCTTCTTCTTTGATACGGGCTGCCGATTTGCCTTTACCACCACGACGCTGAGCTTCGTAGTCGGTCAACGGCTGATACTTCACATAGCCCTGATGAGACAGGGTCACAACCACATCTTCGCGGTTGATCAGATCTTCAATGTTGATATCAGACGTATTCGCCGTGATTTCAGTGCGACGCGCATCACCAAACTGGTCGCGGACCAGTTCCAGCTCTTCGCGGATCACTTCCATCAGACGATCGGCGCTGCCGAGGATATGCAGAAGCTCTGCGATCTGCTCCAGCAGCTCTTTGTACTCGTCGAGCAGTTTTTCATGCTCAAGGCCAGTCAGTTTCTGCAAACGCAGATCCAGAATCGCCTGTGCCTGCTGTTCGGTCAGGTAATATTGACCGTCACGCACGCCAAATTGAGGTTCCAGCCACTCAGGGCGCGCCGCGTCATCACCCGCACGTTCCAGCATGGCAGACACGTTGCCCAATGCCCACGGCTGAGCAACCAATCCTGCTTTCGCTTCGGCAGGGGTTGGCGCACGACGAATCAACTCGATGATCGGGTCGATGTTGGCCAGTGCGACAGCCAGCGCTTCCAGAATGTGCGCGCGATCACGCGCTTTACGCAGTTCGAAAATAGTACGGCGAGTTACCACTTCACGGCGGTGACGCACGAACGCGCTCAGGATATCTTTCAGGTTCATGATCTTCGGCTGGCCATGGTGCAATGCAACCATGTTGATGCCGAAGGAAACCTGAAGCTGAGTCTGGGAGTACAGGTTGTTCAGCACAACCTCACCCACCGCGTCGCGTTTGATTTCAATCACGATGCGCATACCGTCTTTATCAGACTCGTCACGCAGCGCGCTGATGCCTTCAACACGTTTTTCTTTTACCAGCTCCGCGATTTTCTCGATCAGGCGAGCTTTGTTCACCTGATACGGAATTTCGTGGACGATAATGGTTTCACGACCGGTTTTCGCGTCGGCTTCCACTTCCGCGCGGGCGCGAATGTAAATCTTGCCGCGACCGGTGCGGTACGCTTCTTCAATCCCACGGCGGCCATTAATGATGGCGGCAGTTGGGAAGTCCGGGCCTGGAATGTGTTCCATCAGCCCTTCGACGGTGATCTCTTCATCGTCGATGTAGGCGAGGCACCCGTTAATGACTTCAGTAATGTTGTGCGGCGGAATGTTCGTGGCCATACCGACGGCAATACCGGAAGAACCGTTAACCAACAGGTTTGGGATCTTGGTCGGCATAACATCAGGAATACGCTCGGTGCCGTCGTAGTTATCGACGAAATCAACCGTGTCTTTTTCCAGGTCAGCCATCAGCTCATGGGCGATTTTCGACATACGGATTTCCGTATAACGCATCGCCGCAGCGGAGTCACCATCGACAGAACCGAAGTTACCCTGGCCATCCACCAGCATGTAACGTAAGGAGAAAGGCTGCGCCATACGGACGATCGTGTCATACACGGCAGTATCACCATGGGGGTGATATTTACCGATGACGTCACCAACGACACGGGCAGATTTTTTGTAGGCTTTATTCCAGTCATTGCCCAATACGTTCATGGCGTATAGTACGCGACGGTGTACCGGCTTCAGGCCATCTCGGACGTCTGGCAGCGCACGGCCAACAATGACCGACATCGCATAATCCAGATAGGAGCTCTTAAGCTCTTCCTCGATGTTAACCGGTGTAATTTCTCTCGCAATGTCGCTCATCTAACCGCTATCCCTCTACTGTATCCCGGATTCAAAGGTCGCAAATTATAACACAATCGCTCCCATACAGGTAAACCTGTATGGTTTATTCGCGGGGAGAGCCTGATATACTCGATCCTCTTGCGAATTAAGGAGTAAAAGCGCCCATGAATGCCGAAAAATCCCCGGTAGCTCACAACGTCGACCATGCAGAGATCGCCAAATTTGAAGCGGTGGCATCCCGCTGGTGGGATCTCGACGGTGAGTTCAAACCTCTGCACCGCATAAACCCGCTGCGTTTGGGCTATATCGCGGAGCGCTCCGGCGGTCTGTTCGGTAAAAAAGTGCTCGACGTCGGCTGCGGCGGCGGCATTCTGGCCGAAAGCATGGCGCGCGAAGGCGCAACGGTTACCGGCCTGGACATGGGGTTTGAACCGCTCCAGGTTGCGCGTCTGCATGCCCTGGAATCCGGTATTCAGGTTGACTATGTTCAGGAAACCGTTGAAGAGCACGCCGCGAAACACGCGCATCAATACGATGTCGTCACCTGCATGGAAATGCTCGAACACGTTCCTGACCCGCAATCGGTGGTCAACGCTTGTGCTTCTTTGGTGAAACCCGGTGGGCACGTCTTCTTCTCGACGATTAACCGTAACGGAAAAGCGTGGCTGATGGCGGTGGTGGGCGCGGAATATGTGCTGCGCATGGTGCCGAAAGGAACCCACGACGTGAAGAAATTCATCAAGCCTGCTGAATTATTAGGCTGGGTAGATCTGACCTGGCTGAAAGAGCAACACATCACCGGCTTGCATTACAACCCATTGACCGACAAATTCAAGCTTGCGCCGGGTGTGGATGTTAACTATATGTTGCACACGACGACAAAAAACGACTAACGTCATTCATTATTCTTATAAAGATTGCGCGACATCACGTTGCGCAATTCTGACCTCTCGTTGAAGAAATCAGCACTCGATCAAATTTTAGATTTTTTTTCTAAATTATTGACATGACGTCCAGGCCTTACGATACGAGGACTTAGGGTTTATTACGCTTTAGCAACCTGAAATTAACGTCAAAATCAACTCTTGTACTGAAATGATTCCTTACTAGAATACTCACCATATAGCGTTTTTCTTATCGCAAACCCCCTATATGTAGTATTTATCCACAGAGTTAGCCACAAGGCGGTTCTGTGGATAAGCAGGGGGATATTTTTTTATTTCACGGACAGGTAAAAAACCACATGAATCAAAGTCTGCTGGTGACAAAGCGCGACGGTACTACCGAGCGTATCAATCTCGACAAAATCCATCGAGTTCTCGACTGGGCAGCAGAAGGACTGAACAACGTATCTATCTCTCAGGTGGAACTGCGTTCACATATTCAGTTCTACGACGGGATTAAGACCTCAGATATTCATGAAACCATTATCAAAGCCGCAGCCGATCTGATCTCCCGCGAAGCACCGGATTACCAGTACATGGCCGCACGCCTCGCCATTTTCCATCTGCGCAAAAAAGCCTACGGTCAGTTTGAGCCGCCAGCGCTGCTCGATCACGTCACGAAAATGGTTGACCTGGGCAAATACGACGCGCATCTGCTGGAAGACTACACGGAAGAAGAGTTCAAGCAGATGGACGGGTTTATCGACCACTGGCGCGACATGAACTTCTCCTACGCCGCGGTGAAGCAGCTGGAAGGCAAGTACCTGGTTCAGAACCGTGTAACTGGCGAAATCTACGAGAGCGCACAGTTCTTGTATATTTTGGTTGCTGCGTGCCTGTTCTCAAACTATCCGCGTGAAACGCGCCTGGACTACGTGAAGCGTTTTTACGACGCCGTATCCACCTTTAAAATTTCTCTGCCTACGCCGATTATGTCTGGCGTGCGCACCCCGACGCGTCAGTTCAGCTCCTGCGTACTGATCGAGTGCGGCGACAGCCTGGATTCCATCAACGCGACCTCAAGCGCGATTGTGAAATATGTCTCCCAGCGCGCCGGTATCGGTATCAATGCCGGCCGCATTCGTGCGCTGGGTAGCCCAATTCGCGGCGGTGAAGCGTTCCACACCGGCTGTATCCCGTTCTACAAACACTTCCAGACCGCGGTGAAATCCTGCTCTCAGGGCGGCGTACGCGGCGGTGCAGCCACCCTGTTCTACCCAATGTGGCATCTGGAAGTCGAAAGCCTGCTGGTCCTGAAAAACAACCGTGGCGTTGAAGGCAACCGCGTTCGTCATATGGACTACGGCGTGCAGATCAACAAACTGATGTACACCCGTCTTCTGAAAGGCCAGGACATCACCCTGTTCAGTCCCTCCGACGTGCCGGGTCTGTACGATGCGTTCTTCGCCGATCAGGATGAATTTGAACGTCTGTACACGCAATACGAGCAAGACGACAGCATCCGTAAGCAGCGCGTTAAAGCCGTCGACCTGTTCTCCCTGATGATGCAGGAACGTGCTTCTACTGGCCGTATCTACATTCAGAACGTTGACCACTGCAACACGCACAGCCCGTTTGATCCGGCGATTGCGCCAGTGCGCCAGTCTAACCTGTGCCTGGAAATCGCTCTGCCGACCAAACCGCTGTACGACGTTAACGACGAAAACGGCGAAATCGCGCTGTGTACGCTGTCTGCATTCAACCTGGGCGCGATCAAGAGCCTGGCCGAGCTGGAAGAGCTGGCTGTGCTGGCGGTTCGTGCACTGGATGCCCTGCTGGATTATCAGGATTACCCAATTCCGGCAGCAAAACGCGGCGCAATGGGTCGTCGTACCCTGGGTATTGGCGTGATCAACTTCGCCTACTGGCTGGCGAAAAACGGCAAGCGTTACTCCGATGGCAGCGCCAACAACCTGACGCACGAAACCTTCGAAGCGATTCAGTATTACCTGATGAAAGCCTCTAACGAGCTGGCGAAAGAGCAAGGCGCGTGCCCGTGGTTCAACGAAACCACCTACGCGAAAGGCATTTTGCCGATCGATACCTACAAAAAAGACCTGGATGCGATCGTCAATGAGCCGCTGCATCTCGACTGGGAAACGCTGCGTGAGTCCATCAAGACCCACGGCCTGCGCAACTCCACGTTGTCTGCGCTGATGCCGTCAGAGACCTCTTCGCAGATCTCTAACGCCACCAACGGTATTGAGCCGCCGCGCGGTCACGTTAGCATTAAAGCGTCGAAAGATGGCGTGCTGCGTCAGGTGGTCCCGGATTATGAACTGCTGAAAGACAGCTACGAGCTGCTGTGGGAAATGCCGAATAACGACGGTTATCTCCAGCTAGTCGGCATCATGCAGAAGTTTATCGATCAATCGATCTCTGCCAACACCAACTACGATCCAACGCGCTTCCCGTCAGGAAAAGTGCCGATGCAGCAGTTGCTGAAAGACCTGCTGACCGCCTATAAATTTGGCGTAAAAACTCTGTACTATCACAACACCCGTGACGGTGCGGAAGATGCGCAGGACGATATGGCACCTTCTATTCAGGACGATGGCTGCGAAAGCGGCGCATGTAAGATCTAATGAAGGGCGGGGATTTCCCCGCCTTTATTTCGTAAGACAGGACATCTATTCATGGCATATACCACCTTTTCACAGACGAAAAACGACCAGCTCAAAGAGCCGATGTTTTTCGGTCAGCCGGTCAACGTGGCACGCTACGATCAGCAAAAATATGACATTTTCGAAAAGCTGATTGAAAAGCAACTCTCCTTCTTCTGGCGTCCGGAAGAAGTGGACGTTTCTCGCGATCGTATCGATTTCCACGCGTTGCCGGATCATGAAAAGCACATTTTCCTCAGCAACCTGAAGTACCAGACGCTGCTGGATTCCATCCAGGGCCGTAGCCCAAACGTGGCGCTGCTGCCGCTGATCTCGATTCCTGAACTGGAAACCTGGGTTGAAACCTGGGCGTTCTCCGAGACGATCCACTCGCGTTCTTACACCCATATCATCCGTAATATCGTTAACGATCCGGCGGTGGTATTTGACGATATCGTCACCAACGAGCAGATCCAGAAACGCGCGGAAGGCATTTCCCACTATTACGATGAGCTGATCGAAATGACCAGCTACTGGCATCTGCTGGGTGAAGGCACGCATTCTGTTAACGGTAAAACCGTGACCGTCAATCTGCGTGCGCTGAAAAAACAGCTGTACCTGTGCCTGATGAGCGTTAACGCGCTGGAAGCGATCCGCTTCTACGTCAGCTTTGCCTGCTCGTTTGCCTTTGCCGAGCGCAAACTGATGGAAGGTAACGCCAAAATTATTCGTCTGATCGCCCGTGACGAAGCGCTGCATCTGACCGGCACTCAGCACATGCTGAATCTTTTACGCAGCGGCGTGGACGATCCGGAGATGGCCGAGATCGCCGAAGAGTGCAAACAGGAATGCTATGACCTGTTCGTGCTGGCCGCCCAGCAGGAAAAAGAGTGGGCAGAGTACCTGTTCCGCGATGGCTCCATGATCGGCCTGAACAAAGATATTCTGTGCCAATACATCGAATACATCACCAATATCCGCATGCAGGCGGTAGGGCTTGAGCTACCGTTCAAAACGCGCTCCAACCCGATTCCGTGGATCAACACCTGGCTGGTGTCCGATAACGTGCAAGTTGCGCCGCAGGAAGTGGAAGTGAGTTCTTATCTGGTCGGTCAGATTGATTCCGAAGTGAACACTGACGATCTGAGCGATTTCCAGCTCTGATGAGCCGCGTAACGTTAAGCCTTTCCGGTACAGAAGTATTGTGCCGGGAAGAACACCCTTCCCTGCTGGTGGCCCTGGAGTCGCATCAGGTTGAAGTTGAGTATCAGTGCCGTGCGGGCTACTGCGGCTCATGCCGCTGTCGTTTAGTGGCAGGACAAGTGGACTGGCTAACGGAACCGCTGGCGTTTATCAACGATGGGGAAATTTTGCCCTGCTGTTGCCGGGCAAAAGGCGATATCGAAATCGAAATGTAATGCCCGCTTACGCGGGCATTTTTTTAGCCTCGTTTCTGCATCATCTCCGCATGATGGCGTTTTTCGCCAATCATAACGACGATCAGCAGTAATACCGCCATAATGCTGCCGCCAATCATCACCATAAAGCCACCATCCCAGCCGAAGAAATCGACCGTGTAACCCACGATGGCGCTGGCCGCGACTGAACCACCAAGATAGCCGAACAGACCGGTAAAGCCCGCGGCAGTGCCTGCGGCTTTTTTCGGCGCCAGTTCCAGCGCATGCAGACCAATCAGCATCACCGGACCGTAAATCAGGAAGCCGATCACAATCATACAGGCCATATCCACGCCCGGATTACCTGGAGGATTCAGCCAGTACACGATAGTGGCGATGGTCACGAGCGTCATAAAGAACACGCCCGTTGCACCACGGTTGCCTCTGAACACTTTGTCCGACATCCAGCCGCAAATTAACGTGCCTGGAATACCGGCGTATTCATACAGGAAATAGGCCCACGACGACTTATCCAGTGCGAAATGCTTCACCTCTTTCAGATAGGTCGGCGACCAGTCGAGGATGCCGTAACGCAGCAGATAGACAAACACGTTGGCGATAGCGATGTACCACAACAGTTTGTTAGGCAGAACGTACTTCATGAAGATCTGTTTTGCCGTCAGCTCTTCTTCATGCTGCTCGTTGTAATCGTCCGGGTAGTCGTTTTTATACTCTTCAATCGGCGGAAGACCGCACGATTGCGGGGTATCACGCATCAGAGCAAAGGCAATGATCGCAATAACGATGGCCCCAAAAGCAGGCATATACAGCGCCGCTTTCCAGTCGTTAAACCACGCCATCCCCAGCAGGAACAACAGCGGTGGAATACCGCCGCCAACGTTATGCGCACAGTTCCACACCGAGACAATCCCGCCACGCTCTTTCTGCGACCACCAGTGCACCATGGTACGTCCGCACGGCGGCCATCCCATTCCCTGGAACCAACCGCACAGGAACAGCAGGACAAACATGATGGCGATACTGGACGTTGCCCACGGCACAAAGCCCATGAATAACATCACGGCGGACGCCAGAATCAAACCGGCGGGCAAGAAGACGCGCGGATTCGAGCGATCCGAAACGGACCCCATAATGAACTTGGAAAACCCATAGGCAATCGAAATACCCGACAGTGCGAAACCTAAATCACCGCGTGAAAAACCTTGTTCAACCAGATACGGCATCGCCAGCGCAAAGTTCTTACGCACCAGATAGTAAGCGGCGTAGCCGAAGAAAATACCGAGGAAAATCTGCCAACGCAGGCGACGGTATAGCGGGTCGACTTCTGCCTCTGACACGCGCGCCTGATGCGGCGCAGGTTTGAAGATACTGAGCATTAGAGCCTCCGTGGCCATGTCATAAATTTACGAGGTTGTGTAGCCACCCCGATTCCAGAGGCCGCGATGTTAAAAAATCACAGCGATTGTTACTGTGAATCAACGCACAAATTGTTACAGAAATATGACAAAATGAGCAAATAAGCGCATGGGATCACGCTTTAGTTTCGTATTGCGCTCGATTATGTTCGAAATCAAACAAACCACACTCTTAATGTGGCTGAATAGTAAAAAACGAACATGAGGGAAGATAATGACACTGCGCGATCCTCGTTATAGCGATGTGATTATCATCGGCGGCGGTGCAACAGGGGCTGGTATCGCACGAGACTGTGCCCTGCGCGGGCTAAAGGTTACGCTGCTTGAGCGTCACGATATCGCCACCGGTGCGACCGGGCGAAACCATGGCTTACTGCACAGCGGCGCGCGCTACGCGGTGACCGACAACGAGTCCGCCCGCGAGTGCATCGCAGAAAACCAAATTCTCAAACGCATCGCCCGCCACTGCATTGAGCCTACCGACGGCCTGTTTATTACCCTGCCCGAAGACGATTTCGCGTTTCAGCAGACCTTTGTCCGGGCCTGCACCGAAGCGGGTATTCATGCCGAAACGCTCGATCCGGCGCTCGCCAGACGCCTTGAACCCTCGGTGAATCCTGCGCTCATTGGCGCAGTGAAAGTCCCCGACGGAACCGTCGATCCCTTCCGCCTGACCGCCGCCAACATGCTTGACGCGCGCGAGCATGGCGCGATCGTTCTGACGGCTCACGAGGTCACCGGCCTTATCCGCGACGGCGATACCGTGCGGGGCGTGCGCGTCTATGACACGCTTTACGGCGAACACAGTGAGCTGTATGCCGACGTGGTTGTCAACGCTGCCGGGATCTGGGGCCAGCGCATCGCTGAATATGCCGACCTCTCGATCCGCATGTTCCCGGCGAAAGGCTCGCTGCTGATCCTCGACCATCGCATCAACAATCACGTCATCAACCGTTGCCGCAAGCCGTCCGACGCGGACATTCTGGTGCCTGGCGATACCATTTCGCTCATTGGCACCACGTCCACGCACATCGACTATAACGATATCGACTGCAATCGCGTCACCGCCGAAGAGGTGGATATCCTGTTGCGCGAAGGAGAAAAACTGGCCCCTGTCATGGCGCAAACGCGCATTCTTCGCGCGTATGCAGGGGTGCGTCCGCTCGTAGCCAGCGACGATGACCCTACCGGGCGCAACGTCAGCCGCGGGATTGTCCTGATGGACCACGCCAAACGCGACGGTATGGAAGGTTTTATTACCATCACCGGCGGCAAACTGATGACTTATCGCTTGATGGCCGAGTGGGCAACAGACGCTGTATGTCAAAAGCTGGGCAATACGCAGCCCTGCTCCACAGCGCAACGCCCTCTGCCAGGCTCGCAGGAATCTACTGAAAAAACGCTGCACAAAATTATCTCGCTCCCCGCGCCACTTCGCGGTTCGGCCCTCTACCGCCATGGCGATCGCACGCCAGCCTGGCTAGGCCAGAGTCGTCTCAGCCGCAGCCTGGTGTGCGAATGCGAAGCCGTGACGGCGGGCGAAGTGCAATACGCGGTTGAGAATCTGACGGTCAATAATCTGCTCGATTTACGTCGCCGCACCCGAGTCGGCATGGGAACCTGTCAGGGTGAACTGTGCGCATGTCGCGCCGCCGGACTTTTGCAGCGCTTCAACGTCACCACATCAGCACAGTCGCTCGCACAGTTAAGCGAGTTTCTTAACGAACGCTGGAAAGGTGTGCAGCCCATTGCCTGGGGCGATGCGCTGCGCGAAAGCGAATTCACCCGCTGGGTATACCAGGGATTATGCGGACTGGAAAAGGAGCAGCACGATGAAGTTTGATACGGTGATTATCGGCGGCGGTCTGGCAGGAATTCTGTGCGGACTTAAGCTTACCCAGCGCGGTCTGCGATGTGCGATCGTCAGTCGTGGCCAAAGCGCTCTGCATTTTTCGTCCGGATCGTTAGATTTGCTGGGCGCGCTTCCTGACGGCTCCGTGGTAGACGCACCGTTAACCGCGTTGCAAGACCCCGACGCATTGCCCGCAGAACATCCCTACCGGCTGGTGGGCACGGACAATATCGCGCGTCTTGCCGATGAGACTGAAACGCTGCTCGCCACCTGCGGGGCGCGACTCCGTGGCCATGCGCGTCAAAATCATCAGCGCGTCACCCCGCTCGGCATGCTCCGTCCCGCATGGCTCAGCCCCGAAGAGGTGCCCTTCGCCCCGATTCAATCGCAGCGGGTACGCGTGGTCGGTATTAGCGGTTTTCTGGATTTTCAGGCGCATCTTGCCGCCGCATCGCTGCGTAATCAGGGCATCAGCGCCGATACCGCAGAAATAGAGTTGCCGGAACTGGACGTGCTGCGCGATAACGCCAGCGAGTTTCGCGCGGTCAATATCGCCCGTTTTCTTGATAACGATGACAAATGGCCGCTGCTGTTCAACGCCCTGCAGCCGCTCAGCCAGGGATGCGATGCGTTGTACATGCCGGCCTGTTTTGGCTTAGCGGATAATCGCCTCTGGCGTTGGCTGTCAGACCGGCTACCCTGCGCGCTCTATTTATTGCCGACGCTTCCGCCTTCGGTGCCGGGCATACGTCTGCACAATCAACTCCAGCGCCAGTTTATTGCTCAGGGCGGCGTCTGGATGGCCGGCGATGAAGTCAAAAAAGTGACGCTCGACAACGGCGTCGTCAGCGCCCTTTGGACACGAAATCATGGTGATATCCCGTTACGCCCGCGGTTTGTGGTGCTGGCAAGCGGCAGTTTTTTCAGCAACGGGCTTATCAGTACTCGCGAAGGGATACGCGAAGCCGTGTTGGGCCTGGATGTGCGGCAAAACACCTCCCGTGCCGACTGGTATCAAAGCGATTTCTTTGCCCAGCAGCCGTGGCAACAATTCGGCGTGATCGCTGACAATACCCTACGACCGCAGCTTTCCGGCTCTCCCGTCGATAATCTTTACGCTATCGGTTCCGTGCTGGGCGGTTTTGATCCCATCGCGCTGGGCTGCGGTGGCGGCGTTTGCGCCATTACCGCCCTGTATGCCGCAGAACAGATTTGTCAGCGCGCAGGAGGCGAGCAATGAACGACACCCGTTTTGAAAGCTGCATTAAATGCACCGTGTGTACCACGGTTTGCCCGGTCAGCAGCGTGAATCCGCACTATCCAGGGCCGAAACAGGCGGGACCGGATGGCGAGCGGCTGCGACTGAAAGACGGCGCTTTGTACGATGAGGCGCTCAAATACTGTATCAACTGCAAACGTTGCGAGGTCGCGTGCCCTTCCGATGTCAAAATCGGCGACATCATTCAGCGCGCGCGGGCGCAATACAGCAAACAGAAGCCAAAACTGCGCGATATAATTTTGAGCCACACGGATCTGATGGGCACTGTTTCAACCCCATTTGCGCCGCTGGTGAATGCCGCGACATCGCTGAAGCCGGTACGTCAGCTCCTCGACGTGGCGCTGAAAATCGATCACCATCGCAGCCTGCCAAAATATTCACACGGCACCTTCCGCCGCTGGTACAAATCGGTCGCCGAGAAGCAGGCAACCTACGCCGATCAGGCTGCCTTTTTCCATGGGTGTTACGTCAACTATAACCATCCGCAGTTGGGCAAAGATCTGATCACGGTGTTAAACGCGATGGGCACCGGCGTGCAGTTGCTAAATAAAGAGAAGTGCTGCGGGGTGCCACTCATTGCCAACGGCTTTACCCACAAAGCGCGCAAACAGGCGCAAAGCAACGTGTCGTCGCTTCGAGAAGCCATTGTCGGGAAAGGCATTCCGGTCCTCGCCACCTCGTCCACCTGTACCTTTACGCTACGCGACGAATACCCGCACGTGCTGGATGTGGACAACAGCGGTCTGCGTGAACATATTGAGCTGGCCACGCGTTTTCTCTGGCGCAAACTGGATAACGGTCAGACGCTGCCCTTAAAACCGCTGCCGCTGAAAGTGGTGTACCACACGCCGTGTCATATGGAAAAAATGGGTTGGTCGATCTACACGCTGGAATTGCTGAGGCTAATTCCGGGTCTGGAACTGACGGTTCTGGATTCGCGCTGCTGCGGGATTGCGGGAACGTACGGCTTTAAAAGCGAAAACTACCCGACCTCACAGGCGATTGGTGCACCCCTGTTCCGCCAGATTGAAGAGAGCGGCGCAGACATCGTGGTGACCGACTGCGAAACCTGCAAATGGCAAATTGAGATGTCCACCAGCAAACGCTGTGAACATCCCATCTCGCTACTGGCAAAAGCGCTGGGGTGATCATTATCGGGGCTTTCAGGCCCCGATATTTTTACTCAATAAACAGCGTATCCACCACGTTAATCCAGCCGTGTTCGCTGGCAACCTCTTTGCCGTTCAGCCAGCGACGCAGCATATTCAACGCCATCATCGCGCACACTTCCTGACGCACCTGCAGGCTGTAACGGGTGATGCTCATTTTGACCCTTAGCGCGTGGGTTCCCTGCGGTGTCGCCAGCGCAAAGTTGAGATGTTCATCTTCCAGCCCGCTCACTGCCAGCGCCAGCCCAGCAAAATGTTTCACCCGACGATCGGCCGCCCAATGTGCGGTTTGCGCCAGCGTCTCTTCCTGCGAGGGCACCACTTCGCTCGCCAGCAAGGAGGCGTTTTCGCGTGATAACTGTAAGGCCAGCAAACCGCCGGTAAACTGCTCGCTGAGCGTCAGGCTCAGTTGACGTTCATTCAGACAGCAGGTGATTTGCGCGGGTAACCCTTCGGTCCCTTCGAAAATCAGATTTTCTCCCGCCACGCGCTGCACTTCAGGCCATGCCGCCAGCATTGCCGCTTTTTGTGTTGCCGGCCCGGTGAGCTTGAGCTCAATGATCGGCATCGAGGAGCGATAGCCCATCGACACGCCTTCGGGCAGTTTGAGATGATCGAGGCTTTGCGCCAAATCGCTTTCTGAACGACCAAACGTCGTCAATCGCAGGCACAGCGGCGGCTCAGGCAGCGTAAAGCGCTCGCGCAGACGCGGCAGAATCTCCTGCTCAACCATAACTTTAAATTCAGACGGAACGCCGGGCGTAAAGAACATCAGGCAGCGGTTGAGCTTGACGGCAAATCCACAGGCCGTGCCGACCGGGTTGTCGATAAGCTCCGCACTGGCGGGAATTTCGGCCTGCTTGCGGTTGCTCGGCGCCATGACTCTGCCACGATCGTTGAAAAAACGTTCCATATGCGTGAGCCACGCTTCATGAAGCACCAGCCCTTCACCTTTTGCCGTTGCGGCAGCCAGCGCACTGAGATCGTCACTGGTTGGCCCCAGGCCACCGTTGACGATCAACACATCCGCATGTTCACTCCGCTCGCGCAAAATGCTGACGAGATCATCCAGGCGATCGCCGACGGTATTGCGGCGTGTTAACGGTAATCCCCGCTCAAAGAAAAAATTGGCGAGCCAGGCCGCATTGGTATCGGTGATCTGTCCATGCAGCACTTCGTCGCCGGTGGATAACATTTCCACGTTTAGCATTGTGTTCTCCCACTTCTATGGTCAAAACACTATACCCTAAATCATTCGAATTGCAGGATAACGCGCACCGTTTCGCTGAAAGGATGAGGTTCGAGGCTCATCGCCAACGTGAGATATAACGGGTATTCGCGCAATGCAGGAGGGGCAGAAGAGAGGAACAGGCGCGGCAGAATACCGCGCCAGAAAATCAGAAACCGGCGCTAACGCCAACGTACGGGCCATCAGCCAGTGCGTTGTCACGATTGCCGTCTTTACCCGCCAGATTCAGGTAGCGATAACCTGCTTCAACGGTAATCGGACGCATGATTGTCCAGCGCGCGCCAGCGTTGGCTTCTTCATAGCTGTCGATACCGCTGGAGAGGGAATCCGGAGAATAGTAGTACTCGCCGAAAAGGCCGAAGCTGTCGCCAATTTTCCACTGCAAACCGCCACCTACTGCCGCTGCGTAACCTTCGTCACCGTTGTTCGGGTTGGTATAGATACCTTTGCCGCCAACGGTTGCCAGGAAAGGTCCCAGAGGAATATTCAGACCTAAACCGAGGCTTGCCGCGTCGCCGTCGTCATCGTTGTGCGTCCAGTTACCGGTCATTGCCAGACCAGACGTCTCCGTCCCCAGACCAAAACCGAGGTTAGTGTAATCTTTACCCGCCTGGCCGCTCACAGAAATGGCGTTTGCCGCCGCAGAAACAAAAAACAGGCCGCTAAGACCCAAGAGTGCCACTTTTTTCATTGTCGTGATCCCACACAAATTTATCGTTAAATGTCCCAAACCGCGTGATTCTAACGCGAGTCTGTCAGGGATCAAGTGCTATGCGTGCGCAGGAGTTTTAGATTGTAACGATTTGAAACTTGACCGTTTATCTTAAGTAAACAGGCGTCGAAGCACACGCCTGCCGCAGGTTCAGCCTTTCAGAAAAGTATTAACCCACTGCTGTAACGCGCGGCGAGAAATTTTAATGCCCCCGCTTTTCAGCTCTGCGGGCAACACCAGCCAGTGTAGCGGCTGCTGGAAGCGAGCCAGCTTGTCGCGCACCCACTCTGGAAAAACGGTGATATCGATGCCAGCTTCACACTCAACCACGGCGACAGGCCGTTGACCAAACTCAGCGTCGTCCAGCGGAACCACAAACACCTGATGGATCAGGGGATGCGCCCCGATAACACGTTCGAGTTCTTCCGGCTGTATCCCTTCCCCCCCGCTAAAAAACAGGTTATCCATGCGCCCAAGAATCGTCAGACAGCCCTCGATAAGTTCACCGCGATCGCGGGTGGCAAACCAACCCTGCTCATTGACCAGCGGGATGATGTTGTCATCACGCCAGTAGCCGCTGGCCATGCTCTGCGCCTTGAGCCAGATCTCACCGTCGACAATTTTGACTTCCCGTCCCGGGAGTGGGCTGCCTACATCCGGTTTCCCGTCAGCCTCTTTCGCGCAGACCGTCGACGCGAATTCGGTGAGACCGTAGCCACACCAGCAGCGAATACCTTGCGCTTTAGCCTTTTGCGTGAGTTCAACGGGGATTGCCGCGCCGCCCAGCAGGACAGCGTTGAGGGCAACAGGCTCAGAATGATTCAGTAAACGCCAAAGCTGCGTCGGCACCAGTGAGGCATGCGTACAGCCCTGCAGCATCTGTTCGAGCGGTTGTTTTTCACGCACGGTGAGTCGTGCACCGGCAAACAACCAGCGCCACAAAATCCCCTGCCCCGAGACATGGAACAGCGGCAGCGACAGCAGCCAGTCGTCATCGGCGCAATACGGCATCAGCGACAACACCCCTTCTGCGCTGGCGAGATGCGCGGCGGGGGAATGGATGGCCGCTTTTGGCAGTCCGGTTGAGCCGGAGGTCAGCGTCATCGACGCCAGCCGCTGTGGTTGCCACATGACCGAATGGCTGCCCGGAACCTCCCGCATGGCGAGCGGCTCTAGCCCGTCAAATTCGCCATCCAGCACCAGCGCAAAACGCAGCGTCATTTGCGGGATCAGCACATTGAGGAGCGGGCGCGGAAGCTGCGGGTTAACCGGTAAAATGCGCGCGCCGCATTGCAGCAGCGCAAGCCATGCCAAAAGCGTGTTGGGGTGATTTTGCGCCATCAGCATCACCCCGTCGCCTTCCTGAATATTCTGCCGATGAAATCCGTTTGCCAGCGCATCCACTCGCTGGCAAAGCTGACGCCAGCTCAGGATTTCCTGGTTTAGCCGTACCGCAGGTTTATCCGGATGAAGCGTGCACCAGTGCTTCCATGGCCAGTCGGTAAAACTCATAGCAGCGGCTCCAGCGCCTCAATATCCAGATGCGAGAGCGTATTACCAGGCCAACGACGCACCAGCTGCGATTGCATCAAATTAAGCGTATCCAGTCCGGGGATGGTCTGCGGCGTCAGCCACGCGGCGATGCGGGCAAGCTGCGTCAGGCCGAGGCTAGATTCAATCGACGAACTGATCACCACCGTCAACCCCAGCGCATGCGCAGCGGCAACCTGTTCACGCACTTTATCCAGACTGCCCGTGAGCGTCGGTTTGATCACCACCGCCGTCACACCCGGTTCCGCGACAAATTCAAAATCCGCTTCGCGCAAACTTTCGTCCCACGCGATAGCGATCCCGGTTTCCTGCGCAAAAGCACGGGAATCATCACGGGTTTTGCACGGCTCTTCGAGAAAGGCAATGCGATCGCGATAATCAGGATTGACGTATTTCGCGAATTGTTGCGCTTTGAGCGGCGTCCAGGCGCGGTTGGCGTCCAGACGCAGGCGCAGATCCGGAATGGCTTCCAGCAGCAGATTGACCACCATCCCATCGCGTACCGCTTCGTACAGACCCACTTTTACTTTAGCGACTTTTTCACCCGGCATCGCGGCCAGCGATTCAAACAGCTCATCGGGATCGCCTGAACAAAGCGGCGCAGCGCGGTAATCCGCCGCGTCAGGCAGCGTACCGTCAAGCTCAGCAAGCGCGCAGCTAATCCCGAACGCGGCAGATGGAATGTCTGGCAATGCGGGGGATTTCCCGTCACGCCAGGCGTTGACCCACGCCAGCAGCGCCGTTTCGGCCTCAGCCAGCGATTCGAGACTGAATCCCGGCAGAGGTGAAATCTCGCCCCAGCCCTGACGGCTGTTCTGCTGAAGATGGACCAACAAGCCGTCACGGGTTTTGAGCCGCCGATCGCGCAGCACCACACCCGCATCCATGGGGATCTGCCAGCGGTAAACCTGCGCGCTACGCATTACGGGTTACGCTTGTATTTGCTGAAGTCCGGCTGGCGTTTTTCATTAAACGCGTTGCGGCCTTCCTGACCTTCTTCGGTCATGTAGAACAGCATGGTCGCATTACCGGCCAGCTCCTGCAGACCCGCCTGACCATCGCAGTCAGCGTTCAGCGCCGCTTTCAGGCAACGCAGCGCCATTGGGCTGTTTTGCAGCATTTCACGACACCAGCGAACGGTCTCTTTTTCCAGATCGGCAATCGGCACAACGGTGTTAACCAGGCCCATATCCAGCGCTTCCTGGGCATTGTACTGACGGCACAGGAACCAGATTTCACGCGCTTTTTTCTGACCCACGATACGCGCCATGTACGATGCGCCCCAGCCGCCGTCGAAAGAACCGACTTTAGGTCCGGTCTGGCCGAAAATCGCATTTTCAGCAGCGATAGTAAGGTCACACATCATGTGCAACACGTGACCGCCACCGATGGAGAAACCGGCCACCATCGCCACAACGGGTTTTGGACAGGTGCGGATCTGGCGCTGGAAGTCGAGCACATTCAGGTGATGAGTACCTGAATCATCCTGATATCCGCCGTAGTCGCCGCGAACTTTCTGATCGCCGCCGGCGCAGAAAGCTTTATCACCTTCGCCGGTCAGCACGATGACGCCAATGTTGTCGTCGTAACGCGCGTCGGCCATCGCCTGAATCATCTCTTTAACGGTCAGCGGACGAAATGCATTACGCACCTGGGGACGATTAATGGTGATTTTAGCGATACCGTCGGCGGACTTATGATAACGAATGTCAGTGTAACCTTCGGAGCAGTCTTGCCATTCAACCGGTGCGTACAGCATTTGTTCATCAGGATAGATCATGAGTTGTCCTTTATTCGAAGACGCAGTATCTGCGCCAGACATGCAGCCACCGCAACGGGGTTTTCCCGATGGGCGTTGTGTCCGGCATTGGGAATCACATGGCGTTGGGCATTCAGTTCAGACGCTATTGCGCCAAACTTGTCGTCGCGTTCGCCATACACATAATGGAACGGATAGTTGCGCGAGCGCAGAGCCGATCGCAGATCGGGCTGGTGTGCAAGCGAGGTCGCCTGCAACATGGCACCGAGCGCCGAGCCGTTATTTTGACTGCGAAGCGCCACCAGCGCGTGACGCTCGGCGTCATTTAATGAGGCAAAAACCGGTTGGTGATACCAGTCCCTGAAGACGTTGTCTAAGGGTTCGCGCCGCAAGCGCTCCGCCCATTGGGCGTCCGATTCCGCCCGCGCTTTGCGGGTCGGTTGATCAAGCAGTCCAGGATGTCCGCCTTCAACGACCAACCCAATCAGTCCCGCTGGCTGCTGGCAGGCGTGGTACATCGCGATACGGCCGCCGAGGGAGTATCCCACCAGCCAAAATTTAAGTATGTTGTAACTAACTAGCGTTTTGGTGAGCAATTCGCTGACTTCGCCAAACCCCGTCACGGCAATGTTTGCGGAGTCACCGTGTCCGGGCAGATCGAGATGCAGTTGCGGATAATTGGGCAACTGCGCGCCCACATCCTGCCATTCCCGACTGTCACCGGAAAAACCGTGCAGGAAAACCAGCCAGGGAAAGCCCGGTTTTCCTGCGCGCGTTTTACCGGCCAACATCATAGATGGCTCACCTGCGCGAGCAGAGTTTGCAGCGTTTGCGCCCCGTCAGACTCATTCACCACCAGCTCGATGAGCGTCGCACCCGGCTGTCGCCAGGCAGTGCTCATGGCATCGTCCAGTTCGGACCAGCTTTGCGGACGGTGATATTTGAGGCTGAACATCGCTGCCGCGTGCTCGAACTGCACATTTTGCGGCATCAGGTAGAAACGCTCGCGCTCACTTTGCGGCGTTGGCAGCAGAGAGAAAATTTGTCCGCCGTTATTGTTGACCACAATCAGCACGAACGGTGCCGACGCCTGGCGCAGCAAGGCCAGCGCATTGAGGTCGTATAACGCTGATAAATCGCCCACAATCGCAAGCGTTGGTTTGGTGCTGGCGCGCTGAACGCCCGCGGCGGTGGAGATCAGCCCGTCGATACCGCTGGCACCACGATTGCTATAAACCGGGTATCCGGTTGGGAGCTGTGAAAGCGCATCGATAAGGCGTACCACCAGGCTGTTTCCAACAAACAGCTGGCCCTGGTCGGGCAGATACTGGCGGATACGATGCGCCAGTTCCGCCTCGCCAAAATTCTCGCAGTGCTGCGCGGTGAGGCCCCACGCCTGGTGGGATAGCGCAGGGATATCCGTCGCCCAGGCTTGACGTTTTTCGGCAGGATGCTTTTCCAGCCAGTCGCCAATCGGACTAACCAGACGGCGTCCACGATGATGCGCGGGATCGAGTCGCCCTTCCAGCGAGTCAACCAGCCAGTACTCTTCCGGCTCGCAGGTGGATTGCCATTGCAACACACGTTTCCCGGTGAGGCTTGCGCCCAACTGAATCACAATTTGCGCCCGTGCAAGTTCGGTGACCGCTTTTGCGTTGCCCAGCCATAAATCTGCACACGGCAGCGGCTGTCCGGTTTGCGAAAGCACATCGCCAATCAGCGGCCAACCCAGCGTTTTGGCCCATTCAGCGACCTGTTTGCCCTCAGCGGCGCTCATACGCCCGGCGAGGATCACGCCGCGCTTCTGCCGCCAGTGGAACCAGTCGCGCTGCTGCGCGCTTTCCAGATGCGTTTGCGCGCGCAGCCACGGCTTGTCGCTTTGCCACCAGTCGCCCAGGGTTTGCTGCCATTCAACGCCGGTATCGTTCAATTCGCCGTAAAGGGGTTCAGCGAACGGGCAGTTGATATGCAGCGCGCCGTGACACAGTGCGCCCATAGCATGATCAAGCGTTGATACCAACCAACTGGCAGGAATATCCTGAGTGGGACGTGGCAACGAGAGCGCCTCGGCAGGGTGCGAGGCAAAGATACCGGGCTGACGAATCGCCTGATTGGCGCCGCAGTCGATCAGCTCAGGCGGTCGGTCAGCGGTGAGCAAAACCAGCTTTTCGCCCGTTAATCCCGCTTCAATCAGCGCCGGATAGAGATTCGCGACCGCCGTACCGGACGTGACAATCACCGCCACGGGCGCTTTACTGACTTTCGCCAGCCCCAGAGCCAGATGACCCAGGCCACGCTCATCAAAATGGGTGTGATGAATAAATGCGCGGTTTTCCGCTGCAGCAAGCGTCAGCGGCGTGGAGCGTGAGCCCGGCGCAATACACACATGCCTGACGCCATGGCGAGTCAGGGCTTCAAGAATGACCGCCGCCCAGCGTCGGTTAAAAGAACTTACTGACATGAAATTGTCCGGTATCAATATTAGGGCACAGTATAAATAATAGAGACAGATTGAATTTTGATATGAATCGGGAATGTGTGACTCAGTATTAATCCATAAGGAGCAATGTTCTCAGCCCTGCGGCTTTATTTTCTATCTCCTGCCACTCTTCTTCGGGAACGGATCCGCTAACAATCCCTGCTCCCGCATAGAGTCTTACCGCGGTGTCACTCACGCGTGCACAGCGCAACGTGACGCAGAATTCGCTTTGCTCCGGTGAAAGATAACCCGCAGAACCGGCGTACCACTCGCGCTCAAAGGGTTCTTTGCGCTGAATAAAGGCGCGCGCGGGGTCGCGGGGTAATCCTGCAACGGCAGCGGTTGGCTGCAATAAACGCAGGCATTGTTCATCATCGGCGGTTTTCAGTTCCGTCCAGATACACCGGCGCAAATGCTGCACCTTTCGCAGACGCACAATTTGTGCCGGAAGCACTTCAAGCGCCTGAGTATGATGCTGTAAACGCTGGCAAATATCTTCTACAACCAACATATTTTCGCGCTGATTTTTGTCGTCGTTTAGCAGCCATTCACCCAAACGATGACTCTGCGCGTCGTCAGCATGGCTGGCAACCGTTCCGGCAAGCGCTTCGGTGCGCAGACGTTTGCCACGTCGCCGCCACAGTCGCTCCGGGGATGAGCCCATAAAGGCGTTCTGCGCGTCAAACATCATGCAGAAATGATAACAGTTATGATTGATTCGTCGGCTGGCCGCCATCAGTGAAATGGCCGTGACGCGTTGGTCAAACTGCAAATCGGTTGCACGCGCTAGTACCACTTTTTCAAATTCACCGCGTGCAATGGCATCCGTCGCCTGCGAAACCAAACTCAACCATTCTGGCCGTGCGGGCAGATGCGTTTCGCGCACGATGTGCGATGAGAGCGTGGTTATCGGCCTGATAGCCTGGAGCTGCTGCAAAAATTCGAGGGCACACCGGGCATCGTCTTGTAAAGATAGCTCGCTCGACAGAGTGAGCCGTAAAGTCGCCGCCCCGCCCGTACGCAGCCATAGCAGGCGCGGCAAAAATAAATGGCTCTGTCCGGGGGTAAAGGCGTTGAGACCGCAAATGCGGGTATCGGGGGAGGCGTAGCGGTCACTTAAAAACTGGCGAGCGGCCGACAGCGTTGAAAAGGATTCTGCTACGCCAAGCGCAGCTATCTCTTCATCACCGCTGCGTTGTTGCCAGTAAAACTGCGGATAGGCGATCTGCGCCCCTAACCAGGCAAGAGGATCAAACGCATCGTTTAAGGGGAAGGAGACGTCGAAGTGACGCAGACCGGGCGTGGCTGGAATATCTTGTTGCAGAAAGTCGCCAAGACGTTCCAGCGCGATGGAAATCGAGTGCACGCGGTTCTCCCCTCTATAAAAACCTCATATTATACGGGGTACTGGTAATAAAAAGCAGTACCCACGTATAGGGAGGGGTCAACCGTTCGTGCGTAATATTAGCGGCGGGCGAGCAACAGCCCCAAAACCAGACCCGCAGCGGCGCCTACGCCAATACCTTGCCACGGTTTTTCATGCACATAGTCATCCGCACGATAAACCGCTTTTTTGGCGCGATAATAATAATTATCGGACGCATGACTCACGCGATTTTTCACGTCCTCCAGCGCCTGTTCAGCACGTGCTTTAAGCTCAATGTATTTTTGATCGGCCGGATCGCCCGAAGAACGCAGCACTTCTTCCAGCGTCTCGCTTAGCAGCGCCAGATCGTCATCGATACGGGTATCCCAGGATTGAAATGACATAGTTTTCTCCATATGAGTGCATTAGTTCGGTAACTATAGACAACGACAACTCATTGCGCCTGTTTCGTTTCTCTCGCCATGCCGATGTGCGGAATGCCATCTTCGTCGTAAACTTGCGTGACAGGTGCAAATCCAAAGTGGGCATAGAAAGGCTGGAGATGAGCCTGCGCACCGAGGTATAACGCCTTGTCAGGCCACTGTTTTTCGCATGCTAAGAGCGTTTGTTCCATCAACGCATAACCCAGTTTTTCGCCGCGCGCTTTGCTGCTGATAATCACGCGGCCAATCACCACCGGCTCAACATCTTCGTCACTTTTCAGAATCCTCGCATACGCCACCAGCGCGTTATCCTTCCAGCCGAGAATATGGCGGTTTTCGCCGATCAGGTCATCACCGTCAATATCCTGATACGGACAGGTCTGTTCGACGACAAACACTTCACAGCGCAATTTGAGGACGTCATACAGGACCGGGACGGTCAGCTCGCTGTGATGTAAATCTTGCCACTGAATCATGTCAGGCTCCTTATTGGGTATCATCCCGTTATACTAAACACTTTCTCGTTAGCAAAGAGTCTGATGGCGTTATGGAACTGATTTTTCTCGGCACATCTGCGGGCGTGCCAACCCGCTCGCGAAATGTGACGGCAATACTGCTGGATTTGCAGCATCCCACGCGCGCTGGCCTGTGGCTTTTTGATTGCGGTGAAGGGACACAGCATCAGCTATTACATACGCCTTATCATCCCGGTAAGCTCGATAAAATTTTTATCACCCATTTGCATGGCGATCACGTGTTTGGTTTGCCTGGATTGTTATGCAGCCGCTCAATGGCCGGAAACGTCAATCCGCTGACCCTCTACGGCCCTGCGGGGATTCGCGAGTTTACAGAAACCGCGTTGCGTTTGAGCGGTTCATGGACCGATTACCCGCTTGAGATCGTTGAAGTGAACGAAGGCGTGGTGTTTGAAGATGAGCATTATACCGTGACCGCAGGCGCGCTAAATCACCCAGTGGAATGCTACGGGTATCGCATTGAAGAGCACGACAAACCCGGAGCGCTGGATGCCGCAGCGCTGATCGCCGATGGCGTAAAGCCTGGTCCGCTTTTCCAGCGGCTGAAGCACGGCGACACGGTGACACTGGAGGATGGGCGTATTGTGAACGGTCAGAATTATCTTTCAGCGCCACAGCCGGGTAAAACGCTGGTGATTTTTGGCGATACGGCCCCCTGCCCTGCGGCACTTGCGCTGGCCAGATATGCCGATGTCATCGTCCATGAAGCGACGCTCGAGGCGGCGATGGAGGAGAAGGCAAACCGCCGCGGTCACAGCTCCACGCGCCAGGCTGCTCAGCTCGCCCGAGACGCCTCTGCGGGTAAACTGCTCGTCACGCATGTTAGTTCGCGCTACGACGCACAGGGTTGCGAATTATTGCTGAAAGAGTGCCAGGAGGTGTTCCCGGAATGCGAACTGGCGCAAGATTTCATGCAGGTTTACGTTTAGCCCTTCACTTTTCCCTCCGCGTGCCGATAACGATTAAAAGGCAAGCATCTCACTTGAGGGTAGAATGGATAATTTCCAGAAAGATATTGATGACAGGGCGAATCTCACCCTGTCAAACCGATTCGAACTTTTGCTGTTCCGTCTTGGTACGTCGTTGAATGAAAATAAGTCTGAGCTGTTTGGCATTAACGTTTTCAAACTGCGCGAAATTGTTCCTATGCCTGAATTCACTAAACCTGCGGGCATGAAATCGCCGCTGATGGGAATGGTGAATATTCGCGATCAGGTGATTCCAGTTATCGATTTGGCGGCCGTGGCGGGTTGTAAACCGGCTACCGGACTGAATATTCTGCTCATTACCGAATACGCTCGCAGCGTGCAGGCGTTTGCTGTGGAATCCGTTGAGAACATTATGCGTCTCGACTGGAAACAAGTTCATGCTGCGACTGCCGTCAGCGGCCGTTACATCACCAGCATCGCGTGTCTTGATGAAAATACGGATACGAACGATCTGGCAATGGTGCTCGACGTTGAGCAGATCCTGTATGACATCACGCCATCCAATCACGATCTGCATGCAACTAACCTGAATACAACCAAATTCAATATCAAGCCAGGCGCTGTGGCAATTGTTGCGGAAGATTCGAAAGTCGCGCGTTCTATGCTGGAAAAAGGGCTGGAAGCGATGAACATTCCTGCCGAAATGCACATCACTGGTAAAGAAGCGTGGGAAAAAATTGGCGTACTGGCCGCGCAAGCGCAGGCAGAAGGCGTCCCGATCACCGATAAAATTTCACTGGTCTTAACCGACCTTGAGATGCCGGAGATGGATGGTTTCACGCTGACGCGCAAAATCAAAACCGATGAAATTCTCAAACACATCCCGGTGGTGATCCACTCTTCCCTTTCTGGAAATGCCAACGAAGATCATATTCGTAAGGTAAAAGCAGATGGCTATGTGGCTAAGTTCGAACTGAACGAACTGTCCGCAGTGATTGAAGAAGTGCTGGATCGCTCAGCGAAGAAAATTGACGGTCCGCTGATTAGCCGTCGCGGCTGAGTTGCGGTACGGGCTGATGCCCAAACCGCGCCCCTCTCCTACAGAGCAAAGGGGCAAACCATAAAAAAACCCGCCGAAGCGGGTTTTTTTGTTTCATGCATTGCTTACATCAACGGCATCGCGTGCTGCACGAGCGTGATCAGCGGTTGCGGATAGATACCGAAGATCAGCACCAGCAGTGCAGAAATCAGCACCACAATACCGCCCGCGCTGTACTGCCAGTTGGTTGGCGCATCGCGGTTAAGCTGTTGCGGCGCGCTAAGATACAAGCTGACCGCTACACGCAGGTAGTAGTACAAACCAATTGCAGAGCCGATAACCACCGCAGCGGTCAGCCACCACAGACCAGCCTGTACACCGACTGCCAGCACGTAGAATTTACCGATAAAGCCCAACGTCATCGGAATACCGGCCAGAGACAGCATCATGACGGTCATAACCGCAGACAGAATCGGACGGTGCCAGAATAGACCACGGTAGGAGAACAGTGAATCAGCATCCGGGCCACGGTAAGGGCTGGACATCAGGCTGACCACACCGAACGCGCCGAGGCTGCTGAACAGGTAACCTGCCAGATAAACACCAACCGTTTCCATTGACATTGAACCGTTCTGCAACGCAATCAATGCCACCATCAGGTAGCCCAGATGGGAGATAGAGGAGTAGCCGAGCAGACGCTTGATATTAGTCTGGCTCAGCGCCATCAGGTTACCGAAGATGATGGAGGCGAAAGCAATCACGCCCAGCACCACACGTACGGCTTCACTGTCACCCACTGGAGCGTACAGGAACAGACGCATCACCACGCTGAAGATAGCGATTTTGCTCGCCGTCGCCAGGAAGGTGGAAACCGGAGCCGGTGCGCCCTGGTATACGTCTGGCGTCCACAGGTGGAACGGAACCAGAGAAAGCTTGAAGCCCAGACCCACGATCATCATGCCCAGACCCGCCAGCAGCAGCGGTTCATGCAGCATGTTGTCGCCAAGACTCTTGCCCAGTGCGACGAAAGAGAGATTACCGGACTGTGCGTACAGCAGCGCAATACCAAACAGCAGGAAAGACGAGGCCGCAGCAGACAGAATCGTATACTTGATACTCGCTTCCAGAGAGCGCTTTTGACGGTACGCATAGCCAATCAGGCCAAACAGTGGCAGAGAGATCAGCTCAATACCGAGGAACAGCGCCGCCAGATGGTTGGCGTTTGCCAGCAAAATACCACCCAGTGAGGCGATCAGGACCAGCAGATAAAACTCTTCTTTGTTGTCGTAATAGCCTTCGAGCCACGGGTACGCAAAAGTACAGGTTGCCAGGCTCGCCAGAAGCACCAGCCCGGTGTACAGCATGGCAAAGCCGTCAACACGCATCAGCGGGGTGACATCCATAGCGCCCACCTGGCCAACAAACCAGAGGGAGACTAACGCAGCGTTCAGACCCAGAACCGACAGCGTGGCATTCAGGAAGTGATTGCGTCGCCACGCAATGGAGAGCATCACAACCACCACCGTCAATCCGACGATCAGCAGCGGTAGCAGCGCGATCAGTTGTTGTGGAGTTATTGTCATGGCGATTTACGGCCTTGTAGTAGAAGCAGAATTAACAAACCACTGCTGGATGTTACCCATCGCGGAATGCGAAGTATCCAGAATTGGCTGCGGATATAAGCCCAGCAGCACCAGCAGTACGACCAGTAACAGAACGATGGACAGCTCGCGCAGCGACATCCCCGGCAGCTCTTGCGCCGCGATTTCACTCTTCGCTTTACCGAAGTAAGCGCGGTGCAGCATCGCCAGCGAGTACACGGACGCGAAGACCAGGCCGAAAGTGGAGACAACGGTAATAACGGGAACCACTTTGAAGCTGCCGAACAGAATCATGAATTCGCCGACAAAGTTACCGGTGCCCGGCATACCCAGCGTCGCAACTGCGAAGAACATGGACAGCGCTGGCAACCATTTAATTTTGCTCCACAGACCGCCCATCATGCGCATGTCGCGGGTGTGCAGACGTTCGTACAGCTGACCGCACAGAATGAACAGACCTGCCGCAGACAGACCGTGCGCGATCATCTGGATAACCGCTCCCTGGTACGCAAGCTGGCTGCCGGTGTAGATAGCAATCAGTACGAAGCCCATGTGGGAAACGGAGGTGTACGCGATAAGACGTTTGATGTCGTACTGCGTGAAAGCCATCCATGCGCCGTAGAAGATACCGATAACACCCAGCCACATTGCAATCGGGGCGAACTCAGCAGAAGCGTTCGGGAACAGCGGCAGTGCGAAACGCAGCAGACCGTAGGCCGCGGTTTTCAGCAAAATCCCTGCCAGGTCAACAGAACCCGCCGTTGGTGCCTGGGAGTGTGCATCAGGCAGCCAACCGTGCAGCGGAACAACCGGCATTTTCACCGCAAACGCGATGAAGAAACCGAGCATCAGCAGATATTCAACACCGTGCGACATTGGCGTTTTCAGCAACTCTTCATAGTTGAAGGTCCAGACGCCGGTCGCATTGTGATGCACAAAGACCAGTCCCAGGATCGCAATCAACATCACCAGACCACTCGCCTGGGTGTAGATGAAGAACTTGGTTGCCGCCGTGATACGCGTTTTACCGTCGGATGCCTTGTGGCCCCACAGCGCGATCAGGAAGTACATCGGCACCAGCATCATTTCCCAGAAGAAGAAGAACAGGAACATGTCGATGGCCAGGAACACGCCGATGACGCCGCCCAAAATCCACATCAGGTTCAGGTGGAAAAAGCCCTGGTATTTTTCGATTTCTCGCCAGGAGCACAGTACCGCCAGAACACCGAGCAGACCCGTCAGCACCACCATCAGCAGCGACAGACCGTCGATTGCCAGATGGATTGTGATGCCAAAACGTGGGATCCACGGCAGGATAAATTCAGATTGCCACTGCGGAAGGCCCGCAGACTGGGTCAAAGAATAGCCGCCCTGCAACCAAAGTTGCAGGCCAAGCAGAAACGTCAATCCCATGGTGATCAGCGCAATCCAGCGCGGCATCTTCACGCCAAAGCGTTCAGTCTGCCAGCACAGGAATCCACCAATGAAGGGAATTAATATCAACCAAGGCAATAACATAGCTAAGTATGTCCCTTATTTTTACTCCTGCCCAGGCTGTTTCGTTCGTCATACTCAACGTCGAAAAGCCTGTACTTCAGGAAAGTAATCTAAATGTATTCTTAGTTCACAGGCCCGGGATTTCACCGGGCCTATTCACACAACCATCAAACTCAACGCAACACCATCAGCAGAGCCAGCACCACAACCGCGCCGATGCTCATTGATGCGACATACCAGCGCAGATACCCGTTCTCGCTCAACAGCAGGCCTTTACCTGCAAAGCGGGAAAGAATCGCCGGGATGTTCATCATAGAGTTCATCGGGTCACGTTTGAGCAGCCACGCAATACCCAGGAATGGCTTGACGAAAATCTTGTCGTACAGCCAGTCGAAGCCCCATGCGTTGTACCACAGGGTACTCAGCAGACGCCCCGGCGCGCTGTTGGCAATTGACGTCACCAGAGTGCGTTTGCCCAGCCACAGCCATGCAGCAATCAGGATGCCCGCGATAGCGACCACACCCGAGGTGATTTCAAGCGTCAGAACGCGGCCGTGCTCAAGCTCGGTGGTATCTGGCAGTACGCCCTGCAATGGCGGAACAATCATTGCACCGACGAAAGTAGACAGCACCAGCAGCACAATCAGCGGCAGATGATGGGTAATCCCCTTCCCTGCATGCGCGTGAATTTGTTCTTTGCCGTGGAAGACGATGAAAATCATACGGAAGGTGTACAGGGAGGTCATAAACGCACCGACCAGACCTGCCACCATCAGATTGATATGACCATTCGCCATAGCACCTGCAAGGATTTCGTCCTTACTGAAGAAGCCCGCGGTGATGATTGGCAGCGCTGACAGCGCCGCGCCACCCACCAGGAAGCAGACATACACCAGTGGAATGGATTTGCGCAGACCGCCCATCTTGAAAATATTCTGCTCGTGGTGGCAGGCCAGAATCACCGAACCAGACGAGAGGAACAGCAGCGCTTTAAAGAACGCATGCGTCATCAGATGGAAAATCGCCGCATCCCACGCCTGCACACCCAGCGCCAGGAACATATACCCGATCTGGCTCATGGTGGAGTAGGCAAGAACGCGTTTGATGTCGGTCTGAACCAGCGCGGCAAAGCCCGCCATAACCAGCGTTACCGCACCCACGATACCGACCAGATGCAGAATTTCTGGCGTCATCAGGAACAGGCCGTGTGTACGGGCAATCAGGTAAACACCTGCGGTTACCATGGTTGCAGCGTGGATTAGCGCGGAAACAGGCGTTGGACCGGCCATCGCGTCAGCAAGCCAGGTCTGCAACGGCAGCTGCGCGGATTTACCCACAGCACCACCCAGCAGCATCAGGGTCGCCCACGTCAGCATGTTGTTGCCTGCTTCGAAGTGAGCCGGAGCCAGTTCCACCATTTCGCGGAAGTTCAGCGTGCCCAGTTCGTTGTAAAGAATGAACAGCGCGAAAGCGAGGAACACGTCACCCACGCGGGTCACGACGAACGCTTTCATGGCCGCTGCGCCATTCTTCGGATCGGTGTAATAGAAACCGATCAGCAGGTAGGAACACAGCCCCACGCCTTCCCAGCCGAGATACATCAGCAGCAGGTTATCGCCCAGTACCAGAATCACCATGCTCGCGATAAACAAGTTGGTGTACGCGAAGAAGCGAGAATATCCCTCTTCACCGCGCATATACCAGGAGGCGAACATGTGGATCAGGAAGCCGACACCGGTCACCACCGACAGCATGGTCAATGACAGACCATCCAGTACGAGGTTGAAACCGATGTTGAAATCACCGACCGACATCCAGGTCCACAGCGGTACGCTGAAGGCCTGCTTGCCGTTGTTAAAGAAGTCAATTCCCGCATACGCTGTGACCAGCGCAGCAAGGCCGATTGAGCCAATGCCCACCGTTGCGGACAGATTTTCCGACCAGCGGCCGCGGGAGAATGCCAGCAGCAAGAAGCCAATCAAAGGAAAAATAATGGTTAAGGCAAGCATGTTCATCCACGCAACTCACTTACTGAATCGATGTTCAGGTTCTGGCGGCGACGATGGAGCTGCAGCAACAGCGCCAGGCCAATACTCGCTTCTGCAGCCGCAAGGCTGATAGCGAGAATGTACATAACCTGCCCATCAGGCTGACCCCAATAGCTACCCGCGACCACAAAGGCCAGCGCGGAAGCATTAATCATGATTTCCAGACCGATCAGCATAAACAGCAGATTACGGCGGATAACCAGACCCGTCAGCCCGAGAACGAATAAAATCGCGGCGAGGATCAGTCCATGTGTTAAAGGAATCATGCGCGCTCCTCCGTTTTTCTTTTCGCGCGATCGTCAGTACGGTTGCTCAGCACTTCGCCAGCACGCTCTTCGCGGCCAACGTGGAATGCCACAACCAGACCCGCCAGCAGCAGCATCGAAGCCAGTTCAACCGCCAGAACGTACGGGCCGAACAGCGCAATACCCACTTCTTTAGCGCTAATTGGCGTACCGTCAATGCCCTGGTCGTTAACACCCAGAATGGCGTAAACGATAACTACCAGCATGATGGCCGATAAAATAGCCGGACCAATCCACACTTGCGGCTTCAGCCACTGGCGTTCCTGTTCGATTTCAGCGCCGCCCAGGTTCAACATCATCACGACGAACACGAAGAGAACCATAATGGCACCCGCGTAGACGATGATTTCCAGTGCACCCGCGAAATGCGCGCCAAGCGCGAAAAACACGCCGGAAATAGCCAGCAGCGAGATGATCAGATACAGCAGCGCATGCACCGGGTTGGTGTGCGTGATCACTCGCAGCGTGGCCAGGATGGCGATGAGGCCACAGATATAAAAAGCGAATTCCATTGCCCTTCTCCTTACGGTAACAGGCTCTTGACGTCGATAGGCTTAGCTTCGTTCTCTGCTTCGCCCTTATCTTTGCCGTCGATTGCCATACCCGCCATCCGGTAGAAGTTATATTCCGGGTATTTGCCCGGAC
>Ga0302347_1001085_pt1 | contig 35353 bp, 39 predicted proteins | sample PhyWR1_FD_202178 | JGI IMG/M metagenome (GOLD analysis project Ga0302347, IMG submission 202178) | Leaf surface microbial communities from wheat plants in UC Gill Tract Community Farm, Albany, California, United States - DLSL W.R1 (v2)... | ecosystem: Host-associated > Plants > Phyllosphere >... | reverse complement strand
TTTCTCGATTTCTCTCACTATATAGTTCTTTTTTTACCACAAAAAATTGATTATCAGTTTTGTAACAATCAAACGTTGTTGTTTTCTGTATGGGCTTCTTATTTTTATCAGTTGTTTTAACTTCATAAAGTCCCATTTCATTATATAGAAAATGGTTTTTAGCCATCAGGTTTTTCATATTGACCAAATAAATCTCTGATTCAATGATTTGATTTTCAGGATTATAAAATAATTGACTAATGCTTTTAAACCCCTGAGAGTTATTCACTTTATCCATAATATCTTTGATATGTGTTTGTAAAAAACCATTGTCAGAAAATGTCATTTCTACGATATTCCCTTTAGAAAGCGTTTCGCTGTAACCTACCAAAGTGTCTCGTTTTTCCACATTTTTAAGGCTTTTGACTTTCCCTTTCAACGCAAAATCTTTCCAAGTCATTCCTTCGCCCAATTGCTTGTCTGTTAGAAATAATGAAGAATTGTCGCAAGCACATTTTTTAGCATTGGAATCTAAGTTGAATTTTTCTACAATTTTTGGTTTCTCAGTTCTGATATTGTCATTGGGCAAAGCTACAGGCGGTAAAATATATTCTGTTTCATTGGCTTTACTTTTATTAGCCATATCTGTTTCTACGACTTCGGCTTTTGGTGGCGGAATTTCTTTCTTTTTTTTCTTTTGTGCTAAAGCAAAAGTGGAGCAAAAAATCATTAAAAAGATGACGGGTGCTTTTTTTGTGTTCTGCATTTTTTTGTTTTGAAGTTATAGAAATTCAATATTTATTTTTGTGTGAATCTATTAATTTCTTAAAATTTGATATAGCTTTTCAATTCTTGGATAATACAAACTATCGGTTTCCCCGTTGGAAACTTTGAGTTTTTTTTGATTGGAAAAATGAAGAATAATGATTTCGTCTGTTCCGTCATATTGATATCTTCCAGAATCGGATTTTATGTTTTCAAACGCTTCAATATCAATATTTGATAACAGTTTTTCCCAATTTTCAGATGTGTTTGCTTTTCTTGTTTTTCTCAAAGTTTCAGGATTCCAATTAAATTCAGATTCCACAATGCTGTCTTTGGTAAAAATAGAACTGTGACTTTTACAGCCTTTACCTCCGCAAATACTTTTGAACTCAATTTTCACAATTTCTTTATGAGTAGATTGGCAAGATGAGATGGAAAATAGTATGACCAGTAAAAATAAATATTTCATTTAATAATAAAATTAATGTCTGTTGTCACAATTAGTATAAATCTCCGGATAGTATGAATCTAAAAAAGTAATGGACGGACAACCAAACGATTCTGAAACAAAACCAAAAACAACAGGTGGTTTATTTTTAAATAGTTTTCCTGTCCACTGCCAGTCATTGTATTCATTATTATCGATGAAATTCAAAGGACTAAATTCCGCGCCTTCACCTTTTGTGAAAGTTTTCGTAAAGATGACTTTCTTTGCTTTTACAACTGCAAAAACTCTTTTGCCAATTCCATATTCATCTTTGTAATCCTGAATGTAATAAATCAAATTATCAAATTTTGCAAGATAAGTTTCTCCTAAGTTTTGTTCATTTTTCAAGGGTAAAGGAAATTTCTCACGACTTGTTTTCTGCCAATGGATTGGAACCACTTTTTCACCAGAAAATGGATTTTCTTTTCCAAAATAGGCTAAGCTGTAATTGGTTTTCTCCGAAGCAATTTCATCAGAATTTTCAGATTGATTGAGTTGAAAACCAATCATATAATCATAACTGGAAATCTCGTCGCCTTCGCTCGTATAGAGATTTAGATTGGCAACTGATTTCAAATCACTGATTGGGAATTTTTGAAGTTTGGCTTCCTTGTAATTGTAAAGAAATAATGTGTCAGATTCTGTAAGCGAAATTCCTTTCAATAATTTTTCACGGTACTTTCCGGTCAGTTCAAAATGCTTGAGTTCGGCAAAAGTCTTGGTTTTTTGATTTTCAATAATGTCATTTGGAATGGCTAAAGAATCATTGTAAAAATCAGATAAAGAAATGAATACATCATATTTGCCACTATTTTCCATCGAATACAAATCAAAAATTTTCAAATCCGAAAGATTTTTCTTTTCAATAGAAATTGTATCAGCAGTAATTTTTGGTTTGTCAACTGCTTCGACTTTCTTGACTGCTTTTTTACAAGATAAAAGGCATAATGCGAGTGCGAATAATAAAAGGTTTTTTATCATCATTTAGTTTTATTTCAAATATAGTTTAAAATCATTAACAGAAATAGATTAATGAATCAAAGCACTGCAAGAAATATGCAAAATATACTTTCATAAATCTCTAAAAACTATCTATCTTTAATTTTTAAATTTTTAAAACTTGAATCCAATTCTTGACATCGTCGTTCGCTCCTTGGCAGTTTACTTTTTTATGGTCATTGCTGTGCGTGTTTTTGGTAAAAATCAATTATCGCAATTGAATGCTGGTGATGTCATTCTTTTATTATTGATAAGCAATGCCGTTCAAAACGCAATGGTCGGTTCCAACAGCAGTTTGCAAGGCGGTATTGTCGCTGCTTTGGTTCTTTTTGTTGCGAATTTTATTGTGAAAAAATATATCTTCAAAAATCAGAAAATCAAGGAATTGATAGAAGATAAACCTTACATTTTGGTAAAAGATGGAGTAGCATTTCCTTTGATTCTCAAGAAAGTTCAAATATCAGAAGACGAGTTGGAGGAAGCAATTCACGAACACGGCATCGAAAATGTGTCTGATGTTAAGTTAGCAATTCTGGAAGTTGATGGAAATATCAGTGTGATTTCCACTGATAAAAATACAGAGCAAACGCATTATTCCAGACATAAAACGAGAATTAAAAGGAAGTTTAACCCATAAAATTATTCTAGAATATTTTCTTCAAAATACTGATAACGATTCCAATGGAGTCAGATATTAAGCTGTCATTACCAGAACTTTTTAAATCTTTATACGCTTTTCTTTTGTCTTTGAAATTTTTACTTTTCAGTTTCCTATTGATGTTCAATAAGTCAATCATAGACCAGCTAAATCCCATGATGAAGACAATAACAATTAAAAAAGATTGAAGTGTTTCATTCATTTATATTGATTTTGAAATTTATCATCCCGCAAATTATTGATTATTACGGAATGACAAATAAGGTGATTTTATAACTATCCTAAAATAGTAATTCCTTTCTCCACCAAATCATAAATAGTATTCTTGGCACTATCAGGTTTTACATTCACAGCTTTTGTTCCGTTGAAGTGAAGACACGTAATAAACCCAGCATTGAAAGCATCAATCGCCGTAAATTTCACGCAATAATCCAAAGCCAGACCAACAATCTCAACCAGCTGAATGTCATGGTATTTCAGATAATCTTCCAATCCGGTTTTCATAAAATGGTTGTTGTCTTGAAAGCCACTATAGCTGTCGATTTCCACATTTTTTCCCTTCTGAATGATGTGCGTCACTTTATCACGGTTCAAATCTTTATGAAATTCTGCCCCAAAAGTTCCCTGAACACAATGGTCTGGCCACATAAATTGTGAACCGCCATTTAATGTGATGGTTTCTCCAACGTTTTTTCCATTGTTGGATGCGAAACTTTTATGATTTGCCGGATGCCAATCCTGCGTCAGGACAATCTCGTCATATTCGTTTTCTTCCATCAGAAGATTAATATATGGAATAATGCTGTTAGCTTCCGGAACGGCAAGAGCACCTCCTTCACAAAAATCATTTTGAATGTCAACTATTATTAATGCTTTTTTCATTTGGTAATTAATTTTTGAAATTTTGTTTATAAATACAAATTGCCATTCTGAAAGAATCCTGCCAATTATAAAATTAACGTTTTAGACTCTTTCGGAATGACAATTTGACTCAATTTATTTTAAAATTACCCTAAATATGGATATTTATAATCCTTCGGAGAGACAAAAGTTTCCTTAATACTTCTTACAGAAACCCAACGTGTCAGGTTCATTTTGGATCCCGCTTTATCGTTTGTTCCGGAAGCTCTGGATCCACCGAAAGGCTGTTGTCCAACCACTGCTCCGGTTGGTTTATCATTGATGTAAAAGTTTCCGGAAGCATTTTCCAAAGCTTTATATGCCTCGTCAATTGCATATCTGTCTTGTGCGAAAATAGAACCTGTCAAAGAATATTGAGTCGAAGTATCAACCAATTTCAATGTGTCTTCCCAGTTTTCATCTTCATAAACAAAAACGGTTAGGATTGGACCGAAGATTTCCTCAACAATACTTTCGTAATAAGGATTGATGGTTTCGATAACCGTTGGATATACGAACCAGCCTTTTTTGTCATCATATTTTCCACCGATAACTACTGTTGCATCATTTGAAGCTTCAGCTCTGTCGATGTAACCTTTGCATTTTTCGAAAGAATTTTTATCGATAACCGCATTAACGAAATTTGATGGGTCTTCCGGAGAACCGATTTTTATGGTTTTCATTTGAGTTTCCATCACCGCTTTTACTTGATTCCAAAGCGATTTTGGAACATAAGCTCTGGATGCAGCAGAACATTTCTGTCCCTGATATTCGAAGGCACCTCTTACCAAACCTGTCGCCACGGCTTCAACATTCGCAGAAGGATGAACCATCACAAAGTCTTTTCCACCAGTTTCTCCGACGATTCTTGGATAAGATTTATAGTTATGGATATTGTCACCAATCATTTTCCACATTCCTTGGAAAACCTTTGTTGAACCTGTGAAATGAAGACCTGCAAAATCTGGGTGAGCCAAAACTTTCTCAGCTGTTTCTTTTCCGTCTGTGAAAATCATATTGATAACACCATCCGGAAGTCCGGCTTCTTTCAAAACATCCATAATTACTTTCGCCGAGTAAACCTGTTTATCAGACGGTTTCCAAACCACCACATTTCCCATCATTGCCATACAAGCCGGTAGGTTTCCGGAGATGGCCGTAAAATTGAATGGCGTTACTGCGAAACAAAAACCTTCAAGCGGTCTGTACTCAACGCGGTTCCAGATTCCGGCATCAGAAACCGGCTGTTCTGCATAAAGCTCAGTCATAAATTCTACATTGAATCTCAAGAAATCTATGAACTCACAAGCTGCATCAATCTCTGCCTGATGAACGTTTTTGGATTGCCCAATCATCGTAGCTGCGTTGATAACATCTCTGTAAGGTCCGGCTAAAAGATCTGCAGCTTTCAGGAAAATTGCTGCTCTGTGTTCCCAGCCTAATGCGTTCCATTTGCTTTTTGCAGCAAGAGCAGATTCTATCGCCTGGTCAACGTGTGACATATCGCCTTCATAATAAAACCCGAAATCGTGCTTGTGATCCTGAGGCGAACTGAGTTGTACTTTTTTATCTGTTTTAATATCTTTTCCACCGATTACCATTGGGATTTCGGTTTTTTCTTTCCACATTTTTTTATACATGGAAATCAGGCTTTTTACCTCGTCAGAACCCGGAGCATAAGAATTAACTGGTTCGTTTTGTGCAAAAGGCACTTGAGAAATGGCTTTAGACATATAATTTAATTTTAATTTGCCCAAATTTACGATAACGATTTCAAAACCGCAATCGAATCACTTCTTTTATTGGTTGAGATTGATAAAGGAGTTTAAGTGACTGTTATGTATAGTTTTATGAATTTAACAAATAATTTGATTATGTTAAATTATCTAAAAGACGCTTTTGGTTATTGATAATTTTATGCTTATTATTTTACCGATTACGCATCATCGAAAATAATCTAAGGAAGTATGAAGAAGAATATAGCGCAAAAGTGAAGGATGCTACCGCCCAAAACAAAGAGATGCCAAATAGGATGGTAGAAAGGTTTTTTGTCCTTCGCATAGAAATAAATCCCGAAAGTGTAGCACAATCCGCCCAAAATAATCAAGGTCAATGCGCCTGTCGAGAGATTCTCGATCATTGGCTTGATAGCGATGATGGACGCCCAACCCATCAAAGCATAAAGCGAAAGCGAGATTTTCTCATTGTTTCTGAGTGGTGAAAATTGGAAAATAAAGCCAATCAACGCCATTCCCCAAATAACACCGAACATACTCCAACCCCAAGCGCCCTTCAGACCGAGCAACGCAACAGGCGTGTAAGTTCCTGCAATCAATACATAGATGCTAAGATGGTCAACTTTTTGGCAGATTTTTTTCCATTTCAGTTTATAAACGGCGTGGTATACAGTAGATGCAGCGTATAGCAATATTAGACTTATCCCGAAAACCAAAGAAGACGCTATCGCAATCCCATTACCACTAATCACTGAATAGTAAATCATCAGAATCAATGCGACAACGGAAAGTATAACTCCAAAACCATGGGTAATCACGTTGTAAAATTCTTCTTTTTTTCTATTCTTCTTCGGCATCTTTTTAATTTTAAGTAAAGTTAAGGATTAAGTTTTTGAAGGCTACATCGACTTTTTGATTTAACAAATATTTATAAAAGTATGTGTTGAATGTTCTACCCGATAATTTAATTGCAAATTACTAAAGCTGCACTTATGCCTTACAGCAGCAAAAACTTCCTGCAGGACTGTAGCAGCCTGTCCGCCTTTCCGGAAAGCTTGCTGCACTCCTGCGGCAGACTATCCGCTGTGTCGGAAACGTACCGCAACACTGCGACATCCTGTCCGCTCTTCTGGAAAGCTTGCCGCACCCCTGCAACATGCTATCCGACAGAGCGGAAAGTCATTAACAGTCTTGGATCTACCTTTCAAGTAAAGAAAATATTAACTATCTTTATCGCTAATAAAAACATTTACAAATGATTAATTCAATTGACCTTAGAAATTTGCGGAACGCAGATTATCTCCAATTCCAAAAAGACTTTTTGTCTGTTATTTTCCGAAACGATCTTGCTGCTCTGCAAGTAGAATCTAAGTATAACGCACTGTCTGCAAAAACAGATGAGCTGGAAAACCTGTTTAAAAAAGTGCTTTCCAACCCAATCTCTCAGGAGCTAGTGGCTCTGGATGAGAGGAGGGATGATGCCATCAATGGCATATATTATACGGCACTGGCAAATTCCTATCATTTTGACCTGGCAACAAAACAGTCTGCCAATGTACTTTTAGCGAATATCAGCCTCTATGGTTCGGGTATAGCAAGGCTCAATTATCAGGCAGAGACGGCAACGCTTACCAACCTGATCAATGACTGGGAAAACAAACCGGAACTGAGCCAAGCCATTGGAGTTCTTAATCTGAAATCCTGGAAAGAAGAGCTGAAAACTATTAATACAGAATTTGCTACCCGCTATCTGGACAGAACGCAAGACTATGGCAATGCCACACCGGAAACCTTAAAATTAAAAAGAGAAGAAACCAATACTGTATATTATGCTTTGAGGGACAGGATCAATGCACTACATTTGTTGGTAGAAACACCGCCGTCACTGTACAGCACAGTCATCAATCAGCTGAATGCTTTGATAGATCAGTATAATCTGCTGTTAACAGTGACGGATGAGACGGGGGAAGATCCTAAGCCTGAAGAGGCATAATTAAATTAAATACTGATAACTATTAAAAAATAATATCATGAATACAAAACTAATCTTAACGTCTATCGTTATTTTCTTTACAAGTATGTTGTTTGCCCAAGCACCAGCCATCCAATGGCAAAAAACTTTTGGGGGCAGTAATGGTGATATTGCTACTTCTATACAGCAAACCACAGATGGAGGTTATATTTTGGCAGGATTTACCAGTTCTACAAATGGAGATGTTACTGGAACAGGAACAGGAGATGCTTTGGTAGTAAAATTTGATATAGGCGGCACCATCCAATGGCAAAAAACTCTTGGAGGGAGTATGTATGACAGTGCATCTTCTATACAGCAAACCACAGACGGAGGTTATATTTTGGCAGGATACTCTAACTCTAATGATGGGGATGTCAGCGGAAATCATGGCAGTTATGATTTCTGGGTTGTAAAATTAGATAATAGTGGTTCTGTCCAATGGCAAAAATCTTTAGGTGGCAATGATAGTGATTTGGCAACTTCTATTAAGCAAACCACAGATGGAGGTTATGTCGTTTGTGGAAGAACTGTTTCAGGTTGGATATTAGGAAATGGGGATGTCAGCGGAAATCATGGCAGTTATGATTTCTGGGTTGTAAAATTAAATAATAATGGTGCTATCCAATGGCAGAAATGTTTGGGAGGAAGCGGAATTGACGAAGCATCTTCTATACAGCAAACCACAGATGGCGGTTATATTGTAGGAGGGTATTCCAATTCTATTAATGGTGATGTAACAGGTAACAAGGGAAGTGCAGATTATTGGATTGTAAAATTAGACAATAATGGTGCTATCCAATGGCAAAAATCTTTTGGGAGTACTTATAATGATTCTGCCAAATCTATACAGCAGACATTAGACGGTGGTTATATTATGGCGGGAACTATTGCACAGGGTAATGGGAATGTAAATTTGTTTTATGGAAATAATGATTATTGGGTTGTGAAACTGACTAGTAATGGTGAGATCCAATGGCAAAAAACACTGGGAGGAAGTAATTTTGATGACGTTTCTTCCATACAACAAACATCAGATGGTGGCTATATTGTTGGAGGAAGTTCCAGCTCCAATAATTATAATGTAACAGGAAACCACGGGTCTCAGGATTATTGGGTGGTAAAATTAAATACCAGTGGGGTCGTCCAATGGCAAAAGTCTATGGGTGGAAGTGATCTTGATATTGCAACTTCATTACAACAAACGTCTGATGGTGGTTATATTGTGGCAGGATATTCCCTTTCTAATAATGGAGATGTATCAGGAGCTCATGGAGATAACGATATTTGGGTGGTAAAACTCTATAAAGATATCCTGAGTACAAATGAGGTTTCTATTGATAATAAGATCCTTATAGAAAATCCGGTTAAGGGTCAGCTTAATATCCAAACCAAAGAGACTATCACATCTCTGCAGTTGTATAATGTAACCGGGCAGCTAGTGAAAACAGCTACTTCACAAAATATATCAGTGAAAGAATTAGCAAAAGGTAATTATATATTAAAGATACAGTTGGAAAATGGCAAAGTGATTTCTGAGAAAATAGTTAAAGAGTAATATTGATATAATTCCTAATGAAGTATTTCCTTTTAATTCCATTACTCTTTTCACAAATCTATTTTTCACAATCGTTATCAGCCAATCTGGACAAATCTGTGAAAGAAATGCTATCCACTTCCAACGCTTTGTCTGCCAATCTTTCTTTTTATGTTTCGGATGAGAATGGAAATTTGGTTTACGAGTATAACGGTAATAAAGGACTTTCCACTGCCAGTACGCAAAAGATTTTCACGTCTGCTGCAGCTTTGGAAACGCTTGGGAAGGATTATCAGTTCAAAACTACAGCTTCATATTCCGGAAAAATATCGAATGGAACTTTGGACGGCGATTTTTATATTACTTCCAATGGTGACCCGACTTTAGGAACCTGGCGTTATGAAAATTACAAACCGGAGAATTTTAAACAACAATTATTAGCAACTTTTAAGAAATCTGGAATCAAGAAAATATCTGGCAATCTGATTATTGACGATTCTTATTTCGATTTCCAAAGTACGCCGGGTGGCTGGCCTTGGAATGATTTGGGGAATTATTATGGTGCCGGAACTTTTGGGGTGAACTGGCGGGAGAATCAGTTTGATATTAATATTAAGGAAAACCAGTTCAAGAGTTTTTCTTACGACTTGAAGGATGTAGATTGGATTAATGAACTGAAAACCGGCGGAAGTTATGACCAGAGTCTGATTTACACCGCGCCACATTCTGGAACTGCAATGATCAATGGAACGTTGCCTGCCGGAAAAGTAACTATGGTTTCTGGAGCAACTCCCAATCCGCCAATGCAGTTAGCTGTTGAAATTAAAAAATTACTTGAAGAAAATGGGATCTCCGTTTCAGGAAAAACGACAACTTATTACAATGAAAAACTTGATGGAAAGTCCATTTCAAAAGCACCAAATCAGAATCAAATTTTTGAATATAAATCGCCAACTTTGGATAAAATCGTTTATTGGCTGATGCGGAAAAGTATTAATCTTTACGCCGAAACTTTAATAAAAGCAATGGCAAAAGAAAAACGTAATAATCCGAGTTTTGAAACTGGTGTCGATTTTCTCAAAGATTTCTGGAAATCAAAAGGTATCAATCCGATGATGATTAATTTTGCTGACGGAAGTGGCCTTTCCCCACAGAATTATGTTTCGGCAAAAGCGCAGGTTCAGGCTCTGTTATATTCCAAAAAACAAAATTGGTTTGATGCTTTCTACGAAGGTTTTCCGACTCAAAACGGTATTAAAATGAAAAGCGGAACCATAAAAGACAGCAAATCTTTTGCGGGATATCAGACTTCTAAAAATGGGAAGAATTATGTATTTTCTATCATTCTCAATAATTATCAAGGAGGAACTATTAGCAACGCTTTGTTCAAGATTTTGGATAATTTGAAATAAATGGATAGAATCAATTCCTTTCCGCCGATTGTAGACAAGTATTCGAAAATATTAATACTTGGATCGATGCCTGGTGCAAAATCTCTGCAGATGCAGCAGTATTATGCTTTTCCTCAAAATCAGTTTTGGAGAATTATGTTTCATCTTTTTGCTGATGATTTTTCTTTGGACTACCAAGTCAGATTGGATTTGCTGAAAATAAATAAAGTTGCCCTCTGGGACGTCATAGAAAGTTGTGAACGAAAAGGCAGCTTAGATACTGAAATTAAAGATGAAATTGATAATGATATTCAACAATTAATCAGAAATCATCCGAATATTAAAACCATATTTTGCAATGGACAAAAGTCTTACAAGAACGTGCTGAAAATCCTTGGTAAAGATTTCAAAATTCCAATTCTTGTTTTGCCCTCTACAAGTCCGCTTCATACGGTGAAGTTTGAAGAAAAATTGGAGAGTTGGAAAATTATTAAAGAATATTTACAAGATTAATCAGAAAGTTCAAAGTATAATGCATCAGTAATTACGACAACATTTTGAAAAAATAATATCACTTACTGATAACGAATTTGATTTTATCAAATCTCATTTCACTACCAAAAAATTAAAAAAACATCAATTTTTAATTCAGGATAATGAAACGGTTGTTAATGATTTTTGGGTTGTAAAAGGCTTGTTGCGAGCTTATAGCACAGATGATAATGGCAGAGAACATATCATCCAGTTTGCAAAAGAAGATTGGTGGATTTCTGATTATCAGGCTTATTTCAATCAATCTAAATCGACAATTAATATTGCCTGTTTAGAAGAAACCGAGGTGTTTTGCCTTTCGTTGGAAGACAGAGAAAAAATTTGCTCAGAACTGCATAAAGTTGAATATTTTTTCCGGAAGAAATCCAATAATGGCTACATCGCTTTGCAACGGCGGATTTTATCTTTGCTGAATAGCAGTGCGAAAGAACGGTATGAGCAGTTTTTGAGTCAATATCCTGACTTGTTGCAACGTATTCCCAAAACGCTGATTGCCTCCTATCTCGGTGTTTCCAGAGAGACGCTCAGCCGACTGATGTGATAATCCTCACACGAAAATTGTGATGTATATCTCATGATTCTCCAATTCATTATTCGGAGTTTTGTCTTGTTAATATAAAAGAAAATTTTATGAAAAAGTATTTTCAAATGCTATTCAAAATGACAATGATTGTTTTTGCAGTTTCATTTAGCTCATTTTATCAAGGTCAAACTAAAAAAAATATGAAAAAGAAAATTTTATTTGTGGTTACCAGCCACAATAAGAAAGGAGCAACAGGAGAACCGACAGGTTATTATCTTGGAGAAGTTTCCCATCCTTGGGAAGTACTTCATAATGGAGGATATGAAATCGATTTTGTAAGTCCGAAAGGTGGTACGCCGCCTGTGGATGGTTTTGATTTGACAGATGCTGTGAATAAGAAGTTTTGGGAAAATGAAGAATATAAAAACAAAATTGACCATTCTTTGAAACCTGAACAAGTAAATGCTGACGATTATTCTGCGATTTTCTATGCAGGTGGTCACGGTGCGATGTGGGACTTTTCGGATAACGAAAAGTTGGCACAATTGGCATCAAATATATATGAACATGGAGGTGTGGTTGCAGCAGTCTGTCATGGTCCGGCAGGTCTTGTGAATGTTAAGCTGAGTAATGGAAAATATCTGGTCGACGGTAAAAAAATTAATGCTTTTACCAATGAAGAAGAAACGGAAGTTAAGCTGGAAAAAATTGTTCCTTTTATGTTGGAAAATAAGCTGAAAGAACGTGGCGCAATTTTCGAAAAATCAGAAAAATGGCAGACTCACGTAACAGTTGATAACAGGGTAGTAACAGGGCAAAATCCTCAATCTGCCAAAGCTGTTGGAGAAGCTATTTTAGTAGAACTAAAAAAATAATTGTAAGTTTTAAAATAAAAAAGCGACTGTCATCTGGCAATCGCTTTTTTATTTTTTAATCAACTTTTCCAAATTTCCCAGGCCTTCTCTGCCTGTTGCTCCAGCATATAAAAACCATTCAACGTAGTTGCTCCTTTTTCTGCAGATTTTCTTAGAAATGCAGTTTCAGAAGGATTGTAAATCAAATCAATAACATAATGTTTATCTGTGATTCCATCGAACGGAAATTGCACAGAATCTTCTACATTCGGAAATGTGCCAACTGGAGTGGTTTGGATGATTAATAATGATTCTCTTACCAGATCTTCTGAGAGATTTTCAAAATTAATTTCAGATTTTCTGGACACGGTTTGATGTTCGATTTTATGCTTGTCAAGAATATATCTCACCGCTTTTGCAGCACCGCCATCGCCCAAAATCAAAGCTTTTTTGTGATATTCTTTTTTATTAATTAAAAGCGTTTTCTCAAAGCCAAAAGCATCTGTATTATAACCAGTTTTTTTACCGTTTTGGAATCGTACGCAATTTACAGCTCCAATTTGCAAAGCTTCATCGCTCAATTCATCAAGAAAAGGAATAATAGCTTGTTTGTAAGGAATTGTGACATTCATCCCGACAAGATTCGGATTTTCTACAATTGAGTTCAAATTCTCAATTTCAGCAATATCAAAGAAGTTATATGAATGATTTTTTAAGAATAATTTTTTGAATTTTTCCTCAAAATATTTTTTGGAGAATGAGTAAGAAATATTTTTCCCCAGCAATCCGAATTCCTGTTTTTCCATAAGTCAAATTTATAAAATATCAGCAAAAATATCATCATATTTTTTTGATTCTTCTATTAGCCAAATTATTTTCTGTACCAGTTTAGATGGCGTAATTTTGGCTTTCGAAAAAATCAAATTTTTAAAATGAAAAATGTAATATTAAATAACGGAACGGAGATTCCGGAAATCGGTTTTGGAACGTGGCAAACGACTGAAAGTGTTCAGAAAACTTTGAAAATGGCTTTAGAAGCTGGATACACACATATTGATACGGCTGATATCTATGGAAACGAAGCTGAAATAGGAGAGGCCATTGAAGAATCCGGAATCGCTAGAACCGATTTGTATCTAACGACCAAAATCTGGAACAGCAACAGAAGTGCAGAAGGCGTAAAATTTTCTGTCGAACAATCGCTTAAAAAACTGAAAACCAATTATCTGGATTTGCTTTTGATCCACTGGCCTGCCAACGCAACACAATTTGAGAATTGGAAAGAAATCAATGCTGAAACCTGGAAAGCGATGGAAGAACTTTACAAATCAGGAGTTGTGAAAACAATTGGTGTAAGTAATTTTATGCTTTCACAAATCGAGGCATTGCTGAAAACCGCAGAAGTGATCCCGGCGGTGAATCAGATAGAATTTCATCCTGGTTATGTTCAGCAGGAAGTTGTTGATTTTTGTAAAGAAAAAGGAATTGCTATAGAGGCGTGGAGTCCGATTGGTTCTGGAAGATTGTTGAAAGATGAAGATTTAAAAGAGATTGCTAATAAATACAATGTTTCGCCAGCGATTCTTTGTATTCAGTTTTGTTTACAATCTGGTGTAATTGTTCTGCCTAAATCTGAAAATCCGGACAATATCAAAAATAATTTGCATTTTGAAAGATTCATAATATCAGAAGATGATATGAAAGCCCTGAAAACTTTGAAAGAAACTGGCTTTTCAGGTTTGAATCCGGAAAAAGTTGATTTCTAATTTTTAATAATTTGAAAAAGAAAAATCAGTTTAAAATTTTTAAACTGATTTTTTTTATTGAGTATTTATTTCTTCATAAATTATAAAATATTGAATCACCCTTAACTCGACTTGAACGAAAATACTTTTTTTGCGTGTGCTTTTATTTCTGTTTAAACTGAAATCTTCTGCAAAAAAGATTGACTTCGTTCAACCACTTCGTTAAGCTTGGAGTAGAAGGCGGAAAAGTTGCCCCAAAGTAACTATTTACCAGCGTTTGAATAATATCTTATTTTCTCTACAATTTCTCCCAAATCAAAAGGTTTCGGAATGAAATCAATTGCGCCACTTTCTATGGCTGAATCTCCTAAACCTCGGCTTGCAGACATTATCACAACCGGAATGTTTTTGAAATCCTGATGCGCTTTTATCATTTTGCAGATATCTCTTCCGTCTTCTCCGGAAAGCCACATATCCATCAAAATTATGTCAGGTTTTGTGGATGTTCCCAATAAAGAATTGAACATATCACTTCCTCTTTCATAATTTGAAACTTCGAAACCTTCCATATCAAGCATTAATTTTACAGAATCCAGAATTGCAGGACTATCGTCTACTACTATAACTTTTTTTGATTTTGACATTTTAAAATAGGGTATTAATTTGATTTGTGTTTTTTTGGAATCTCGAAACAAAAGTCCGAACCTTTTCCTTCAATAGAGTTTACAAAAATCCTGCCACCGCTTCGTTTTATAATTTCAGATGAGATATAAAGTCCCAATCCAAGACCCGGAAATGTGTGTTCCCTACTTCCGCTAACTCTGTAATATTGTTCAAAAACCTTATCCTTTTTATCCTCAGGAATCCCGATTCCATAGTCTTTTACGGAGAAAAGAACGCAAGCTTCATCAGTCAGTTTTGTGGTAATTTGTATTTTATCAGAATCCGGAGAATATTTTATAGCATTTCCTATGAGATTGCTCATAACCTGCGAAATCCGGTGTCTGTCGCCATAGATTTCTCCGATGCTTTCAGATTCCAGATAAATTCTGTGGCTGGTGCTCATTTGCTGTTCTGTGATGATTTCGTTGACCAGTTCATCAAAATTAAATTCAGATTTGTTCAGGAGAATTTTTCCGTTTTGGATTTTGGTAACGTCCAGCAAATCATTTACAAGACCAGTTAGTTTATTGATCTGGTCATCCATTTTCTTTGCGACATCCGCATTTTTATCATCTTCTTTTTTTCTCAAATTCTTTTCAAGATATTGAGAATAAAGTTTGAGACTCGTCAGTGGCGTTTTTAGTTCGTGACTGGCGATTCCCAAAAAATTATCTTTCTGCTGTTGAAACTGTTTGAATTCATTGATGTCTGTGCAAGTTCCGATCCACTGGATGACATCATCGTTCGTATCTTTTATTGGCACGGCGCGACCCAGAAACCAACGATAAGAATCTTCGGAACTTCTATCTTTAAACTGATATTCTATTTCGTAAGGACTTTTGTTTTTCTTGCTGGTTTGCCAGATCTGTCTTGCTCTATCCACATCGTCGGGATGTAGGATTTTTTGAGTGGCAGTTTCTCTGTTATCGACACCTTCAAATCCAGTAAAATCATACCATTTTTTGTTGTAATAATCGATATTTCCGTCTTTGTCAGCTGTCCAAACAATTGTTGGAAGACTGTCCGCCAGATTTTTGTATTTTTCTTCGTTCTGTTTTAACTGTCTTTTGGTGAGAACCATCTCTGTAACATCAGTAGCAAAATTCAAAATTGCGTAAACTTCTCCTTTTTCATTGAACAAAGGCTTGTAAGAAAAGTTAAAATAAGAGGATTGTAGTTCTCCATTTCTTTCCAAAAAAACTTCGTCTTCTGTCGCAGAATATGTTTTTCCGGTTTTCAAAATATCCTGCAGAATATCAAGGAAAGGCTGGCCTTTCAGTTCTGGAAGAGCGTCTTCCAGCTTCATTCCGATTACACTTTCAGTTTTTCCCCAAGTTTGAAGAATCTTTTTATTGGCCACATCAATAATCAAATCTTCACCTTTATACAGCCCAATCGCATAATCAGATTCCTCAATCAGATTTTCAAATTTAAACTCAGTTTCTGCCAGTTTTTTTTCTACTAAAACTTGGTCAGTTGTTTCTGTCGCGACCACGCTTATTCCGATAATTTCGCTTTCGTCATCGTTATAAATTGGAGCGTATATAAAGTCAAAATAACATTCTTGTTTGATGCCATTTCTTACCAGATAACATTTTTCTTTATATCCTTTGTAGATATTTCCAGTCGATTTTACGATAGTGAGAATATTCATAAATGGCTGACCATCCAGTTCTGGCAATGCCTCAATCAATTTTTTGCCGATAGCATCGTGGTGTTTACCCCAAAGTTCCAGCATTTGTGGATTTGCTACTCTGATAACGAAATCGTCTCCCATCAACATAGACATTGCGATGGGTGCCTGAATGAGCAACAAGGCAAGTGATTCTTGCGAAATATTGGATTTAATGAAATTTTTCATTGTTGTTATCAAGGTTAATTGGACGTTAAATGTTGAATTTTAATCAAAAAAATAACCACGAATCAAAAGAATTGCTGAAGTTGCAAGATGTTGATTCGTGGTTAATTATTTATGGGATTGTATTATAAAATTCTTTTTTTTCTAATGTTTTATTTTGAGATTTCATTGGTTCGATGATTGAGTTTGCTGTTTTTAATTCCATAAAGGAAATAAATCACAAGACCTATAGCAAACCACAGTCCAAACCAAAACCAATTCTCGTGGCTCATTCCTGTTAACAGATATAGGCAAGAACTAAGACCAATTAACGGGATCAATGATAGATTTTTGATGAATGTAAGAACACACAAAGCCAAATTAAAAATGATGAAGATTAGGATTGCCAAACGAAATTCGCCTTCATTCGGGTCAGCTATATTCGTCAAATTGTGGAAAAATTCTGGCTGATAAAAATAGAAAAATACCAATCCTCCAATGAAAATCAATGGGAAAATAATCTTACCATTAATATAAGGTAAATGGAATCTACCTTTGATTTTTTCTTTATTCGGAAGCAATAAAACGCCGCCACAAACCAATACAAATGCGAAGATAGTTCCGATACTGGTAAAGTCTAAAATGAAAGATTTATCAGTAAATAAAATCGGGATTCCAACTACAATTCCTGTTACGATTGTTGCGAATGAAGGAATTTTTTTGGTTGGATGCACTTCCTGAAATTTCTTAGGTAAAAGTCCGTCTCTCGACATCGCCATCCAGATTCTCGGCTGTCCCATTTGGAACACCAAAAGCACAGTAGTAATCGCTACAATAGCAATCAATGAAACAATGAATTCCATCCAAGGAATATTCAGATTATTTTTATCAAAGACAAATGAGAGCGGGTCACCAACACCATCAAATTTTCTGTAATCGACTAATCCAGTTAAAACTAAAGTCAAAACTATATAAATAATGGTACAAAGTCCGAGTGAAATCAACATTCCTCTTGGCAAATCACGTTGTGGATTTTTAGTTTCCTCGGATAAAACCGAAATGGCATCAAAACCAATATAAGCAAAGAAAACCCCCGAAACGGCTGACATCACACCAGCAAATCCATTCGGCATAAAAGATGGTTCGGATGTTACCGAACTTGTAGGAAACCAATTTCCGGTATTCACAAAACCAACGCCAACTGCTATTACCAAAAGAATCACGAACAGTTTCAAAATCACAAAAAAGTTATTGAAATTTTTGCTTTCCTTGATTCCCTGATAGCAAAGCCAGGTAATTAATCCATTAATAACCAACGCCGGAATGTCAACAATTATTCTCAAACCTCCGATTATTGGCGCAGATTTCCAAGCATTAATGAGTTCTGTGTTGGGAGAATTATTTAGAAAAGCTTTTTTTGCTTCTGAATAACTGCAAGTGAAAAAATCTGGAATATGAACGCCGATTCTTCCCATAAAACTGGTGAAATAGTCTGACCAAGAGAAGGCAACATAGATATTTCCGAATGAATATTCCATAATCAAAGCCCATCCAATAACCCAAGCTATTAATTCTCCGAAACTGGCGTACGCATAAGTATAAGCACTTCCCGCAGTCGGAATTCTACTCGCAAATTCTGCATAGCAAAGCGCGGTGAAAGCGCAGGCAAAGCCACAAATCAGGTATAAAACAATCACTCCTGGACCGCCTCGGAAAATGGCTTCTCCCAAACTGCTGAAACTTCCAGCTCCAATAATGGCGGCAATCCCAAAAAATACAATATCCCAAGTTCCAAGAACTCTGTTTAGTTGTCCGGAATCTGTATTTCCTGTGTAGTGTTTTCTTCTGAAAAGTGAACTCATATAAGGTTAAAATTTTGTGAAAGGAACAAATGTAATAAAAATTTGATTGTTTTGTTAAAATTTGTTAATCGGAAATCCTGTTTAGTTCACTTTTTCTTAATTAAAATAGAATTTTATAATTTCACATCAGATAAATACAAATATGTCCTATTAAAAACACTTCCAAATAATATCTTTTCCCTATTTTCGTTGAAAAAGGAACAAACTTTGTTGAAGTCGAGGCTTCGGCAATTATTTTGTCAGTCTTGAGGCTCACAAAATAAATGTCAGTCTGAGGCTCTCGAAGACAAAAAAAGTTTTAATTCAATCATCAATGAATTCAAAAAAGATATTAATAGCTTCGATGTTATCACTTTACGGGATTTCCGAGGCGCAACAATCTCAATTTTTCACTCAAAAAGAAGATTATCAATTCGGATTGGCGGAGAATCTTTATCAAACCAAGGTTTATAACGCCTCACAATACGAATATTCTCAACAATATTTTTACAACCAAAGTCTTAGCAACTCCAAAAAGGAAGCATCGTTGTTTTTCAGCAATGTGATTGGCGTGATTTTGCAACAGCAGTATGCGGAAGAAGGCTTGACTGCTTTTATGAAAGAATATCCGAATTCAGCCTATTTTGCGCAGGCGAACGGACCTTTGGCGGATTATTATTTGTCTAAAAAAGACTTCGAAAAAGCTTTGGAAACTTTGCAGAAAGTGAATCAATATCAGCTCAGCAAAGAGGAAAACACGCAACATATTATGAAATTGGGTTACGCCAAATTTATGACCGGCGATTCCGCGGGAGCGATTGAAGCTTTGGAAGAGTCTTATAAATCGGCTGATGAAACCAGCAAACCTTCGATTTCTTATATGTTGGGACATCTTTATTATGCTGATAAACAAAATGATAATGCTTTTATCTATTTTGACCAAATCAAAAATAATGAGGAATATGCACATTTAGTAAAGCCATATTATGTGCAGATGTATTACAATCAGAAGAAATATGATTTGGCAATTTCAGAAGGAAATGATTTGTTGAATAATGGAAAGATAACATCTTATGATACAGAAATTCATAAAATAGTAGGAGAGAGTTATTTTATGAAAGGTGATTATCAGTCTGCTTATCCGCATTTGAAATTATTCTTGGAAAAAGAGCAAACGCCTTCGGAAACCGACCTTTACGAAATGGGATTTGTCTCTGCCCAATTAAAGAAAAATACCGAAGCAGTTGGTTATTATAACCAATTGATTAACAGTAATTCTCCATTAGCACAAAATGCTTATTACCAATTGGGAAATGCCTATTTGGAAACAGGCAAAAAACAGGAAGCTTTGTCGGCGTATCGTAATGCCTCGCAAATGAATTATGATACAAAAGTTCAACAGTTATCTTTAGAACAATATGCAAAACTGAGTTATGAATTGGGAAATCCTTTCGAGAATTCATCCAAAGTAATTCAGAGGTATTTGGATAAATATCCGAATTCTAAAACTCAGGAAATGAGGTCGTTGTTGGTTAAGTCTTACCTTTATTCAGGCGATTACAAAGCAACTTTGGAAGCTTTAGAAAAACTTGATCAAAAAACAAATGAGACGAAGAAAATAGAGCAGGAAGTTTCCTATCTTTTAGGTTCTGAGGAATTTAACAAAGGAAATTTTGATGTTGCCGAGTCTTATTTTTTGAGAAGTTTGAAATACAATCTGAACAAAGATTATTATAAAAAAGCCAAATATTGGTTAGGACAAACCTACTATCAAAAAAGTGATTACAAATCTGCGATTGCCGTTTACAAAGAATTAGAAAACGAAACCGCAGAAGGCTTTCCGGAACGTGAACAATTGGATTATGATTTAGGTTACGCTTATTTCAAGTCTAAAGATTTTGGTTCTGCTCAGGAATATTTTAAGGAATATCTGAAATTCCCAAGACAGGAATTCAAAGCGGATGCAGAATTGCGTTTGGCTGATACTTATTACGCTAACAATCAGTTGAACGAAGCTTTAGAAATCTATAATAAAACCGAAAATGCCAGCGATTATACTTTATATCAAAAAGCTTTGGCTTTAGGTTTCAAAGGCGATACGGTTGCAAAAATTTCTGAACTGAAAACCTTGATTTCGAAATATCCGAATTCTGAATATGTGGATGACGCGAGTTACGAGATTGCAACGGCTTACGCTCAGAATGATGATTTTAACAATTCAAATTCATACTTCGAAAAAGTCATTAAATCCAGTCCTGATAAAGATTTGGTTGCTAATTCTCAGATTTACAGGTCGCAGAATTACATCGACCAAAACCAAGTTGACAAAGCCATTGCGGAGTTTAGACTATTAGCAAATCAATATAAAAATACAGCGTTTGCGGACAAAATTGTAGTTGCTTCCAAACCTGCTTTCGTTAAAAATGGCGATGTTGCTGGTTACGAACAATTTGCAAAAAGTCTGAACGTGAATGTTTCAGGAACAGAAATCAGCGAAATCAATCTGAATCTGGCGCAGGAAAGTTTTGCTAAAAAAGATTATGCAAAAGCGGTTTCTTATTACGAAAAATACCTTGACCAAAATCCGAGCGGAGATAATTTGTTCAAATCTCAATATGAGTTGGGCGAAAGTTATTATCAGCTAAAACAAATTGACAAGGCGATGTTGCCGTTGCAAAATGTCGCTGATTTCCAAAATGATAATCAGCAAGATGCGCAGGTTCGTTTGGCTCAGATTTACATTTCGCAGGACAAAATAGCAGATGCGAAAAAATATTTGGAACAAGTTGCGAATTCTACAAACGTGAATGTAAAGAATTTTGCTTCCATTGAGTTGATGAAAATCTATGCCGACGAAAAGAACTTTGCGGAAGCTGAGAAATACGCCAATTCGGTGATTTCAAATTCCAAAAACTCTGCTTCAACTTTGGAGCAGGCAAAAGTCATCAAAGCGAGAAGTTTGATGAATCAACGTAAGGACAAAGATGCGCAAACGGCTTACGGAGCGCTTGAAAAATCATCAAATACGGAAGTTGCAGCGGAAGCTTTGTACGCAAAAGCATTCTATCAAAACAAAGGAAAAGCTTTCAAATCATCAAACGAAACGATTTTCAAATTGGCCAACAATTACGCTTCCGAAGAATATTGGGGCGCAAAAGCTTTGGTTTTGATGGCAAAAAATTATTTGGCGCTGAAAGATAATTATCAGGCGAGTTACACATTGGACGAAATCATCAATAATTACGGAGATTTTCCGGAAGTTGTGGCTGAGGCGAAAGAAGTGAAAGCGCAAATCAAGAAGTAAATAAGATATACTCAATATTGTCATTTCGTAGAATCTCAGCATCGTTTAGAATCGTGCGGAATGACAAAATAAAGTTTATAAAATGAATAAAAATCATAAAATATTTTCCGTTTTATTTTTAGGAATTTCGATATTTGGTTATTCTCAGATCAAAGAAGAGCAACTGATTCTGAACAGAAAGCGTGAGCCAGAAGTTAAGAAAATCGAAAAAAAGAAAACGTCTGTTGTTCAGGAAAAAAACTATCCGCCGGATAATAAAAAAAAGGAAGATTCACTCAATCTGAAATATACGATTGTGGATGTTCCACCGGTTTCGGACTTCAAAACAACCGAAATCCAAGGCGAAGATATTTCTCCAAAATTCAATAATGATTATCAATCCAATTATTTCAGATTGGGCTATGGGAATTATGGGAAATTTTTGGCCGATGCGAATGTTTCTGGAAAATTGCAGGAAAATGTGGAAGTTGGTGCCGATGTTCATTACCTTTCTACAAGCGGTTTGAAGAAAGATTATGATTGGTCATCAAAACAAAATCAGGCAAAAATCGGAGCTTTTGCGAATGTTTATACAGAAACCGGAAAGTTCAATATCGATGCAGACTATGCTTTCAATAATTATAATTATTACGGAATTTATGCTCTAACACCGCCAAGTTCAGATATTGATTTGGAGCAAAAAGTTAATAAATTTTCTGTGAATGCAGCGTATGACCATTATTCCAACGAGATTTTGAACAACGTCAAAGTGAAATCTTATTTCTTGAACGACCATTTTGGAGCTAAGGAGAATTTTGCGAATATAGAGGCTAATCTTTCGAAATACGATTTCGTAGTAGCAGATGGAATTACTGCGAATGGTGATTTGGGAATTAATCTGGAAACCGTGAATTCGAAATTTGATATTTTAAATCAGAATACGAATAGTCAATTTAATTTTACTTTGTCGCCGAAAGCTACTTTCTACAAAGGCGAATCTTATTTGATGGTTGGTTCTGATTTCAGTTTTCTTAATTCTAAACATTCAAATAATACGACTGACGAATCTAAGAATAACAAATTCTACTGGTTTCCGAAAGCCGAAATTTTGGTTGCAGCTACAGATGAATTTAAATTTTATGGAGGAATCAATGGCGGTTTGAAACTGAATACTTACGGAAATCTTTTAGACGAAAATCCATTTTTGATTTCTGATTTGACTTTGACCCCAACTGAAACCAAATATCATTTCTATTTCGGTTTGAAAGGGGATGTTGACCAGACTTTCAAATATGACGTGAATGCAGGCTTTAGCAAAGTGAACAATGCGCAGTTTTTTGTGAATAATAATTTGTTTAATGACATCATTTCGTCAGACAGAAAAGGTTACGACTATGCAAATACTTTCAATTCAATCTACGACAATGGAACTTTGATGGATGTGAAAGGTGATTTGCAGGCTTTCCCAATGGAAAATCTGACTGTTGATGCAGGTTTGCACTTTATGAAATATAAATTGGACAATCTGGAAGAAATTTATTACAAACCATTATTTCAATTTAACCTTGGAGCAAAATATACGATGCTTGAGAAAAAATTAACTCTAGGTTTCAAAGGATATTTTGTGACGGATAGGACTACAAATTCCTATTCTGTAGCTACAACGTTTCCAGCTTTTGCAATGCAAGAGAATGTGAATGAGAAAGTTGGAGGCTATGCAGATTTAAATCTTTCTGCAGAGTACAAACTTCACAAAAATTTCAGTATTTTCGCACTCGGAAATAATCTTCTTGGTGCCAAATATCAAAATTTTATAGGTTATAAGGTTTTGGGAGCTCAGTTTTTGGGAGGCGTGAAGATTACTTTCTAATTAAAAAAAGGCTTCGTAGTTCAACTGGATAGAATATCGGATTTCGGCTCCGAGGGTTGGGGGTTCGAATCCCTCCGAAGTCACTCTAAGGGAAAAATCACTTTTATTAGTTATTTTTTCCTTTTTTTATTCTGTAAAATACTGTTAATTAATAAGATAGAAGAGAATGCAAAATTGATCTGGGGTATTCGAAAAGTTGTTTCGTGAAATTCAAGTTTTTCATTGAAAATCGGACACATTAATGATTTGATTGCTCTGTAAAATGATGTACTAATGATTTTCGATCTTTCGACAGAGTTCATTAATAACATTATTTTATTTTCTGGAACTGATATATCTAGCAGTTAGTTCGATTAAGTCAAATAAAAAAGAATTACAACAAAACTTATTTTTTGAGAATAACTTCTGATAATTTAGGTTTGCAGTCTGAAAGGCTAGAGATAGAGTGGAAGGCATACAAAGGATATACGACAGAAAAAATAATTATGACGTCTGTCTATAAAAATCCGATTTTAGTCCGAAAGAAATTTATAAACTACTTACACTGATATCAGTAACATTTTAGAGATATGCTAAAATTCTCTAAATTCATACAAATAGAGTAGTTAAATATATGTCAGTTTACACTTGCTTTGTTATAATAAAAGAGGATTTATTCCTCTTTTATTATAATATTTTTTATTTTTCTTTTAAAGAATCCCTATTTTTCTTTTTGAATACTGAATTTCTCCTTATCATTATTTTCTTTAAACATCTTACGATTAATTCATTGTTTTATCAAAAAAAAATTTTGGTAAACAAATTGTATAATGAATTGTAATAACATTTTAATTTTAAAGTTATGACAATATCTTTCTACGATTTTAAAAATCTTCCTGATTTTCAGCAAATTGAAATGGCTAAAAAAGAAGGTCATATCAAAGAACAACGCATTATAAATGAGTTAAGATTTGTACTTTATGAAGTATCTTGTTTTTCTGTAGAAATCATCTATAAACAGGATCGACTTACAGGAATGAATGTATTTGAAAACAAGGCTGCTTATGCTCTAAATTAACTTCAACGAAATTTAGAAAGAATATTTAACATAATATTTAGTTCTCAAAAGTTTCAAAAGTTCCATCCTCATAAAAGAATACAATTCTTTTGACATTTTTATTTTTAGAATCTTGTTTTTTAGCCATTTTTTCTAATGGCTGAGAATCGGATAAAATATTTTTTTTTGGTTCTTGATAAGAAATATTGGATTCTCGAACGATATCATTTTTCGGCTGATTTGGAGAAGTTTCATCTTTTCCAAAATTTTCATCATCTATAATAGAAAATAAATCTGGTAAAGATGGTTTTTTCTTTTCAGCAATCTCGGGCTTTTCTTCAAGTGGTTCGGGAATTTTTTCAGTAATAAGCATTTCGCCTTCTCCGGTAATTAACCAATTCCATTCGAATTGTGGGAAAGTTGTTTTTATTTTGGTAATAAAATCAAGAGAAGGTTTATTCCGTCCTGATATAATATGTGAAATACTTGATCGTTGTACGCCAATTTCTTCAGCAAATTCAGCCGGACTCAACTCTGAAAACTCAATTACTTTTGTAATCCTATCATTAAATTCCATATTACAAATGTAATAAAAGAAAAATTAAATTGTGTTACATTTGTAATTGAACCTGTTTACTTTTGTAACAATGTATTATGTTATATTATTGATTAATATTCAGTGCTTTACGTTTCAATATTGCTATTGTTGTCCAATAATTGTGGATAAGTCAGAGTTATTCACATATTAATTAGCCTTAGTTATAAAGTTGAGATAGTTTATACAACCTTGTTAAAAGACATAAATATCTTAATTTAATTTCTTTTTTCAATCTGCTTTCAATTTCTCAGTGTTGATTAAATCATCTTTATATCACTTTTACCATTTATTCATCAGATTGATAATTAATATTTTAACTTAAATAAGAATTAATATAATATCGATCAAACGTAATAGAGTATGGTAATTGTATTCATTTCATTATTGATCTAAAAATGAAAAATTAATCACAAATATTAATAAAATCATACATTTTACATTTGTAAATAGATTATAAATGACGTCAAATATACGTTTAGTGTTTTGATGAACAAATCAGAAAGCATCACAAATTAAGCAATTAAAGTAAGATTAATAATTAACTTTATATAAATTTGTTAAATTACTGATATTAGGCACTTTAAATATTATAAATAATAATAATGTAATCCACAAAAAAATCAACAGACAAAGTGACATTTGAGATTGTTTGAATATTTTACAAATGTAACACTTGTAAATTGCGATTTAATGTTATTTTTGTGACAAATCAAATCAAGAAAAATGACTAATAGTTTTCCTTACGTTCAAAATCCTAATTTCCCTAATCGCTATATTTGCCCTGAAAAATTATTTTCTTACTTACAGAACAATTACAGCAATCTCATCAAAGAAATCGGAAAGTCAAGTTTGGGAAAACCTATATATATGTTGACTTTAGGAACTGGAAATCTCAAAGTCGCAGCTTGGTCACAAATGCACGGAAATGAGTCTACCGCTACATTGGCTATGCTGGATTTGTTATTCATATTTGAAAAAAATCCTGAACTGAAAGACAAACTTTTTACTTTGATTCAGTTAGATTTTATTTTTATGCTGAATCCTGACGGCTCTGATATTTGGACCAGACGAAATGCCTACGACATAGATATCAACAGAGATTTTATACGAAATTCAAGCAATGAAATCAGAGTTTTGAAATCGATTGTGCTTAATGGAAATTATAGTTACCTATTAAATCTACACGATCAAAGAACAATTTTTACCACAGACGGAACTCATCCTGCGACCTTATCATTTTTATCGCCATCAGAAAATCCTGAACGGGATATCACTGAAAATAGAAAAAAAAGTATGGCTGTGATTGCGGCGATCTATATGCAGATGAAACATATTTTACCTAATAGAATTGCCAAATATACAGACGAATTTTATCCGACATCCAGTGGTGATAATTTTATGAAATCCGGAATTCCTGCAATACTATTCGAAGGTGGTTTTTATGAAAATGATCTTGACAGAAAAAAAACCAGAGAATACTACACGCAAGCTTTATACTTTGCCTTGAAAGCTATTTCAGTCCTTAAAGGCGATACTTTAAGCTACGAAACTTACTTTGACATTCCACAAAATAAAGAGACACATTTTGACCTTATCTACAGAAATGTAAAGTTGAACACAGAATTCGAATGTATAATGGATATTGCAGTTCAGTACAGAGAAATTTTAGATGAAGAGAAAAATCTAACTTATCAGCCATATGTTATTGAAGTTGGTGATTTAAATAATAAAAAAGGTTGGCAAGAAATTGATTGTACGGATAAGAAATTTATTTCTATTAAGAAATTTCCAAAATTAGATTCTTTCGTTGATTTCAGTTTTGAATAAATATTTTAATTAAAATCTAATTGCTGAGAATCCATTATAAAATTATTTCTTTGATATAATTCACTACAGAGAAATATTAATATCCAAAATATGTAATTTATTTTGGATTTTTTATAATTATGATTTAAAAAATAGTCTATAAATCAGTTCGTTATAATATACTATTTAACATAATATAAAGAATATTTACTTTAAACTATATTAGTTTCCTTTTAAATAGGGGAGTTTTACAATGTTAAACAAGAACTTTTCTCTTTTTAGAAAGAAACTCGATTTTAGGCTACTTTCTGATAGCAATATTAAATAAATTTATTCTAATAACAATAAAATATTTGTTACAAATGTAAAAACCCCGAATTAACGAGGTTTTTGAGGTATAAATGATTGCTTATAATATCGCCCTAAGAATCTACCAGTACGACGAGCATAAACATTTACATATTCCCAATCTTTAAATTTTACAGATGCAGAAAGCCAAAGACAATCTTTGTAGATATTTGTAGAATAATCTTTTTTATATAAAAACTCGTTTCCCTTAAAAACGCTGAACGAATAATCATTATGATTTTTGAATTCCATATTGTGGGTAAGAATTATTTTTATAAAGGTAACAACCAAATAACGATTTTTTTATCTGATTTCAGTCGAATTTTTATCATTGAGATAATTATCTAAACTTTGTTCATAATCTGATTTTCTACTTTTTATTTTAGCTTTTTTTCTAAGAAATTCAAAAATAAACATTGTAGCCTGAACGCCCAAACCTAATATAATTTGACTGATAACAGTATGATATATAGGCGGGATTATTAACGGATTGACAACAGCAAAAATAGTAGATGTACTATGATTTTGCAAAAAGCAAGTTAACCTTTCCATTAGTGACAGCCACAGTCAGCAGTTTTACCCGCAACATTAAACTTTATTCCGTTTAGCTTGTAGAATACAAAACCCAAACAAGCGAAGATTATTAAATCTTTTTTAGTGATATTTTTCATTGATTTTAATTTTTATTTAAAGTAGTAACGAATGGCTTTATCATCGATTAAACCAACGATTGTACCGCTGATTTGATTTGTGTTTTTCAATGCATTGACAACTTTTAACAAGGCATCATAATTACCGTTAACAGGCTTGATATGTGCGCCTTTACACTCTTGGAAGAATGCTAAATTACCAGCTTTGTAACCTGAGATAATCTGAATTGATGAACCATAGTTCTGTCTGATTTTATCAAGGTCGACCATTAATTTATTATAGTTGGCGATGTACTGCGGATTTGTTGGACGGGGCTGATTACCAAAATATTCTGATGCTTTGAAATACTTATAATCTTTGATTGCACCTGCATATAAATCTACACCAGTACCTTGATCAGTTGGAATGTCTTCAAACCCCCCGTTGTCCGTTGGAGCGGACGTAGTGGGAGCAGTTCCGGAACTTGAACCACCATTTCCACTTTGGAAAATATTAAAGATGGATTTTAACCAATCTGCAAAACTTGCTTTGTTTCCAGTTCCAAGGCTTAGAGACCTGATAGCCATAAAACCAATGTAACATAGAATACCTATAATTGAATAATAAATTAATCCCTGCCAGTCCGCAGACGTGGTTTTAGAATTATTTCGAGTTGTTGAAACTCTTTTTTTATATGGTGGCATAATTTTTAATATATTTGAAATTATTATTTAACACTTTTTAACACTATGAAAAAATTACTACTAGTAACCTCTATTTTAACATTTTCTTTATCATTCTCTCAGAGTAAAGACCTTACTAAAAAACAAGCTTTAGAAGCTTACAAAAATTCTGAAATAAGTAAGATTCAAAATGTAGACATAAAAGATTTTGAAATAAATTATAAGGCTGCTAAATGTTTGAGCAAAGCTTATAATATCAAACTAAAGGATATGCCTTTATTTAAAAAGAAACTTTCAGAAAAAGAGAAAACATACAGCGATTTAGAAATAAATGGCAGATTTAGACAATGGATATTCGGTTTGGATGATACGATTTTTCCAGAATATACTGATAGTGGTACAAAAACAGTAACGTGCAACGCATTTACAACTTATTAATTTAATAAGTTATAATTACACCCAAATTATCTCTAAAAGCTTTAATCAATCTTAACTTATTATCATTGTTTTTTCCTCCAAAGGAATTATCTACAGTTTTATAAGTCAAAGAATTATCAAAAATTCTATAGCACGCATAATAAACTCTTTTTAACCAACCGTGACTATTAATAGCAAAAGCGTTAAGAGATTTTAAATAAGTATATCTTACTTGTGCAATAATAGAGGCGATTTTTCTTAAGTCGCCTTTTGCTTGTATTAAACCATTAAGAATCTGAACATAATAAACACCTTGAAGCCCACTTCCAGAATTATAATTAAAGTCAATTAACGAAATTGCAATTGATTCGTTATAAGGAACTTTATATTTATCTAAATCAGAAAACAAAGCTTTATATTTTTTCATTGAATAATCAAAAAGAATATGATTAATTTTCAACTGATACGCAAAATCAATATCAGATAAATTAGAATAACCCATTTGAACTTTAAGAGTAGATAAAGTATCAGATGCAAGTACAGAAGCAGTACCACGGAAATTTTGACCAGTTTTTGTATATAAATAAGTACTCCCAAAACCTATAGTATATCTAGTTTCTCCAGATAATTTATAAGCCTTATTTGAAATACCTTCAGTTGCTCCAATAACTTGTAATAGAGTAGGTGTAATTTTATAATCTGAATATCTCATAGGTTGCAAAGCTGTATTTTGTGTTAGTCCGACACTTACCATAAATTCCTCCATTGTTTTGAATCCGAGTAAAAAAAAGAGTGGGATCATATTGTTAAATTTTATTGTTTGTTATTTTAAAATAAAATAGCGTTGCGCACTGCAACGCTATTTGTTTCTTATCAAATGTTTAGTAGACTAACTTACTGTAGTGTTATGGTCTTTGGGTTTATCCCAGTCTCTAACACCGTCGAGCATATCAATAATGTACATTGCCTGACCTACATAAACTCTGATTTTCGGAAGATTAGCCTTTACTAATGCAACGATTTCTAAAATCTTTTTCATTGTTTTAATTTTATTAAGTTTGAAATTATTTGCTAATGTATGAACCTGCGTACCCGCCATTCTTTGCACGGGGATTTAGCACCATTGATAATTTATCAATTACTACCTTTCCCGTTTTCTTTTCCATTGTACCCCAGTGGAATTGATCTACACCCGTGTCGAGATTTGTAAACGTTACGGCTACAGAACCAAACCATCCTTTATCAGACTCTTTAGAATCTTTTGTGGTAACTGCTTTGATTTTAATGAAACCATATCTAGTTTTTCTCCAAGCTGATGTAAGAAATTTTTCTTCGCCATTTCCATTGACGTAACGTGTTAATTTTGCACCGCTACGCTTTTTTTTATTTTGGTTGTTGTTGGAGTTTCCTCCATTGCTTTTATTTTGACCAAAATTATTTTGGAAATTACCGCCATTTTTAGCAATGTTTTTCCAATAATCTATTTGTTGTTGTAATGTGTACTGTGACATAATTGTAATTTTTAAATTTTACCAGAATTTTAATTTTCTCTGTGTTTTACGGTCTGCAAACATTTCTACGTACAGAACGAAAGCGACTACAGCACCTAATGCGACGTGCCAATAAAGAATTTTAGAACCTGCCTGAATAGGCTTCATAAAAAATGCTTTAGCTTTGTCCAACATTGAATTACCATTTCCGACGGTCATATCTACAGTAGCGTTTGTAGCAGAAACTTGAAGGGTTGGCAAAGTCGCAGTTTGATTTGTTGCAACTGCTTTAGATTGTTCAGATTTACTCTGAAAGACAGTTAGATTTGTCATAATTATTTTTTGTTTTTATTTAATATTAAGAAAAGAGCTCCCAAACCTACAGCGCCACCAATCAGATACATATTTTGATTTTGATTGTTTGAAGCGCCGAAAGTCCAATCACCAATTTGACCACCAATATCAATAGGGTTACCACCTGTTAGGTTGGTAGTTCCAACTGATTTAGGACCAGGAACAGTCTGAGTTTTCCAATAAACGCCACCCTTATACCAAGTAATTGTAACACTACCATCTAAATTGGTAACCCTTGTTTGATCAATCTGATTAGGATCAGTAGTAGTAGTTGGTGGATAATAAGGCGGTTGCGTTGTTGGCGGATTATAAGGCGGTTCGGTCGTTGGCGGATAATAAGGCGGTTCAGTTGCTGGCGGATAATAAGGCGGTTCTGTAGTTGGCGGATAATAAGGCGGTTGAGTTGTTGGCGGATTATAAGGCGGTTGCGTTGTTGGCGGATTTGTTGGCGGGGTCTGCGTTGGATTTGTTGGAGGTTGAGTTGTTGGAACTGTAGTAATTACTGTTTCAGGCTTTCTACTTAACAATGTCCTAGTCATCACATTTACACCGTGGATAGTTATCCAATGACCATCCGTAGTATTGTACACCGCAAAAATTTTGTTTCTCGTATCGCCTAAAAGTTGTATACATTTATTACAAATATCCTTAGAACAAGGGTTTTGTAATTTAGGTAAATCAACATTCATCCACATGTGTATTTGATATGCCCATTGATTCAACTCACCTTGAACCCAAGAAATTTCATAATTTTGGGCTACACCTTCGACTACAGTTTTAGCATAACCTAGCCATTCATCGTAAGTAGCATTAGTCATTGACTGATTTCCAATACATCTAATACCGCCTAGAAAATTATTCAACCAATTTCCAAGACCCGGAAAAACCATATTTGCAAATGAACTTAAACCACCTGAGCCGGTAGTACTTCCAGATGAACCACCTGAATTCGAACCACCTGTTAAAATATCTATTACTCCCATAATATTGATTTTTTATTGTTTATTTTTTTTAAGAGTTCGGCCATTCAACCAAGTATAAATCACTAACCTCTTGAGAAAAAACATAATCTGTATTTGGAAGTAATTTTATATTAGAAACGCCCGTAATAGTTTGTACATTTCTCAAAAGGAGTTGAGGAATATGAATATTTCTACCATTATGATTGTAATTAACATCAGGTGTTTGAGTGAAAAAAAACAATTCATCGTAGTTTGAACTATTAAATTCTTTTGTATTTTCCTCTAATTGCTTTACTACAATCGGACTGTTAGCATCAGTAGGAGCGACAACCCTATCATATTTCAATTGACGCTGTTCTGACAAAACGATGGAAATTTGCAAATAGCAATCTTCATTGAACGGAAGATTACCAACTGTAGAAAATGGAATAATGGCATTTTGATTAACATTAGCAGCAAGATTCCCATATTTTTCCTGTAAAATACTCTGTAATAGTGCACCTTTTAAATCATAGTATACAACATCAGGAAGATCTGTCGCAACTAACTTTATTTGAACACTAACAATTTTAGAAAAAGCCACATCTAGAACGATTCCCTGAGATTTTGTTTTAACATCAATTATATGTTTTACAGAATCCCCCGAAGGACTTTGTTTCATTGAATTTTCAGATAATTCTGCAACTTCAATTGTATCAATTTGTAATACTCGAGTTTGTCTAAAGCTTTCAGCCATAATTTTAAATTTTAATTTGTTATTATTTAGATGACAAAGATTAGACATAAAAAAAACCCTTTGCGGGTTTTGATATGTTTTGAAACAAATTGACGTTTTTTGACGTTTTTTGATATGTTTATGTCAGTCTACACAATAGTATTTTATGTAATCATACATTGTTATCCTTTTCTTTTTATACAAGGTTTTTATCTCTTTATAAATTCGCTGAGCAGTTGAATTACTTACTTCAGAAAGTTCCTGTATATCTTTAATTGTGATAATTTTTAACTTGAATGTATCACTTATTGTAAATGTGTTTTCCATAATTATTTATTAAAATAAGTCAAGTTGGACATAGTTTATTGGTTTTAAAGGTTCGATGATTTCTAAGACTTTTTCCTGTACCTGATATAGGTAGTCATATTGGCGTTGATGCCAACGCTTGAATATTGATTTTAATTCTTTAGAACATTTTTTCAAACATTCTTTTACGTTTCCTACATAAACAGTTACAAAATCAGGAAGTAATTCGGATTTGTATTCTTTCATTTTTTGAGTGAGCTCAACCAAATGAGATTGGTCGTTTTCTACAAACTCTATGTACTTTAATTTCAAAACAGCTTTAGAACAACCCCAAGTTTTGCCTATAACAGGACGGCGAAACTTTTCGGAGTCTGGAATGTCTGTTAACTGACTTAGAGGTGTGTTTTTGTACTTATCCCTAATAGGGGGTTTTGTCAAATACTTTGTAACGTATGCGCCCACGTCACGAAGATTCTTAATTGAATGGATGTGTGCAGAATTATAAGACTTTTCAAAGCCTAATTTCTCTAAATGGTTATTCCATACTCTTTTAAGAGTATTTTTATTAACAAAAGTATCAAACAGAATATGAAAATGTATAGTTCCGTTTTCGGTGGTTTCGGCTCTCCAAAGATAATTTTCGACTTGCAACGCACATTCTTTTGTTTGTTGTTTAGTGTAAGGACATATAATATAACTTTTAACACGCTTTATATCATCTATGAATTTTACAAGCTGAGAGATAACCTTTTTATCAGCAATATTTTGTTTTGCTGTAGGTAAGGTAAGAGTGCAGAACGTGACTGAACGCTGTTTAAAACCGTAACCGTGGCGATACTTTGATAGTAATGATTGAATAAAAACATTCGTGATTTCAGATATTTTCGATGACTGTTGTTTAGACAATGTTGTTTTAAGTGCTTTTTTCGTGACAGCTTCGTATGCCATACGATACGTTTCTGTATGGGCGTTGATATCGTCAATTTCTTTTTGATTTCTGAGTTTTGATAGCATTTTGTTTTCATCAGTTTTTAAATTTTGTTTTAAGTTGGTTAAGGATTTTTCGTTATATCGTTTACGCGCAAAACGTGTGTAATACACGATTGAGCGTTTTTTTACTTTTGCGACTGATGTAACGTAATTTTCCTGCATTGTGGTTTTAGTGATTGTTAATAAATTTTTCCGATTGCACCGATTCTTTTGGCAAGTACATATTTAGGTTTTGAGAGAAAGCCCCTTTAGGGGGCTATTTTTTTTGAATTAGAATCAATTCGCCTTCAAAAGCGAAATATTTTCGACAATTAGAATCTTCACATCGAGTCATATGATATTTTAAAAATGGTTCCGCACCAACTGGAGATATTTCACCAGTTAACACCACAGGAATACGAAGTGAAAAATCTTCGAATGGACAGAAAAAATGAGTAGCTATAAACATAATTATTTGGTTTTTAGAGGTGTAAACATTGGAAATAACTCGGTCTGATACCCGAAATGAGTAGGGAAATAACCGCAAATAGAGTAGATGTAAAGAGTGTTAGAATTGATTTCTAAGACTTGAAAAACATCATTCATTTTTGGCATTTGATGTAGCGTAATGCCGTGCGAAATAAAGCGCACATCGGAGATAGCGTAGTGTATCATTATAGAAAAAGTTTAAGTTGTTTTTGTTGATGCAATTCGTAAGACTGGAGAAATACTGAATAAAACTTTGTCTGCAAATCAGAAAGTAAATGATAGATTTTTTCAGCTTCTACATAATTCTTTTTAGAAACTCTAAAACAAACAAGCATCATAGATGCATTGAATTGATTTATATAATGTGCGACTTCCTGAGGGGATTTTTTTTGAGTGCTTTTAGAAAATATATTCAAACGTATTTCTTCGAGATCAAAAAACATCTTTGAAGTTGGCGAACCATAAAAACCATCTTTCACAAGTTGAAAATCAAAAGACTTTACACGGAAATAAAAAGTATCAAGAAGAAAATAATATTCCTGAAAAAAATTATCTAAATCTTTATGAAATTCCAACAGATGATATTTATTTGAAAATAAAATCTTCTGAGTTGATGACAAGCTAGAGACATAAATATTTTTGTTCTCAGGTGATTTGCGTTCGAAATATTCAATTTTAAACAATGGTAAAAAGTTTTTACTATTAACGTTTAAAAAAGCCTTTGTTTACAAGGTTAATAAAGGATTTTTATTTTCTGATTTTGTCAAATATCCCTTTGTTGTCACATCCCCGATTTAACATAATATAAATTATAGGACTTTTTATAATTATGGGATTTTTGTCTTTTACATCTGTCATATTCCTTTATAAATCAATTTGGTATATTATTTTCTGCCTTGTACCTGATTAAAATAAACGA
>Ga0302347_1001082_pt1 | contig 35386 bp, 38 predicted proteins | sample PhyWR1_FD_202178 | JGI IMG/M metagenome (GOLD analysis project Ga0302347, IMG submission 202178) | Leaf surface microbial communities from wheat plants in UC Gill Tract Community Farm, Albany, California, United States - DLSL W.R1 (v2)... | ecosystem: Host-associated > Plants > Phyllosphere >... | reverse complement strand
AACGCCGAAGCCGCGCTGTTCGCGCTCGAGCACACCGAGGTGTTCGCGGCCCAGGCCGCCGAACTGTGCGCAGCGCGCGGCGAACTGCTGAGCGCGCTGCGCGCCATGCCCGGCGTGCACAAGGTCTGGGACAGCGAAGCCAACATGGTGCTGATACGCGTGACCGACGCCGCCGGTGCCCATGCGCGCATGAAGGCGCGCGGCGTGCTGGTGAAGAATGTTTCGGCCATGCACCCCTTGCTCGATCAATGTTTGCGTCTGACCGTGGGCAGCACGGCCGACAATGCCCTTATGCTTGCCGCACTGGAAGCTTCGATATGACCTCCTCCGCCCTCATTCCCTCCACCGCCAGCGCGCCGCGCACCGCGGAAGTCAGCCGCAACACGGCCGAAACCCGCATCACCGTGCGCATCAACCTTGATGGCACGGGCCAGAACCAGCTCAGCAGCGGCATCGGTTTTCTCGACCACATGCTCGAGCAGATCGCGCGCCACGGCCTGATCGACATGGACGTGCAGTGCGAAGGCGACCTGCACATCGACGGCCACCATACGGTCGAAGACATAGGCATCACGCTGGGACAGGCCTTTGCGCGCGCCGTCGGCGACAAGAAGGGCCTGCGCCGCTATGGCCACGCCTATGTGCCGCTCGATGAGGCGCTGTCGCGCGTGGTGATCGACTTCTCGGGTCGCCCGGGCCTGCACATGGACGTGAAGTTCACCGCCGGACGCATTGGTCAGCTCGACACGCAGCTGGTCTACGAGTTCTTCCAGGGCTTTGTGAACCACGCCGGTGTCACCGTGCACATCGACAATCTCAAGGGCTTCAATGCCCACCACCAGTGCGAGTCGGTGTTCAAGGCGTTTGCGCGCGCGCTGCGCGCCGCGCTGGAAATTGACCCGCGTGCGGCCACCACCATTCCCTCGACCAAGGGCTCTCTGTGACAATGGGGATGACGGCGCGCTGATGCGCGCTCCAATCTCGATCCGACAGCTATGAATATGCAAGCAAATACCGTCGCCGTGGTCGACTATGGCATGGGCAATCTGCGTTCGGTCTCGCAGGCCGTCAAGGAGGCAGCAAAGGGCACGGGCTGGCAGGTCGTGGTGACCGCCGATCCCGACGTGGTGCGCGCCGCCGACCGCGTGGTGCTGCCCGGCCAGGGCGCGATGCCCGACTGCATGCGCGAACTCACGGATTCGGGCCTGCGCGAGCCGGTGCTCGAAGCCGCGCGCAGCAAGCCGCTGTTCGGCGTCTGCGTGGGCATGCAAATGCTGCTGGACCACAGCGAGGAGGGCGATACGCCCGGCCTGGCGCTGATTCCCGGCGAAGTGCGCAAGTTCCAGCTCGAAGGCCGTACCCAGCCCGATGGCAGCCGCTTCAAGGTGCCGCAGATGGGCTGGAACCGCGTGCACCAGACTGTGCATGGCGGCCAGGCCCACCCCATCTGGCAAGGCGTGCCCGACGACAGCTTCTTCTATTTCGTCCACAGCTTCTACGCGCAGCCGCTTTCGGCCGCGCATTGCGCGGGCGAGGCCGACTACGGCGGCCGCTTTGCCGCGGCCATTGCGCGCGACAATATTTTCGCCACCCAGTTCCATCCCGAGAAAAGCGCCGACCAGGGCCTGGCCCTGTTTCGCAATTTCCTGCACTGGAAACCCTGATTCCTGTTCCCCGCCGGCCCTGCCGGCAATCTTTCCTCTCCAATCATCATGCTGCTCATTCCCGCCATTGACCTCAAGGACGGCCACTGCGTTCGCCTCAAGCAGGGCGACATGGACCAATCCACCACTTTCGGTGAAGACCCCGGGGCCATGGCCCGCAAGTGGGTCGACGCGGGCGCGCGCCGCCTGCATCTGGTCGATCTCAATGGTGCGTTCGCGGGTGCGCCCAAGAACAATGCGGCGATCAAGTCCATTCTTGCGGAAGTCGGCAACGAGATTCCGGTGCAGCTCGGCGGTGGCATTCGCGACCTCGACACCATCGAGCGCTATATCGACGCCGGCATGCGCTACGTGATCATCGGCACGGCCGCGGTGAAGAACCCCGGCTTCCTGCAGGACGCCTGCACGGCGTTCGCCGGCCACATCATCGTGGGCCTGGACGCCAAGGACGGCAAGGTGGCCATCGACGGCTGGAGCAAGCTCACGGGCCAGGACGTGATGAGCGTGGGCAAGCGCTTCGAGGACTGGGGCGTCGAGTCCATCATCTATACCGACATCGGCCGCGACGGCATGCTGTCGGGCATCAACATCGATGCCACGGTCAAGCTCGCGCAATCGCTGACGATTCCCGTGATCGCTTCGGGCGGCCTGGCCGGCATGAGCGACATCGAGCAGCTGTGCGCCGTGGAGAAAGAAGGCGTGCAGGGCGTGATCTGCGGCCGTGCCATCTATTCGGGCAACCTCGATTTCGCGGCCGCGCAGGCGCGCGCCGATGAACTCGCCGGTGCTTGAATCGGGCTTCGCCGCCTGCGCCGCCGACTGGCAGGGCCTGCCGGCCATCTGCCTGACGCTGCCCGGCGGTGACAGCGCGCTGATCGCGCTCCAGGGCGCCCAGGTGCTGTCCTGGGTGACCGGCGGACAGGAGCAGCTGTTCCTGAGCCCGCACGCCGCCCATGATGGCCATACGCCCATACGCGGCGGCATTCCCGTGTGCTTTCCCCAGTTCAATCAGCGCGGCCCGCTGGTCAAGCATGGCTTTGCGCGCACGCTGGCCTGGCAGGCCCAGGCCGACGCTGCGCGCATCGACGGCGACGGCCTGCGAGCTGAGCGTCTGGCTGCAGCCCGCGGCGCTGACCGTGGCGCTGGCGGTACACAATCCGGGCGACGCCCCGCTGGCCTTCACGGCCGCGCTGCATACCTATCTGCGCGTCGATGACGTGGCCGCGACCACGCTGTCGGGCCTGCAAGGTCTGCGCTACTGGGATGCCGTGGCCGACACCCATCCCTTGCAGGAGGGCGAATTGCGCTTCGGCCCCGAACTCGACCGCGTGTATCCGCGGCCCGCGCAGGCCATGGGCTTGCATGCGGGCGGCGCGCCGCGGCTGCGCATTGCGCAGGATGCGGGCTGGGCCGATACCGTGGTCTGGAATCCCGGCGCCGCGCTGTGCGCACGCCTGGCCGACATGCCGGCCAACGGCCATGCCCATATGCTGTGTGTGGAGGCTGCGGCCATCGATGCGCCCGTGGTGCTGGCGCCGCAAGCGTATTGGCAGGCCGCGCAGAGGCTGGAGCGGCCCCAGGCCGCGCCGGGCGGCGCCCATGGTATTGCGTCCGCGTGCTAATCTTTTCATCCGTCCCTTTTCCAGAGATCCCAGCGCCATGCTTGCCAAACGCATCATTCCCTGCCTTGACGTGACCGGAGGCCGTGTCGTCAAGGGTGTCAATTTCGTCGAGCTGCGCGACGCCGGCGATCCGGTGGAAATCGCCGCCCGCTACAACGGCCAGGGTGCGGACGAACTGACTTTTCTCGACATCACCGCGACCAGCGATGGCCGCGACCTGATACTGCCCATCATCGAAGCCGTCGCCAGCCAGGTGTTCATTCCGCTCACCGTGGGCGGCGGCGTGCGCACCGTCGAGGATGTGCGCCGGCTGCTCAACGCGGGTGCGGACAAGACCAGCTTCAACTCGGCGGCGCTGGCCAATCCCGACGTCATCAACGCGGCATCGCAGAAATACGGCGCGCAGTGCATCGTCGTGGCGATCGACGCCAAGCGCCGCACGCCCGAAGACGCGCAGCGCGTGGGCGCCAACGGCCTGCCCGTGGGGCCGGGCTGGGATGTCTACAGCCATGGCGGGCGCAAGAACACCGGCCTGGACGCCGTGCAGTGGGCCAGCGAGATGGCACGCCGCGGCGCGGGCGAAATCCTGCTGACCAGCATGGACCGCGACGGCACGAAGTCGGGCTTCGACCTGGCGCTCACGCGCGCCGTGAGCGATGCCGTCAGCGTGCCCGTGATCGCTTCGGGCGGCGTGGGCAATCTCGATCACCTCGCCGATGGCGTGCAGCAGGGCGGCGCCGACGCCGTGCTCGCGGCCAGCATCTTCCACTATGGCGAATACACCGTGGGCCAGGCCAAGCAGCGCATGGCCGAACGCGGCATTCCGGTACGGATTTAAGCAATATGAACTGGCTCGATCAAGTGAAATGGGACGCGCAGGGCCTGGTGCCCGTCATTGCGCAGGAGCGCGCCACGGGCGATGTGCTGATGTTTGCGTGGATGGACCGCGAGGCGTTGGCCAAGACCGCGGAGCTGGGCCGCGCGGTGTATTTCAGCCGCTCGCGCAACCGCCTGTGGTTCAAGGGCGAGGAGTCGGGCCATGTGCAGCTGGTGCATGAAATGCGCCTCGACTGCGACAACGACGTGGTGCTGCTGAAGATTACCCAGCAAGGCCACGAGCCCGGCATTGCCTGCCACACGGGCCGCCACAGCTGTTTCTACAGCGTGCTCAAGGACGGCGTCTGGACCCCCGTGGATCCGGTGCTCAAGGACCCTGAATCCATTTATCGGTGAATGTTCATGACAGCTTCTGACAATTTTTCGGCTTCTAGCGAAGGCGCGCTGGCGCGACTGGCCGCGGTGATAGAAAGCCGCAAGGTGGCCAATGGCGGCGACCCCGAGAAAAGCTATGTGGCACGGCTGCTGCACAAGGGGCCCGACGCTTTCCTCAAGAAGATTGGCGAGGAAGCCACCGAGGTGGTGCTCGCCGCCAAGGACGCCGACCATGGCGGCGACAAAGCCAAGCTGCTGTACGAGGTCGCCGATCTCTGGTTTCATACGATGATTGCGCTGTCGCACTATGGCCTGACACCCGACCAGGTGGTCGCCGAGCTCGAGCGCCGTGAAGGCACGAGCGGCCTGGCGGAAAAGGCCGCGCGCCCGGCCCAGTAGCCTACCCCGTAAGGAGATTTGCATGCGTGATGACATCATAGAAGTCCGAGCCGTGGACCCCCAGCAGATGGAGGGCCTCAAGGCCTGGGGCTGGGTCAGCTATGTGCTGCACCTGATCGTGGCCGTGGCCGCGGTCCTGCCCAGCGCCCAGCCCAGCATCGTGCTGCTGGTCATCGCCCTGATCATCGACCTGGTCAAGCGCAGCGATGCCGTAGGCACCTGGCAGGCCAGCCATTTTTCCTGGCGCATTCGCAGCGTGATCTGGGCCGGGGTGCTGTACCTCGTCACCGCACCGCTGTGGCTGCTGCTGGTGTTCCCCGGCTGGATCGCCTGGGTGGTGATTTCCATCTGGTTCCTCTATCGCATCGTGCGCGGCATGGTGGCGATGAACAGGAACCAGGCTATCGAAGCTTGATGAACCGGATCTGATTGACATGCACGACCCCGACTGCCTTTTCTGCAAGATCATTGCCGGCCAGATTCCCTCGCGCAAGGTGTACGAGGACGATCAGGTCTTTGCCTTCCATGACATCCATCCAGGCGCTCCCATCCACTTCCTGATGCTGCCGAAAAAGCACATCGCGTCGATGGCCCAGGTGCAGCCCGAGGATGCGGGCCTGCTGGGCCACATGCTCACGCTCGCCCCGCGGCTGGCCCAGGAACAGGGCTGCAATCCCTATCCCGAAGGCGGCTTTCGCGTGGTGATCAACACCGGCACCGAAGGCGGCCAGGAAATCCACCACCTTCATATGCATGTCATGGGCGGCCCCCGCCCGTGGTTGAAGGGCTGATGCCGTCTGTGTGACAAAAAGGGCGATTCATCAACGCTTCACGCGCGCCCGTCTAAAATGTTCTGAATTCGTTAGGAGATACTCATGGGTTCCTTTTCCATCTGGCACTGGCTGATCGTGCTGCTCATCGTCGTCATGGTGTTCGGCACCAAGAAACTCAAGAACCTGGGCTCCGATCTCGGCGGCGCGGTCAAGGGGTTCAAGGACGGCGTCAAGGACGGCGGCACGGATGCAGCAGCAGCGCCTGGCGCTACGCCCGCTCCCGGCCAGGTCCTGAACCAGACCGCGGCTGACAAGACCACGATCGACGTCGAAGCCAAGCAGAAGAGCTGAAGCGCCCAGGCGCTGCTTCCATGATTGATATTGGCCTGTCCAAGATGGCGCTGATCGGCGCGGTGGCATTGATTGTCATCGGGCCGGAAAAGCTGCCGCGCGTGGCGCGAACCGTGGGGACCTTGCTGGGCAAGGCCCAGCGCTATGTCGCCGATGTAAAAGCCGAGGTCAACCGCTCGATGGAGCTCGACGAGCTCAAGAAGATGAAGGAAACGGTGGAAGGGGCTGCGCGCGATGTCGAGCAGACCATTCATACCAGTGCCAGCGACTTCGAGAAGGACTGGAACGCCAGCACCGGCGACGGGCTCGACAACGCGTCCAGCAGCTATACGTCTTCCTATGAAGACGCCGGCCGCAACGTGGTGCCAGCCTATGCCAAGCCGCGCAAGAACTGGCGCATCAAGCGCACTGCCGTGCCCCAGTGGTACAAGGCGCGCGCAGGTGTGCGCAGCAAGGCACAATCAGGCGCTGCCCGCGTGGCGCGCTTTCGTCCGCAGAAGTTCCGCTAGGCGCTTCGCCGGGCGACAGGGCTGGGCGGTCTCGCAGCGCAGGCACCGCGCTGCGGGCGTGCTTTTTTACTGGTCTTTCCGAAAAGTGTCAGGGCCTGAGGGCCCGCAATCCCCACCATGTCAGACATTCCATCCAAAGACGACGAGCTGGCCGGCACCGAGCAGCCATTTGTGCAGCATCTGCTGGAGCTGCGCAATCGCCTGCTTTATTGCATCTACGGCGTTGCGCTGGCGGTGGCGCTTCTGGCAATGTGGCCAGGCCCCAACGGGCTGATCGATTTCATTGCCCTGCCGATCAAGGCGCATATGCCGCCCGATGCCAAGCTGATCGCGGTCGGCGTGTTCACGCCGTTCTTCGTGCCCATCAAGGTGCTGGGCATGGTCGGCGTGCTGGCCGTGCTGCCGTGGATCATGTACCAGATGTGGGCTTTCGTTTCGCCCGGCCTGTACAGCCATGAAAAGCGCTTCGCGCTGCCGCTGATCCTGTTCGGCAGCCTGCTGGCCTATGTGGGCATCGCGTTCGTGCAGTTCTTCGTGCTCGACAAGATGTTTGGCTTCATCCAGGGCTTCACGCCCGACAGCGTCGCCGCGACGCCCGATATCGCCTCCTATGTCGAAGCCATCCTGTCGCTCTATCTGGCCTTCGGCATGGCGTTCCAGGTGCCCATCGTGGTGATGCTGCTGGTGCGCTTCAAGCTGGTCGAGATCGAGAAGCTCAAGGCTTTCCGCGGCTACTTCGTCGTGGTGGCATTCGTGATCGCCGCCGTGGTCACGCCGCCCGATGTCATCTCGCAGCTGGCGCTGGCGATTCCCATGTGCATCCTGTACGAAGTCGGCATCCTGGGCGCGGGCTGGTTCAGCCGCGTGTCGCGTGCGCCCGACAGCGAAGAGGACGAAGCTTCGGCTTCCACGGACAAGTAATCCGGCAATTGCCGGACATGAAAAAAAGCGGCCAATGGCCGCTTTTTTCATGGGTGCCGGAAGTCAATCAGCGGCGCTGCTGGGCGCCGCGCTGCGCCTGGTTGGGACGCGCGGTGGGCGTGACCTTGATCGTGACTTCGCTGTCGCCGCGGCGCAGCTGGAAGTCGGCAGCGGTGCCGGGAGTGAGGCTGGCAACCGTGGTCAGCAGCTCGGAGACCGTGCGCACCGGCTTGTCCTGCACCTGCAGGATCACGTCGCCGGGACGCATGCCGGCCTGGGCCGCGGGGCCGGCCTGCAGCACGCCGGTGACGATCACGCCCGCGCCGGGCTTGACGCCGAAAGTCTCGGCGAGTTCAGGCGACAGTTCGTTGGGCTCGACGCCAATCCAGCCGCGCGTCACATGGCCGTCCTTGACGATGCTGTCGAGCACCATCTTGGCCGTGGACACGGGAATCGCGAAGCCTATGCCCATGCTGCCGCCCGAGCGCGAGTAGATGGCGGTATTGATGCCCATCAGGTTGCCGTAGACATCGACCAGCGCACCGCCAGAGTTTCCGGGGTTGATCGCGGCGTCGGTCTGGATGAAATTCTCGAAGGTGTTGATGCCCAGCTGGCTGCGGCCCAGCGCGCTGACGATGCCGCTGGTCACGGTCTGGCCCACGCCGAACGGGTTGCCTATGGCCAGCACCTGGTCGCCGACGTCGAGCTGGTCGGAGTTGCCCAGCACGATCACCGGCAGCTTGTCGAGCGCGATCTTGAGGATGGCCAGATCGGTCTCGGGGTCGGTGCCGATCACGCTGGCCTTGGCCTGGCGGCTGTCGGGCAGCGTGACTTCGATGTCGTCCGCGCCTTCGACCACATGGTTGTTGGTCAGGATATAGCCGTCGGGGCTGATGATCACGCCGCTGCCCAGGCCGGTCTGCTCCTGCGTTCCCTGGTCGCCGAAGAAGAACTGGAACCAGGGGTCGTTGCTGCGCGGATGGCGCACGGCCTTGCTGGTGTTGATGCTCACGACGGCGGGCGCGGCCTTGCGCGCGGCCCCGCTGAAGCTGCCGGGCGCGGGTGTGCCAGCCGGCGTTGCAGGTGCTTCGAGCAAGGCTACGCCAGCGCCCGAGCGTGTCATTCCGCCGCGCAGCCAGTCAGGCTGCAAGGTGGCAACGACGAAGTAGGCGGCGACCAATACGGTCACGGCCTGGGAAAACAAAAGCCAAGAGCGCTTCATGAAATCCATCAACAAAGGTCAAACAAGTAGCCATTGTGCTGCAAGGCCCGGCGCGCGCAAGTGCCATCGCTGGACACGGAGTAGTGGGGTTGCCCATGCAGGTTAAGTAGAAACCCTAGAATGACCTTTGACTGCGCCAGGCTGCGTTCACTACGGCTCCGTCCTATCTGTTCGGGCTGCTAGACATTCTTTCCTCACCCAGGCATTGGAAGAACCGGTTGCCGACCACCTATCCGGTGGGTCGGCAGCTGCGCTGTCTTGTTGTTGACTTTTTTCTGCGAACACCATGACTACGCTTGACTACTCCACCGGCAAGGCCTTGCCCGACGGTGCGCCGGCCCGACCGCTGACCAAGAAGGACTACAAGACCCTGGGCCTGTCGGCGCTCGGCGGCACGCTCGAGTTCTACGACTTCGTCGTCTACATCTTCTTCGCCAATGTGCTCGGACGGCTGTTCTTTCCCGAGCAGATGCCCGAATGGCTGCGCCAGCTGCAGACGCTGGGAATCTTTGCCGCGGGCTACCTCGCGCGCCCGCTGGGCGGCATCATCATTGCGCACTATGGCGACATCCTGGGTCGCAAGAAGATGTTCACGCTGTCGATTTTCCTGATGTCGCTGCCGACGCTGGTCATCGGCCTGCTGCCGACCTACGAGGCGATCGGCATCGCCGCGCCGCTGCTGCTGCTCGCGATGCGCGTGCTGCAGGGTGCGGCCATCGGCGGCGAAATGCCCGGCGCCTGGGTGTTCGTTGCCGAACATGTGCCGCAAAAGCATTACGGCCTGGCCGTGGGCACGCTCACGGCCGGCATCACCGGCGGCATCCTGCTGGGCTCGCTGATCGCCGTGGGCATCAACAGCTGGTACAGCACCAGCGAAATCAATGCCTATGCCTGGCGCATTCCGTTCATCCTGGGCGGCGTGTTCGGCATGGTGTCGGTCTATCTGCGCCGTTTCCTGGAAGAAACCCCGATTTTCAAGGAGCTTGCCGAGCGCAAGAAGATCGGCCGCGAACTGCCGCTCAAGACCATCCTGCGCGAACACCGCCCCGCCATAGTGCTGGTGGCGCTCATGACCTGGGTGCTGTCGACGGCCATCGTGGTCGTGATCCTGTTCACGCCGGCCTATCTGCAGAAGGTGTTCCAGATTCCCGCCGCGCTGTCGCTGCAGGCCAACGTCGCCGCGACGCTGATGCTGACCATTGGCTGCCTGTTGACCGGCTGGGCCACGGACCGCTTCGGCACCAAGGCGGTGATGATCGTCGGTTGGGGCGGCATGACCGTGACCGCCTATCTGTTCTATCTTGGCCTGCCGGGAACGCCCACGTCGCTGATCGCGATGTATGCGCTGGTCGGCTTCTTCGTCGGTTCGATTTCGCTGTTGCCCATCGTCGGCGTGCGGGCTTTCCCGCCCGCCGTGCGTTTCTCGGGTCTGTCGTTCTCCTACAACATGGCCTATGCGGTATTCGGTGGACTCACGCCCGTGCTGATCAGCGTCGGCCAGCAGTATGACCACCTGTTCCCCGCCCATTACGTGGGCGCGATGGGCCTGTTGGGCGTGGCGCTGGCGTTCTGGCCGCTGTCGTACAAGGGCTGGCAAGTGCGCGACGGCGCCAAATCCTGAAATCCGTCATCGGGGTGCGCGGCAGTGGATGCGACAATCGCGCCATGACCCTCTCGCGACAAGACCTGCTGGGCAGTCTCGACGACCTGCTGCAGCCCCAACGCTTCAAGGACTACGGGCCCAACGGTCTGCAGGTGGAAGGCAAACCCCGCATCTCCCGGCTGGTCAGTGGCGTCACTGCCAGCCGCGCGCTGATCGAGGCCGCCATCGACCTGCGCGCCGATGCCATATTCGTGCACCACGGGCTGTTCTGGCGCGGTTATGACGGCCGTGTCACGGGCTGGATGAAGGAGCGTCTGCGCCTGCTGCTGGCGCACGACATCAACCTGTTTGCCTACCACCTGCCGCTCGATGCCCATCCCGAACTGGGCAACAACGCCCAGCTGGGCCTGCGCCTGGGCTGGGAAGGGCGGGGGCGCTTCGGCGAGCAGGAACTCGGCTGGCTGGGCGCCTCGACCATGGGCGAGGCCAGCGCGGAAGATCTCGCCGCCCATGTGGAGAACGTGCTCGGTCGCACAGCCACCTGCCTGCCGGGCGACGGCCGGCCGATTCGCCAGCTTGCCTGGTGCACGGGCGGCGCCCAGGGCTTCTTCGAGTCCGCGATTGCCGCCGGCGCCGACCTGTTCCTCACGGGGGAAATTTCCGAGCCCCAGGCCCATCTGTCGCGTGAAACCGGCGTGGCTTTCATTGCCGCCGGCCACCATGCGACCGAACGCTACGGCGCGCCCGCGGTCGCGGCGCATATCGCTGCGGCCCATGGCCTGGACCATGTCTTCGTTGAAATCGACAATCCCGCCTGATTGCCTGCGGGTCGGTATTTTTGGAGTCTTTCGTGCTTTCCTCGCCTGACCAGACTGCCGCCATGCCCGCCGGGCGGGCCATCGCCATCACCCAGGGCGACTGCGCGGGCATAGGCCCGGAAACCATCGTCAAGGCGTTTCGCGATGCGCCCGATGCCTTGCGCGGCTGTTTCATCGTCGGAGAAGTTGCGACGCTGCGCCGCGCGGCCGCGGTTGTGTTGCGGCATGGCGACACTTCCATGCCGGTCGCTGTTATCGGAAACCCGGACGAAGCCTGGTCCGTGCCGCCGCGTTGCCTGCCGGTGCTGGCGCTGGCCGGCCTGGCCGGACCCGCTCCCTGGGGGCAGATTTCGCGCGAAGCGGGCGAGGCGGCGGCGCGCTGCGTCGAATGGGCGGCGCAGGCGGCGCTCGACGGCCGGGTCGCCGCGCTGGTGACCGCGCCGCTGCACAAGGAAGCGCTGGCGCTCGCGGGCGTGGATTTTCCCGGTCATACCGAATTGCTGCAGGCCGCGGCCGCGGCGCACGCGGGCGTGGCGCTGGCCGACATGCCGGTGCGCATGATGCTGGCCAACGACGAACTGCGCACGGTGCTGGTGAGCATCCATGTCGCGCTGCGCGCGGCGCTGGACGCCGTGACCCGGCCGCAGATCCTGGAGACGCTGCGCATCACCCACGCAGCGCTGGCGCGCACGCTGGGCCGCGCGCCGCGCATTGCGGTGGCCGGGCTCAACCCGCATGCGGGCGAGGGCGGACGTTTCGGCCGCGAGGAAATCGACACCATCTTGCCGGCGATCGAGGCCGCGCAGGCGCTCGGCATGGACGTGCACGGGCCGTTCGCGCCCGACACCGTATTCATGCGCGCGCGCAACGCGCCGGGTCATCCCGGCGAGTTCGACGTGGTGCTGGCGATGTACCACGACCAGGGCCTGATTCCGGTCAAGTACCTGGGCGTGGAGAAGGGCGTCAATGTGACGCTGGGCCTGCCGCTGGTGCGCACCAGCCCCGACCATGGCACGGCGTTCGATATCGCCGGCCAGGGGATTGCCGATGCGTCCAGCCTGATCGAGGCCGTGCGCATGGCACGACAGCTCGCGGGCTGAAGCCGCTCAGGGCGTCTGGCGGTTCAGGCTGTCGCGGATCTCGCGCAGCAAAACGATGTCTTCGGGCGTGGCGGGCGCCGCGACCGGTGCGGGCGGAGCGCTGCGCTTGAGGCGGTTGATCTGCTTGATCATCAGGAAAATGATGAACGCCAGAATGATGAAATTGACCGCCACGGTGATGAAATTGCCGTAGGCCAGCACCGGAACGCCCGCCTTGCGCAGCCCGTCCAGCGTCTGCACCGTTCCTTCGGGCACCGTGCCCAGCACCAGGAACAGGTTGGAGAAGTCGAGCTTGCCGAACACCAGGCCGACGACCGGCATGATCAGATCGGACACCACCGAGTCGACGATCTTGCCGAATGCGCCGCCGATGATCACACCGACCGCCAAGTCAATCACGTTTCCCTTGACCGCGAATTCGCGGAATTCTTGCATCATGCCCATACGCTCAGCTCCTTTTGTTCAAACGAAGATCTGAGTATTGCTTGACTTGCGTCAGTGTCAACTGGCAAACAGCGCATGGAATAACCCCACTCACTCCGCTACAATTTGTAGCTGACCCCCAAATAATAGCGATCTACATCGAGGATCCCCATGAGTGATACTCCAATCGACTCCAGCAAGCGCACGTGGATCATCACGTCGGCCTGTGCTGGTGCGGTGGGCGGCGTGGCAACAGCCGTACCCTTTGTGAGCACCTTCCAGCCGTCCGAAAAGGCCAAGGCTGCAGGCGCGGCAGTAGAGGTGGATATTTCCGCCCTCAAGCCCGGCGAGAAGGTCACGGTGGAATGGCGCGGCAAGCCCGTCTGGATCATCAAGCGCTCGCCCGAGCAGTTGGCCGAGTTGCCGTCGCTCGACGGTCAGCTCGCCGATCCCAAGTCGCAGCGCAAGCCTTCGGAACTGACGCCCGAATACGCGCGCAACGAACACCGCTCCATCAAGCCTGAAATCATGGTGGCCGTAGGCATCTGCACCCACCTGGGCTGCTCGCCGGTGGACAAGCTGCACGCGGGTCCGCAACCCTCGCTGCCCGACGATTGGAAAGGCGGCTTTCTGTGCCCCTGCCATGGTTCGACCTTCGACCTGGCCGGCCGTGTGTTCAAGAACAAGCCCGCGCCCGACAATCTGGAAGTGCCGCCCCACAAGTACCTGTCGGAGACCAAGCTCCTGATCGGTGAAGACAAGGCCTGAGGGAAAACGACATGGCTCACGAATTCAAGGACATCTCTCCGAACGCCACCGCGGGCGCCAAGGTCACGAACTGGTTTGAGAACCGGTTCCCCACGGCTTTCGACGCGTATCGCGTTCACATGTCGGAGTACTACGCTCCGAAGAACTTCAACTTCTGGTACATCTTCGGCTCGCTGGCGCTGCTGGTGCTGGTGATCCAGATCGTGACCGGGATCTTCCTGGTGATGCACTACAAGCCCGACGCCGCCAAGGCGTTCGAGTCCGTCGAGTACATCATGCGCGACGTGCCCTGGGGCTGGCTGATCCGCTACATCCACTCGACCGGAGCCTCGGCGTTCTTCATCGTCGTCTACCTGCACATGTTCCGCGGCCTGCTCTACGGTTCGTACCGCAAGCCGCGCGAGCTGGTCTGGATCTTCGGCTGCGCCATTTTCCTGGCGCTGATGGCCGAAGCCTTCATGGGCTACCTGCTGCCCTGGGGCCAGATGTCGTACTGGGGCGCACAGGTGATCGTCAACCTGTTTGCGGCGATTCCATTCATCGGTCCTGATCTCGCGCTGCTGATCCGCGGCGACTATGTGGTCGGTGATGCGACGCTCAACCGCTTCTTCGCCTTCCACGTGATTGCCGTGCCGCTGGTGCTGCTGGGCCTGGTCGTGGCCCACCTGCTGGCGCTGCACGATGTCGGCTCGAACAACCCCGACGGCGTCGAGATCAAGGGCCCCAACGCTCCCAAGGATGAAAAGGGTCGTCCGCTCGACGGCGTGCCTTTCCATCCGTACTACACGGTGCATGACATCCTGGGCGTGTGCGTGTTCCTGTTCCTGTTCTCGGCGGTGGTGTTCTTCGCGCCCGAGTTCGGCGGCTACTTCCTCGAGTACAACAACTTCATCCCGGCCGATCCGCTGAAGACGCCGTCGCACATCGCTCCGGTCTGGTACTTCACGCCGTTCTACTCGATGCTGCGCGCGATCACCACCGAGATGATGTACGTGCTGATCGCCTGCGTGGCGCTGGGTGCGGGCTTTGGCGTGTTCAAGTCGCGACTGCCGTCGGTGGTCAAGGGCGGGGTGGCCATAGTGGCGCTCGTGGCCATCGCGCTGATGCTGTCGATCGACGCCAAGTTCTGGGGCGTGGTCGTGATGGGCGGCGCCGTGATCATCCTGTTCGCGCTGCCATGGCTGGACCACAGCCCGGTCAAGTCGATCCGCTACCGTCCCGACTGGCACAAGTATGTCTACGCAGTGTTCGTCGTCAACTTCGTGGTGCTGGGCTACCTGGGCGTGAAGCCGCCGTCGCCGGTGTTCGAGCGCATCTCCCAGGTCGGAACGCTGTTCTACTTCGGCTTCTTCCTGCTGATGCCCTGGTGGAGCCGCCTGGGTACGCCAAAGCCCGTGCCTGACCGCGTGACGTTCAAGCCGCACTGAGCCGGAGAAAAATAATGAAGAAACTGATACTCACGCTGATCGCTGCCTTCGGGTTTGTCGCGGGCGCCCAGGCTGCCGAAGGCGGCATCGCCTGGGACAAGGCGCCGGTCGACACGACCAACCAGGCTTCGCTGCAAAACGGTGCCAAGCTGTTCGTCAACTACTGCCTGAGCTGCCACTCCGCGGCATTCATGCGCTACAACCGCCTGCAGGACATCGGTCTGACCGAGCAGGAGATCAAGGACAACCTGCTGTTCACGACCGACAAGGTTGGCGAGACCATGAAGGCTGCGATCGATCCCAAGCAGGCCAAGGACTGGTTCGGCGGCAATCCGCCCGATCTGACGGTGATCGCGCGCTCGCGCGCCGGCGCCGGCGGCTCGGGCGCCGACTATCTCTACACTTTCCTGCGCACGTTCTACAAGGACGAGACCAAGCCCACGGGCTGGAACAACCTGGCCTTCCCCAGCATAGGCATGCCGCATGCACTGTGGCAGCTCCAGGGCGAGCGCCGCGCGGTGTTCGAAGAGCATGACGTCCATGGACAGAAAACCCAGGTTTTCAAAGGCTGGGAACAGCTCAGTCCAGGGTCAATGACGCCTGTGCAGTACGATCGGGCCGTTGGCGACTTGGTGAATTACCTCCAATGGATGGGTGAGCCTGCACAAAACAGCCGTGTACGCATAGGCGTGGGCGTGCTGATCTTCCTTGGAATTTTCATCGTGATTGCCTGGCGCTTGAACGCTGCATTCTGGAAAGACGTCAAGTAACGGACGGTCCACACGCCTGAAGGCGCGCTTGCCGCGTGCCTTCGGACGGATCGGTACAGAGTGGGCGCTTCAGGCGTTCCACTCTTTTTGATTTTTAGGAGCCTTCACCATGATGGTGCTTTACTCGGGAACAACCTGCCCCTTCTCCCACCGCTGCCGCTTCGTGCTGTTTGAAAAGGGCATGGACTTCGAGATCCGTGATGTGGACCTGTACAGCAAGCCCGAAGACATCAATGTGATGAACCCCTACGGCCAGGTGCCCATCCTGGTCGAGCGCGACCTGATTCTGTACGAGTCGAACATCATCAATGAGTACATTGACGAGCGCTTCCCCCATCCCCAGCTGATGCCCGGCGACCCGGTGGACCGCGCCCGCGTGCGTCTGTTCCTGCTGAACTTCGAGAAGGAACTGTTCGTGCACGTGAACATCCTCGAGGCGCGCAACGTCAAGGGCAACGAGAAGGCCATCGAAAAGGCGCGCGCGCATATCCGCGACCGCCTCACGCAGCTGGCTCCGGTGTTCCTCAAGAACAAGTACATGCTGGGCGAGAACTTCTCCATGCTCGACGTGGCCATCGCTCCGCTGCTGTGGCGCCTGGACTACTACGGCATCGAGCTCAGCAAGAATGCTGCGCCCCTGCTCAAGTACGCCGAGCGCATCTTCTCGCGTCCTGCCTACATCGAAGCGCTCACACCTTCCGAAAAGGTGATGCGCAAGTAAGCGCCTGCCTGCTGCCAGAGACCCCGCCATGAATGCATTGGAATCCAGTTCTACCCGGCCCTATATGATCCGCGCGCTCCACGAGTGGTGCACGGACAATGGGCTGACGCCTTATCTCGCGGTGCGCGTGGACCATACGGTCCAGGTGCCGCAGGAGTTCGTCAAGGACGGGGAAATCGTGCTCAACACCAGTTATGACGCCACCGGCGGGCTGCAGCTGGGCAACGACTTCATCGCGTTCAAGGCGCGCTTTGGCGGCCAGCCGCGCGACATCTCGGTGCCCGTGGAGCGCGTGATCGCGATCTATGCGCGTGAAACCGGCGAAGGCATGGCGTTTCCGCTGGCCCCGGAAGCATCAGAGCGCAAGCCCGCGGGCGCGACGCCCCCGGCACTGAGCTCCGTTCCCTCCGAGGCCGGCGCCGATGCGCCCATCATGCAACTGGTGCAGGACGACGACGATGCACCGGTGCCGCCGCGCACGCCGCCTTCGGGTCCGCGTCCGGCGCTCAAGCGCGTCAAATAAATACGCGCTTTTGGTTTTTTGCCCATTTTCTATGCGCTAGAATTCGGGCTTCGCCGGTTTAGCTCAGTTGGTAGAGCACCCGCCTTGTAAGCGGTAGGTCGTCAGTTCGATTCCGACAACCGGCACCATCTTTTTGCTGTGTTTTGTGCTGTTCACTTTGCTGGACACGATACAAAAACGGTGTGTGGCATTCACTTGCGTCACACGTATTTCCCCTAGATACCTCCATTTAACAAGCAACTGCTTGCATGGCGGCGTGCGTTCGAATCTCAGGCCAGGCCTCTCGGTTTGTCGGCATGGACCATGCGCGATCGATGCGCAGATGGGCGGCATAAGCAAGCAAACGCCGGGCATTTTTCAACCACGCTCTGCGGACAGCAGCAAGACCCGGCACTGGCCCATGACACCGCAGCCGCGCAGATCTCGCACGGCCTTCGAGGCGCCAGCCTGAGTACAAGCTATCTTCCAGCCTTGAACTTGCTGGAAGTCACATGGTAGGCTGTAGCGAGGCCCCTTTGCGACTAGGAGCGCATAGATGCCTTCTCCATCAGCATCCTGTCTGGGCAAGAAAATGACTGAAAGCGTTCGCAGGGACATTCCTCTCGGAAGCAGAATATTGCGGGTGAACCACGCCGGTGAACATGGTGCCGTCAATATCTACGCGGGCCAAATCTTGGCCGCGCGCTTGACCGCAGCGTCCATGGTCCCCGAGCTTATGGCATTCAAAGCCCATGAGGAGAAACACCGTGCGCTCTTCCTGGCAGAGCTTCAGCAGCGTGGCGTTCGGCGTTGCCGCAGCTACGGGCTGTGTGGCGCTGGCGGTTTTCTCTTGGGTCTCTTGACCGGAATGCTGGGGCGCCAGTTCATTGCGGCTACGACTGTGGCTGTTGAACGAGTGGTGCTGGAACATTTGCAAATGCAACGGCGAGAGCTTTCGGGGCAAGATGAGCGGGCAGTTGCCGTCATTTCAGCCATCGTGGAAGAAGAGCAGCAGCATCATGACCAATCTGCATCGCATCTATCCCAGCATCGGGTGTTGCCCAAGTTGATCGGGCATGTCGTTTCCGCATCCACAGAGTCTGTGATCTGGCTTGGCATGCGGATTTGAAGCCTGCCCTGGCGCAGCGCAACGCTAAGCCTGTACCCTGAGGCGGATTTCCGTCACATCCCAGCCCTTGACGCGCAGATGCGCGGCAAAGGCCGGCAGCAGCTGGCGCAGCTTGGCCGCGGCCGCATTGCTTTTGACCAGCAGGCACCAGCAGCTGCCTTCGATAGGCCCGGCCTGCACCACCTTGCGCAAGGTGATGGGTATCAGCGGCTGTATCGCCTGCAGGCGTGCCGAGGAGTCCTGCGTCATCGCCACCAGCTTGGACAGCGTGGGAGAGGACTGGGCGGCCTGCTGCAGGGAAATAGGGTAGTTGCGTCGGGTCATGGCCAGGGAAAGAGGGTGGCGCGGCGCGGCTGCGCGCCGATTGCAGGGGGAGCAGGTGGCAAAAACCATGGGCATGGAGTGCCCATGCGGATCGCTGCAGCTGCGCTTTGCGCAGGGATGTGGACTGCAGGCATGCCCCGCATAAGATCAGGCAGTTAGAATCATTGAATCAGTCTTCCGCATTATGGGTTCTTGCTGTAGAAATTCCATGGCGCGGCCCCATCTGAAATACATTCTTCTTAGGGACTCTGGTTTCCTTGAATGCCCTGGTGCAGGCAAGGTGAATCTGTTTGCATGGCCACCAACTTCCTCACCAAATTATTCGGCAGCCGCAATGACCGGCTTCTCAAGCAATACCGCAAGACGGTGGCTCGCATCAATGCGATGGAGCCCGAACTTGAAAAGCTCAGCGACGATGCCTTGCGCGCCAAGACCCAGGAGTTCAAGGAGCGGGTGAGTCAAGGCCAAAGCCTGGACGATCTGCTGCCCGAAGCCTTCGCGGTCGTGCGTGAAGGCTCCAAGCGCGTCATGAAGATGCGCCACTTCGACGTGCAGCTGCTCGGCGGCATGGCCTTGCACTACGGCAAGGTCGCTGAAATGCGCACCGGCGAAGGCAAGACCCTCACGGCAACGCTGCCCGTATACCTGAACGCGCTGGCAGGCTTGGGCGTGCACGTCGTGACCGTCAACGACTACCTCGCCAACCGCGATGCGCAGTGGATGGCGCGCCTGTACAACTTCCTCGGCCTGACGGTGGGCATCAACCTGCCCAACATGCCGCGCGAGGAAAAGCAGGCGGCCTACCAGGCCGACATCACCTACGGCACGAACAACGAGTACGGCTTCGACTACCTGCGCGACAACATGGTCTACGAGTCGGGCGACCGCGTGCAGCGCCAGCTGAACTATGCGATCGTCGACGAAGTGGACTCGATCCTGATTGACGAAGCGCGCACGCCGCTGATCATCAGCGGCCAGGCCGATGACAACACCGCCATGTACCTGGCGATGAACACCATCGTGCCCATGCTGCAGCGCCAGATCGGCGAAGCCGATCCGCGCACCGGCGAAGGCGTGACCACGCCCGGCGACTTCACGCTCGACGAGAAGACCCAGCAGGTCTTCCTGACCGAGCAGGGCCATGAAACCGCGGAGCGCGTGCTGGCCAACGCCAAGCTGATTGCCGAGGGCGCTTCGCTCTACGACCCGGCAAACATCACGCTGATGCACCACCTGTACGCCGCGCTGCGTGCCAATCACCTGTACCACCGCGACCAGCACTATGTGGTGCAGAACGGCGAGATCGTGATTGTCGACGAGTTCACCGGCCGCCTGATGTCGGGCCGCCGCTGGAGCGACGGTCTGCACCAGGCCGTCGAAGCCAAGGAAGGCGTGACCATCCAGGCCGAGAACCAGACGCTGGCCTCGATCACCTTCCAGAACTACTTCCGCCTCTACGGCAAGCTCGGCGGCATGACCGGCACGGCCGACACCGAAGCCTACGAATTCCAGGAAATCTACGGTCTCGAGACCGTGGTCATTCCGCCCAATCGCCAGAGCCGGCGCGAAGACCAGCTCGACCGCGTCTACAAGACCACGGCCGAGAAGTACGCGGCCGCGATCAAGGACATCCGCGAATGCTATGAGCGCGGCCAGCCCGTGCTGGTCGGCACGACGTCGATCGAGAACTCGGAAATCATCGACGAGCTGCTCAACGAAGCCAAGCTGCCCCACCAGGTGCTCAATGCCAAGCAGCATGCGCGCGAGGCCGACATCGTCGCCCAGGCCGGCCGCACGGGCATGATCACCATCGCCACCAACATGGCGGGCCGCGGCACCGACATCGTGCTCGGCGGCAACCTCGAAAAGCTGCTGAGCGTGGTCGAAGCCGACACCTCGCTGGACGAAGCAACGCGCGCGCGCCGCCTGGAAGAAGTGCGCGCGCAGTGGCAGATCGAGCATGAGAAAGTCGCGGCCCTGGGCGGCCTGCGCATCATCGCCACCGAACGTCACGAGTCGCGCCGCATCGACAACCAGCTGCGCGGCCGCTCGGGCCGCCAGGGTGACCCCGGCTCCTCGCGCTTCTACCTGAGCCTGGACGACACGCTGCTGCGCATCTTTGCCGGCGACCGCGTCAAGGCGATCATGGAACGCCTGAAGATGCCCGATGGCGAAGCCATCGAGGCCGGCATCGTCACACGCTCCATCGAATCGGCGCAGCGCAAGGTCGAGGCGCGCAACTTCGACGTGCGCAAGCAACTGCTCGAATACGACGACGTCGCCAACGACCAGCGCAAGGTGATCTACCAGCAGCGCAACGAGATCCTCGATGCGGTCGACCTGAACGAGCTCATTGGCGTGATGCGCGAAGAGACCGTGACCGACATCGTGCGCCAGCATGTGCCCGCCGACTCGATGGAAGAGCAATGGGATCTGCCGGCGCTGGAAAAGCATCTCAACGACGAATGGCGACTGGACCTGCCGCTGGTGCAGGAAGTCGGCGCGGCCGAAGCCATCACCGACGAGGAAATCCTCGAAAAGGTGTTGCAGGCCGCTCAAGCCGCGTTCGACGCCAAGCTGGCGCTGATCGGCCACGAGAACTTCACCCAGTTCCAGCGCGCCGTGCTGCTGCAGAGCTTCGACTCCAACTGGCGCGACCACCTGGCCGCGCTCGACTACCTGCGCCAGGGCATCCATTTGCGCGGCTACGCGCAAAAGCAGCCCAAGCAGGAGTACAAGCGCGAGGCCTTCGAGCTGTTCCGTCAGCTGATCGATCAGGTCAAGAACGAAGTCACGCGGGTGCTGATGACGGTGCAGGTGCAGTCCAACGAACAGCTGGACCAGGCCACCGAAGTGCTGGGCCAGCGCGCCGAGCACATCGCCAACGTGACCTACACTTCGCCCACCGAAGACGGCAGCCAGACCACGGTGCGCGCCGATGAAGCCGAAGCCGCTGCTCCCATGATGCGCGTGGGCCGCAACGATCCCTGCCCTTGCGGCAGCGGCCTGAAGTTCAAGCAATGCCACGGCAAACTCGCTTGAGCCTGCGCTACCGGCGCTGAAACAGCACGCACGGGCTACGGCCCGTGTTTGCATTGGCGCCGGGCATTTTTCCGGATAATCCCTCCGACATCCTTTTACGAAAGACATTCGCATGCCTGTGAATCTCTCCGCCCCTGTTGCCGCCGAGCTGCTTGCGATCGACGGTGTCCGTATTGGCGTCGCCGAAGCCGGCGTGCGCAAGGCCAACCGCAAGGACCTGACGGTGTTCCTGCTCGATGAAGGCGCGGCCGTGGCCGGCGTGTTCACGCAGAACCGTTTCTGCGCCGCGCCGGTGCAGGTCAGCCGCGAGCATCTGGCCCAGGGCGGCGCGGTGCGCGCCATGGTGATCAACACCGGCAACGCCAATGCCGGCACGGGCGCGCAAGGCCTGGCCGCCGCACGCGCCACCAGCGCCGCGCTGGCCGAGCTGCTGGGCGTGGCCGCACATCAGGTGCTGCCGTTCTCCACGGGCGTGATCATGGAGCCGCTGCCGGTCGAGCGCATCGTCGCCGGCCTGCCGGCCGCGCTGGCCGACGCCCAGCCCGCGCACTGGGCGCGGGCCGCCGAAGGCATCATGACCACCGACACCCTGCCCAAGGCCTTCAGCCGCCAGGTGCAGATTGGTGAGGCGACGGTCTCGATCACCGGCATCAGCAAGGGCGCGGGCATGATCCGCCCCAACATGGCGACCATGCTGGGCTTTCTGGCCACCGATGCGAACATCGCGCCCGAGCTGCTGCAGCCGCTGGTGTCGGGCCTGGCCGAAGCCTCGTTCAACCGCGTGACCATTGACGGCGACACCTCGACCAACGACTCGTTCGTGCTCGTGGCCACCAACCGTGCCAAGCATGCCCAGATCACATCGCTGTCCAGCGCCGAAGGCCAGGCCCTGCAGGCCGCGCTGCTGGAAGTCTCGCAAAAGCTGGCCCAGGCCATCGTGCGCGACGGCGAAGGCGCGACCAAGTTCATTACCGTGCGTGTCGAAGGCGGCAAAACTGGCGCCGAGTGCCGCCAGGTGGCCTATGCGATCGCGCATTCGCCGCTGGTCAAGACCGCGTTCTACGCCAGCGACCCAAACCTGGGCCGCATCCTGGCAGCCGTGGGCTATGCGGGCATTGCCGACCTCGACCAGACCGGCATCGACCTGTACCTCGACGACGTGCATGTGGCCGTGAAGGGCGGGCGCAATCCCGACTACCGCGAGGAAGACGGTCAGCGCGTGATGAAGCAGCAGGAAATCACCGTGCGCGTGCTGCTGGGCCGTGGCGACGCGGTCGACACGGTCTGGACCTGCGACTTCAGCCACGACTACGTGACCATCAACGCTGACTATCGTTCCTAAGCGCCTGCCGATGGATTGAACCGTTCGTGGTGAGCTTGTCGAACCACACCCTTCGACAAGCTCAGGGTGAACGGATATTTTTGACTGGCGTCGGGCTCTGAGGGGCTTGCGACCAGAACCGACCGAGACACGAGAGCTCTGCCATGACCCTGCCTGCCGATACCAACCCTCTCGAGCGCCTGGTGGCGCGTGCCGAACAGCTGATGCAGCGCATCGAAGCCGTGCTGCCCCAGCCGCTGCAGTCGCCCCAGGACTGGAGCGAGGCGATTGCCTGGCGCTACCGCAAGCGCGCCAATGGCTGCGGCCTGCTCGAGCCGGTGCGCCATATCGGTGCAATGGAACTGTCCGATCTGCAGAACATCGACGGGCAAAAGGAAAAGATCGCGCGCAACACCGAGCAGTTCGTGCAGGGCCGCACGGCCAACAACGTGCTGCTCACGGGCGCGCGCGGCACGGGCAAGTCCTCGCTGATACGCGCCTGCCTGCATGCCTATGCGGCCCAGGGCCTGCGCCTGATCGAAGTCGACAAGCAGGACCTCACGGACCTGCCCGACATCGTCGACGTGGTTGCTGGCCGGCCCGAGAAGTTCATCATCTACTGCGATGACCTGAGCTTCGAGGAAGGCGAGCCCGGCTACAAGGCGCTCAAGTCGATTCTCGACGGTTCGGTCTCGGCCGCCAGCCCCAACGTGCTGGTCTATGCGACCAGCAACCGCCGCCATCTGCTGCCTGAATACATGACCGACAACCTGTCGGTGCAGCGCGGCGACGACGGCGAAATCCATCCCGGCGAAGTGATCGAGGAAAAGATCTCGCTGTCCGAGCGCTTTGGCCTGTGGGTCAGCTTCTACCCGTTCAGCCAGGACGAGTACCTGCGCGTGGTCGGCCAGTGGCTGTCGGCGCTGGGCGTGGATGCCGCGGCGATTGCCGCGGCGCGCGCCGAAGCCCTGGTCTGGGCACTGGAGCGCGGCTCGCGCAGCGGCCGCGTGGCCCACCAGTTCGCGCGCGACTATGCGGGCCGCGACACCCATGCGGTGGCCGGCAGTGGCATCGCCGATGTCAGCGGCCTGTCCGAGGAATCCGAGCTGTGAACGCGCCGCGCAAGCACACTGAAGTCGCGGTGGGCGTGCTGATGCGCGCCGACGACGCGCTGCTGCTGACTTCGCGTCCCGCGGGCAAGCCCTGCGCGGGCTTCTGGGAGTTTCCCGGCGGCAAGCTGGAAGCCGGTGAGACGGTCGAGCAGGCGCTGCGCCGCGAGCTGATCGAGGAGCTGGGCATCACCATTGGCGCGGCCGAAGTCTGGAAAGTCACCGAGCATGACTATCCGCATGCGCTGGTGCGGCTGCACTGGTGCAAGGTGCGTGAATGGCAGGGCAACTTTGAGATGCGCGAAGGCCAGGACATGGCCTGGCAGCAGCTGCCGCTCGATGTGAAGCCCGTGCTGCCCGGCGCGCTGCCGGTGCTCGAATGGCTGGCGCAGGAGCGCGGTCTGGCGTTTGACGCCGAGTACTACACGCGCGAACTGCCCGCCACGGCCTGAGGCCGCCGGCGCTTAATCCTGTTCCCTGGGGTCGCCGTGCGGCGCGCCTTCGGGCGGAATGGGGGAGGGCACGCGAAACTCTTCATTGGCCCAGGCGCCCAGGTCGATCTGGCGGCAGCGCTCGCTGCAGAACGGGCGCCAGCGGTTTTGCGGTGCAAACACGCTGGGGCCGCCGCAGGTGGGGCAGCGCACGATGGGAGCTGCCGGCTTGGAATCGTTCGTCATGGGCGTTTCAGGCACACAGGGTGATTTCGAAATTCGCGTCTTCGGCGCAGGGCTGGAGCTTGCCGTTGGCATCGGCGCGCATCAGGCGCACCGAAACCAGCAGCCGGTTGCCGCTGATCTCGGGCACCAGATCCAGCGCGGGATCGATGCGCAGGCGCAATAGCTGGAAGCTGCGTCCCGTGGGCAGGTTCTGCTGGAACTGGCCGTTCTCCGCGGCCACGCGCTGCGGCACGCCGGTATCGCGCAGCATCTGCATCAGCACGAACAGCGCATCGGCCAGCGGCGTGAGCGCCGCGGTCCAGCCTTCGAGCGCGCGCTGGCGCGCCTCGCTGTCCTGGTGCTGCCAGGCGTGATAGGCGGGCAGATCGAAGCCGCAGGTGCCGCCGGGAATGCTGATGCGGCTGCGAATGGCCATCAGCCAGTCGTTTTCCGTGAGGATCTGGCCGGTCTTGCCGTTCTGCGCATTGAGCGCGGCAAAGCACTCGTCCATGCGGCCTATGATCTGGTCTAGCAGTTCCGTCGCGATCGAGGGGTTGCCGCGGTAGCTGTCGAGCAGCGCTTTCTGCTTCTCGAGGTCCTTGAGCACATCGGACTTGAGGTCGACGCGGGCGGCGACATCCATGATCTCGAAGATCGTGACCAGTGCGAAATGGTGATCGGTCGGATAGGGGCGTGCAATCAGTTCGCCGAGACGGCGGAACAGGGACTCGAGCCGGAGATAGGTTCTCAGGCGTTCGTTAAAAGGGTATTCGTAGAGGATCACGCTTGCAGGGCTCCTAGGGCCTGTTCACCTTGTTTTCATCGGCGCAAACAGGACAAAACCGCGCCAATCCAGCGCGTAAAGACGCCCAGGCCGGCCGCCCGGGCCCTGCGGCATCAGCCAAGCCATGTCCCATCATAGCCCGAACAACGCAGCGATCCGAACCGCTTGCGCGCGCAAACGCTCCAGATCCTGTGTGTCATTGTAAATAATCATATCGGCAGCTGCTCTGCGCGCCTTGCGCGTGGCCTGGGCGGCAAGGATGCGTTCTATGGCGGCACGCGTCAACTGGTTGCGTTCGATCACGCGGCGGATCTGCGTCTCCTCGCTGCAATCGACCACCAGCACCTGATCGAGCGCGCGGCTCCAGCGGCCCGATTCGACGAGCAGCGGAATGTCCAGCACGATCAGCGCCGCACCCGCCTGTTCGGCCTGCACGATGCGCTGTGCAGTTGCCTGGCCCACGAGAGGGTGGACGATGGCTTCGAGGCGCTGGCGTGCCGAGGCATCGGCAAAGGCCAGCGCGCGCATGCGTTCGCGGTGCAGGCCGCCGTCTTCGGCGATCAGTTCCGCGCCGAAGGCCGCGGCAATGGGTGCCATCGCCAGGCCGCCCGCGGCCGTGACGCCGCGCGCTATCTGGTCGGCGTCGATATGGATGGCGCCGCGCGCGGCCAGCAGCGCCGCAAAAGTGCTCTTGCCGCTGCCTATGCCGCCGGTCACGCCCAGGCGTGGCGTGCGCCAGCGGCTGGTCGGCAGCATGCTTGCAATGCGGTCCATCACAAGCCCAGCAGTCCCAGAAAGCGCTCGAGCATGCGCTGCGGACCGAACAGCAGCGCGGCGAAGCCCGCACCCGCGAGAAACGGGCCGAACGGGATATAGCCGCCGGCGCGCAGCTGGCTGCGAAACTTCATGACGATGCCGATGATGGCACCTATGACCGATGCCGCGAGAATGATGGGCACCAGCGCCTGCCAGCCGAACCAGGCGCCGAGCGCGGCAAACAGCTTGAAGTCGCCATAGCCCATGCCGTCCTTGCCGGTCGCGAGCTTGAAAGCCCAGAAAACCAGCCACAGCGACAGGTAGCCCGCGGCCGCGCCCCAGACGGCATCGGCCAGCGGCACGTCCGTCCAGCGCAGCGCTGCGGCGATCAGCCCGGCCCAGAGCAAGGGCAGGGTGATGTCGTCGGGCAGCAAGGTCGTATCCCAGTCGATCAGCGCCAGCGTGAGCAGCGCGGCGCTGAAGCCGCACCACGCAAGACCCGCAGGGCTGATGCCCCATTTGCCCAGGCAGAAGGCAAACAGCGCGGCCGTCGCCAGCTCTACCAGCGGATAGCGCGCGCTGATGCCCGTCTTGCAGCCCGCGCAGCGACCGCGCAGCGCGAGATAGCTCAGCACCGGTACGTTCTCATACCAGCGGATCGCATGGCCGCAGTGCGGGCAGCGCGAACGCGGAGCGCTCAGGCTGATGCGTTCGCCGATCGCCGCCGCCGGAGCCGGCAGGCCCGCGGCCAGGGCCTGTTCCTCGGCGTGCTGCCGGCATTCGTCGGCCCATTGCTGCTCCATGATCCTGGGCAGCCGGTGGATCACCACATTCAGGAAACTGCCGATGAGCAGACCCAGCACGCCGCCCAGGGCGGCTCCTTCCCAAGCTATCGACATCAGACCACCTGTCCCAGCTGGAAAATGGGCAGGTACATGGCGACCACGATGCCGCCGATGATGACGCCGAGAAACACGATGATGATGGGCTCCATCAGGCTCGACAGGCCGGCGACCATCTCATCGACTTCCTCCTCGTAGAAGTCGGCGGCTTTGCCCAGCATGTGGTCGATGGAGCCCGACTCCTCGCCGATCGCGCACATCTGCAGCACCATGGACGGGAATACGTTGGCCGAAGTCATCGCCGAAGTCAGGCTGGTGCCGGTCGAGACTTCCTGCTGTATCTTCTCGGTCGCGAGCGCATAGACCGCGTTGCCCGAGGCGCCGCCCACCGAGTCGAGCGCTTCCACCAGCGGCACGCCGGCGGCAAACATCGTCGACAGCGTGCGCGTCCAGCGCGCGATGCAGGATTTCTCGACCAGGATGCCGAAGATCGGCAGGCGCAGCATGAGCCTGTCCATCGTCATCTGTATGCGCGGGCTGCGCCGCCAGGCCTGGAGGAAGAAATAGGTGCCGCCGCCTATCAGGCCGAAGATCAGCCACCACCACTGCACGAAGACTTCGCTGATCGCCATGACCAGCAAGGTGGGCGCGGGCAGGTCGGCGCCAAACGAGCTGAACACGTCCTTGAAGGCCGGCACCACGAAAATCATGATCACCGCGATCACGGCGAAGGTCACGATGATCACCGCGCTGGGATACATCAGCGCCGATTTGATCTTTCCCTTGATGGCCTCGGTCTTTTCCATGTAGACCGCGAGCCGGTCGAGCAGCGTTTCGAGAATACCCGCGGACTCGCCGGCTTCCACCAGATTGCAGTAGAGGCTGTTGAAGTACAGAGGATGCTTGCGGAAGGCCGCGCTCAGCGAGGTGCCCATCTCGACGTCCGTGCGCACGTCGTTGAGCAGCCGGGTGACGCTGGTGTTGGTGTTGCCGCGACCGACGATGTCGAACGACTGCAGCAGCGGCACGCCGGCCTTCATCATCGTCGCCAGCTGGCGCGTGAACAGCGCGATGTCCTTGGGCTTGATCTTCTTGCCCGAGCGCGTGCGGCGCTTCTTGATCTTCGTGGGAAAGATGCCCTGGCGCCGCAACGTGGCCTGCACCTGGTTTTCTCCGCCAGCGCGGGTTTCGCCGCGCACGATCTTTCCGTGCCGGTCCTTGCCTTCCCATTCGAAGACAAAATCCTGGATGCCTGCAGTCGCCATGCGATTCCCTCTCGTGTGCTGGGCTGTTTTATTCGTTGGTCACGGCCAGCACTTCTTCGAGCGATGTCAGTCCCTGGCGCGCCTTGTGCAGGCCGGACGCGCGCAACGAGCGCACGCCTTCGAGCTTGGACTGGGCGGCGATTTCAAGGGCACTGCCATCGCGCAGGATGATGCGCTGCATTTCTTCGGTGATGGGCATCACCTGGTAGATGCCGACCCGGCCCTTGTAGCCGTTGTTGCAGGCCTTGCAGCCCACCGCCTTGTAGGTGACCCAGCTGCCGTCTATCTCGTCCTCTTCATAGCCGGCATCGAGCAGCGCCTGGTGCGGAATGTCGGCGGGCTGCTTGCATTGCGGGCACAGGCGGCGTGCCAGACGCTGGGCCGTGATCAATATCACGCTGGACGCGATGTTGAACGGCGCTATGCCCATGTTGCGCATGCGCGTGAGCGTGGTCGGGGCGTCGTTGGTGTGCAGTGTGGACAGCACCAGGTGACCGGTCTGCGCGGCCTTGATAGATATGTCGGCGGTTTCGATATCGCGGATTTCGCCGACCATGATGATGTCGGGATCCTGGCGCAGAAAGGCCTTGAGCGCGGTCGCGAAGCTCAGGCCGGCCTTCTCGTTGACGTTGACCTGGTTGACGCCGGGCAGGTTGATTTCGGACGGGTCTTCTGCCGTGGCGATGTTGACGCCGGGTTTGTTCAGCAGGTTCAGGCAGGTGTAGAGCGACACCGTCTTGCCCGAACCCGTGGGGCCGGTGACCAGAATCATGCCGTAGGGACGGCCGATGGCGTGCATCAGGCGTTCGCGCTCCTCAGGCTCGTAACCGAGCGCATCGATGCCCATCTTGGCGCTTTCGGGGTCCAGGATACGGATCACGATCTTCTCGCCGAACAGCGTGGGCAGGGTGCTGACCCGGAAATCGATGGTCCGGCCCGGGCCGACCTTGAGCTTCATGCGGCCGTCCTGCGGCACGCGTTTCTCGGAGATATCCAGGCGTGAAATGACCTTGATGCGCGACGCGAGCTTGTCCTTGATCGCAATCGGCGGCGAGGCAATTTCGCGCAGCTCGCCGTCGATGCGAAAACGCACGCGGTAGTTGTGCTCGTAGGGCTCGAAATGCAGGTCGGACGCGCGCATGTGGAAAGCGTCGAGCAGCATCTTGTGCAGGAACTTGACGATGGGCGCGTCTTCCACGTCCGAGGCCGCGGCGTTGGCGCTGTCGCTGGCTTCCTCGGTATCTTCAGCCTTGATGTCGTCGAAATTGAAGTCACCCGTGGCGGTGTAGGTCTGCAGCGATTCAGCCACCGTCTTGTGCGTGGCTTCGCACAGCTGCACGAGCTTGTCGTATTCGGCAATGATCCAGTCTATCCCCATCTGGGACGTGAACTTGATGCGTTCGGCGGCTTCCTGGTCCGTGGGGTCGGCCGCGGCAATGGTCAGGCGGTTGTTGCGCTTGCTCAGCACGACCACGCGGTAGGTCAGGCACAGCTTCGCCGGCAGCAGCCCCTGCGGCAGTGTCGCGGGATCGACGGCGTCGAGATCAAGCAGGGGCGCGCCGAATACGGTCGACAGCGTATGCGCCAGATCGGAGGAGGTGACCGTGCCCGAGCCTATGAGTTCGGCAATGAAGCTGGTGCGCGCCGTCTGCGATTTCCGGTGCAGCTCTTCGGCGATTTCTGCGGTAATGGTGCCCGCAGAAATCAGTGCGCGACCCAGTCCGGGCAGCGCCTTGCTGGATGTGGACGAAGAGACGGATTCAGCAGCAGGCATGAAGCAGGTGATTGGAGGCGAAGTGAAGTCTCCCTATCATCCCTCATTCACGGCGGGCTGCATAGCTGCGTGGAGCATTTTGCAAGGACTTGTACCAAGGCGCCTGGCTGGCGCACACGCCGGCGCGCGCGCCACCGCGTCCCGGTCAGCGCCTGGCAAACAGCTTGTCCACGGCTTCGGTCGCTGCCTGCCGGCCCGCGCACAGCGCTGCCTCCCCCAGGGCCGTGCCTTCTACCGTGACGAAGTGCAGGTCGTGCAGGCCAATGGTCGCCAAGGTATGGCGCAGATAGGGCCGCATAAAGTCGGGCTGGCGTGCGGATTCGCCCGTGATCAGGCCGCCGCTGGAGATCGCCACGTAGACCGGGCGGTCGCGCAGGCTGCCTATCTTGCCTTGCGGCGTCACGCTGAAGGTCGCGCGTATGCGCACGATATGGTCTACCCAGGCCTTGATCGACGATGGCAGCGTGAAGTTGTGCATAGGCGTGGCGATGACCACGGCGTCGGCCGCGGCCAGTTGCGCGATCAGCGCGTCGGATCGGTGCAGCGCGCTGCCCGCGGCCGCTGGAGTTTGCGGGTCTTCGCGCGCCGCCAATGCGAGGGCATAGCCGCTGTCGACCGCGGGCAGCTCGCTGGTGTCGACATCGGTCAGCGCCACGCTGCGCGTCGCCACCAGGGCATCGACGATCTGCTGCGACAGGCGCCGGCTTTCGGAGGCCGCGCCGCGCGGGCTGCCCAGGACGCGCAGCAGGCGCAGGGGCTGGTCGGGTGAGGTGGTATGCACGTATTTCCTTGTTTGAAGTGAAGGTCGGCGGGGCTTAGCCGCCACCCAGCATTTTTTGAAAGCGCAGCGCGCCGGTGTAGAGCCCGGCGCGAAAGTAGAAGCGCTGGGCGCGTGCATTGGCCAGACCTGTGTCGAGCACCAGCTGCGCGCAGCCTGCGGCGCGCGCCACGCGCTCGAGTCCCTGCAGCAGCCGCGCGCCCCACTGGCCGCCGCGCCGGGACGCGTCCGTGACCAGATCGTCGACATAGAGGAAGCGGCCGTAGACGAGGTTTTCCTGCAGCCGATAGCCTGCGAGCGCGGCCAGGCTGCCGTCGGGCGCGAAAGCGCCGATGAGCTGGTAGCCCTGCAGGCGCTGGCGCTGCACGCGCGCGGCGAAGTCGGCCGCGCCGTCCAGCTGGGGGCGCAACTGCTGCATCAGCGGCGCCGCAAGGCGCAGGTCGCTCGCGGAGTCGAGCGGGCGCAGCGCGCTGTCTGCCAGATCCAGGATGCTGGGCGCAGGCCAAGGGGAGTGGGCGTGTGAGGCGTTCATGGACTTGACTCTACAAGTCGCATGCCACAATGCCTTGAGCCAAGACTGTACTTATGGACTAGACCATGACGCCTGCCATTTCGCCGCCTGCCTTCGCGCCGCTGGCCGGGGAAAGCGGCACGCCGCTGTACCGTCAGCTGTATGACCGCGTGCGCGCCTCGATCGCGGCCGGCGACCTTGCGCCGGGCGACCGCGTGCCTTCGGCGCGCGCGTTGGCCAAGGAGCTGGGCGTGGCGCGCGGCACGATAGAGCTGGCCTACGAGCTGTTGACTTCCGAAGGCTATCTGCTCGCGCGCGGACAGGCGGGCACGGTCATCCATCCCGCGTTGCAACCGGCCGCGGCGGCGTCCCCGCCAGCCGTCACGCCACAGGAAGCCCCGCCCACTTCGATGCGGGATTCGCTGTGGCGGCCCGCGCAGCTGCTGCCTTTCCAGCTGGGCGTGCCGGCAATGGATGCGTTTCCGCGCAAGATCTGGGCGCGGCTGGGAGCGCGCTACCTGCGCGGCATGCAGGTGGCTGACCTGGACTACCCGCCGCCGCACGGCCTGCCCGCTTTGCGCAGCGCAATTGCTGCCTACCTTCAGGTGGCGCGCGGCATCGATTGCGGCGCCCACCAGGTGTTCGTCACCACGGGTTACCGCGCGAGCCTGCAGCTGGCCGCGCTGGCGGTGATGCGGGCCGGCGACCGTGCCTGGGTCGAGGATCCCGGCTATCCGCCCACAAGGCAACTGCTGCGCGAATCGGGCCTGCTGCCGGTGGCGGTGCCGGTCGACGCACAGGGCTTGATGGTGGAGCGCGGCATGGCGCTGGCACCCGACGCGAAAGTGGTGACGGTCACGCCCGCGCATCAAAGTCCGTTGTCGATGTCGCTTTCCTTGCCGCGCCGGCATGCGCTGCTGGAATGGGCCGCGGCGCAAGGCGCGTGGGTGGTCGAGGACGATTACGACGGCGAGTACCGCTACGCCAGCCGGCCGCTGCCGGCGCTCGCGAGCCTGGACCGCCATGGCCGCGTGCTGTACGCAGGGACTTTCAGCAAGGTGCTGTTTCCCGGAATCCGGCTCGCCTATCTGGTCGTGCCGCAAGCGCAGGTCGCGGCGTTCGAGCGCGTGGGGCGCATCTTCTTTGCCGCGGCGACGCCGGCCATCACCCAGGCCATCGTCGCGGACTTCATGGCCGAAGGGCATTTCTCGCGCCACATCCAGCGCATGCGCAAGCTCTATGCCGAGCGGCGCGCGGCCACCATCGCCGCGCTCGAGCGCGGTCTTGGCGGGCTGCTGCGCACCGAGCCCCAGCCCGGTGGCATGCATCTGGTGCTGCGCCTGCCCGGCGAGCGCAGCGACCAGCCGCTGGCCGAGAAGCTGCTGGCCGAGAAGCTGCTGGCCCATGGCATGGCCGTGCAGCCGATGTCGCGCTGGTGGGCTTCGGAGTGCACGGATTCGGCGCTGCTGCTGAGCTTCACCAACTGCACGGCCGCCGCCCAGGCCGAGCGCCTGGGCCTGCTGATACGGCAGTCGCTCTAGATCAGGACAGGCCGGCCTTGTCGAGGCCATAGAGCTTGTCGGCCGAACCGGGCACGGCGCGAAACGCCACGCTCAGCCGGTTCCAGCCATTGATGGCGACGATCAGGAAGGACAGGTCGGCAAGTTCCTCGTCCGACAGCTCGGCGCGCACGCTGTCGAAGATCGCGTCCGATACGCCATGCGCGCCCAGCTGGGTCAGGGCTTCGGTCCATTCGAGGATGGCGCGCTCCTTGGCGCTGAACAGCGTCGACTCGCGCCAGACCGTCACATGGTGCAGGCGCAGTTCGCGCTCGCCGTGGATCCTGGCTTCCTTGACATGCATGTCCACGCAGAATGCGCAGCCGTTGATCTGCGAGGCGCGCAGCGTCACCAGATGTCCGTACTGCGCGAGAAACGGCTTCTTGTGCAGCAGGTTGTTGAACTCCATGTACTTCTGGGCAGCGTCGTTGGCTCATGGTCGGTTCCAGTCGAGAGTGAGAGTTGCAGATTCCTCGCACCGGCACAGGCCAGTGAAGGACCTCAAGGCGCTGTCCCGGTGACGCGTTTGAAGCAATTGTGGTGCTGCAATGGACTGGTCTGTGAGGGCCATGAATGGTGTTTTTGTCTAGGCCATGTCGACTGCGCCGCTTCAGCGCACGTAGGTCAGCGGCAGGGCCGTGGTGTATTTGAGCTCCTCCATCGCAAAGCTCGAAGAGACGTCGAGCAACTGGGTGCCCGCAATCAGCCGCTTGTAGACCTTGTCGTAGGCCGCGATATCGGGCACGACCACGCGCAGCAGGTAATCGACATCGCCGCTCATGCGGTACAGCTCGACCACTTCGGAAATGGCCGCGACTGTGGCGTGGAACTGGTCGAACCATTCCTGGCTGTGGGTGCTGGTGCGCACGGCGACAAACACCGTGACGCTGACGTTGGCGTGGTTGCGGTCCAGCAGCGCGACGTTGCGCGTGATCACGCCGCCCTCCTTGAGACGCTGGATGCGCCGCCAGCACGAAGTCTGCGACAGGCCCAGTTCGGCGGCCAGATCCGCGACCGGGGCATCGGCGTCTTGCTGGAGTTTTTCCAGCAGCTTGCAGTCTATGGAATCTATTTTCATTTTCTATCGTTGATTTGGAATTTTGTCGCGCAATGATGTGAAATCAAGCGGTATTTTGCAAGACCTCTACAGGGCATCTGGTGGAAAATTTCTCCCATGGAAATCTATCTTGACGCGAACGCCACCACGGCCGTCTTTCCCCCGGCCCGCGAGGCCGCGCTGGCCGTGATGGCCCAGGGCTTCGGCAATCCCAGCAGCATTCACGGCAGCGGCCTCAAGGCGCGCGCCGTGGTCGATGGCGTGCGCGCCAGCGCGCGGCGCGTGCTCGATGCGCCGACCGGACAGCTGTTCTTCACCAGTGGTGCGACCGAAGGCATACAGACCAGCGTGCTGTCGGCGCTGTGCGAACTGCGGCGCCGACGCGATGCCGGCGAGCCCGCAGCCCAGGCGCTGCTCTATGGCGCGACCGAACACAAGGCCGTGCCCCAGGCGCTGCACCACTGGAATGCGCTGCTGGGGCTGAATCTGCCGGTGCTGGCCATCCCTGTGGACCGCATGGGGCGCCATGACCTGGCCTGGCTGCGCGCGCACGCGCCGACCGCCGGCCTGGTCTGCACCATGGCCGCGAACAACGAAACGGGCGTGATCAGCGACCTCGACGGCATTGCCGACATCCTGCGCGCGAGTCCCGCGCTGTGGCTGGTCGACGGCGTGCAGGCACTGGGCAAGCTGGCGCTGAAGCTGGTCGAGCGCGGCATCGATTACGCGCCGTTTTCCGGCCACAAGTTCTATGCGCCCAAGGGCATAGGTCTGCTTTATGTGCGCGCCGGCGCGCCTTTCACGCCGTTGCTGACGGGCGGCGGGCAGGAAGGCGGGCTGCGCGGGGGCACGGAGAACATCGCGGGCATAGCCGCGCTGGGCGCGGTGCTGCAGGCCTGGGAAGCCGGCGATGTGTTTCAGCCGCCCGCGGCGCTGGCCGCGCATCGCGCCCAGCTGGTTGCGGCCTTGCGCGCGGCGTTTGCCGGGCTGGAATTCAACGCTCGTGACGCTTTGAGCCTGCCGACCACCTTGAACTTCGCGGTGCGCGGCGTGAGTTCCAAGGTGCTGCTGGATCTGTTCGATGCCGCCGATCTGCGCGTCAGCGGCGGCTCGGCCTGCAGCGCCGCCAAGGCCGAGCCCAGCTATGTGCTGCAGGCCATGGGCCTGGAGGAGTGGCAGACCCAGGCCGCGGTGCGCCTGTCGTTTGGCGCGCTGGACAGCGACGAATTCATTGCCGCGGCCTGCGCGCGCCTGCAGCGCTGCGGTGAGGTCCTGCGCGCGCGCGGCCTGAGCGACGCGGCGCCGCGGGAGGCTTCGGCGGCGTTTGCCGGCCTGGCGCTGGCCGACGACCTGGCGGACAGCATGGACGTGGTGCTGGACCAGTCGGCCGCGCTGGCCTTGCTGCAGGCCCAGGCGGGCGGCCTGTGGGTCGATGTGCGCGAAGCCTACGAGAGCGAGGTCCAGGCGCGGCGCGGTCTGCTCGCGAATGCGCAGGCCGTGCCGCTGTCGGCCTGGCTCTCGGCCGTGCCGCAGTGGCTGGCGCTGGCGCCCCAGGTGCCGGTGGTGTTTTATTGCCGCAGCGGCAACCGCAGCGCCCAGGCCGCGCGCGCGCTGCGCCGCCTTGGACATGCATCGGCCTGGAGCCTGGCCGGCGGTCTGGCGATGTGGAGCGAG
>Ga0302347_1001078_pt1 | contig 35504 bp, 35 predicted proteins | sample PhyWR1_FD_202178 | JGI IMG/M metagenome (GOLD analysis project Ga0302347, IMG submission 202178) | Leaf surface microbial communities from wheat plants in UC Gill Tract Community Farm, Albany, California, United States - DLSL W.R1 (v2)... | ecosystem: Host-associated > Plants > Phyllosphere >... | reverse complement strand
GCTGTCCGCGCAGGAGGATACTGCGCTGCAGGGTCTTTTGACCATTTCAGCGCCACGCTGGCCTAGAGGCGCCACCGCGCTGCCCAGGCCGCCCCGGCGCCCCCGCGTGCATGGCGGGATAATCGCACGCCTATGGACAAACAACACAGCAAGCAGCGCATCGTGGTCGGTTTGAGCGGCGGCGTCGATTCGGCCGTGACCGCCTGGCTGCTCAAGCAGCAGGGCCACGAGGTCATCGGCATCTTCATGAAGAACTGGGAGGACGACGACGACTCCGAGTTCTGCTCGTCCAACGTCGATTTCGTCGATGCCGCCGCCGTGGCCGACGTGATCGGCATCGAGATCGAGCACGTCAACTTCGCCGCCGACTACAAGGACCGGGTGTTCGCCGAGTTCCTGCGCGAATACCAGGCCGGGCGCACGCCCAACCCGGACATCCTGTGCAACGCCGAGATCAAGTTCAAGGCCTTCCTGGACCACGCGATGCGCCTGGGCGCCGAGAAAATAGCCACCGGCCACTACGCCCGGGTGCGCCTGAACGCGGCCACCGGCCTGCACGAGCTGCTGAAAGGGCTGGACCCGGCCAAGGACCAGAGCTATTTTTTGCACCGCCTGAACCAGGCGCAGCTGTCGAAAACGCTGTTTCCGGTGGGCGAGCTGCACAAGACCGAGGTGCGCCGCATCGCCGACGAAATCGGCCTGCCCAACGCGAAGAAGAAGGACTCGACCGGCATCTGCTTCATCGGCGAGCGGCCGTTTCGCGATTTTCTGAACCGCTACATCGCCCGCGCGCCCGGCCCGATCAAGAACGACCAGGGGCGGGTACTGGGCGAGCACGTGGGCCTGTCGTTCTACACGCTGGGCCAGCGCCAGGGGCTGGGCATCGGCGGCGTGAAGGCCCGGGGCGCCGACCTGAAGGCGGCGCAGGCGCGCGGCCAGCGCGGCGTGGGCGAGCACGCGCCCTGGTTCGTCGCGCGCAAGGACTTGGAGACGAACACGCTGTGGGTGGTGCAGGGCCACGATCATCCGTGGCTGCAATCGACGACGCTCAGCGCGCAGGACTGCAGCTGGGTCGCCGGCCACGCGCCAGCGCCGGGCGCGCTGGCCGCCAAGACGCGCTACCGGCAGGCCGACGCCGCCTGCGAACTGGTGCGCGCCACGGCCGGCGGCTGCGAACTGGCCTTTGCAGAACCGCAATGGGCGGTGACGCCGGGCCAGTCGGCCGTGCTGTACGACGGCGAGGTCTGCCTGGGCGGGGGCGTGATTGCCGCCAGCAATGTGTCCAACCGGCTCGCCGCCGGCAAGCTGGCGGCCTGAAGCGCTGCAACCCCTGAACGCTTGAAAGCGCTGGTTCCGGCGCAAGCGCGCCTGCCCCTGTGCGCCTGAAGGCCATTGCTTGCCGGTTTCAAGGTCACATCAGGCGGTTGCGCAGGCAGCGCCTGCGCCTCTAGCTATCAAAAAAATAGCATTTTTGCGCTTTTGCAGCAGCTTTACAGCGCCGTTTCGACGTAGGTGTAGAGGTAGTTGGAGCCGCCGCTGACATTGCCCAGCAGCCGCGAGGAGCCGAAGATGCCCGAGCGGTGCGACACGCCCACGCCGATGAAGGTGTCCTTGAGCGCGCGCGAGCCGATCAGGTCGCCCAGGCTCACGTCCAGCGTCGGGTCCAGGTAGTTGAGCATGCGGGACGTCGGTTTGCCGTCCAGCGCCTGGCTGCTGGCCTCGATGTAGGGCGCGCGCTGGGCCAGCGACACGCCCACGCCCATGCCCAGCCGCGTCTTGACCCGGCTGCTCCACGGAAAGCCGGAATAAAACGCCTTCATGAACAGATCGAGCTGCAGGCCGGCGGGCTGCAGCCCGCGGTCGTTGTGCTGCGTCAGGCCGGCGTAGCCGACGAAATCGACCGGCCAGCCGTTGACGTTTTGCAGAAACGGCTTGCCCACCTGCAGCGCCGTGATGCTGGTCGGGTTGACGCTGGCGGTCGCCAGGCACTGCGCGGTGACGATCTTGAGCAGGTGGCAGCCGTCGTCGGTCGCCTTGCCGTAGAGCAGCTTGAACCAGGTCGGCGAGCCGGGCTCGGCCCATTCGCGCGCATGGCCGCCAAAATCGTAGGCCGCGCCCACGTAGACGCTGGGCAGCACGCGTTTTTGCACGATGGGGCTGTCCCGGATGCGGCGGTCCAGCACCGTGGCCGACACGCCGGCCAGCAATCGCCAGCGGGCCGAATAGTCGTAGGCCCCATAGAGGCCGAACGAGGTGTTCAGGCCCGCGCCGGGCGCATAGGCGGCGCGCCCGGGCACAGCCTCGCCGGCGCGCACGCCGTAGTAGTAGTTGTTCAGCCGCGCGTCGCGCAGCGCCAGGCTCACGCTCGGGCGCAGGCGCCAGGGGCCCGAGCGCCAGTCGTAGGCGTAGCCCAGGCGCGCTTCGCTGCCCTTGGAAAAGCCGCTCACGTCATGCACCAGTTCGGCCTGCAGCGTGCCCCAGGGCTGGCGCCAGCGCCAGGACAGGCCCAGGTCCACGCCCGAGTCGCGCTTGTCCATGCCGTCCAGGCTGGCGGGCAGCCGGTCGGCCGGAAAGCCTTCGAGCCGCTGCTCGACGAACAGGTCGATGCGGTCGTCCTTTTCCTGCAGCAGCTTGACGCCGCCCCGGTTGGCATGCAGGAAGAACCGCTCGCCTTCGTAGAGGTAGAGCGGCATCAGGTCGTAGCGGTGGCCGCCTTCGCGGTAGGGCGAAGCCTCCACGCGCAGCACGGCGCCCAGGCCGGCGCTGCCGGGCTGGGACAGGATGTTGGTCAGCGGCTCCAGCGTGGCGTCGGCCCGCGCGGGCAGCACCACCGACAGGCTGGCGCCGGCCAGGGCGGCGCCGGCCAGCAGGCGCGAAAAGGCGGGACGGGCGGAAAGCGGTTTTTTCATCATCGGATGGTGGGGTGGCGGGTGGCGGCAAGGCGGCCATCGTGGCGGAAGATGGCGGGGGCCTGGCATGGAGATTTTTCAGCCAAACAGGCGTTTTGCGCAGGCAGGGCCTGCACGGTTAGCTATTTTATTCATAGCGAGGCGCATGAAAAAACCCGCACGGGGCGGGTTTTCACGAAACTCGGCTTGGCCAAGGCGCAGGCAGCGGTCAGAACGGAATGTCGTCGTCCATGTCGTCAAAGCCGCTGGAGGGCTTGGACGGCGCGGACATGGGCGCGGGCGCCTGACGCGGGGCCGGCGGGCGGCTGGCCGGCGCGGCGCCCTGGCGCGGGCTGTCGTAACCGCCGCCGGACTGGCGCGGCGCCTCGTAGCCGCCACCGCCACCGCCACCGCCACCACCACCTTCGCCGCCCATGCCTTGGCGGCTGCCGAGCATCTGCATCTGGTCGGCGCGGATTTCGGTGGTGTACTTTTCAACGCCGCTCTGGTCGGTCCACTTGCGCGTGCGCAGCGAGCCCTCGACATAGACCTGCGAGCCCTTGCGCAGGTACTGGCCGACGATCTCGGCCAGGCGGCCGTTGAAGACCACGCGGTGCCATTCGGTGGCCTCCTTCATTTCGCCGGACTGCTTGTCCTTCCAGCGGTCGGTGGTGGCGATGGTGACATTGGCGACCTGGTCGCCGCTGGGGAAGGCGCGCATCTCGGGGTCTTTGCCCAGGTTGCCGACGATGATGACTTTGTTGACGGATGCCATGGCTTTTCTCTCCTGTAAGTTCTTCGGGGCCAATCCCCCGAAGATTGAATGAACCGAGCAGTTTAACTGGCCGGGCGGCCGTGCGCCTTGGGCGATGCGCCAGCCCCGCGCGCGGCCCGGCCGGGCGCCTGCATCGGCCAGGCCACGGCCAGCCAGAGCAGCATCAGCGCGCCGCAGACCATGAAAAGACCCTGCGGGCCGTGGTTCTTGGTGATCCAGCCGCCCACCGCGCCGCCGGCGAAAAAGCCCAGCGACTGCAGCGTGTTGTACACGCCCAGCGCCGCGCCGCGCGCATGCGCCGGCGCCAGGCGCGAGGCCAGGCTGGGCTGGGTGGCCTCCAGCACATTGAAGCCGCAGAAAAACAGCACCAGGAGCGCGGCCAGCCCGCCCAGCGCCGGCACGGCCGACGACGACACCGTCCACAGCAGCCCCACCTGCACCAGCGCGATCAGCCCGACGGCGGCCAGGAACACGGCGCGCAGGTAGCCGCGCCGCTCCAGCGGAAAGAGCGTGCCGCCCATGACCACGAGCGAGGCGAGCACGGCGGGCAGATAAACCTGCCAGTGCCGGGCCTTCTCCAGCCCGGCCTGCACCAGGAGCGCCGGCAGCGCCACCCACATCGCCAGCTGCACCGCGTGCAGCACGAAGACGCCGAAATTCAGGCGCAGCAGCGCCGGATGCCGCAGCACCTCGCGCATGCCGCCGCGCGCGGCATCGACATGCACGCCCGGCTCGGGCGGCACCCACCACAGCACGATGGCCACGCCGGCCAGCGCCAGCGCGCCGGTCAGCGCGAACAGCCCGTGCAGGCCGATGCGCGCGCCCAGCCAGGGCGCGGCCACCAGCGACAGCGCAAACATCAGCGCGATGCTGCCGCCGATCAGCGCCATGGCCTTGGTGCGCACCTCGTCGCGCGTGGTGTCGGCCAGGAGCGCGGTGACGGCCGCCGAGATGGCGCCGGCGCCCTGCACCGCCCGCCCGATGACCAGCCAGTGCAGGTCGGGCGCCCAGGCCGCGATCAGGCTGCCGGCCGCGAACATCAGCAGCCCGGCGATGATGACCGGCTTGCGGCCCCACCAGTCCGAGGCCAGGCCGAATGGAATCTGCAGGCAGGCCTGCGTCAGGCCGTAGATGCCCATGGCCAGGCCGACGCGGGCCGGATCGTCGCCGCCCGGATAGCGCGCCGCCTCCAGCGCGAACACCGGCAGCACCAGGAACAGCCCGAGCATGCGCAGGGCAAAGATCGAGGCCAGCGAGAAGCTGGCGCGCCGCTCGGTGGCGGTCATGGCGAGGGCGGAAGGCGAAGGAGCAGACACGGTGAAAAAGTCTCACATAAAAATACGGCGGACACAGGCGCCGCGAGGCGCAAGGAAAAGCGTTCCCGCTGGCCGCCCGGCTTGCCCGCGCGGGCCGGCGCACAGCCCCCCGTATTGTGCGGCAAACCTTGCCCTGGGGCAGCGCCAATGTCCGCGCCGGTCTATGATGGAAAGCTTTGCGGCGCTTGTATTGCAGTGAACTTTTCCAACGACAGCCAACCCTTCGCACCCGTTCCGGCCCCACGCTCGGCGGCGGCCGATGCCAGCGCCGGCAGGGCCGACCTGGCCTTGCGCCTGGAGAAAAACCTGGGCGCGGCCAGCATCAGCATTCGCGGCGCGCGCACCCACAACCTGAAAAACATCGACCTGGACATTCCGCGCAACCAGCTGGTGGTCATCACCGGCCTGAGCGGCTCGGGCAAGTCGAGCCTGGCCTTCGACACGCTCTACGCCGAGGGCCAGCGCCGCTACGTCGAAAGCCTCTCGACCTACGCGCGCCAGTTCCTGCAGCTCATGGACAAGCCCGACGTGGACATGATCGAGGGCCTGTCGCCGGCGATCTCCATCGAGCAAAAGGCGACCAGCCACAACCCGCGCTCCACCGTGGGCACCGTCACCGAGATCCACGACTACCTGCGCCTCCTGTTCGCCCGCGCCGGCACGCCCTACTGCCCGGTGCACGATTTACCGCTGCAGGCGCAAAGCGTGGCCGAGATGGTGGACAGCGTCCTGGGCCTGCCCGAGGACACGCGGCTGATGATCCTGGCGCCGGTGGCGCGCGAGCGCAAGGGCGAATTTCTAGAGCTGTTTGCCGAGATGCAGGCGCAGGGCTATGTGCGTTTTCGCGTCAATGGCGCGATCCACGAGTTCGACGACCTGCCCAAGCTGAAAAAGACCGAGAAGCACACCATCGACGTGGTGATCGACCGGCTCAAGGTGCGGCTGGACAAGGAACCGCTGCCCGAAGCCCAGGCCAGCGCTGGCGCCGCGCCGCCGGCGCTGCGCCAGCGCCTGGCCGAGAGCTTCGAGGCCGCGCTGCGGCTGGCCGACGGCCGGGCCGTGGCGCTGGAGATGGACTCGGGCAAGGAGCACCTGTTCAGCGCCAAGTTCTCCTGCCCGGCGTGCAGCTACTCGCTCAGCGAGATGGAGCCGCGCCTGTTCTCTTTCAATTCGCCGGTCGGCGCCTGCCCGTGCTGCGACGGCCTGGGCCAGCGCGACTTTTTCGACCCGGCGCGGGTGGTGGCCTTTCCGTCGCTGAGCCTGGCTGGCGGCGCGGTCAAGGGCTGGGACCGGCGCAATGCCTACTATTTCTCGATGCTGGAAAGCCTGGCCACCCACTACCAGTTCGACATCGACGCGGCCTTCGAAGACCTGCCCGACAACGTGCGACAGGTGGTGCTGCACGGCTCGGGCGAGGAAGCCATCAAGTTCAGCTACCTGATGGAGTCGGGCCAGAAAGCCGGCAGGAAGGTCAGCAAGAAGCACCCCTTCGAGGGGATCATCACCAACTTCGAGCGCCGCTACCGCGAGACCGACTCGGCCGTGGTGCGCGAGGAGCTGGCCAGGTACCGCAGCCTGCAGCCCTGCCCCGACTGCGGCGGCACGCGGCTGCGCCGGGAAGCGCGGCATGTGTACCTGGTCGGCGACAGTGAAGGCGAAGCCGGCGCGCTGGCGACCGGCGCGCGCAAAAGCATCCATGAGATCAGCCGCCTCACGCTGCGCGAATGCTTCGGCTATTTCAGCAGCCTGGCCATGCACGGCGCCAAGGCCGAGATCGCCGCCAAGGTGGTGCGCGAGATCGGCCTGCGGCTCAAGTTCCTCAACGACGTGGGGCTGAACTACCTGAGCCTGGACCGCAGCGCCGAGACGCTCTCGGGCGGCGAGTCGCAGCGCATCCGGCTGGCCTCGCAGATCGGCTCGGGCCTGACGGGGGTGATGTACGTGCTCGACGAGCCCAGCATCGGGTTGCACCAGCGCGACAACGACCGGCTGATCGGCACGCTCAAGCACCTGCGCGACATCGGCAACAGCGTGCTGGTGGTCGAGCATGACGAGGACATGATCCGCGCGGCCGACCACGTGATCGACATGGGGCCGGGCGCCGGCATCCACGGCGGGCAGGTGATGGCGCAGGGCACGTTCGAGCAGGTGCAGGCCAATTCCGATTCGCTGACCGGCCGCTATCTGGCCGGGACGCTGAAGATCGCCGTGCCAGCGCAGCGCACAGCCTGGTTGCCGACGGTCAAGAACGCCCATGCCTTCGACCGCAACAAATCCCGCTTCGCGCCCAGCCCGGCGGCCGAGCGCCGCGCGGCGCGCGAGGCCCTTCACCAGGCCACGCTGGGCGAGATGCAGGCGCTGCGCGTCATCAACGCCAGCGGCCACAACCTCAAGGGCGTGAGCGTCGAGTTTCCGGTGGGCCTCCTGACCTGCGTGACCGGCGTTTCCGGCTCGGGCAAATCGACGCTGGTCAACGACACGCTCTACGCCGCCGTCGCCCGCACCCTCTACCGCGCGCACGAAGAACCCGCGCCGCACGAGGCCATCGAAGGCATCGAGCATTTCGACAAGGTCATCAACGTGGACCAGTCGCCGATTGGCCGCACGCCGCGCAGCAACCCGGCGACCTACACGGGCCTGTTCACGCCGATCCGCGAGCTGATGGCGGAGATGAACACCGCGCGCGAGCGCGGCTACGGCGCTGGGCGCTTCAGTTTCAACGTCGCCGGCGGGCGCTGCGAAGCCTGCCAGGGCGACGGCATGGTGAAGGTGGAAATGCACTTTTTGCCCGACGTGTACGTGCCGTGCGACGTCTGCAAGGGCCAGCGCTACAACCGCGAAACGCTCGAAGTGCAGTACAAGGGCAAGAACATCGCGCAGATCCTGGCGCTGACGGTCGAGACCGCCGCCGAATTCTTCAAGGCCGTGCCCAGCATCGCGCGCAAGCTGCAGACGCTTCTGGACGTGGGCCTTTCCTACATCCAGCTCGGCCAGGCGGCCACCACGCTCTCGGGCGGCGAAGCGCAGCGGGTCAAGCTGGCGCTCGAACTCTCCAAGCGCGACACCGGCCGCACGCTCTACATTCTGGACGAGCCGACCACCGGCTTGCATTTCGCCGACATCGACCTGCTGCTCAAGGTGCTGCACCAGTTGCGCGACGCGGGCAACACCATCGTCGTCATCGAGCACAACCTGGACGTGATCAAGACCGCCGACTGGCTGATCGACATGGGTCCGGAAGGGGGGGCCGGCGGCGGCCGGGTGGTGGGCGTTGGCACGCCCGAAGACATTGCCGCCCATCCCGACAGCCACACCGGCCATTATTTGGCCCGGCTTCTCTAGAACGCTGCCCTGGCCCTTGGCCGCTGGCCGCCTGGCTTGCCTTCGTGGCGCCACGCCCGTTTTTTTCAAAGGTTTTTGTTGTGAACAGTGCCTCCATCTTCACCCGCCGCAAGGTGGTGTTCCTCGTCGCCACGCTGTGCTGCCTGCTCTGGGGCAGCGCCTACCCGGCCATCAAGAACGGCTATGCGCTGTTCAACATCGCGCCCGGCGACATTGCCTCCAAGCTGGTGTTCGCCGGCTGGCGTTTCGTCTTTGCCGGACTGGTGCTGCTGGCCATTGCCACCATCGGCCGCAAGGCGCTGCGGCTGGACCGGCGCACGCTGGGCCAGGTCACGCTGCTGGGCCTCACCCAGACCAGCCTGCAGTACGTGTTTTTCTACATCGGGCTGGCCTACGCGACCGGCGTGAAAAGCTCGATCATGAACGCCACCGGCACGTTTTTCAGCGTGCTGCTGGCCCACTACATCTACAAGAACGACCGCCTGAGCTTCAACAAGGCGCTGGGCTGCGTCGTCGGCTTTGCGGGCGTGATGGTGGTGAACTTCAGCGCCGGGCTGCTGAGCTTTGACTTCACGCTGCTGGGCGAAGGCTTCATCGTCATCGCCGCCTTCGTGCTGTCGGCGGCCAGCATCTACGGCAAGAAGGTGTCGCAGCATGTCGATTCGGTGGTGCTGACCGGCTACCAGCTGGCCATTGGCGGGCTGGCGCTGCTGCTGGGGGGCCTGGCCGCCGGCGGCACGCTGAGCGGCTTCACGCTGAAATCGACCGCCCTGCTGGCCTACCTGGTGGTGCTGTCGTCGGCCGCGTTCGCGCTCTGGACCATCCTGCTCAAGTACAACCGGGTCAGCATGGTGACGGTGTTCAACTTCATGATCCCGGTGTTCGGCACGGTGCTCTCGGCGCTGTTCCTGGACGAGAAAATCCTGGAATGGAAGAACGTCGCCGCCTTGGTCCTGGTGTGCGGCGGCATCTGGCTGGTCACCAAGGAAGACAAGCCGGCGCCGGCCGCAGCGCCCGGGCCCGCCGCCAGAAAGTCATAGGTTTAAGCCCCGCAGCGCATACTCAGCCTGCACTTTCAGCTATTGTTTCAATAGCAAACGGCCGGAGGCGAAACGCTCAACCGGCTGGCACGATGCCCAGCGCCTGACGCCAGCGGCGCGCCTCAGTCGCATTGACCGCGCCCCGGGGCAGGCGCCCTTGCAGCAGCTCGGCCACCTGGGCGACCGTCTCCATCGCCTGGTGCTCGATGGCCGGCCGCGTCAGGCCGCCGGTGTGCGGCGTGGCGATGACGCGCGGGTGCGCGGCCAGCCGGGCGCCGGGCATCTGGTCGGGCGCGCGGCCCACGTCGAGGGCGCAGCCGGCCAGCCGCCCCCCCTCCAGCGCGGCCAGCAGCGCGTCCTCGTCGACCAGGTTGCCGCGCGCGGCATTGATGAAGAAGGCGTCCGGCTTCATCGCGGCAAAGGCCTGCGCATCCATCAGGTTCTCGGTCGCTGCACTGGCCCCGGCCAGGCAGACCACGTAATCGGCCCGCTGCAGCAACCCGTCCAGGCCGACCTGCGCCAGCTCGGCGCGGCCGGTGGGCGTGTGCGGGTCCGAGACGACGACGCGCATGCCCAGCGCCAGCGCCACGTCGCACAGGTAGCGGCCGATCTGGCCGTAGCCGATCACGCCCAGCGTGGCGCCGCGCAACTCGCGCCCCATGCGCGGGGGCGCCGGCTGGCCGGCATGGTAGAGGGCGGTGGACGCGCTGATGTGGCGGCTCAGGTCGATCATCGCGCCCACGATCCATTCAGCCACGGCGGCGGTGAAGCCGGCGCTGGCCTGCGTGACCAGCACGCCGTGCCGGCCGGCAGCCGGCACGTCGATGTTGCGGATGTCGATGGCGCAGCGCATGAACGCCCACAGCCGCGGCAGCGCCGCGAACAGTGCCGCGTCCGCCGGCGTCTGGCGGTAGGAAATGACGATCTCGCAGTCCCGCGCCAGCGCGGCCAGGGCCTGGGGTTCGAGCTCGGTGTCGCCCGGGTTCAGGCGCACATCGGCCACGGCCTGCAGCGCGGCCAGGGCCCGGTCGCCGAAATAAAGCGCCCGCGCGCCGCGCGGATGGGTGAGGAACACAGGGGTCATGTCAAAGCCTGGGGTTGAAGCGTCGAAGGCGGTGCCAGTGCGGCGCCCGGCATCGGGCCGGCGCCGGCGCTGGCGTTCAGGGCTCCGGTTATACCGGCAGGCGCGCGGCACCGGTGGCGGGCGCTGCGCAATCCTTCGGCCGGGCGGGGGATCAGGGGTCATAATTCAAACGGCAAGCCTCGGGCATGGTTCCTGCACGGGTTCACTCCCGGCCAGCCACCCGCCTGCCGCCGAGCCGGATCACTTCCCTTCACGACAAGGAATTCATCTTGAACCACCCGTCATTTCCCTCCTTCCCGCTGTCGCGCCGCGTGCTGTGCGCCAGCGCCACGGCCGCCCTGCTGCTGTGCCACGGCACGTCCGCACTGGCGGCCACGCCCAAGGACACGCTGGTGATCGCCTTCGGCTTTGACGACATCATCACCATGGACCCGGCCGAGGCCTTCGAGCTGTCGGCCGGCGAGGTCATGGGCAACATCTACGACCGGCTGGTGCGCCTGGACGTCAACGACCCGTCCAAGCTGGTGGGCGACGTGGCCAAGTCCTGGACGGTGTCGGCCGACGGCAAGACCTACACCTTCGAGCTCAGACCCGGGCTGAAATTCGCCTCCGGCAACCCGCTCACGGCCGAGGAGGCGGTGTATTCGCTGCAGCGCGCGGTCGCGCTGGACAAGTCGCCGGCCTTCATCCTGACGCAGTTCGGCTTTTCCAAGGACAACGTCAAGGAAAAAATCAAGCAGACCGGCCCGCTCACGCTGACGCTGGAGACCGACAAGGCCTACGCGCCGACCTTCGTGCTCAACTGCCTGACGGCCAACGTCGGCGCCATCGTGGACAAGAAGCTGCTCACGGCCAACGAGCAGAACGGCGACTGGGGCTACGCCTGGCTGAAAACCCGCTACGCCGGCTCCGGCCCGCTCAAGCTGCGCGAGTGGCGCGCCAACGAGATCGTGGCGCTGGAGCGCAACGACAACTACTACGGCCCCAAGCCGCCGCTGGCGCGCGTGATCTACCGCCACGTCAAGGAAGCGGCCACGCAGCGCCTGCTGCTGGAAAAGGGCGACATCGACATGGCCCGCAACCTGAGCCCGCAGGACCTGGCCGCGCTGTCGTCCAACAAGGCGGTCAAGCTGGTCTCGGCGCCCAAGAGCACGGTCTACTACATCAGCCTGAACCAGAAGAACCCGACGCTGGCCAAGCCCGAGGTGCGCGAGGCGCTGAAGTGGCTGGTCGATTATTCGGCCATCGGCGAGACGGTCATCAAGAACATCGGCGTGGTGCACCAGAACTTCCTGCCCCTGGGCCTGCTGGGCGCGAGCAAGGACAACCCCTACAAGCTCGACGTGGCCAAGGCCAAGGCGCTGCTGGCCAAGGCGGGCGTTCCCAACGGCTTCAAGGTGACCATCGACATGCGCACCATCCAGCCGGTGCAGGGCATCACCGAGGCCTTCCAGCAGACCGCCAAGCTCGCCGGCATCGACGTGGAGATCATCCCCGGCGACGGCAAGCAGGTGCTCACCAAGTACCGCGCCCGCAGCCACGACATGTACATCGGCGACTGGGGCTCCGACTACTGGGATCCGCATTCCAACGCCGACACCTTCACCCGCAACCCGGACAACGCCGACGACGCCAAGGCCAAGCCGCTGGCCTGGCGCAACGCCTGGGCGATTCCGGAGCTGACGAAAAAGTCCGACGCCGCCGTGCTGGAGCGCGACGCGGGCAAGCGCAAGAAGATGTACGAGGAGCTGCAGGCCGAGTTCCGCCGCACCAGCCCGTTCATCATGCTCTACCAGAAGACCGAGGTGGCGGCCCTGCGCAGCAACGTCGAGGGCCTGACGCTGGGCCCGACGTTTGACACCAACTACATGTTCCGCGTCGCCAAGCGCTGAACCCCGTCTTGGCAGTTCCCGACCCCCTGGCCCTGAGCCCGGCGCCGCTGGCGGCGGCCCCGCGCCCTGCCGGCCCGTCGCGCCATGCACGCCGGCTGAAGGCGCTCGGGCGCTTCGGGGTGGTGATCTTTCTCACCTACCTCGGCCTGCTGGCGGTCACGTTCTTCATCGGCCGGGTGATTCCGGTGGACCCGGTGCTGGCCATGGTCGGCGACAACGCGCCGCCGCACGTGGTGGCGCGAGCACGCGAGGAAATAGGCCTGAACAAGCCGCTCTACGCGCAGTTCGGCCTCTACCTGGGCAAGGTGCTGCGCGGCGACCTGGGCACCTCGGTGCTGACGTCCAACCCGGTGCTGCAGGACATCCGCCGCGCCTTTCCGGCCACGCTCGAACTCGCCAGCCTGGGCATCGTGCTGGGCGCCGGACTGGGCGTGCCGCTGGGCGTGTGGGCGGCGGTGCGGCGCGGCCGGTGGGTCGATCAGGCGGTGCGCATCATCGGGCTGGTGGGCTACTCGGTGCCGATCTTCTGGCTCGGGCTGATGGGCCTGCTGGTGTTCTACGCCAAGCTCGGCTGGGTCGGCGGGCCGGGGCGCATCGACGTGGCCTATGAGTTCACGCTCACGCCCGTGACCGGGTTGCTGCTGCTGGACACGGCGATGGCCGGCGAATGGGAGGCCTTTGCCAACGCGCTGTCGCATTTGATTTTGCCGGCGTCGCTGCTGGGCTATTTTTCGATGGCCTACATCAGCCGCATGACGCGCTCCTTCATGCTCAACGAGCTGGCGCAGGAATACGTGGTGGCCGCGCGCGCCAAGGGCCTGTCGGAGGCGCGCATCATCTGGCGCCACGCGCTGCGCAACGCGATGGTGCCGCTGGTGACGGTGATTGCGCTGTCGTACGCCGGCCTGCTCGAAGGCTCGGTGCTGACCGAAACCGTGTTCGCCTGGCCGGGGCTGGGGCTTTACATCACCAATTCGCTGCAGAACGCCGACATGAACGCGGTGCTGGGCGGCACCCTCGTCGTCGGCTCGGTCTTCATCGGCTTGAACCTGCTGTCCGACTTGCTCTACACCCTGCTGGACCCGAGGACGCGCGCGCGATGAGGAATTCGACCGCTTCGAAATCCAACCATTTGCCCGCGCGCGGCGAAGGCCCTCCTCTGGCGGCCGCCACGCCGCCCAAAGCGGTCGAACACGAAGGACTTACCGCTTGGCTGATGTCCGACCGGCCTGCGTCCCGGCGCCAGGCCGCGCTGGGCCGGGCCTACGGCGGCTGCCGCATGTTTGCGCGCAACCGGCTGGCCATGCTCGGGCTGTTTATCGTGCTGGCGCTGGTGGCGGTGGCGGTGTTTGCCGACCTGCTGGCGCCGTACTCGGCCTACACCGGCGACCTGCGCACCACGCGGCTGCTGCCGCCTTCGTGGACGCACTGGTTCGGCACCGACGACCAGGGGCGCGACATCCTGTCGCGGCTCATTCACGGTTCGCGCATCACGCTGTTCGTCGTGCTGCTGGTGGCGGTGCTGGCCGCGCCCATCGGGCTGGCGGTCGGCACCGTGGCGGGCTACGCCGGCGGGCTGGTCGACGCTGGCTTGATGCGCATCACGGACATTTTCCTGGCGTTTCCGCGCCTGATCCTGGCGCTGGCGTTTGTGGCCGCGCTCGGGCCGGGCATCGAAAACGCGGTAATCGCCATTGCCCTGACCTCGTGGCCGCCGTATGCGCGCATGGCCCGTGCCGAAACCCTGAGCATCCGCCAGACCGACTACATCGCCGCCGTGCGGCTGCTGGGCGCCTCGCCCTGGCGCATCGTACTGCGCCACATCATGCCGCTGTGCGTCTCGTCGGTGATCGTGCGCGTCACGCTGGACATGGCCGGCATCATTCTCACCGCCGCCGGCCTGGGCTTTCTCGGCCTGGGCGCGCAGCCGCCAATGCCCGAATGGGGCGCGATGATCGCCAACGGCCGGCTCTACGTGCTCGACCAGTGGTGGGTCGCGGCAGCGCCCGGCGCGGCGATCTTCATCGTCAGCCTGGCGTTCAATCTGCTGGGCGACGGCCTGCGCGATGCGCTCGACCCGAAAGGCGTGAAATGAACACTTCGCCGCTGCTGGCCGTCGAGGATTTGCGCGTGGCCTTCCCCAACCGCGACGGCGGCCTGGTCGAAGCCGTGCGCGGCGTGTCGTTCACGCTGGGCCGCGAGCGCCTGGGCATCGTCGGCGAATCGGGTTCAGGCAAGTCGCAGACCGGCCGCGCCATCCTGGGCCTGACCGCGCCCGAAGGCCGCGTCAGCGCCCGGCGGCTCGAATTTGGCGGCGTCGATCTGCTGAACTGCCCGCCCAAGCAGCGCCGGGCGCTGCGCGGCGGGCGCATCGCCATGGTGCTGCAAGACCCGAAGTTCTCGCTCAACCCCGTGATGACCATCGGCGCGCAGATCGTCGAAACGCTGCGGGCGCACACCCGCATCTCGGGCGCCGAAGCCAGAAAGCGCGCGCTGGCGGCGCTCGAATCGGTGCGCATCGACGACCCGGCGCGCGTCTTCAAGCTCTATCCGCACGAAGTCTCGGGGGGCATGGGCCAGCGCGCGATGATCGCCATGATGCTGATTGCCGAGCCGGATATTTTGATCGCCGACGAGCCGACCTCGGCGCTGGACGTGACGGTGCAGCTGCAGGTGCTGTCCATTCTGGACGCGCTGGTGCTTGAACGCGGCATGGGCCTGATCCTGGTGTCGCACGACCTGCGCCTGGTGTCCACGTTTTGCGACCGCATCCTGGTGATGTACGCCGGTCGCGTGGTCGAGGAACTGGCGGCCGGCGGCCTGGCCGATGCCCGGCATCCGTACACGCGAGGCCTGATGGCTTGCTTGCCGCAGCTGGGCGCGTCCACTCATCCGCTGGCCACGCTGGACCGCCGCCCGGAGTGGGCGCTGTGAGCGCCACCATGGGCGTGATGAACGAAGCCGGCCCGAAGGCTTCAGACACAAGCCCGGCCCTGGGGCTGGAAGTCAGCGGCCTGCGCGTGAGTTTTGATGGCTTTGTGGCCGTGGCGGGCACCTCGTTTCACGTCGCGCCGGGCGAGAGCTTCGGCATCGTCGGCGAATCGGGCTCGGGCAAATCGACGGTGCTGCGCGCCATCTGCGGCCTGGCGCCCCGGGAATCGGGCACGGTGCGGCTGACCGGGCCTGCGGACGGCGGCGCAGGCGGCACGCCCGCCGGCCAGCCCGCGCCCGGCAGCAAGGCCTTTCGCCGACGCGTGCAGATGGTGTTCCAGGACCCCTACGGCTCGCTGCACCCGCGCCAGACGGTGGACCGGCTGCTGGCCGAGCCGCTGGCGATCCATGGCATCGCCGATGCCGAAGCGCGCATCGAACGCGCCCTCGACGAGGTCGGGCTGGGCCAGGGCTTTCGCTTTCGCTACCCGCACCAGCTCTCGGGCGGTCAGCGCCAGCGCATCGCCATTGCGCGCGCCTTGATCCTGGAGCCGCAGGTGCTGCTGCTCGACGAGCCCACGTCGGCGCTGGACGCCTCGGTGCAGGCCGAGGTGCTGAACCTGCTCGAAGACCTGCGGCGGCGCCGCCACCTGACCTTCATCATGGTCAGCCACGACCTGGCCGTGGTCACGCATTTGTGCGAGCGGCTGATGGTGATGCAGCGCGGCCAGACGGTGGAAGTCCTGGCGTCAACAGACCTGGCCGCCCGCCGCGTTGCCGACCCGTACACGCTGCGCCTGATGCAGGCCTCCAGCGGCTTTCGGCGCGGCTCCGAAACGCCGTGAAGCGGCCCGGTGCGCTAAAGATTACTATGCTTTTGATAGCTGAACACCCAAGGCCCTTCTGGGCTGGAGCCGATTTTCATGTAATTTTCAGGCGGACGCACCCCGCCACCGAGCCGGAGCGAACGCCATGATCCACTGGGAAGCCCACGCCTGCCTGCCGCTGCACCCCGACGCCGACTTCGCGCCGCTGGAGCGGCTGCGCCAGGCCGGCGTGCACTACGCCTCAGTCAACGTCGGCATGGACATGAACCCGGTGACGCAGATTTTGCCGGTGCTGGCGGCCTTTCGCGCCCGCATCGCCGCCGAGCCCGAGCGCTTCATCCTGGCCGCCAGCGTGGCCGACATCGAGCAGGCCGCCGCTCGGGGCGCGCTGGCCGTGGGCTTTGACCTCGAAGGCGCGCTGCCGCTGCTGGGACGGCCCGAGATGGTGGCGCTCTACCGCGACCTGGGCGTGCGCCAGATGCACTTCGCCTACAACCGCAACAACCCCGTGGCCGACGGCTGCCACGACACCGAGCGCGGCCTCACGCCGCTGGGCCGGCGCATGGTCGCGGCAGTCAACGCGGCCGGCGTGCTGATGGACTGCGCGCACACCGGCCGGCGCTGCAGCCTGGAGATCATGGCCGCCTCCAGCGCGCCGGTCATTTTCAGCCACGCCAACCCGCTGGCCCTGAGCGAGCACGGGCGCAACGTCAGCGACGAACAGATCAAGGCCTGCGCGGCCACCGGCGGCGTGGTCTGCATCTCGGGCGTCTCGGCCTTCCTGGGCACGCCCGCGCCCACCGCAGACGACGTGGCGCGCCACGCGGCCTACGTGGCCGGCCTGGTGGGCGCCCGGCACGTGGGCATTGGCCTGGACATCGGCTTTGCCCAGAGCGGCCTGGACGACAGCCCGCCGGGCGGTTTTGACGCCGGCCACTGGTGGCCCGCCGCGGCCGGCTACCGGGATGCGCTGGCGAGCATCGCCTACACGCCGGTCGCGGCCTGGCGCCAGCTTTCCCCGGCGCTGCGCAGGGCCGGCCTGAGCGCGGCTGAAGCGGCCGGCGTCCTCGGTAACAATATGCTGCGCGTGGCCGGCCAGGTGTGGCACCGGCCCTGAAGCGCACGCCCCATCCTCCCATTTTCTTTTCTGGTAACCCTTCCCATGTCCTCCATCACCCTGCGATTCCTCGCCGAACCGAGCACCGTCAACTTTGGCGGCAAGGTCCACGGCGGCACCGTCATGAAGTGGATCGACGAGGCCGGCTATGCCTGCGCCACGCGCTGGGCCAGGCGCTACTGCGTGACCGTGTCGGTGGGGAGCATCCGCTTTCAGCGCCCCATCCTGATCGGCGACCTGGTCGAGGTCCAGGCGCGCCTGGCCTACACCGGCCGCACCAGCATGAACATCTCGGTCGAGGTGCGCAGCGGCGACATCAAGACCGGCCAGATGAACATCGTCACCGAATGCCTGGTGGTGTTCGTCGCCATTGATGCCGACGGAAAAACCATTCCCGTCGAAAGCTGGCTGCCCGAGACGCCGGGCGATATCGCGCTGGCCCAGCGCGTCAAGACCTACCTGGATGGCGAACGCGGCCGGCTGGCGGGCGCTTGAGCCGGCCTGAAGCCCTGAGCGGGCGCGACCTGGCGGCCGCGCTGGTGGTGGTCGTGGTCTGGGGCGTGAATTTCGTCGCCATGAAGTTCGCCCTGCGCGACTTCACGCCCTTTCAGCTGGGCGCGGCGCGCTTCGTGTTCGCCGCGCTGCCGCTGGCGCTGTTCGTCAAGCCGCCCTCGGTGCCGTGGAAATGGGTGGTGCTCTACGGCCTGTGCCAGGGCGTGGGGCAGTTCGGCCTGCTGTTCATCGCGCTGCGGGTGGGCATGACGGCGGCGCTGGCCTCGGTGCTGCTGCAGACGCAGGTGTTCCTGACCGCGCTGTTTGGCTTTGTGCTGCTGCACGAGCGCGCCAGCCGGCCGCTGCAGGGCGGCATGGTGCTGGCCGCGCTGGGCCTGGCCTGCTTTGGCGGCAACTACCTCGGCCCCTCGGCCGGCGGCGCCAGCGCCACCACCGTGGCCGGGCTGCTGCTGACGGTGTGCGCCGCAGCCCTGTGGGCGCTGTCCAACATCGTGGCGCGGCAGGTGCGCCAGGTGGCGGGCAACTACTCGCCGATTGCCTTTGTCGTCTGGAGCGGCGCGGTCGCCGTGCTGCCGTTCGTGGCCCTGTCCTGGACGTTTGACGCGCCGGCCGTGCGCTGGCGCTGGCTGCAGGCCGGCTGGAGCGGCTGGCTGTCGATTGCCTACCTGGGCTGGATCGCCACGCTGGTCGGCTACAGCCTGTGGACCGGCCTGCTCAAACGCCATCCGGCCAACCGCGTGGCGCCCTTCAGCCTGGGCGTGCCGGTGGTCGGCCTGGCCGCCGGCATGGGCGTGCTGGGCGAGAGCGTCACCGCCTGGCAGTGGGCGGGCATCGCGCTGGTGATGGCCGCGCTGGCCTGCGTGATGCTGGGCGGGCGGCTCAAGGGACGCTGAAGGCCGCAAGGCCGCGCCTGGCATTGGTGAATGACGCGATGGCTGAAACGGCTGGCGCGCATCCGTTGCCGGCCCAACATGGAGTTTTCAGCATCGAAAAGGCCGATTGCGCAGGCGCCGCCTGCGTGGGCAGCTATCGATTCAATAGCAAAAGCTGCATGCTGGCTTTCATGCCGCGCGGGGCCGCCGGGCGGGCTGCGCGCCGGCCGGCAACCCGGGGCAGCAAGGCAAGGCGCCGTCCGACAGCGGGCGCGGGCGGCCCGCGCTAGGCTGGCGGCTGCAAAGGAAAACCGCCCATGAGCCTTCCACCGATCCACAACCTGCAGCAACTCAAGGCCTATGACGAGGCCCGTCCCAGCTTTCCGGGCGAGCACTGGCTGGTGCTGGGCGCCGGCCTGGCGCTGCTGATGGCCTCGCGCCGCAGCCGCTCCTTCGTGGCCCGGACCGCCGGCTCGGCGCTGGGCAGCGCGCTGCTGTACCGTGCCGCCAGCGGGCGCGACGGCCTGGCCAAGGCCCTGCCCTACCTGGCCGGCGCACGGCGCTTCACCGCACCGCCCTAAGCGGCTCGCGCCGACTGTAGCAGGTCGCGCGTCCTGAGCGCCTCGCGCCGGGCGGCCTGGGCAAAATCGCCGGCCGCCGAGGCATACAAGATGGCGCGCGACGAGTTGACGACGATGGGCGCGTCAGGCCGCCAGCCGGCGCGCACCGTGGCCGCCGCGTCGCCGCCCTGCGCGCCCACGCCTGGAATCAGCAGCGGCAGCGTCGGCGCCAGCGCGCGCACACGCTCGATCTCGGCGGGATAAGTGGCGCCCACCACCAGCCCGAGCTGGCCGTTCAGGTTCCACGGGCCTTGGGCGAGCCGGGCGATGTGCTCGTAGAGCAGCGGCTGCCCATCGACCGAGGCCAGGCGCTGGCTTTGCAGGTCGTCGCCGCCGGGGTTGGAGGTGCGGCAGAGCAGGAAGGCGCCCTTGCCGTGGTACTTCAGATAGGGCTGCACCGAGTCAAAACCCATGAACGGCGAGAGCGTGACCGCGTCGGCGCCGTAGCGCTCGAAGGCCTCGATGGCGTATTGCTGGGCGGTGCTGCCGATGTCGCCGCGCTTGGCGTCCAGGATGACCGGCACCGAGGGCGCAGCGCGGCGCATGTGCGCCACCAGGCGCTCCAACTGGTCCTCGGCCCGGTGGGCAGCAAAGTAGGCGATCTGCGGCTTGAAGGCGCTCACCAGGTCGGCCGTCGCATCGACGATGGCGGCGCAGAAGTCGTAGATTTTGCCGGCATCGCCTTGCAAGGCGCCGGGAAATCTGGCGGGTTCGGGGTCCAGGCCGACGCACAGCATGGAGTGGTTCTGGCGTTCTGCGGCGCCGAGCATGTCGAGGAAAGTCATGCGCCGATTGTAAGAAGCCCGGCTTGCCGGCTGGCCAGCGCCAGGGGCCGCGCGGCGTTGCCAGGGCGCCATCAGCCGGACCGGCAAGTCCGGCGGTCCTCCTGGCATTTCTGGCATCGGGCGCCGTTTGCTACTGAATTGATAGCTGCTTGCCCAGGCATGGCCTGCGCCATCGGCCTGTTTGGCTGAAAAACCCGGTTGTCGGGCCGGAACGCAGCCGCCCTGGCTGCCACGGGCGGCGCGTTGCGGCTCAGCCGGCGCGCACGGCCAGGCCGATGGCCAGGCACAGGTCGTCCCAGGCCTTGGCCTTGTCCTGCGGGCAGCGCAGCAGGTAGGGCGCGTCATGCGTCACGACGGCCGGGCAGCCGTGCAGCGCGTGAACGCGGCCGCGCAGCTTGCCGAAGGGCTCGCTCGACGCCAGCAGCGCCTGCGCGGCCAGCCGGCCCATGACCAGCACGACATCGGGCCGCGCCTGGGCGACGAGGGCGGCCAGCGCCGCCGCAAAATCGTCCGTCGGCAGCGCCGCCGCCTGGCGCACCAGCGGCGCGACCAGCACCGCGCCGGCGCTTTGGTGCAGCCGGGCGGCGCGCAGCATGTTCTCCAGCAGCCGGCCGGCCTCGCCCTCGAACACTGGCGCGCGCGATGCGGCCGGCGCGGTCTGCGCCAGCACCAGCCAGCGCGCGCCGCCGGGCCGGGCGCTGTCGGCGTAGAGCAGCTGCGCCGGCCCCAGATGCCAGGGCGCCAGCGCATCGGCCGATGCGTCGGCAGGCTGCCTGGAAAACGGCGCGGAGGGCGCAATGCCTGCGGGGGGCGCAGAGGGCGCAAGCGGCATGGATGCCCCGGCTGGCGGCACGGCGGGCGGCCAAACGGAGCCGCCGCGGGCGGCGGGCGCCGGCGCGGCCGATGGCGCGGAGGCCGATGCCGCCGCCCCGGCGCCTGCGCTCCAGTCCGGCAGATGCTGGCCCAGCGGGCCGTCGGCGCTGGCTGCGCCTGGGTTTCCAGCGATCGTTTCAGGAGCGGATGGCGCTACGGCAGGCGCGGCCTCGGGCGCTGGCGGCTGCCAGACGCGCACGCCCATTTCCAGCAGCATGGCGCGCTGGCGGATGTCAAGGTTCAGGCTCATCGGGGGGCGCCTTTCATGCCGGGCTCACAGCGCCAAGCTCATGACGAGGGCGTCCTCGCCGCGCGGGAAGGCGTCGCTGCGCGGGTAGTAGTTGCGCCGCGTGCCGACGTGGCGAAAGCCGTGGCTGGCGTACACCGTGCGCGCGCGCGCGTTGCTCACGCGCACTTCCAGCCAGAGCCACTGCGCCCCCTGCCCGCGCGCCCAGAGGTCCAGCGCATCGAGCAGCACCTGCGCCCAGCCCTGGCGCTGAAAGGCCGGCGCCACCGTGATGTTGAGCAGGTGCACCTCGTCCACGCCCTTCATGGCGACAAAGTAGCCCAGCACTTCGGTGCCGGCCAGCAGCACTTGCGCCTGGTAGCCGGCCTGCAGCGAGTCGGTGAAATTGCGCTCGCTCCACGGCTGCGCATAGGCGCTGCGCTCCACGCGCAGCACGCTGTCCAGCCAGGCGGGCGTCATGGTTTCAAGGCGGGCCTCCAGGGGCTGCAGGGCGGCGTTCATGCGCCCGGGCCTTCCTGCGCCAGCGGCGCGGCCAGGGCGGCCTCGGCCTTGAGGCGGGTGCGCTCCTCGGTGGTCTGCGCCACCTTGTCGCGCACATACAGCGGCAGGGCCAGCGCGGCATCGACGCACTGGCCGGCATCGGCCAGCGCCGGCGCCAGCCGCAGCAGCGCCGTGGCCGTGGGCAGCGCCTCGGCGCAGGGCAGCCCCGCCACGGCGGCGGGCAGGCGGCCGGCATAGACGCCAAAGACATTGCCCGCCAGCAGCTGCACGCCATCGGCGGGCACCAAGTTTTCGGGCCGGATCAGGCTGCAGCCCCCGACCGGCGTGCACAAGCCGCTCTTGAATTCATAGCGCTGCACATACATCTCGTCCATGCGCGCGTCCAGCAGCGCGGTGACGGCCAGCGGCGCGGCATCCGCCAGGGGCGCGCCGGTGCGGGCAAAGCGCGCTTCCTCGGCCAGCGCCATCAGCGTGTCGATGGGCAGCACGGGAATGCCGGCGCCGCCGTTGGCGCCCAGCGCCAGGCCCTGGGCCACCGCGCAGGCCGTGCGCAGGCCGGTGAACGAGCCCGGCCCCCGGCCAAAGACCACCGCGTCCAGCATGCCCAGCGCCAGGCCGGCTTCGGCCAGCAGCGCCAGGATGGCCGGCACCAGCGTGACCGAGGCCTGCGCGCCACCCGGGCCGCTGTGCTGCCAGACGTGCGCGCCGTCGGTCAGCGCCACCGACAGGCGGTCGGTGCTGGTGTCAAAGGCAAGGAATTTATAGGTTTTAGGCATCAAACAAGGCTTTTGTGCAGGCAGCACCTGCGCATGCAGCTATCAAAATCATAGTAAACAGAGGCATTCGGAAAGGCGGGCGGGCAGCCGGGCCAGGGCCACGCCCGATGCCGCGATTATCCCGCCTGCCGCGCGCGCCGGCGCGCCGCCGATAATTGGCGCATGTTTTTCAAGCTGTTGCAATGCCCGCGCGCCTCATCGCTGGCCAGTGGGTTGCTGGCCGCGCTGGCCAGCCTGTCAACCCTGGGCGCTGGCGCCCAGGCCCTGCCGCCCGAGGTCGAGGCCCAGCTGGCGCGCGCCGGGGTGCCGCGCGAGGCGCTGGCCGCCGTGGTCGTCGATGCCGCGCCGCTGCTCGCCGGGCGCGGCGCGCCGCTGCTGAGCTGGCGCTCCGGCAGCCCGATGAACCCGGCCTCGGTCATGAAGCTGGTGACCAGCTACGCAGGGCTGGAGCTGCTCGGGCCGGCCTACACCTGGACGACGCCGGTGTATGCCGACGGCCCTGTCGAGGGCGGCGTGCTGCGCGGCAACCTCGTCATCCAGGGCCAGGGCGACCCCAAGCTGGTGATGGAGCGGCTCTGGCTGCTGCTGCGCCGGGTGCAGGCGCTGGGCATCGGGCGCATCGAGGGCGACATCGTGCTCGACCGCAGCGCCTTTGCCGCGTCAAGCCAGCGGCCGGGCGACTTCGACGGCGAGGCGCTGCGGCCCTACAACGTGCAGCCCGACGCGCTGCTGGTGAACTACAAGTCGGTGGTGATGACGTTCGCGCCCGATCCGGGCAGCGGCAGCGCGCGCATCCGCTACGACCCGCCGCTGGCCGGCGTGCAGATGCAGCCGGCCGTGCCGCTGGCGGCCGGCAGCGGCGGTGGTTCGGCGGGGCTGGGCGAGTGCGGCGACTACCGCGCGCAGCTGCAGCCGGACTTTGCCGACCCGCTGCGCATCGGCTTTGCCGGCAGCTACCCGGTGGGCTGCGGCGAGAAAAGCTGGTCGCTGGCCTACGGCGACCCGGCCAGCTATGCCGCGCGGGCCATTGCCGGGCTGTGGCGCGAGATGGGCGGGCAGCTCGGCGGCCAGGTGCGCGACGGCGCGGTGCCGGCGGGCTTGCTGCCGGCGTTCACGCTCGAATCGCCGCCGCTGGCCGAGGTGATCCGCGACATCAACAAGTTCAGCAACAACGTGATGGCCCAGCAGCTCTTTCTGACGCTGAGCCTCTCCCAGCCCGGCGGCGCCAGCGCCCAGGCCTCGGGCAAGGCGGTGCGCGCCTGGTGGCAGGCGCGCCTGGGCGGGCCAGGCGGCGCGGCGCAGGAGTTGCCGGTGCTGGACAACGGCGCGGGCCTGTCGCGCCTGGCGCGCATCACGCCGCAGGCGCTGGCACGCCTGCTGCAGACCGCCTATGTCTCGGGCGCCATGCCCGAGCTGATGGCCTCGCTGCCGATCGCCGGCGTCGATGGCACGCTCCGGCGCGGCGGCTCGGCCGCCTCGCGGGGCTGGGCGCACCTGAAAAGCGGCACGCTGCGCGACGCCACCGCGCTGGCCGGCTACGTGCACACGCCCAGCGGGCGGCGCCTGGTGGTGGTGGGCATCGTCAACCACGCCAACGCGCCGGCCGCGCGCCCGGCGCTCGAAGCGCTGGTGGACTGGGCGCTCAAGGAAGGCAGCCGGTGAGCCCGACCGAGCTGATCGGCACGCTGGCCGCCTGCCTGACGACGGCCAGCTTCGTGCCGCAGGTCTGGCTGAGCTTCAGGACGCGCGACGTCAGCGGCGTCTCGCTGGGCATGTACAGCGTGTTCACCGCCGGCGTGGCGCTGTGGCTGGCCTACGGCGTGCTGCTGGGCTCGCGGCCGATGGTCGTGGCCAACACCGTCACGCTGGTGCTGGCGCTGCTGATCCTGGGCATGAAGCTGCTGTACGGCCGCAACAACCAGTAGCGCCTGGCGCGCCGGGCGAAAAAGCGCACCAACCCGGTGCAATGAACGTGAACACACGCCAAAACGCACCAAAGCAGGCCGTTCGCGCGACGATCCGTAGGACAGCGGCGACCCCCTGAACCATCCTTTTCCGACGCTGGCACGGCCTGCCCGGTGATACCCCGGCCACCGACTGTCGAGCACAGTCAAACACCAGGTGGCCATGAACCCGGTGCAAGCAGGGTGAGACGGTCGCAGCCCTATCACTTTCTCAGCCCAACGGTTCCCATGCACATCAAAATCGGCTTCGACATCGAGCTGTCCATCTCCACCCCGATGGCCCTCATCTACCTGCTGCACGTCCACCCGTCGCGGCGCGACGACCTCATCACGCCCGAGCTCGTCTCCATCGAGCCCGGCCTGCCCGTGGACGAATACCTGGACGGCTTTGGCAACCTGTGCGGGCGCGTCAACGCCTTTGCCGGCGTCAGCCAGATCCGGCTGCACAGCCAGGCCATCATCCGCGACTCGGGCCTGCCCGACGAGATCAACCCGGGCGCGCGCCAGCACGACCTGACCGAGCTGCCGCCGGCCACGCTGCAGTTCCTGCTGCCCAGCCGCTACTGCGAGGTGGACAGCGAGCTGCTGCAGTTCGCCTGGAACCAGTTCGGCCACACGCCGCCGGGCTGGGCGCGGGTGCAGGCGATCTGCGACTACGTGCACAACCACCTGCGCTTTGACTACCAGCTGGCGCGGGCCACGCGCACGGCGGTGGACGGCTGGCGCGAGCGCGTGGGCGTGTGCCGCGACTTCACGCACCTGGCGGTCACGCTGTGCCGCTGCATGAACATCCCGGCGCGCTACTGCACCGGCTACCTGGGCGACATCGGCATCCCGCCGGTGCCCTACCCGATGGACTTCAGCGCCTGGTTCGAGGTGTTCCTGGGCGATCGCTGGTACACGTTCGACGCGCGCCACAACACGCCGCGCATCGGCCGCGTGGTGATGGCGCGCGGGCGCGATGCCGGCGACGTGCCGATCACCATGTGCTTCGGCCCCAACACGCTGCAAAAATTCGACGTCATCACCCACGAGGTCGATGTGTACGGCAACCCCATCCAGACCGTCTGAAGCCCTTGGCGCCGCATCGCTTTCCGTGAACAATGACGCGCTGATCCTCACCTGCGAGCACGGCGGCAACGAGGTGCCGCCGGACTATGCGGCGGCCTTTGCCGGCCACGAGGCCCTGCTGCCCACGCACCGGGGCTGGGATCCGGGCGCGCTGGAGCTGGCGCGGCAGATGGCGCTGGCGCTGGATGCGCCGCTGTTCGCCGCGACGACGACGCGCCTGCTGATCGACCTGAACCGCTCCATCGGCCACCGCCAGCTGCATTCGGAGGCCACGCGCGGCCTGGCGCGGGCCACGCGCGGCGACATTGCCGCCCGCTACTACCGCCCGCACCGCGACGCGGTCGAGTCCGAGGTGGCGCGGCGCATCGGCGCCGGCCAGCGCGTGCTGCACGTGGCCTCGCACAGCTTCACGCCCGCGCTGAACGGCGTGGTGCGCCAGGCCGATGTCGCCTGGCTCTACGACCCGCGCCGCGGCGGCGAGGTCGCGCTGGCCTCGAACTGGCTGCAGGCGCTGAAAAAGCGCCGGCCCGAGTTGCAGCTGCGGCGCAACTACCCTTATGAAGGCAAGGGCGACGGCTTGACCGCGCTGCTGCGCAAGCGCCATCCGCCCGGCGCCTACGTCGGCATCGAACTGGAGGTGAACCAGCGCTTCGTGCGCGAAGGCGGCCCGGCCTGGGATGCGCTGCGCGCCGACATCATCCAGGCGCTGGCCGAGGTGCTGGCGCCGCAACCAAGGAATTGAGCCATGCACCGCACCAGCGCCTACTGCATCGTGCTGACCACCCTGCCCAGCGAATCCGAGGCCGACGCGCTGGCGCGCCAGGTCATCGAGGCCCGGCTGGGCGCCTGCGCGCAGCTGCAGCCAATTACCAGCCTGTACCGCTGGCAGGGCGAATTGTGCAAGGAGCAGGAGTGGCAGCTGGCCATCAAGACGCGGCAGGCGCTGTTTGCGGCGCTCTCGCGCTTCATCGCCGAGCGCCATGGCTACGAGACGCCCGAGATCGTCAAGGTGCCGATCATCAACGGCGCGCCGGGCTACCTGCGCTGGCTCGACGATGAAACGCAGGACCAGCCACAGGCCGCCGATGGACCGGGCTGGATTGATTAGGCCGGGCTGAGCACAGCCAGACTGGCTGGGCCGAATGATCCAGAGCCAGAGCCAGGGCCGGGGCAGTGGCGCCTGCGGGCTGAACCGCGCCATCGGCCCAGCCAGGCCATCGGGGATACTTGGCGCCACCTTGTTTTTTGCGCCACGCGCCCGCCCCCATGACACTTGCCCCCGCCTGCCCCCAATGCACGATGGAAAACACCTACCCGGACGCCGGCAACCACGTCTGCGCCGACTGCGGCCACGAGTGGCCGATGGCCGCCGCCGCGCCAGCCGATGACGACAGCGATGAAGCCGTCGTCAAGGATTGCAACGGCAACGTGCTGGCAGACGGCGACGCGGTGGTGCTGATCAAGGACCTGAAGGTCAAGGGCAGCTCGACCACGCTGAAGATGGGCACCAAGGTCAAAAGCATCCGGCTGGTCGGCGGCGACCACGGGGTGGACTGCAAGATGGAGGGCGGCAGCTTCATGCTCAAGGCGTGTTTTTTGAAAAAGGTCTGAACATGCCCGCCAGCGGCAACGCCATGCGCCTGGGTGCGTCTCACCAGCTGCTCGCCGCGTGCGCGCTGCTGCTCTCCAGCATGGCCGCGCAGGCGCAGGACAGCACGCAGGAGGACTGGCTGCGCAACCCCGCCATGGGCAACTACAAAGGCTATGCCGAGTTCAAGATGGCCCATTACGCAGAGGCCCGCCATATCTGGCAAACGCTGGCCGGCGTGGGCAATGCCGATGCGCTGTTCAACCTGGCGATCCTGGCCGAAGACGGCCTGGGCGAACCCAGGGACATGAAAAAGGCCGAGGCGCTGTACCGGACGGCCGCCGACGCGGGCGGCTTCAAGGCGCAGTACCGGCTGGGCATGCTCTACAGCACGGACAGCGCCATCGCCAAGGACCTGGCCAAGGCGCGCCAGTACCTGAACCTGGCCGCCGCCCATGGCGACAAGGATGCCATCGAACGGCTGGCCTCGCTCGAACAGCCCGGGCGCGCGCCCAGCGAATTCGAGCAGGCCGAAATCCTGTCCAGCACCGGCCGGCATGCCGAGGCGGCGCGGCTGTACCAGCGCGCGGCCGACGCTGGCAACCTGGCCGCACGCACCCGGCTGGCCTGGATGCACGAGGCCGGCCGGGGCGTGGCCCGCGACCTGGACCGGGCGGCGCAACTGTTCACGCAGTCGGCCGAGGCGGGCCATGCCGAGGCGCAGTACGCCCTGGCCGTGATGTACCGCACCGGACGCGGCCATCCCAAGGACCGCGCGCAGTCGCTGCGCTGGCTGCAGCGCGCCGCCGCCCAGCAATACCCCGCCGCCGTGGCCGCCCTGGCGGCCGAAGCCGACAACCGGTAAGCCATCTCGCAGGGCATCGCGCGGGCCTGGGCTGTGGTGCGGGTGCGCTGCGGCTCAAGGCTTGGCGGGCAGCGTGTTGTCCAGGAAGAAGCGCAGCATTTCCTCGCTGGCGTCCGGCCCGGTCGCATCGGTATACGAGCCCTGCGCGCTGCCGCCCGACCAGGCGTGGCCGGCGCCGTGCACCGCCCAGTGCTCGGCCACGACGCGCCCGCCCGCTTCCCTGTAGATGCGCTGCGTGTAGTCGCGCCCGTTGCGGCTGCGCGCGCGTTTTTGCTCCGGCGCCGAAGTCCCCGCGCTGGCCGCCACGACATGCTCGCCGTTGGCCGGGTTGACGGTGGCGTCGCTGTCGCCGTGAAAGACGATGGTCGGCGGGCTGGCCGTGGCGCGCGGCGCGGGCGCGGCGCCCGACTGCATCACGCCCAGCGCGGTCTGCACGTTGCTCGCCGCGCCGGTCGCCAGGCCCGAATGCACGCCGACGGCGGCAAACAGGTCCGGGTAGGCGTCGCCCAGAATGGCCGCCATCGCGCCGCCGGCCGACAGGCCGGCCACGTAGACGCGCTGCGGGTCGATGTTGTAGCGGCGCATCACGTCCTGCGTCATCTCGGCGAGCAGCGCCGGCTCGCCCCGGCCGCGCCCCTGGTGGTTGTGCTTGAACCAGTTCCAGCAGCGCGAGGCGTTGGCGTGCTGCGTCTGCGCCGGGTAGAGCACGTAAAAGCCGCGCTTGAGCGCCGCCTCGTTCATGCGCGTGCCGGCGGCAAAGTCGTCCGGGTTCTGCGTGCAGCCGTGCAGCATCACCACCAGCGGCAGCGGCTCGGTGAAGGAGGATGGCGGAATGAACAGCTTGTAGTCGCGCGTGCCGGCGCTCCTGTGGCCGTGGCTGGCGCTGATGAACTGGGCCTCGGGGCCGGGCTTGACGGTCTCGGCCGGGGCCGGCTGGGCGGCTTGGCGCCGCGCCGTCGATGGGCGGCCGACCTCGTGCGCCTCGACGTCGATTACGTTCAGGTCATCGGCGGCGGCCGGCATGGCCGCACCGCCGAGCGCGGCCTGGATGGCGGCGGTGGCCGCCTGCAGGTTGCCGCCGCGCATCAGGCGCGTGGCCTCGGCCATGGAGTTCTGGAATCCGGCGTTGTTCAGCGGACTGGCCGTGTTGGCCGCGCCGCCCAGGCCGGCGGACAGCCTCTGCAGCGCCGGCATGGCGCCGCCTGCGCCGTTCTGGTGAGCGTGCTGGGCATGCTGGCCGGCCGAGGCCAGGGCTTTTTGCATGGCGTCCTGCGCCACGCGCGAGGCTTCGGCCAGGATGCGTTCGATGTTCGGGTTCATGGTGTTTCCTTTCGGGAAAACGGGTTGGAATCGGGAAAACGGGTTGGAAAACTGAGAGGAAATCAATCGGGAACGGGTCGGGAATCAGGAATCGGAAATCGGCAGGCCAACTCAGCGGATGCGGCCGGCCAGCGCCGCCTTGACCGCCGGGCTGGCGTGCAGCGCGCCCAGCACCACCACCGAGTCGATGGCCGCCAGCGCCAGCTCGGGCGTGACATCGAGCGCGATGGTCGCCAGGCCGAGCACGCGGATCTGCAGGGCCTCGCCCGACGCCTGCACCGCGCGCAGGTCGGCGGCCGAGAAATGCTGGATGCCCAGCACCAGCGTCTTGCGCGCCACCACCTGCCTGACCACTTCGGCATGGTTGACGAGCTGGTTGCGGATGGCGGTGCGGATCAGGTCGGTGCGGTTGGCGTAAAAGCCTTCCTGCACCAGCAGGTCGATCTGGCCCAGATCGACATAGCCCAGGTTGATGGTGATTTTTTCGTCGGCGGGCTTGACGGCGGCGACATGGGAAGCGGTTTTAGGTGGCATGGCGCCATCCTAATACCATCCACTTGGATGGCAAAACGGTGTTTCTTTTCTTTACAACCCACAGATTTTCAGCAGATTGCTATTATTTTGATAGCTACAAGCGCAGAACCCGTCTGCGCAACTGCTGGTTTTTTCATGTTTTCCGCCAAGGCGGCCGCCCATCGCGCCCAAAGCGGGTTGCGGCAAAGCCGGGGAAGTCAGTAATGCGGCGGCAGATCGTCGCCGGCGCGGCTGAAGGCGCCGCTGCCCGCGTCGGGCAGTTGCAGGCGCAGCTGGCTGACCTCGCGCAGCAAGGCGTCGATCTGCCGCTGCTGGCGGATGACGACCTCGTTGAGCTGCTCCAGCAGGTCTTCGTTGAAGCTGGACTTGATTTCCAGCTCGGTCAGGCGGTGGTCGATGGCATCGTGGGCTTGCATGAGGCGTATTGGACACGAGTTGATGTCCACGCTGGCGGCAAGGTCCGTGCGCAAAACCAGGGTTTTATAATTTTTCCTTTTTTAAAGAGATCAAAAATGCATCTTTCTTTCGTGCCAGGCGCCCGGTCCGCCGCCGTTGCCGCCGCCACTGCCGCTTTGGCGCTGGCCATTTCGCCGGTCCAGGCGCAGGAAGTCCAGACCGTCAAGATCGCCCATGCCGGCCCGACCTCGGGCGCCATCGCGCACATCGGCAAGGACACCGAAAACGGCGTGCATCTGGCCATTGACGAGCTGAACAAGCAGGGCGTGGTGATCGGCGGCAAGAAGATCAAGTTCGAGCTGGTGGCCGAGGACGACGCCGGCGACCCGCGCCAGGCGACCGCCGTGGCGCAAAAGCTGTGCGACGCCAACGTGGCCGGCGTCGTCGGCCACCTGCAGTCGGGCACGACCATTCCGGCCGCCTCGATCTACAACAAGTGCGGCATTCCCCACATCACTTCGTCGGCGACCAACCCGGACCTGACCAAGCCCGGCTACAAGACCACGTTTCGCCTGATCGCCAACGACAACGCGCTGGGCGCGGCGCTGGCGCTGTTTGCCGGCGACACGCTCAAGATCAAGCGCGTGGCCGTCATCGACGACCGCACCGCCTACGGCCAGGGCCTGGCCGACGTGTTCAAGGCCACGGCCAAGCAAAAAGGCATCGAGGTGGTGGCCGAGGAGTTCACCACCGACAAGGCCACCGACTTCATGGCCATCCTGACCGGCATCAAGGCCAAGAAGCCCGACGCCATCTTCTTCGGCGGCCTGGACGCGCAGGCCGGCCCGATGCTGCGCCAGATGGAGCAGCTGGGCCTGTCCAAGGTGCGCTTTTTCGGCGGCGACGCGATGTGCACCGAAAAGCTGTCCGAGCTGGCCAGCAAGGCCGGCGCGGTCAACAACGTGACCTGCGCCACCGGCGGCGCCTCGATCCAGAAGATGAACGGCGGCGCCGAGTGGAAGAAAAAGTACGACGCCGCCTTCCCCAGCCAGTTCCAGGTCTACAGCCCCTACGCCTACGACGCGACCTATGTGCTGGTCGATGCGATGAAGCGCGCCAACTCGGCTGATCCGAAGGTCTATGTGCCTTTCATCGCCAAGACGCAGTACAAGGGCGTGACGGCCAACATCGACTTCACCGCCAAGGGCGAGCTCACGCACCCGGCCGTGACGCTCTACACCTTCAGGAACAACCTGCGGGTGGCACTGAACTGAAGGCGCCCCAGGCTGGCGCATGGCCTGCACAGGCCGGCCGCCGCCAGACGCCGGGCCTGCCTGACTGCGGTCAATGGCTTAAAAAGTCCGGGCCGGCTGACAACGCCCTGCCCGGCGCGCCTTCAGCTCGCCGCCGCGCGCGCCAGCCGGTCGCGCACGCCGTCCCATTCGGGCGTGGCCGGCGGCGTTTCGATCCAGATCAGCTGCGCGCCCTGCGCGTCGAAGTCGCGCAGCACCGCAAAGAGCTGCTGCGCGGTGGCCAGCGCATCGTCGGGCATGCGGCGGTAGTGCAGGCTGGCCGACGGGATGCGCGGCAGCGTGCGCGCATACACGGCGATGGCGGCCGCGTCCGCGCCCAGCACATCAAGCGCCGCCTGGATCATGGCCGCATCCATCAGCCGCACCTTGGCGTTGGGCGCGTAGTGCGCCTCCAGCGTGCCCGAGGCGCGCGGCGCGCTGGCGCCCAGCTGCGCATCATCCTTGTCCAGCACCGGCTCGCCGCAGGCGGCCTCCAGCTGCGCGCGCGTCAGCACGCCGGGGCGCAGCAGCACCGGGCGGGCGCGGGTGCAATCGACGATGCTCGACTCGATGCCGACCGCGCACGGCCCGCCGTCGAGCACCAGCAGGTCGCCCGCGAATTCCCCGGCCACGTGCTGCGCGGTGGTCGGGCTGACGCGGCCGAAGCGGTTGGCGCTGGGGCCGGCCACGCCGCTCACGCCCAATTGCAGGCACGCCTTGAGGAACGTCAGCGCCACCGGATGCGCCGGGCAGCGCAGGCCGACCGAATCCTGCCCGCCCGCCGCCGCCGCCGCCACGCCGGCGCGGCGCGGCACGATCACGGTGAGCGGCCCGGGCCAGAAGGCGTCCATCAGCCGCCGGGCGAACGGCGGCACGCTGGCCGCGTAGTCCTGCGCCTGCGCCGGGGTGGCCACATGCACGATCAGCGGATGGTCGGCGGGCCGGCCCTTGGCGGCAAAGATGCCGGCCACGGCCTGGTCGCTGGACGCGTCGGCGCCCAGGCCGTAGACGGTCTCGGTCGGAAAGCCGACCAGCGCGCCAGCGCGGATGCGGGCGGCGGCGTCTTCAATCGCCTGCGGGTCGGTGCCGGGGCGGATCATTCAGGCCTCCTCGAAGCCGGGCAGGCCCAGGATCGCCGCCGCCTGGCGGGCCGTGGCCTTCACCCCGGCCACATCCAAGCCGGTGAGCGTCAGGTGGCCCATCTTGCGCCCCGGCCGGGCATCGGTTTTGCCGTACAGGTGCAGGTGCGCGCCGGGCAGCGCCAGCACCGACTGCCAGTCGGGCGCGCGCGCGTTGCCGGCCGCGTCGAACCACACGTCGCCCAGCAGGTTGAGCATGATGGCCGGCGAATGCTGGCGCGGCTGCGGCAGCACCAAGCCGGCCATGGCATGCACCTGCAGGTCGAACTGCGACACGTCGCAGGCGTTGAGCGTGTAGTGGCCGCTGTTGTGCGGGCGCGGCGCCATCTCGTTGACCACCAGCGCGCCGTCCGCGCTGCCATCGTCGATCACGAAGAACTCGACGCACAGCACGCCGACGTAGCCGATGTGGTTTGCTATGGTTTTGGTAGCTGAAAGCGCACGCTGCGCCAGCGCTGCGGGCATGTTTCCTTCAAAAGCCTCGGTCACGGCCAGGATGCCGTCCACGTGCACGTTGCGCTGCGGGGGGAAAGCCACGATGGCGCCGTCCCAGCCGCGCGCGACGATCACCGAGCATTCGGCCTTGAGCGGCAGCATTTTTTCGAGCACGCACGGCACCTGCGCCAGATCGGCCCAGGCCGCCGCCAGCGCGGCCCGGTCGGCCACGCGCACCTGACCCTTGCCGTCGTAGCCCATGCGCGCGGTTTTCAGGATGCCGGGCAGCAGGTCATCGGGCACCGCCTGGAGCTGCTCCGGGGTTTCGATGACGGCGTAGGGCGCGCAGCTCACGCGTCCGGCCGCGCCGGCCAGCGCGCCCGCTTGGGCGGCGCTGGCGGTGAAGTGCGATTTTTCCTGGATGCGGTCCTGCGCAATCGCGACCGCTGCGGCGCCGGGCGCGACCGGGCACGTGGCGGCCAGCGCCTGCAGCGCACTGGCCGGCACGTTCTCGAATTCGGTGGTGACGGCGTCGCACAGGGCGGCAAGCTGCGCCAGCGCATCCTGGTCGGTGTAGCCCGCCTGCACATGGTGGTGGCTCACGCGCCCGGCCGGGCTGTGCGCGTCGGGGTCGAGCACGGCGGTGAAGTAGCCCAGGCGCTGCGCGGCATGCACGAACATGCGGCCGAGCTGGCCGCCGCCCATCACGCCCAGCGTGGCCGGGCGGCCGCCGGCATCGGCCGTGCCGGGAAAGATCGGCAGCGCGCTCATGGCGTGGGCAGCGTCATGGCGCGGGCGGCGGCGGTCTGCTCGGTGCGAAACGCCTGCAGCTTGTCGGCCAGCGCCGGGTCGTGCAGCGCCAGCATGGCCACGGCAAACAGCGCCGCATTGGCCGCGCCGGCGTTGCCGATGGCAAACGTGGCCACCGGAATGCCCTTGGGCATCTGCACGATGCTGTGCAGCGAATCGACGCCCTGCAAATGCCGGCTGGCCACGGGAACGCCGAGCACCGGCACGATGGTCTTGGCCGCCAGCATGCCGGGCAGGTGCGCCGCGCCGCCGGCGCCGGCGATGATCGCCCGCAGGCCGCGTTCGGCGGCGCTTTCGGCATAGGCGAACAGGTCGTCGGGCATGCGGTGCGCCGAGACCACGCGCGCATCGTGCGCCACGCCGAACTGCTGCAGGATCTGCACCGCATGCTGCATCGTGTCCCAGTCGCTGCTGGAGCCCATCACCACGCCCACCAGGGGAGTTGCCGGATTGTTGCTTGTCGTCATAAGAGGGTGTGAATTCCTGGAGTCCTGGGGTTGGGGCGGTGCGCCGGAAACGCCTGATTTTAAAGGCTGCACGCCCGCCGGGCAGCCGCCGGGCCGGCGGCTGCATGCTATCGTCCTGCCTGGCGCCGGGTCTGAAAACCAGCCCGCCCGCGCCGCGCCGCGCCAGGCGGACGCTTGAAACCCCTTTGTCCACCCTTACCTGCCCCACACCATGATCGACGTCACCCTCGCCAATTTCCAGGAGGAAGTCATTGCGGCTTCCATGACCACACCCGTGCTGGTGGATTTCTGGGCGCCGTGGTGCGGCCCGTGCAAGTCGCTGGGACCGCTGCTCGAAAAGATTGAAACCGCCTATGCCGGGCGCTTCAAGCTGGTCAAGATCGATTCCGACCAGGAGCAGCAGCTGGGCGCGGCCTTTGGCATCCGCAGCATTCCGACCTGCATCCTCTTGATGAACGGCCAGCCGGTGGACGGCTTCACCGGCGCCCTGCCCGAAGGCCAGATCAAGGAATTCCTGGACAAGCACCTGCCGCCGGCCCCGCAGGAAGCGCCGCCCGAGGAAGAGCCGTTCATCGACCACGACCCGCAGGCCGTGCTGGAGCGGCTGCAGCATGCGGTGGCCACCAACCCGACCGATGAGGCAGCGCGCTTTGACTACGTCAAGCACCTGCTGGCGCTGGGCCGCGAGGACGACGCCAAGGTGGCGTTTGCGCCGGTCATCGCCCAAAGCACCACGGTGCGCCGCTTCGACGCGCTCAAGCGCTGGATGGATGCTATTGATTTTGTAGCTGGCAGCGCAGATGCAGCAAGCGCAGGCGCGGCTTTTGATGCAAAAATCGCCGCCAACAAGCGCGATTTCGATGCGCGCCTGGACAAGGCGCGCTGGCTGATGGCCCAGCAGCGCTGGACTGAGGCGCTGGACGAGCTGCTGGAGATCCTGATGCGCGACAAGGCGTGGAACGACGGCCTGGCGCGCAAGACCTACATCGCCATCCTGGACATCATGGAGGCGCCCAAGCCCAAGGTCGCCGACGGCCAGATTCCGCCCGAAGACGCCGTGGTGGCCAGCTACCGGCGCCGCCTGAGCAGCGTGGTGCTGAGCTAGGTCCTGTTAACGCAACCGAAGAGCCTCGGCAATGAGTGTGACAGTGATAAAGCCGGCAAACATCACGTCGAGCTTGTCGTAGCGCGTGAACACGCGGCGCCAAGCCTTCAGGCGGCGAA
>Ga0302347_1001076_pt1 | contig 35511 bp, 38 predicted proteins | sample PhyWR1_FD_202178 | JGI IMG/M metagenome (GOLD analysis project Ga0302347, IMG submission 202178) | Leaf surface microbial communities from wheat plants in UC Gill Tract Community Farm, Albany, California, United States - DLSL W.R1 (v2)... | ecosystem: Host-associated > Plants > Phyllosphere >... | reverse complement strand
TAAGTACTACATATGTGACTGGCAGGTCTGTTTTCAGCATGCCGGTCATCCCTGCTGGCGGCTCTGTAACTGCGCAAATGGTAAGAGCCGGGTTATGTGTACGAAGCAGAACCTGTGGCAGCTGGCTTGCCTGCGATGCAGACGCTGCGGTCTGTTAGACAAACCGCATTGATGCCATCGCGAGCAAGCCCGCTCCCACAGCAAGCCTCCCGCTCTGCTAATATCAGTGGCTTTGAAATTGACCCGAGGTACCTTTATGAGCGAGCCGATCCGCCTGACCCAGTACAGCCATGGTGCGGGGTGCGGGTGCAAGATTTCGCCTCAGGTACTGGAAGTGATCCTTGCCGGCAGCGGCGCGCAAAACCTTGACCCCAAATTGTGGGTCGGCAATGCCTCCCGCGACGATGCTGCGGTCTACGCACTGGATGAAGAGCGCGGCGTGGTCTCGACCACCGACTTCTTTATGCCGATCGTCGATGACCCTTACGATTTCGGCCGCATTGCCGCCACCAATGCCATCAGCGATATTTACGCCATGGGCGGTGATCCGTTGATGGCCATTGCGATTCTGGGCTGGCCGGTGCACTTGTTGCCGCCTGAAGTAGCCCGTGAAGTGATCCGTGGCGGTCGCGCTGTATGTGATGACGCGGGTATCCCGCTGGCCGGTGGGCACTCCATCGATACCCCCGAACCGATTTTCGGCCTGGCCGTTACCGGCGTGGTCAACAAGCGCCAGATGAAGCGCAATGACACCGCCACTGCGGGTTGCCTGCTGTACCTGACCAAACCCCTGGGCATCGGTATCCTCACCACGGCCGAGAAAAAGGGCAAATTGCGCACCGAAGATGTCGGCCTGGCCCGGGACTGGATGTGTACGCTGAACAAGATCGGCAGCCAGTTCGCCAAGCTCGATGGAGTCAAGGCGATGACCGATGTTACCGGTTTTGGCCTGCTTGGCCATCTGGTGGAAATGGCCGACGGCAGCCAGCTCACGGCTCAGATCGAATACGCCAAGGTGCCGCGTCTGGCCTCGGTCGAGTATTACCTGGAACAGGGCTGCGTGCCCGGTGGCACCTTGCGCAACTTTGACAGCTACGCCAGCAAACTGTCGCCGCTGCAAGAACTGCACAAGCGCGTGCTTTGCGACCCGCAAACCAGCGGTGGCCTGCTGGTGGCGGTGAGCCCGGACGGTAACCAGGCATTTCTGCAAATGGCCAGCGAGCATGGCCTGAACCTTGCGCCGATCGGCCATCTGGTTGAGCGACAGACGTACGCGGTTGAGGTGTCATGATGGCTGATGACGTAACCGACTTCCGCGAACTGTTTCTCACTGATCGGCCGATGATGGACACCCGTGCGCCGATTGAATTTCACAAGGGCGCATTTCCCGGTGTGGTCAACCTGCCGCTGATGACCGACCGCGAGCGCGAGCGGGTGGGCACCTGCTACAAGCAGCAAGGCCAGCAGGCTGCGGTGGTGCTGGGCCATCAACTGGTGTCGGGGCAGATCAAGGCCGAGCGCCTGCAGGCCTGGGCCGACTTTGCCCGGGCCAACCCTGATGGCTGCCTGTATTGCTTCCGTGGCGGCATGCGTTCGCAGATTGTCCAGCAGTGGCTCAAACAGGATGCCGGGATCGACTATCCGCGGGTCACTGGTGGCTACAAGGCCCTGCGTACCTTCTTGATCCAGACCCTGGACGATGCCGTGGCCCAGTGTGACGTCACCGTGCTCGGCGGCATGACCGGCACCGGCAAGACCGATGTCCTGGTACAGCTCACTAACGGCCTGGACCTGGAAGGTCATGCCAACCATCGCGGTTCAAGCTTCGGCAAGCGGGCCACCGGGCAGCCGTCGAATATCGACTTTGAAAACCGCCTGGCTATCGACGTGCTGAAAAAGCGCGCCAGCGGCCATGAGGGTTTCGTGGTCGAAGACGAAAGCCGCACGGTCGGTAGTTGTGCCTTGCCCCTGGCCTTGTATCAACGCATGCAGGATGCACCGATGGTCTGGCTGGAAGACAGCCTTGAAAGTCGGGTTGAACGCATCCTGCGCGACTATGTTGTGGACTTGAGCGCCGAGTTTACCGCCAGAAATGGCGAGCACGGCTTTGCCCTGTTCTCCCAACGCCTGCTCGAAAGCCTGGCCAATATCCAGCGGCGCCTGGGCGGCGAGCGCCATCAGCGTTTGCAGGCAGTTATGGAGGAGGCCTTGCAAGAGCAGGAGCGCTGCGGCGCGGTGGACTTGCACCGGGTCTGGATCGAGGCGTTGCTGCGCGAGTATTACGACCCGATGTACGCCTTCCAGCGCGAGAAAAAAGGTTCGCGCATAGCCTTTGCCGGGGATCAGGCGGCGGTACTGGAGTATCTGCGCGAACAGGCTGGTAATACGATCTCGTAGATAGCGTCTTGATCCTCATCTCGCAAACGCGATGCCAGGCTCAAGACGGTATCTGCAGGCGTGAACAACTGGCCTATCGTGTACATATCCGGCATTTTTATATAACTGAAATATTGGTTTCGCTCTTACAGCGAGTCCCTTTTGGAAGGACCCAAAAGGAACCAAAAGGTCCTCGCCCCATCGTACAGCCCTCGCTGCGCTCAGGTTCCCTCACTCCGGTCCTGCTCCGTGGGCACGCCGCCACGGGCCATCCATGGCCCATCGCGGCTCTCCCGGCATCCATGCCGGTCGATCCACTACGCAGAACCTCCATTCGGCCTCCCGGGAGGGCTGGCAAATCAAAAGCATTGCACCCGAGGCGGCCGACCGGTCAGCCTGTTTGGTGTGAGTAATACCGTCTTGACCCTCATCACGCAAGCGCGATGCCAGGGTCAAAGGCTTTGCCCGATTTAAGTACCCCGTACACGCAGGACCAGTTGCTTACGCCTGCAGCTGCCACGCAAGTGGCTTCCCGTGAGAGATGGTTCGGCATTGGCCAAACCAGTCACCCACCTTGAGCGGTTTGACCATTGTTGCAGAGCCTTGCCAGGGCGATTATCAGCAGGATTTTTCACGGTTCCCATCCTAAAAATAAAGACCGAGGGATTCTGCTGATGCGCGACTATCTGACCGCGATGACTGATTTCGACTACCAACACACAGTAACCGGTGCCCTGGACGGCCATTTGACCGCAGTCAATGCCTGTGTCGAGTGCTGCGACCGCCACGCCTTGCCGGGCCGGATTGCATTGTTCTGGGAGGGGCGCGATGCCAGCAGCGCGACGTACACCTTCACCCAGTTACAGGATCAGGCTGCACGCTTTGCCAACTTTCTTCTGGCTCAGGGCGTAAAGCGTGGTGACAAGGTAGCGGGGTTGCTGCCGCGCAATGTCGAGTTGCTGATCGTGGCCTTTGCCGCCTGGCGCATCGGCGCCATCTACCAGCCACTGTTCACGGCGTTTGGCCCCAAGGCTATCGAACATCGGCTCAACAGTTCAGGTGCCACCCTGGTGGTCACGGATGCGGTCAACCGCGCCAAGCTCAACGAGGTCAAGGATTGCCCGGCGATTGTCACCGTGGCAGGCGCCAGGGGGCAGGGCCTGGTACGCGGCGATTTCAGCTTCTGGGCGGAATTGGACAACTACCCGGCGATCTGCAAGCCGGTCATGCTGGGCGGTGAAGACCCATTTCTGCTGATGTTCACCTCAGGCACTACAGGCCCGGCCAAACCATTGCTGGTACCGCTTAAGGCGATTGTCGCGTTCCAGAGCTACACCCGTGATGCGGTGGGCCTGCGCCCTGAAGACTCGTTCTGGAACCTGGCCGACCCGGGTTGGGCTTACGGGATCTATTTCGGCATCACCGGGCCGCTTTCGATGGGCCACCCGATCACTTTGTACGATGGCCCGTTTACGGTCGAAAGCACCTGCCGGGTGATCAAAAAGTACGGCATCACCAACCTGACCGGTTCACCCACCGCCTACCGCATGCTGATCGCCGCCGGGGATGCCTTCTCCAGCAAGATCAAGGGCCAGCTGCGGGTGGTCAGTAGTGCCGGTGAGCCACTCAACCCCGAGGTGATCCGCTGGTTTGCCGATGAGCTCGACGTCACCATCCATGACCACTACGGCCAGACCGAAGTCGGCATGGTGCTGTGCAACCACCACGGCCTCGATCATCCGGTGCACATGGGGGCTGCGGGTTTTGCCTCGCCGGGCCATCGCATCGTGGTGCTCGATGATAACCATCAGGAGCTGCCAGTCGGCCAGCCCGGTATTCTGGCAGTGGATCGCAGCCAGTCACCGATGTGCTGGTTTGGCGGCTATGAAGGCTTCAAGACCAAGGCTTTTGTCGGCAACTACTACCTTAGCGGCGACACCGTGGAGCTGAATCCGGATGGCAGCATCAGCTTTGTCGGGCGCAGCGATGACGTGATCACCACCTCCGGTTATCGCGTCGGGCCATTCGATGTGGAAAGCGCGCTGATCGAACACCCGGCTGTTGTTGAAGCCGCCGTGGTGGGCAAGCCGGACCCCGAGCGTACCGAGCTGGTCAAGGCCTTCGTGGTGTTGAACCCCCAGTACCTGGGTGATGCACAACTGGCCGAAACCCTGCGATTGCATGTGCGCCAGCGTTTGGCGGCCCATGCCTACCCCCGTGAAATCGAATTTGTCAGTGAGCTGCCGAAAACTCCGAGCGGCAAGCTGCAGCGCTTTATTTTGCGCAATCAGGAAATCGCCAAGGCCGAGCTGGCCGCCAGCGCAAAAGTCTCTGCTTAATTTTCAGGAGTCATCATGCAAATCGAGAACAAGGTTTTTATCGTCACCGGTGGTGCATCAGGACTGGGTGCTGCCACGGCCGAAATGTTGGTCAAGGCGGGTGCCCGGGTGATGCTGGTGGACATGAACGCCGATGCAGTGGCTGCACAAGCAGCCAGATTGGGCGCGCAGGCGCACAGCGCAGTGGCAGACATCAGCCAGGCGGATGCGGCGCAGGCAGCAGTGGCGGCCACGGTGGCAGCCTTTGGCGAAGTCAACGGGCTGGTCAACTGCGCAGGCATTGTGCGTGGCGAAAAGATCCTCGGCAAAACCGGCCCCCACGCGCTGGAGACTTTTAGCCAGGTGATCAACGTCAACCTGATCGGCAGCTTTAATATGTTGCGTCTGGCGGCTGCGGCGATTGCTGAAAGCAGCGCCGATGCCGATGGCGAGCGCGGGGTAATTATCAATACCGCTTCGGTGGCAGCCTTTGACGGCCAGATCGGCCAGGCCGCGTATGCCGCGTCCAAGGGCGCGATTGCCAGCCTGACCTTGCCTGCCGCCCGCGAGCTGGCCCGTTTCGGGATCCGGGTGATGACCATCGCCCCGGGCATTTTTGAAACCCCGATGATGGCTGGCATGACGCCCGAAGTACGTGACTCCCTGGCCGCCGGTGTGCCGTTTCCGCCGCGTCTGGGCAAGCCTGATGAGTACGCATCGCTGGTGCGGCATATCATCGAAAACAGCATGCTCAATGGCGAGGTGATCCGTCTCGACGGCGCCTTGCGTATGGCCGCCAAATAAGAGGTGTGAAATGACCATAGCCAATGATCCTGTCGTAATTGTAAGTGCCGCCCGTACGCCCATGGGCGGCTTTCAGGGTGACTTCAAGGGCCTGACCGCCCCGCAACTGGGCGCAGCGGCCATTCGTGCTGCGGTCGAGCGTGCCGGTGTGGCGCCCGATGGCGTGGAAGAAGTGCTGTTTGGTTGCGTGCTGTCGGCCGGTCTCGGTCAGGCACCTGCCCGTCAGGCTGCCCTGGGTGCCGGGCTGGACAAGGGCACGCGCTGCACCACGTTGAACAAGATGTGCGGCTCAGGCATGGAAGCCGCTATTCTGGGCCATGACCGGTTGCTGGCCGGTAGCGTCGATGTGGTAGTGGCGGGTGGCATGGAGAGCATGTCCAACGCCCCGTATCTGCTGGACCGTGCCCGCAGCGGTTACCGTATGGGCCATGGCCGGGTGCTGGACCATATGTTCCTTGACGGTCTGGAAGATGCCTATGAGCGTGGCCGCCTGATGGGCACTTTCGCTGAGGACTGCGCCCAGCTCCACGGCTTTAGCCGTGAGGCGCAGGATGACTTTGCCGTGGCTTCGCTGACCCGTGCGCAGCAGGCGATCAAGGACGGCAGCTTTAGCGCCGAGATCGTCCCGGTGCAGGTAACCGTGGGCAAGGAGCAGCGCCTGATCAGTGATGACGAGCAGCCGCCCAAGGCCAATCTGGCAAAAATCCCTACCCTCAAACCTGCATTTCGCGAAGGCGGCACGGTGACGGCGGCCAACTCCAGTTCGATCTCCGATGGTGCTGCGGCGCTGGTGCTGATGCGCCGCAGCGAGGCGCAAAAACGCGGGCTTAAACCCCTCGCAGTGATCCACGGCCATGCCGCATTTGCCGACGAGCCGGGGTTGTTCCCCACAGCACCGGTGGGCGCGATCAAGCGGCTGATGAGCAAGACCGGCTGGGACCTGACCACGGTTGATCTGTTCGAGATCAACGAGGCCTTTGCCGTGGTCAGCCTGGTGACCATGAGCGAGTTGGATATTCCCCACAGCAAGGTCAATATCTACGGCGGTGCCTGTGCCCTGGGCCATCCGATCGGGGCATCGGGGGCGCGGATTCTGGTCACGTTGCTGTCGGCGTTGCGTCAACAAAAAGCCAAACTCGGTGTTGCTGCCATCTGCATCGGCGGCGGTGAAGCCACGGCAATTGCCGTGGAATGTCTGTACTAAGGATTTTTTATGCTGCCCACACCCGAACAACTACAAATTCGTGAAGCGGCCCAACAGTTTGCCCAGGAGCGCCTGAAGCCCTTCGCGGCCGAGTGGGACAAGCAACACCGCTTCCCACGCGAGGCCATTGACGAGATGGCACAGCTGGGCTTTTTCGGCATGCTGGTACCCGAAGAGTGGGGCGGTTGCGACACGGGCTATCAGGCTTACGCCATGGCCCTGGAAGAAATCGCCGCAGGCGACGGTTCGTGCTCCACGATCATTAGCGTGCATAACTCGGTGGGTTGCGTGCCGATTCTCAAGTACGGCACCGAGCAGCAAAAACGCGAGTTTCTGATCCCGCTGGCCAGCGGTGCCATGCTTGGCGCCTTTGCCCTGACCGAGCCGCAGGCTGGCTCCGATGCCAGCGACCTGAAAACCCGTGCCCGCCGCGAAGGCGATCATTACGTGCTCAATGGCTGCAAACAGTTCATCACCTCGGGGCAGAACGCCGGGGTGGTGATTGTATTTGCGGTAACCGACCCGGCGGCGGGAAAGCGCGGAATCACTGCGTTTATCGTGCCCACGGACTCACCGGGTTACAGCGTGGCGCGGGTAGAAGACAAGCTGGGGCAGCATGCCTCGGACACCTGCCAGATCCTGTTTACCGACTTGAAAGTACCGGTGGCCAACCGCCTGGGTGAAGAAGGGCAGGGCTATAAAATCGCTCTCGGCAATCTGGAAGGCGGGCGCATTGGCATTGCTTCCCAGGCCGTGGGCATGGCCCGTGCGGCCTTTGAAGCGGCCCGCGACTATGCCCGCGAGCGCGTGACCTTTGGCCAGCCATTGGTTGAACATCAGGCAGTGGCATTTCGCCTGGCCGATATGGCCACGGAAATTGCCGTGGCCCGGCAGATGGTTCGCTACGCTGCCGCGTTGCGGGACAGCGGTCAGTCGGCGCTGGTCGAGGCCTCACAGGCCAAGCTGTTTGCTTCGGAAATGGCCGAGCGGGTGTGCTCCAAAGCGTTGCAAACCCTGGGCGGTTATGGCTACTTGAGCGACTTCCCGCTGGAGCGGATCTACCGCGATGTGCGGGTATGCCAGATCTATGAAGGCACCAGTGATATTCAGCGCATGGTCATTTCGCGCAATCTTTGAATCGAGGACATTAGTGATGAGCTACGAAACCATTCTGTTGGATATTCATGGGCAAGTGGGCCTGATTACCCTGAACCGGCCGCAGGCGCTCAATGCCCTGAATGCGCAGTTGATCAGCGAAGTAAACCACGCGCTGGACACGCTGGAAGCCGATAACGGAATTGGCTGTATCGTGATCACCGGCTCGAAAAAATCCTTTGCCGCCGGTGCGGACATCAAGGAAATGGCCGACCTGAGTTACCCGCAAATCTACCTTGATGACCTGTTCTCGGACAGTGATCGCGTGGCGGCGCGGCGCAAGCCGATTATTGCCGCGGTAGCAGGTTTTGCCCTGGGCGGCGGTTGTGAGCTGGCGATGATGTGTGACTTTATCCTGGCCGGTGACAACGCCAAATTCGGCCAGCCGGAAATCAACCTCGGGGTGTTGCCGGGCATGGGCGGTACGCAGCGTCTGACCCGCGCCGTGGGCAAGGCCAAGGCTATGGAAATGTGCCTGAGCGGACGTTTGATTGGTGCTGAAGAGGCCGAACGTTCAGGGCTGGTAGCCCGTGTGGTGGCGGTGGATGAACTGCTCGACGAAGCGCTGAAAGTAGCGGCGCTGATCGCCAAAAAATCCTTGCCGGTGTTGATGCAAACCAAGGAGTGCGTGAATCGCGCGTTTGAAGTCAACCTGGCAGAAGGCGTGCGTTTTGAGCGTCGGGTGTTCCACGCCCTGTTCGCCACCCATGACCAGAAAGAAGGCATGGCGGCGTTTGTTGGCAAGCGTGAGGCGGAGTTTAAAAACTGCTAAGAACAACTGCGATAACTTTGTGGGAGCGGGCTTGCTCGCGATACAGGCGCTGCGGTGGTTCTGCTGCACCGCGTTGATGCCATCGCGAGCAAGCGCGCTCCCACAGATTCGGCGTTTAGATCAAGTAATTCTTTAATTCCCGCGCAATCACCATCCGCTGAATCTCGCTCGACCCTTCATAAATCTGGGTGATTCGCGCATCCCGGTAATAACGCTCTACCGGATAGTCTTCAAGGTAGCCATAGCCGCCATGAATCTGGATGGCTTTGGAGCATACATACTCGGCCATTTCCGACGCAAACAGCTTGGCTTGCGAGGCTTCCGACAGGCAAGGTTTGCCCGCGCTACGCAAGCGTGCGGCATGCAGAATAAGCAAGCGCGCTGCATTGATCCGGGTTTGCATGTCGGCCAGCATATTGGCGACGCTCTGGTGCTCGATAATTGCCTTGTCAAACTGCACCCGGTCACGGGCGTAACCCAGTGCTGCCTCAAAGGCCGCACGGGCAATCCCCAGTGCCTGGGCACCAATGCCGATACGTCCGCCCTCAAGGTTGGCCAGGGCAATGGCCAGGCCCTTGCCGCGCTCACCGAGCATATTGGCTTCAGGTACGCTGCAGTTGCTCAGGGTGACGGCGCAGGTATCGGAGGCGCGAATGCCCATTTTGTGTTCGGTTCGATCAACGATAAAACCGGGCGTAGCAGTCGGCACCAAAAACGCCGAGATACCTTTTTTGCCCAGATCCGGGTCGGTCACGGCAAACACGATGGCCAATTTGGCGCGCTTGCCATTGCTGACAAATTGCTTGGCCCCGTTGATCACCCATTGACCATCGCGCAGCTCTGCACGGGTGCGCAGATTGTGGGCTTCGGAGCCCGCCTGTGGCTCGGTCAGACAGAAGCAGGCGATGGTCTGGCCGCTGGCAAGCTCGGCCAGCCAGGTCTGCTTTTGCGCCTCGCTGCCGTATTTGAGGATGGGCCCGCAGCCCACCGAGTTATGGATGCTCATCAGTGCACCGGTCGCGCCATCACCGGCCGAGATCTCCTCCACGGCCAAGGCATAGGCCACGTAATCAACGTAGGTACCACCCCATTCTTCCGGTACTACCATGCCCAACAGGCCCAGCTCGCCAAGTTTGGCCACCAGCCCGTCGTCGATCCAGCCGGCCTTTTCCCAGGCCTGGGCATGGGGAGCGATTTCGCGGCGGGCAAAATCGCGGGCCATGTCGCGGATCATGATCTGTTCTTCGCTCAGTTCGATGTCTTGCATGGCTCAGGCTCCCTTCGCGTTGAATTCGGTAAAGAAGCTGGCGACATGGGCCGCATCCAGGGCCTCGAGGCTTGGCGGGTTCCAGCGCGGATTTTTGTCCTTGTCGATGATCAGCGCCCGCACACCCTCCATCAGGTCGCCACGATCAAACCACTGACGATCCAGGTGTAACTCCAGAGCGAAACATTGCTCGAGGGGCAGTTGACGGCCACGGCGCAGCATTTCCAGGGTCACGGCCATCGCCAGCGGCGAACGGGTTTGCAGCAGGTCGGCGGTTTCGTTGGCCCAGTCGCGGGTTTCCGGGGCAATAACGGCGCGCAGGTGGGCGACAATGCGCGGTATATCGACCTGGGCGAATACGCTGTCAATCAGTGGGCGCAGCCTGGCCAGTGGTGGGGCGGGCAATACGGTTACTGCAAACCTGGCAACCAGCGCAGTCAGGTCATCAATCGGCGATTGTTGCCAGTTGAGACTATCGAGGGCTTTGTCCAGCTCAGGCAGTTTGCTGCTTTCCAGGTAGCCGTCAGCCAGCCCGCAATACAAGGCATCGGCGGCGCGGATTTGTACGCCGCTGACGCCCAGGTAGGTACCCAATTGGCCCGGTGTGCGGGTCAGGAAGTAGCTACCGCCAACGTCAGGGAAATAACCGATGCCCACTTCCGGCATCGCCAACTTGCTGCGCTCTGTCACCAGGCGCAGATCTGCACCTTGCACCAGGCCCATGCCGCCGCCGAGAACGAAGCCGTCCATCAAGGCCACAACGGGTTTGGGATAGTGGTGCAGGGTCAGGTCAAGGGCGTATTCCTCTTCGAAGAACACCGTGTGCAGGGTATCTTTATTTTGATAGCTGTCGTACAGCGAGCGAATGTCACCGCCGGCGCAGAAGGCTTTTTCGCCTGCACCTCGCAGCACCACAGCCTTGACTTGCGGGTCGTGGGCCCAGGCGTCGAGTTGTTGCTGGAGGCCGCGCACCATCTCAAGGTTGATGGCATTGAGGCCGCTAGGGCGGTTCAGGGTCAGGTGGCCAATATGGTTGCGAACCTCGGCCAAAACTGTGTCTTGCTGCGGCGCGACATCCGCTGTCGGTGAGGAGGAAACCTGAGCAGTCATCACTAACTCCCTGCTTTATATTATTTTTAGTGGTGTTCACGGGCGAACGATAACTGATGCTAACAGTGCAAATTTGCACATTACAAGCCTGATAAGTGCAGGGTTGGTGTGCATTTTTGCAGGTTGGGTGTGCAGCGATGTGCGAACTTATTGAGCCAGCCAGCCGCCGTCCACATTCCATGCCGCGCCGCGTACCTGGCTGCCAGCCTCGCTGCATAAAAACAGCACCAGCTCGCCCAGTTGCGGCGGGGTCACGAACTCCAGCGAAGGTTGTTTCTCGGCCAGCAGGTCGTGCTGCGCCTGGTAGGGGTCAATGCCCTGGCTGATACGCTGGTCGATCTGTTTTTGCACCAGCGGTGTCAGCACCCAACCCGGGCAGATGGCGTTGCAGGTGATATTGCTGGTGGCGGTTTCCAGGCCAACCACTTTGGTCAGGCCGATCACCCCGTGTTTGGCCGCGACATAGGCGGCTTTGCCGACCGAGCCCACCAGGCCGTGAACCGAGGCAATATTGACGATGCGCCCCCAGCCGCGCTTGCGCATGCCGGGCAGGGTGAGGCGGGTACTGTGGAAGACCGAAGACAGGTTGATCGCGATAATCGAATCCCAGCGCTCTACAGGGAACTCTTCGACATTGGATACGTGCTGGATACCGGCGTTGTTGACCAGGATATCGATGCCGCCAAATTCGCGTTCGGCATAGCTGATCATATCGGCGATCTGCGCCGGGTCACTGACATCCGCCGAGTGATGGCCCACCTTGCCGCCGAACTGTTCGATCTCGGCAATGACCTTGCTGGCATCACCAAAGCCATTGAGTATCAGGTCGGCTCCGGCCTTGGCCAGGCTCTGTGCGATGCCCAGGCCAATGCCGCTGGTGGAACCGGTAACCAATGCAGTTTTGCCCTTCAGACTCATGATCAACTCCTCAGGTGAGTCACGATAAATTCGTGAATAAGGAAACGTAGCATGGGGTATGCAATTGCGGATACGAAACGGCCCACCAAAAGGTGGGCCGTTTTCACGCAGTGCAGGGAGGATTAGTCCTGGCGGCTGGTGACTTCCAGCAAGTGGTAACCGAACTGGGTTTTAACCGGGCCTTGCACCGTGTTGATCGGCGCGCTGAAAACCACGGTGTCGAATTCTTTAACCATCTGGCCCGGGCCGAAAGAACCCAGGTCGCCGCCTTGACGGCTTGATGGGCAAGATGAATTGGCTTTGGCAACTTCGGCGAAATCAGCGCCGCCTTCGATTTGCGCTTTCAGTTCGTTGCACTTGTCTTCGGTGGCAACCAGGATGTGACGGGCAGTGGCTTTGGCCATGGGGGTGTACTCCTTTGAATAAGGTGCTGAGCCTACCGGATTCAGTGGTTTTTTTCTCGGCAAAAGTGCGCTTCAAACCTTTCACTACCGGCTAAAGGCCTGCTTGCTTTAGCCGTTTGGCGTGTTCTAAGTACAGTTCTACTGGGTTGAAGCTTCTGCGGCTTCCTCTTGCGACCTGATTAATGGTGTCCAGGTGGTCCAGGGGGTAGTCGGAGCGGATCACCTGGCCCAGATGCGAGCTGAAGCGCCCAACCATGCCGTCGTTTTGCCTGGTCTCGCGGGTAAAAAAACTGCCAAACACCCGCAGGGCGTTATGCAGAGGGTCGAGCAGGTTGAGGGATTCTGCCACCCGAGAGCCTTTGATGATGCCGCTCCAGGAGTAATACAACACATCATTGACCTGCCCGGCTCCCATGCCGCCCCAGGTTGTGGGCAGGCCTTGCGGGTATTTCAGATTAAAGGCCGTAACGCCTTCGGTGGTGAGGGCGTTAAGTGCATTCAAGGCATGTTGGGGCAGTTGCGGGTGGCCGCTGAGGCTGGACACAAATGAACTGAGCGCCGTGGTCAGGGCTGCCGTGACGGTTTCGGGAAGCCTTCCCGGAACAAAGGCCAGGCGCAGGCGGTCGGCCAGCTCGGAGCCATGGTTGGGGCCGCTGACGGAGGTAACCGAGGCGACGACTTCAGGCGCGATGGCTGCCACATAACGGGCGGTAAGAGCGCCCTGGCTGTGGCCAATCAGGTTGACCCGCTGTGCTCCGGTCTGCCTGCGCAGATTGTGGATTTGCTTGAGCAACTGATCGCCCCGGGCTTCATTGCCGTTGGCGGCCGAAATAATTGGAGTGAAGACGCTGGCACCACACTCATTGAGTGCTTGCTTGATGCCATTGAAGTAGTGATGTGGGCCTATGCGGTCGAAGCCAAAAAGGCCGTGCACCAGTAAAATCGGATATTGCGTGTTGGCTGATTCGTCCATGTTCAATCTCGCAGGGTGTTTTTTGTTCCATAAAAACACCTTAGTCGAGATCACCTTCGCGCAACCGTGGGCATTTTCCCAGGTTGCGCTGTGATTTGCCGAACATGTTTGTCAGGCGATGGCTTTAGCCGTGTGACGCTGAGCTTGCAGGCGCTGAGCGGCGTTACGCAGCAACTGTTCGGTTGCATCCCAGCCCAGGCAGCCATCGGTAACGGAGACCCCGTAACGCAGGTTTGCACTCAGGGGCTGGCAGCCTTCGAACAGATGGCTTTCTAGCATCATGCCAATCAGCGAGCGGTCGCCTGCCAGGCGTTGCTCAAGCACATCGTTGAATACATCGGGCTGGCGCAACGGGTCTTTGCCACTGTTGGCATGGCTGCAGTCGACCATCAGCCGGGCTGCAATGCCGGACTTTTCCAGCCCTGCACGGGCTTTGGCGACACTGGCACGGTCGTAGTTCGGGCCACTGTGGCCGCCGCGCAACACCAGGTGGGTGTCGGGGTTGCCGCGAGTTTCGACGATTGCCGGATGGCCCTGGCTGTCGACGCCGAAATGACGATGGCTGTGTGCTGCAGAGCGCATGGCGTCGCATGCTATGGCCACGCCGCCGTCGGTACCGTTTTTGAAACCCACCGGCAGACCAAGGCCACTGGCCATTTCGCGGTGGATTTGTGACTCAGTGGTGCGGGCGCCAATGGCCACCCAACCCAGCAGGTCATCGAAGTAGCCGGCGGCAATGGGTTGCAACAGCTCAGTGGCAACCGGCAGGCCCATGCGCAGCATTTCCAGCATCAGTTCCCGTGACAGGGTCAGGCCATGGGCCATGTCATCGCTGCCATCCAGGTGCGGGTCATAGGCCAGGCCCTTCCAGCCCACGGTGGTACGTGGTTTTTCAATATAGGCACGCATGACCAGCAGCATATCGTCGCGCACTTCGTGAGCGAGGGCGGCGAGGTTGCTGGCGTATTCGAGGGCTGCGACGGGGTCATGGATGGAGCAGGGGCCGACCACCACCAGCAGACGGGAGTCTTCACCGTTGAGGATGGCGCGAATGGCCTGGCGCTGGCTGCTGATCTGGCTGCGAAGTTGATCGCTTAGCGGCAGTTGCAGCTTGAGTTGCGCTGCGCTGGGCAGGCGACGGGTCAAAACAGGGGCAGTTGCAGTGTGTACGGTTGGCAGGGCTGAAACGGATGCGTTCATGGTATGTGCTTCCTGGGCAGGCGGCGGGTTGTCCCGCGCGCTCGGCCCTACTGGGGTGTTCGACAATTGGCCAGACTGGCCGTGAGTACAGGCGTGCCACCAATGTGGGCTCGTTCGGAGGCGGCAGGCTGTCCCGAACGACGGCTGATAAATCGCCATGCAGTGCAAAGGTCGAAGCGGTAATAAGTGGCGTAGTTCATGGGTAAATCCTCAATTCAATAAAATGTCAGGGGCTGAAAAAACAAAACCCCCGATCGGGGAGCCGACCGGGGGTTAGATTTCTCTGGCAGGCGACCCCTAAGTAGTGGGCGCCGTGTGGGTATCAGGCGCGCCAGTGGCTAAACCAATACCCAAAATAAAATCGTGCTGTGGAGTGCATGTTGTTCGCGCACACGGCAGCAGCCAGACGCGATTGGCGTGTGGTCTTACAGGCGGCGGTGATGGCGTGATGCAACATGGGTTGTCTCCGATTGATGGATCGCAGCTTACTTGAGGCGCAGCCCGGGATTCAATAAAAAAATACTATGCGGGTCAATTGTGCTGGCTATTGCTCCGGTTTGACGCCATGCCACGCTCGCGAGAACCCTGTTGCGCAGCCTGCATACTAAATCGTGAGCAGGCCCCAATTAGGCGCATACTCAAGCCAGTTCATCATCTTTTGCTTCAACCAAATGTGTGGTCGGGGACGGAATAATGCCGTCCTTCATGCCCAGAAGAACCGCTACCTTGTGGGCTTCACCACGCTTCCCCTTTTTGCGCCCGGCGAGCACTTGATAAGTGGTAGCAGGGTCGACGCCATGTTCCCGAGCGAACTCTTGAACGGATTTTCCCTGGTGTTCCAGCCATGCCTTGGCTTGTGCGGCAGTACGAATTCCGGTCATAGTTCAAAACCGTTCAAAGTTGTTTAATATTTTTTGATTATACCATCCTTGTGGGTGTTTAAAATGGGATCCTACATCCAAATGAGTGGAATTGGTTTGCGCTTGCGGCAGGAGAGAGAGCGGCTTGGTTTGTCGCAGAAAACTTTTGGTGAAATCGGTGGTGTCGAGGCTAATGCCCAAGGCAAATATGAAAATGGTGATCGCGCGCCCAAGGCGGATTATTTGTCGCGCGTTGCAGCACGTGGTGTAGACGTGCTTTATGTCTTGACCGGCAGTCCGACCCCGACACTGATCGATAACCTCAGTCAGATAGAAGAAAAGGTTCTGATCAGTTACCGGATTCTGCACAAGGAAGATCAGGACGCCATACGCCGGCTGACCACAACCCTGGCCGAGTTGTCGGCCCCCAAATTGGTAAAGGAACGCCGTGAGCCAGAGGAGCTGGAGCCAGTCAAGGAGTGAGTGTTTACAGGAATTTGATGTTTTGCCATGGATAGATGACGCAAGTCGATAGGTTGGTGGATTAGTTTTTGCTAAGGTGTCGCCAATCAACCAAGACCAATTTGCGAGGTGTCGACTTGATTCGGGTTCTAGTGGTCGATGATCACGATCTTGTGCGTACGGGGATCACACGAATGCTGGCCGATATCGAAGGCCTGCAAGTGGTCGGCCAGGCCGAGTCCGGTGAAGAGTCACTGCTCAAGGCACGTGAGCTGAAGCCGGATGTAGTCCTGATGGATGTTAAAATGCCTGGCATTGGTGGTCTGGAGGCGACCCGCAAGATGATGCGCAGCCACCCGGACATCAAGGTTGTCGCCGTGACCGTATGCGAAGAAGACCCGTTCCCGACGCGTTTGCTGCAAGCAGGCGCCGCGGGCTACATGACCAAGGGCGCTGGCCTTGCCGAGATGGTCCAGGCGATTCGCCAGGTATTCGCTGGCCAGCGCTACATAAGCCCGCAAGTGGCCCAGCAATTGGCGCTCAAGTCCTTCCAGCCTGCCAGTGACTCCCCCTTTGATGCCTTGTCCGAGCGTGAAATCCAGATCGCACTGATGATTGTTGGCTGTCAGAAGGTTCAGGTCATTTCAGACAAGCTTTGCCTGTCGCCCAAGACGGTCAATACCTACCGTTATCGTATTTACGAGAAGCTCTCGGTCAAAAGCGATGTCGAGCTGGCCTTGCTGGCCGTTCGTCACGGCATGGTTGATGCTGGTTGATCATGACTGAAGTGTTTGACGCAAGTGCGTTTCTTTCGACCTGCAGCGGTCGGCCCGGCGTGTATCGCATGTTTGATAGCGAAGCACGGCTGCTTTACGTGGGCAAGGCCAAGCACCTGAAAAAGCGCCTGGCCAGCTACTTTCGCAAGACCGGCCTGGCGCCCAAAACCGCCGCGCTGGTTGCCCGTATCGCGCAAATTGAAACCACTATCACCGCCAACGAAACCGAAGCGTTGTTGCTTGAGCAAACGCTGATCAAGGAATGGCGCCCGCCGTACAACATCCTGTTGCGCGACGACAAGTCCTACCCCTATGTGTTTCTTTCGGATGGTGAGTACCCGCGTCTTAGCATCCATCGCGGCGCCAAGAAGCAAAAAGGCAAATATTTCGGGCCTTACCCCAGTGCCGGCGCCATTCGTGAAAGTTTGAGCATCTTGCAAAAGACTTTTCTGGTGCGTCAGTGTGAAGACAGCTACTTCAAAAACAGAACGCGGCCTTGCCTGCAGTACCAGATCAAACGCTGCAAGGCGCCCTGTGTCGGTCTGGTTGACCCGCAGGAGTACGCCGAGGATGTTCGTCACTCGATTATGTTCCTTGAGGGGCGCAGCAGTGCGCTAACCGATGAGCTGAACGCGGCGATGGAGCAAGCTGCCAGTACACTGGATTTTGAGCGTGCTGCCGAGGTACGTGATCAGATTTCCCTGCTGCGCCGGGTCCAGGACCAGCAAAGCATGGAAGGCGGCACCGGCGATGTGGACGTGATTGCCGCCTTTGTAAACCCGGGCGGTGCGTGTGTGCATCTGATCAACGTGCGCGGCGGGCGGGTATTGGGCAGCAAGAACTTTTTCCCCCAGGTCGGCATCGAGGAAGAGGTGGCCGAGGTCATGGCGGCCTTTCTCGGCCAGTATTACATCAGCAGCCCTGAGCGCGACCTGCCCAGCGAACTGATCGTCAACGTCGAGCACGAAAGCTTCGGGGCGATTATCGAGGCCATTGATGAGCTGCGCGGCCGCGAGCTGGCAATCAGCTATCGAGTGCGCGGCACTCGGGCGCGCTGGCAGCAACTGGCGGTGACCAACGCTGAACAGGCGCTCATGGCGCGCCTGACCAACCGTCTGCATGTGGCGGCGCGTTTCGAGGCTCTGGCCCAGGTATTGAAGCTCGACGAGATCCCGCAGCGTCTGGAATGCTATGACATCAGTCACTCCAGCGGCGAAGCGACGGTAGCCTCTTGCGTGGTATTTGGCCCTGAAGGCCCGATCAAATCGGACTACCGGCGCTTTAACATCGAAGGTGTAACACCGGGCGATGACTATGCCGCCATGCACCAGGCGCTGTTGCGCCGTTTCAGCCGGCTCAAGGAGGGGGAGGGCAAGTTGCCGGACATTCTGCTGGTCGATGGTGGCAAGGGGCAGATGTCGATGGCCCGAGATGTACTCAATGAACTGGCAGTGCCTGACCTGATTTTGCTCGGCGTAGCCAAGGGCGCGACGCGTAAAGCAGGTTTTGAAACCCTCTATCTGAACGATGCCGCCCATGAATTCACCCTCAAAGGCGACTCGCCGGCCTTGCATTTGATCCAGCAAATCCGCGACGAGGCTCACCGTTTTGCCATTACCGGGCATCGGGCACGACGCGGCAAAACCCGGCGAACCTCAACCCTGGAAGGCATTGCAGGGGTCGGACCGACCCGTCGCCGAGATTTATTGAAACATTTTGGTGGCTTACAGGAGCTAACTCGTGCAAGCATCGAGGAGATCGCCAAAGCACCCGGGATCAGTAAAAAGCTCGCTGAGTTGATTTATGCAAACCTGCACAGCGAGTAGAATGCCACCTCACCTCGTAGCTAGTTGTGCCGATGAATATCCCTAATTTGATCACCGTACTACGCGTTCTCCTTATTCCTTTCTTCATTCTGTTGTTCTATTTGCCCTACAGCTGGAGCTATGTAGCCGCCAGCTCAGTCTTTGCATTTGCAGCGGCGACAGATTGGCTTGATGGCTATCTGGCTCGACGACTGGAGCAGAGCACGCCCTTTGGTGCCTTCCTGGACCCGGTTGCCGACAAGTTGATGGTGGCTGTGGCCCTGGTTTTGCTGGTGCAAGAGCATCACAACGTGTGGCTGACCTTGCCGGCGGCGGTGATTATCGGTCGTGAAATCGTCATTTCCGCATTGCGCGAGTGGATGGCTGAACTGGGGGCACGGGCCCAGGTTGCGGTATCGAATATGGGCAAATGGAAAACCGCGGCGCAGATGCTGGCGCTGGTTATCCTGCTGGCCAACCCTTCGGATTTCAGCTTCTGGGTGTTGGTGGGCTACGGTCTGCTGCTGGTGGCTGCCGGTTTGACCCTGTGGTCGATGCTGCAGTATTTGCGGGCTGCCTGGCCGCACCTCAAGACTACCTCGGTAAAATAAATAAAACTTTTTGAATCAAAGGCTTGACGCATTATGAGAAATCTATAGAATGCGCATCACCAAGCGGGAATAGCTCAGTTGGTAGAGCACGACCTTGCCAAGGTCGGGGTCGCGAGTTCGAGTCTCGTTTCCCGCTCCAAATTATGATCTGCAGAGTTCCATGGAAGTCTGTAAGTCATTGAAAATAGACGCTTCGGCGTCTTTTTTCGTTCCAGTGCCATCCACTGAAAACCAGCAGCAGCCATGAAGTTTAAGTACATTTTCAAGTACCTGGATTCGGGGTGAAAAACACTGCGGTTTGTTGGTGGAGCCCAACGGGCTGGAATCGGTACCTATCTCCTCAATCTTACGAGACGGGAGATGTACTTATGGCTTTGACCGATACCGCCGTTCGCCAGGCAAAACCTTCCGGGAAGAATTACACACTCAAAGATGCCGATGGACTTGCGCTGTCTGTCGGCCCCAAGGGTGCCAGGCACTGGCATTTCCGGTTTTATTGGGAGTAGGCAGGCGCGGATTTCCCTCGGCGGTTACCCCGCAGTCAATCTCAAAGATGCGCGTAAGGCGCGTGACCAGGCTCGTACAGTGCCTCTTCCATTGCCGGGTTGCTGTAGCCAAACCAGTTCTGTATCCAATGAACTCGCAACATCGCCAGCAACGGGTACGCCGCACGACCACCTTCATCCTTCGGATAATGCGGTTCGATCAGGGCAATCAACCCCTTCCAGGGACAACCTGAACTATCTCGATCAGGAAGCGCTCGCGGTGGGTCTGCTTAAGTTTGCCAGCATACTCGGCATCGGCGAAGGTCATCTGTTTCATAGGGGCTCAACCGCTAAGTTTGTGCCAGGTTGATATTTCACCAGATCTGGAAGTCTTTGTCAGAGTTTCCTTATGAGAAGAAATATCGGTTGTGCAAGAGCAGAAATAACCTGAACAAGGTTTGTTGATAAGTGTGTGTGATGTTTATTTGCCTCTGAACATTATTTTTTTCGCTTTCTTGTAGGACGCTTCCCAAAGATACTATTTCCGCTTATTTCCTGTTGCGGGTGCCCCATTGGTGTTCTAGCGTTGGATTGTTGCTGCATATCAGTGACTCGGCTTTTGCAAGTAGCCATTACTCTTTTTGCGTACTTGGAAACACTTAGACGAGGAACAAATCATGAACCAAAAGATCCAGCAGGGTGCGACCGCACCCAATCATCAAGACAACGAAAAAGCACTCTTCAGCAAGGAAGAGTTGCAGGTCTTGAGCGACGCCATTAAGAAGTCCAAGACACATGTTTCCGATACCAAGGCGGCGAGTTGCGCGTACCACCGTTGAGCTGATCCCGAATAAGCAAGAAAGCCTTTTTTTGCTTATTCACTTTTTGGGAAGTGAGTATTCAGTTCTCACCAAGGGAGGTTCACATGAGGGCGATCTTTATCGGCCATCAAACGTGGCTTGTGGAACATGGAGATACTCGGATCCTGATTGACCCGCTGTTATGCAAAGACTTCGGTCTGGTCGACGAAAACCGGATCGAGATTTATCCGCCTCGTACTGTTGATGCCGCAGCACTTTGCGATGTAGACCTGATTTTCCTGAGTCACGAACATTCCGATCATTTCGATATCCAGTCGCTGAATCTGTTGCCACGTTCTGCCAAATTCGTGGTGGGGGCGACCATTGTCGAACCGGTCAAGCAATGCATACGCGACCTCGGGTTCACCCTTACGCAAGTCAACGACACCGAGCCGATGCGCATTGGCGACTTGAGCCTGCGCTTCTACCCGGCGGATCCGAAGACCGCCTTCTGGGAGAGCCGGGTCACCCAGGTGCATATCGAGGAGGCTGAGGAGTCGAGCAGTGGCATCTTTATTGCCGTGGACGCCTTGGTGTCCGAAGTGCTTAAGGCTGATATCGCCGAGGGACGACTGGCACCGCCCAAGCTAGTGATCGTGTCAAACAACTCTAGGGTATCGCCGCCGGGAGCCTTTCAGTCCTTGGAAAACTGGGGCAAGAACGCGAGTGACAGTAACCGTAAGGTCGGTCCGCTGGGGATTGGTGTGCTATGCACCGTGCTGATCAGCTACATGGACGATTTTCCGGTGCAACCCGAAAATATAGCCCTTTGCGGCGGCGGGTTTATAAAGCGCTTGGGCGGGTTTGCCGCTTTCCCCTTTTCCGACCAGCCGACATTGAGCCGGTTGGCCAATCGTCTCAGCCTGGACACCAATATTGTCGGTCTGCTGCCAGGCGAAGCCTTTACCCTGGATCCTGAACCCGGGCCGCAAGCGGTTATCGACTGGGTCCAGGTGGACAAGGTGCAGCACAATTTGTTGATCGAGGAGTTGGATCAGTTCATTGAGGCGGGCAAGACTGTCGAGGTGGTTGCTTCAGTGCGTCCGGACGTGCAGGACGCCGAGGCTTATGAAGAGCTGCTACTACGCGCCGAAGCCGAGCTCCAGCGCCTGGCGAAAAGCCTGATGCTGTTTATCACCGGGCGCAAGGTGTTGGTGATGTCTCACTACAAGGGGCGCAAGCTCGGACCGAAAAGAATCGTTTTCAGTTTTGTCTCGCATGCCTTGGGCCGTCAGGACGCCTATGCGCTGAACCTGATCAGCGGTCAGTTCGAGGCGCAGACGCACAACCAGCTCGAATCGCTGATGGCGCTGTATCCCTTTGGTGTAAGCCTGCCCCTCGTGGACTTCATCGGCATGTCCGAGGGGGATCTGCAGATCTGGGACATCGTGGGCGTTTCGGTTCAGTCCTGGTTCGAGAACGGCATCTTCGACGGTCTGATCCCGTTCTTCTACAGCTACTACGGCGAGAATGGCAGCCCTGAGCTATTGGCGAAAATCATCAGGCGCGGCATGCGCAAGCTGGAGAAATGTCTATGAAACTGACGATGATCGGCCACGAAAGCTGGTCGCTGCAGGCTGGTAATAGCCATGTGCTGATCGACCCGGTGCTGGGTAGTGGCTTCGGTTCCGATGCTGCCCGGCAGTTCGCGATAGTCCCAGCGCGCAATGTCGATCTGCAGCGCATGCCAGTGGTGGATGGCATTGTCTTGACCACCGAGCACCTGCAACACTTTCACCCGGCCTCATTGCGCCGACTGTCGTCAGATTACGAGCATTTGCTCAAGCGCAAAGTGGTCTACGTCCCGGAACTGTTTCCCGGCGCGGCCGAGACGATTGTCCGCGCCTGCGGTTACGAGGTTCAGCGAGTCGATACTCAGGCCGAGTTCGTCATCGGGTCGCTGAACATGCGCTTCTACATGCCCTGCACCGAAGTGCTCTTCTGGGACAGTCGGGTAGCGTCGCTGCATGTCGAGCATAAGGGCCGCGAGGCGGTGTTCATCCAGTCCGATACCCGCATCGCCGACGCTTACTTTGCCGATGTCAATAGTGGAGTCGTTGCCTGTCCCCAGGTCATGGTAATGACTAATAATTTCCAGGGCAGTGGGGCGCAAGGGCCGATCGGTCTGGACAATCTGTTGCCGGTGCCCGACCAACGTTACACTCGGGTGTCCGGCTTGCGTCTGCTGGACGAAATCGTACACAAGCCGATGCGCCGACTGAACCAGGTGCCGACCCTGATCCTCGCGGGCAATGGTTATCGCGACCCCTTTGGCAAGATGCATCACCCCTGGTCGAACTTAGAACTGGCGCAGATCTGCAGCGAACTGTCGTTGTTGAGGGAAGTGCACTCACTGACTCCCGGCGAAAGCTTCGATGTGGGGTCGGCAAGGCCTGGCGAACCGGTGGACTGGATCTGCGCATCCGAGGAGCAGGCGGGGCCCATTCAGGCGAAAGGGCGACGCAGGAAGATCTCGCTCGGTACACCGCAGATCAAGGCCTATCTTGATGAAATGGCCAAGACCTGGCTGATTACCCGCTACGGCCAGATGCTGATGACCCAAGGCAACTACCTAGGGCGCCCTGTTGGCCCCTGCCGTGCGGTGCTGCAATTGACCCGGGACGACGGCGTAGGTCAACAATGGCTGTTGGATGTGTCCAGGGTCGAGTTCGTTGAGGTACCGGACGAAGGAGCGGGGGCGATCAAGCGATATCCCTACGGTATCCGTGTTGACCATGACGATTTCTGTCAGTTGCTTCTCGGCGAGTTGCAGATATGGGAGCTGCTCAACCTGTCGGCATCGCAATGGTATGTCTGCGATCGCTATGACAGCCCGCTGGCGTTCTGGCTCGAGTATTACAGCGAGCAAGTGGACTATGGACGCGCCTTGCGCAGTTATGAAATGTCCCTGGCGACTGCGCTATGAGCGGGCAAAGAGCCTTTCAACACGTGCATCTGGAACTCCTGGGCGCCGCTGAGGTACAGCTGCGGCGGCAGGCGCTCGCCGAGCTATTGGCCGAGCGTTATCAGGTTCTGCGGGTACTCGGTCAGTCGGTGAAGTCCCTGGTCTGCTCCGGGCTGTGCATGGCCTCGGGCGAGCCGGTAGTGATCAAGCGTTACTTCGACGAGGCGGCCTATGCGGCCGAAACCAGCGGTTATTTGCTGTTCCGCTCGGGGCCGATAGCAGGTATGCGCCATCAAGATGCGCGGCATCAGGTGCTGGTGCTGGAGTTTCTGGAGGGCCATTTGCCCGGTCTGGCCGACCTGCCTGAAGTGATTGCGGCCTACGCAGCGATGCATGCCACGGCCTTGGCGAATGTCCAGCGGGTTATGGGGCACCGCAGTACCCCAAAATTTCTCGATCCCTGCCTGTCGTCCCGTTGCCGCTTTCCCTCGTTCGATCTGCAGGGCATCAGCGTCGGTGACTGCAAGCCGGAGCATCTGCTTGTTACCGCGGATGGCGTGCGCATCATCGACCTGGAGACACATTCCTTGCAGCGCAGTGTGTGGTTCGACATCTTGTCCTTGAGCCGCTTCTTGGGGGCGGCCCCGGGGTTTTCGTGGGATCTGGAGGAATGGGTAGCCCGCTACTGCGCATGCCGGGAGATTCACGCCCACTATTACGATCTGCAGAAGATCCGAGACTGCCTGCAGCGTGTACATGGCCTGGAACCTGGTCGGGTGTACTGCGAGGAGGTGCTGCTGTGAAGTGGATGTACTGTTTCACCCCAGCATTACGCTATCGGACGTTCGCTCGTTCCGAAGGGCGAGCCTTCGACGATGGCTTTTTCGGCCTGGCCTTCAGCCTTGCGCCTTGGGCGGTCGGGGCTTATGTGTTGGTGTCGTTGTTGCAATACAGTGTAACGCTGTTGTTCGTCTACAAACTGAGCACCCTGGTGGCGGTCCAGGGCAGTGCCGATATCGAGCTTGCGGACACCGCGCTCCTAGCGCTTTTGGCCCTCGGCGGGTTCTTGCTGGTGGTGAGCGAACTCAATCTGGAACGCCACATCTCCCTGAAGTTATGCCACGAGTTTGAGTGCCTTCTGGCGCGCAAAATTCAGCCCCAGGTAGAAGTGTCGGTGCTGGAGCGGTTGGTTTCGCGGGATTTCAGCGTCATTCTCGATGGCTTCGGTGCTGGACTTAGCCTATTGGTTATTCCGGTTTTCCTGCTGCTTTCAATGCTGCTGGCGTTGCTAGTCTTCGGCACGGCAGGGTTCTGGGCGGTTGCAGTGATCGGTGTGTTCCTGCCGCTTTCTTATCTGCTGTCCAGGCTCTCGGACCGCAACTATCAGCGGATCATGGATTTAACGGCGCATCGTATTGAACAGTGCTCGGCATGGTTGCGCAAAGGACCGTGGCTTAAGCAGTTCGCTGACCGGATGGACTTGCAGAGCATCGAGGGGACACTGGCGGGCGAACGCTCCCTGCGCAACCTGGATACGCTGTTACGCGGCGCCGACAGCTACATCATCGGTTTCGGCCGTTTGATTCCCTTTGTCTTGCTGGGGCTGCTGGGCACCTCGGAATCAGCCATGGTCTGGGACGGGGCGATTTTCTGGTTGAGCATTCCGTTGCTGACGGCGGTACTTACGTTGCCCCGCTCCTATGTGAGCTACAAGGCTGTCGGACGCTCCCTGGACGCGCTAAATGGTCTGTATCAGAGTTCCTCCAGGCATCCGGTAGTGCAATCCGCTACCGCCGATCAGGCGCATGGCGTGATCGAGTTCGATGGCGACTGGCCGATCTGGCCTGCGACGATGGTCGAACTGATTCCTGGCCAATTTGAGAGCCAACGCGAGGACCTGCACGCGTTGCTGGGTGCTTTCCGCCTGGTACCCGAGCTTGGGCAGGACCCACAGCAGGTCCTGCAACTGCCCATCGAGCTGGACGGGAGCAACCTCTCAGCCGGGCAGCGCCTGCGCCTGCAGTTGCTACGCGGGGTGTTTCTGGCCCGTGCCCAGGACGGGACCCTCAGTATCGACCATGACTTCTCGGTGTTGGACGCCGCGGCCGCGAAGGCAGTGAAAGACGCCTTGGATCATCTGTCCTGGGTATGCTTCAGCCCATCGGCCGCAAGAGTAATAGCGCAGCGCGAGTGCCCGCCGGCTGAGGCCGCTGAGCGGACGGCTACGACGGTGCCAGCCAGCGACCCGGCGCTGGAACGCTTCAGTTTCGGCGCTCTGTTCAAGTATTGTTGCTGGGGTGTGCTGATGTTGTTGGTGCCGGCGCTGATGATGAGCTATGCGGCCAACCTGACGCTGCCTGAGGCAGGTTTCTCGCCCTTGCAGGTTCTGTTGTATGCCGTGGCCGGGGTGGGGGCAGGTGTCTGCGCCGGGTTATTTATCGAGAATCTGTTGCGCAGCCGCTTTTCTCGCTTGTTCACCGATGGCCTGCGAGACATCCGGCTCACCGGCTTGGCCGATGCGCTGCAGGTGGTTTCTCGCGATGTCACCACGACATTCGAACGCATTGCTTGGTATGCCCATGACATTGCCTGGATCATCGCGCTGCTGCTGTGCAATGGCGTGGCTTTGTGGATGGGGTTCGGCTTGTTCGGCATCGCCGTTGCGCTGCTGTTCAGCGGCCTGCTGGCGACGTTATACCGGCTTTCGATCAACGAGCTGTATCGGACCAGGGTGGAGAGCGTCAAGGGATTCGACGCCCTACTGCGTTCGGCCCATGTGGCGTTTTCCATTTCCCAAGCGGGTGGCATGGGATTCGAACGACTGGGTGACTGGCTCGAGCTCACCCAGCGGGGTGCAATAGCTAAGGGGCTAAAGCATTTTTACACCACCCGCATGCGCAGTGTGATCACCCGCACCGTCTCGGCGGCCAGTTGCACCTTGCTCAGCGACCTGGTGATTGTCCTGGTGGTTCTTATGGGTAGCCTCTACCGGACCAGTGACTCGGCTTTTGTGCTCGCGGTCACGGCCTTGCTGCTTGTGCGTTCTGACCTGTCCAATGTCTTTCTGGCCATCACGGGTTTCAAATCGCAGTCGGTGTCGTTGGAGCGCCTGCAACTTTTTGCCCGGCCCAAAAGCTCCGTTGCCGTGGCAATCGCCGGGCAGAGTGTCGGCATCGCGCCTTTTGTCGCTCATCGAGCCTATCGAGCCTTGAACTTGGAACGGGGCCGGTTGTATTCGCTATCAGGGCACTCCGGCTCCGGCAAGAGCGAGTACCTCAAGGGCGTAGCCAGTATCACCGACGTAGTCATCGAAGAAGCAGGCGTGGCGCAGACCATCACAACAACCCGTTATTACTTGGACAGCAAAACCTCGGCGCTGTTAGGTAGTGAGCTTGAGGCAAGCAGTTGGCTGGAAACCTGGCTGAACGCGTTGCCGGAGGACCGCCACCATCTGTTGTTGTTGGATGAGATGTTCAGCGCTTTGCGCGCCGAGCAACTGGCCGAGCGTCTGCAAACGTTGCACCGTTATGTCGAGCGTAGCGGCAACACCCTGGTGCTGGTGGATCAGCGTTGCCGACTGGAACATGACATCAAGCTCAGCGAGTTGGTAATCGCTGATTGCCCGGTGCAAGGAAATACTTATGGATGAGCCAATTTTGTACTTAGGCGACCGGGGGTTTCTCAAACATTACGGCAGTCCCTACTCGGCGCAACAGGTCGAGGGGATTGCGCGCAGGGTCCTGGCCAGCTCCGGCTTGGGTCTGGCCAGCGGCGACTGGCCGACGGCCAAGGCCGTCAATAATGCTTTAGCTGGAGGCCCACGAGCGCGGCATATCTATCATTCGCGGTTTCTGATGCGGGTGACCGAGCAGGCAACGGGGCAGGGCGTCAGCGTCCGCCAGGTCCAGGCCAACCCGACGTATTACTACACAGCCCCTGGCTATACCTTCTGCGCCGATGCACAACAGATAGCCGAAGACCTCGATATCATCCGCTGCTGCCAGCCCGGCCTGGTGACCCTAGGGGGGGACTGGCTGGACATTCTGCTCGCGCAACAGCAATACGTCTTGCTCGATGCGATCCTGCGGCAGATGGAAGCGGCCATTCCTGCGGCTTCGCGTATTCTCTTGGGGTTCAACCCCAGCGTCGGCTTCCTGCAGGTGTTGAGAGAACGATCGTTCGCGGGCGCCGCGGTGCCGGTCAACTTGCTGAACACTCAATGCGCGAGCTACGTCGGCTACTTGCGCCAGATTAAGGATCGGTCCCGCCTTTACGCTGTGCACTGCCTGGCGGGCGGCGATATTCCCTTGGAGCCTGCGCTGGACTACGCCTTTAATCATCTGCAGGTCGACGTTTGTATCGTCGGAGCTACCCATACACGGCATATCGAGGCATTGGCGACTTGCGAGGCTGGCTTTAGGCGTTCGAGGAGATGAACGTGATTCTCATGCGGCGTGCGCGGCAGTTCGATGAGGCATTATTGCAAAACCACCTGCAGACGCTTCAGCGCGCACATGACGACCTGTTAGTGCTGTCCGGGCGCGCGGGCTGCTATGCCCCGGTCCTGGCGCTGGCTGACAGCCTGGAGATCCAGACCTTAGTCTTCGAGCATGAGCTCTACGATCCGCAGCAGGTCTATGGAACCTGCAAGATGGACTGGCTATTCGATCCCAATGCGGGTCGCTACGGCAGCCAGAGCCTCAACACTCTCTACCATGCATTTGCCATCGAACTGGAGGCAATTCTCCGTCGGCACAGCGATAGAACCCTGATGGTCTATCTCGACCAATTGCTGCTGGAAATCGCTTACGCCGTGCTTACCAGTCAGCCCCTGCAGACGCTGCAGGGCTTTTCGCTGTACCTCGAAGAGCTGAGTGTCGCGATCCTCGCTAGGGTTGCGCTCAAGGGCGGGTTCCAGACCCTGTTGCTGAAATCGAATGTAACTCCGGCGCAAGCATTCGTCGGCAGGCCTGAATTGAAACTGGTGAGGTGACGCCATAACCCGGTTGGCGTGATCGCCAGACCTACCTTGAGTGAAGAGGAAAGGAGTGCTCATGGACCCACAACGCAAGGAATATCTGACAACAGAGGCAGTTTACACCCGCGATTCGCTGCGCATCGGTGACGAGTACGTCATGCATGAATGGGAGAGGCCACTGATCCGTAAGATGGTCGAGGACCTCAAGCTCACGCCTGACGACCGGTTGCTGGAAATTGGCTTCGGCATGGGTATCTCGGCCAGCATCTTGCAGGAGTTCGGCCCGGCGTCCCATACCATTGTCGAACCCCACCCACAGGTGCTGGTCCAGGCCGAGCGCTGGAAGGGCCCGCGCACGAACATTCAGTTGCACCAAGGCTACTGGCAGCAGCTTGACACCGGAGCTCAGCGTTATTCGACGATCTTCTTCGATCCGTTCGCTGATGACATGGCAGCTGTTGACGACGAGAACCTCCGGTTCCTCAAGTTCGCGGCTCAGTCGCTGCTCGCCGATGGCGGGCGCCTGGCCATGTTCTGTATCCGGCCCTTACTGACGCTGGAGTACCAGCGCGTGATGTTCAAACACTATCGCCGGGTGGAAATCAACTCGGTGCAGGTTGTCCCTAGGGACACCTCCAACCCGACGGCGGACTTGGACGGACGAATGATTTCAGTCGTGTTGCACAAATAAGCAAAGCCGCAAGTCCGCCTTCCGGGCCTGCTCGCAGTGCGTGCTTGGCTCGGCATAAAAATAATTAATCAGTAACAGTAACGGTGATTGCGATGAACAACCTTACAGTGCGTCTTGGCCTAGTCAGCCTCCTGTGTTTTTTTGGCAGCCAGACATGGGCTCAGACTCAGACCCCGACAGACCCGACCCCGGCTGCGACCGCCACCAGCAAAGCCATGACCATCATTTTCGAGCCGCCCAAGGGCCAGGAAGAGGCGTTCCTGAATACCTTCGTCACCTCTCAAGCTGCGTACATGCAGACTTATGCTGGAAAATCGAAGGAGGGGGTCAAGGTGATCAACCTTATCCCTACCGAACTGGGCGAGCCGCTGATCCACCTGATGATCTATCGCGACCCGGCGACCTTCGAGCGGGCCAAGCAGATATTTGCTTCACGCGAGGCCATGAGCGGCTACATCGACGGCCATGTGAAAGCCTACGGCGGTTACCAAATTCCCAAGGAGTACTTGCGTCACACCAAGGTGTACATGAGCAATGTACTCACTGAGTAACCGATGGGATGCAGCGGCGATACTAGACACAGAGAGAGTCAAGGCTATGCGCGTGGTTATCGGACAGTTGTTGATTGGCCTAGTTTGTGTGGTTCCTAGTCTGCAAGCCGGTAGCCGTGGCGAGCCCTTCATGTTGAGCAACGGTTGCATCAATTGCCACGGTTTCGAGGGGCAGCGTACGCCGGGAGTGATTCCTTCGTTGGCAGGCCAGTCCGAGGCCTATCTGTACAAGACCCTGTCGGCTTATCGCGACGGTACCTTAAAAGGCACCATCATGAACAGGGTGATGGAAGGGTACGACGACCAGACGCTCAGGCAGCTCGCTGAGTATTACAGCCGCCTACCAAAAGACTTACTGGGGGCGGCTGTACCTCAGTCAAACGAACAGGGCGAGCAGCTGTACGCGCAACACTGTTGCAGTTGCCATGAAAAGCAGGCCGATACGCCGTATGTGAAAGGACAGAATGCGCAGTATATGCAAGGAGTGCTGAAGGATATGGCCGCAGGCCAACGAACGATGCCCGAGAAAATGGTCAGTGCCATGTCCGCCCTCAACGACGAGCAATTGCAGCAACTTATGGGGTATTTGCAAGGGTGCGCGCAGGAGCCTCTATGTCAATGAACCCACAACGTAGACTGCTGCTCAAGTGGCTAGCCACTGGTATCGGCGCTTCCTCGATCCAGGTCCTGGCCAGACCGGCGTTGCCCGTGGCGGCACGCTCTTATGCCGTGGTGGTGATCGGCGGTGGTTTTGCCGGCGCGACTTTCGCCCGTACTCTCAGGCGTCTGGATGCTAACGTCGGCATCACTCTGGTCGAGCCCAGCCGGCACTATCACTGCTGCCCGCTGGGGGTCGAGTACCTAGTGGGCAAGCGGGAGGAAGAAACCTTGGTATTTGGTTACGAGCGGTTACGCGCTGAGGGCATTGAGGTGGTTCATCAGAAGGGAGGCTCGATCAATGCCAAGCGCAAACAGGTCAAGCTCGACGACGGTTCGGTGCTCGACTTCGACCGCTGTGTAGTGGCGACAGGCATTGGTTATAAGTACGACAGCATTGCCGGTTACAGCGAGGCGGTGGCCAGCCGTGTACCTCATGCCTGGGGCGGCGGCGAGCAACTGCGCCTGCTACGGCAGCAACTAGAGGCTATGCCCAACGGCGGCAATGTGCTGATCTCAGTGCCCGTGGACGATTACCGCTGCCCCCCCGGGCCTTATGAAAGGGCCAGCCTGATTGCCGAATATCTCAAGACCTTCAAGCCAGATTCGCGTGTGATCGTCCTGGATGCCAAACCGCGGTTCGCCAAGCAGGCGCAATTCGAGCAGGCCTGGAAACGTTTCTATGGCTATGGAAGCGAGCAGGCCAACATCCAGTGGATCGGTGCTTTGCAGGGGGGGACCGTACAAGGTCTCGACGAAGCCAAGGGGCAGTTACTAACCGAGGGTGGTTCCGTCAGCGGCAAGGTGATAAACATCATCGCGCCCCAGCAGGCGGATGATTTTTCACGGCACAACGGCTTAACCGCCGAGCATGGCTGGTGTCCGGTCAACACCCAGACCTTAGAATCCCTTCTCGTACCTGATGTACATGTGATCGGTGATGCGGCCTACGCCGAGAAACTGCCCAAGTCGGCCTTCGCCGCTACCTGCCAGGCTAGAGTTTGTGCCTTGGCCATCCACAGCCAAATGCACGGTTTGGCGCTGCTCAAGCCGCATTACATGAATGTCTGCTATAGCCTGTGTGGCGACAACTACGGTATCTCAGTGCTGCTGCAATACCAGCATGACGCGACCAGCAATGTCATTGAGATCGAGGCCTTACGGGTCACATCCTTGGATGCCAGCGATGAGGATCACCGTCGTGAAGCGCTATCGGCCTACAGCATGTTCGACAGCCTGGTCAAAGAGGCATTTGGCTAGAACGGGGGAGGCCAGGAGGGCAACGGGACCTGAATTTCGACTAGGGCAGCAAGGCCGTCGATGGATTTTCGGAAGTCGACCGGCTTGGGGTACAGATACACTTTTTCGACTTTAGTATCGGGTCGCGTCATGGCGAGCGGGTTCCTGAAAGAAATGGACGTGCTGCCTGCACTTGGCTTGTGTTCAATCGGTGAGGTCCTCCGCCAGGACTTGTTGCAGGTGCTGGCAAGGATTGAGCGGCGCGGATCCTTCGCCACCGCTGAGAAGCGCTGGCCTGGCTCAATCAGCTGTTCCGTTTCGCGATGGTGAAGACTCCGGGCCTGGAGCAGAGCCCAGCGTTTGATTGGCTGATCTTGTATTGCCGACGATTTCGCACAGCACCTGTCTTCTCGGTCTGACTGACTGCGCTAACAAAAATAAGTAGCATCCGGGCATGACTGACCCGACCGACTACTTGCCCACTAATCTTCAAGTCCTGAAGGCTCTGAAGTCCATGATGGAGTTGTATGGCCATGACTTTGATCCAGCGGTGTTTGAATGGGAGCGCATTAATTAGTGGCTAATGGACGGGAAAGTCTGAGAGGCAAGACGGTGTAGTTCGAACGTTTACACAGTAACAGTGACCACAGGTGACCTCCAAAACCCATAGGCCACCATCAATATTTAGCGTTTGAAGACGTTGCCGCTGTCCGAAGATGGCGAGTCAATATCAATTAAGTTTGTTCACTTTTATCGGAGATCATATGAAAAAATTATTTTTTTGAGTGTTTCGGTTGTGGTGTTAACAAGTATTACAGTGCGGGCATATGCTGACACTAGAGTGATGCAGAGAATAGTGTCATGCAGTGCAGGGAATTTTACAGGGAGTGCCAAGGTAGATATCACCCTAGTTGACTGGGTTGCGAAACAGGCAAAAGTTACTGGATATAAAATTACTAAAATAAACAACCAGCAGGGTGGTAATCGAGCAAATCTCCATTTGCTTGCAGAGAAAGGGGCGTATATGGGTTTCCCAGCTGGCTTTGGAAATCTTGTTGGTGTAGGTGCCTACTCTAACGACAACTTGCGTCAGGATGGCGCATGGCACAGTCCTACTAGTGAAGTAAAAGTTAGCTCAAGTGGCCTCCTTCGCAATATGACAGTGAAATTTATCTTTGACAAAGACGGGGCGGATTCTAGCTGTCAGGTTGCCTTTCGGTAATTGAACTGTAGAGGCTCAGACTTGATCTGACATTTACCGGATTTGCGGCAGTGACTGTCAGGTCAAATTCAGTTGATCATTTTGGCCTGCCAGATGTTCATGCCATCCTCAAATGTCTCGGCTGGCGTGCGGCCGCAGCATATTTTTCCTTAATCTTGGCATTAAATTCTTGATGGCGACGATCGCCTTCGATTGCGTTTTAGATTCGAGCCAACCCCAGCGGGTCAACCCAACCCGTAGGATTCGGCGCATAACATAAAGATTCAACCCACCCGCATAGCTGATCGGATCCTTGCTGATAAACCGCCCGCCCTGAGGATAATAGTACCGATAACGGTTGTAGTGCAGCCCTGTTTCGTGATCGTGGTACTGGCCCTGGAAGCGGATCGGGTTTTTCAGGCCTTCACGCTGCGCCCATTCCGAGCGTTGTTCTTTTACTTCGCCCCAGGCTTTGTAGTGCGCACTCCAAGCCATCTGGCCGTTGTGGTCGATTTGCTCTTGTTGTGTATGCGGCGGGTGGTGCGTTAATTTTTCCTGTGTTCGTAATTGTAGGCGGCACTGCTAGCCACATCGGAATCGAAATCTCTTAGGAGTTTTTCAATAATTACTATAGGTGTTTTTTTATTGGCGGCAATTGCCACTCGCACCATAGCATCTGGGTCCTTTGATAATTTTTCAAATAATTTAGCAGTTAGCTTCCGCTTTGCAGCTACAAAACACCGTACTCCAGCATCGCATTCGCATAGTTCTTCAAGAATCTCTATCGGGACGGTTTTGTTATGTGCCACCCATTTTCTGTAATTCGGATATCTCTCAATTATATCTCGCCAGATAGAAATGTCAGCGTCGTCCATAGCCGCTCGATCGTACTCGGTTTTTATAGAGCTATCTCGTAATTTTATGAACTCTTCGGCAGAGCTAATCATTTGGCGTCCTTGCATTTGAGTGATTTAAAGTTGATTATTTTTCCTGTGTTGCTTTTGTGCTTGTTCATATAGTCGCCATATATGTCAGCATCAGCAATCCATTCCCCGTTTTTATCATAAACCTTCCATGCACTCTCGCCGTGACCAGTTTTGTCCTCTGACCACCACTGTTTGGTCACTGGATCTCGCTGGTATTTGGCTTGGCCAACACCACCGACATGTCCCTCACAAAGTCGATCATAGCGGTTAACTTCCCATTTATTCCTGCATGGACATTTTGAGTTTTGATTGAGTTTCTCTGATGTTGGTTTGCGTCCTGCCTCAGTTGGAGACTTCGCCAACCCCAGCGGATCAATCCACTCCACCGGATTAGGCGCATACGCATACAGATTCAACCCACCCGCATAGCTGATCGGATCCTTGCTGATAAACCGACCACCCTGAGGATCATAGTACCGATAGCGGTTGTAGTGCAGCCCCGTTTCGTGATCGTGGTACTGCCCCTGAAAACGGATCGGGTTTTTCAGGTCTTCGCGTTGCGCCCATTCCGAGCGTTGTTCCCGCACTTCGCCCCAGGCTTTGTAGTGTGCGCTCCAGGCCATCTGGCCATTGTGGTCGGTCAGTTCTTGCGGGGTGCCCAAGTGATCGCACTGGTACCACGCCAGTACATCAATCGGGTTGGCTTTGATTTCGTAGGTCCACAGCGGGTCCTCATCGATGTCGTAGCTGCCTTCGTAACTCGGCTGGGCCAACAATCGAATCGGGCTGTGACGCATCGCCTGAGCCACCGGGACAAAGGTGCCCGGTTCATAAATATAGTGAACCGTACGCCCCGCGCCGCCATCGTCCTGCGGCGGGGTGCTTTCCCAGGCCAGGGTGTCGCCGTCCCAGCCAAACAAGGTGAAGTCGCAGCCCAGTTCCCGTTGTTTGCGTGCCTGTTCGTTTTTATTCCACTGCGAGCCGGCCTCCGGGTTGTGGCGGTGGTGGGCATTGGAGTTTTTGTACAGGCGCCGACCCAAGGCGTCGTAGGCGTACTCGACGCTCAGGTGGATGTTTTCAAAGCGTACCAGGCGGTCAAACAGGTCCCAGTGCAGGCGGCTAAGCTGGCCGTTGTGCAGGCGCTGGATCTGGTTGCCACGTTCGTCGTATTCGTAGTGGGTACGCGTCGCCAAACGCAGGCCAAAGCGCTTGACCACCGGCGTGTCCGCCACCAGCCCGGTGTCCTGCTGATACGCCACTGGCGCCAGTTTCGGGAAGATGGTCTGGTCATCGCCAAACACCAGCAAGTGCGCGCTCGGGCTGTGCTGGAAGTGAAAGTGGATGCCTTCTTCTTCGCATAACCTTTGGATAAACGTCAGGTCCGACTCGTCGTATTGCACGCAATAGACGCGCTGCGGGTAGGTCGCGCCAAGCTGGAAGTGGTAGTCATTGGCCAGGATGCCGTGTTCTTCCAGCACCTGGGCGATGATCTGGCGCACGGTCATCTGCTGGAAAATCCGCTGATTAACCCGATGGGCCAGGTACGACAGATGCGGGCGCAGCGAAAGGTGATAACGCGTCAGGCGCCTGCCGGCTTCGCCCCGGGAGATGCTGTACACCTGCCCGTGAATGCCGGTGCCCGACGGGGATATCTGTAAAAATGCCTGCTTGTGCAGCAGCTTTTCGAGATCAAGGAAGGCCCGCTCACTGACCAGCTCCAGTTCAAAAGCGAACGGCATGTTCAAGGTCTCGCGGCCCTTGAAGGCCAGCACCTGAAAATCCGCCCCTTCGAGGGTCAATGTGAAATGGGGCTGATCGGCCGCTGAAAACATCCCTTGTACCTCATGCAGTGCTGCGGTTCTTGTCGTCTGAACAAACACGACAAAAAACGAAAAAAATCCGGGGTCAAGCCATGCGCATCGGCCCCCTACAGGCCGATGCGCTGCAACGGTCAGCCAGCCTTAGCCAGCCACTGGCGTGCGCCAGTCATCGGAACCGGAAGT
>Ga0302347_1001075_pt1 | contig 35521 bp, 32 predicted proteins | sample PhyWR1_FD_202178 | JGI IMG/M metagenome (GOLD analysis project Ga0302347, IMG submission 202178) | Leaf surface microbial communities from wheat plants in UC Gill Tract Community Farm, Albany, California, United States - DLSL W.R1 (v2)... | ecosystem: Host-associated > Plants > Phyllosphere >... | reverse complement strand
TGGAGATGGTTGGATCGAAATTCAACATATCGTGTAGAGATTCTCAGTGACACAAGCAGCACAGTGGCGCCACCTTACCCCTTTTTCCGGAACGTGCAAAGGGTCTTTGCGAAGGTTTCTCGAAAAACGTGACTGATGGTTGCCCGTACAGCCTGTATTCAGTGCGCCTACAGCTATTTTCAAGAATTTCCCCCCAGCCTTTGAACCGAAACCCCGGCCCCGGTAAGATGCCGAACAGAATTTTCCACCTCGCTATTCAGGACACCCCCGCCATGAGCATCAAATCAGACAAGTGGATTCGCCGCATGGCGCAAGAGCACGGCATGATCGAACCTTTCGTTGAGCGCCAGGTGCGCGGCGAAGGGGCGGATCGTCTGATTTCTTACGGCGTGTCGAGCTACGGTTATGACGTGCGCTGTGCCAATGAATTCAAGGTGTTCACCAACATCAATTCGGCCACCGTTGATCCGAAAAACTTCGATGAAGGCAGCTTTGTCGATGTCACCAGCGATGTCTGCATCATCCCGCCCAACTCTTTCGCCCTGGCGCGCACCGTTGAATATTTCCGTATTCCACGCAACGTGCTGACCATCTGCCTGGGTAAAAGCACCTACGCGCGTTGCGGCATCATCGTTAACGTGACGCCGCTTGAGCCAGAGTGGGAAGGCCACGTGACGCTGGAGTTCTCGAACACCACCACACTGCCTGCCAAAATCTATGCAAACGAAGGTGTGGCGCAGATGCTGTTCTTCGAATCCGATGAAGAATGCGAAGTGTCGTACAAGGATCGTGGCGGCAAGTACCAGGGCCAGCGTGGTGTGACTTTGCCACGTACCTGACGAACAGCAGGAATTTCTGAGCGAAAAAGCACTCTATTGACTGTATTCCGGTTTCGCACCTCAGCGAACCGGACATCGCTCAGGAGTGCCCCATGAAGATCGATCCGAGTATCCGCGCCAAACTGGCAAACCTTGAGCCCAATCAGGTTGGATTATTGGCCTGGTCGCTACTCGCGTATCCCCAGTTGCATGCAGGTGGCATTCCCGGCCAGCCTGACCCAGACACCCCGCAACCCACCGAACCTGGCGTGCCCACACTGCCGGATGAAGCTCCGCCTGCCCCAGTGGCGTGATCAACCATCTGTAGCTGCTGCATTGTCAGCAGCTACATGAACAGGCGCTACTTCAAGTTGCCGCTTAAAAACTGGCGCAAACGCTCGCTTTGAGGGTTATCCAGTACGTCAATTGGCGGACCTTGTTCCTCAATCAATCCCTGGTGAAGGAACACCACTTGACTCGCCACTTTGCGGGCGAAGTTCATTTCGTGGGTGACCATGATCATGGTCCGGCCCTCTTCGGCCAGCCCCTGAATCACCCTCAAGACTTCACCCACCAGCTCCGGGTCCAGTGCCGAGGTTGGCTCATCGAACAGCATCACTTCGGGTTCCATCGCCAATGCCCTGGCAATGGCAACACGCTGCTGCTGGCCGCCCGAGAGGAAGGCCGGGTACTGATCGGCCACTCTTGAAGGCAAGCCGACTTTGTCCAGATAACGTCTTGCGCGCTCTTCGGCGTCTTTTTTACTGACCCCCAGCACCCGATGCGGTGCCAGGGTAATGTTCTCCAGCACCGTCATGTGGCTCCACAGGTTGAAGTGCTGAAACACCATGGCCAGCCGGGTACGCAGGCGTTGCAACTCAGCATCGTCAGCAACCCGCATGCCGTTTTTGTCGCTGATCATGCGAATCAACTTTCCATCAAGGCTGATGGCGCCATCGTTGGGTGTTTCGAGAAAGTTGATGCAGCGCAAAAAGGTGCTCTTGCCCGAGCCGCTGGCGCCAATCAGGCAAATTACGTCCCCGGTTTTCGCCTTGAGCGACACACCCTTGAGCACTTCGTTGTCGCCATAACGTTTGTGCAAGCCGTCGACGCTGAGTTTGTACATGCACACCTCAAGCAGAGAGTAGGTAGCCGCTGCGATAGGCTTCACGCCCCGCGACATGAGCTATCACCATGCCCGCGGTGGCCATGCGCCTTACCGAGCGAGCGTAAACCAGGCCTTCGCGGGTGGTGTAAACCGGGGTGAGCCGGTCGCTGACAGGGTCGATAACGTCCGCTACCAATTGACCGGCGCTCAGGTAATCGCCGGGTTTGACGTGAAACACCAGCACGCCCCCCGCCGTTGAGGCGACGGGCTCGACACCGGCCAGCGGGGTAGCGGGGTACAGCAACTCAGGCAAAGGGCCGGCTTGGCCTTCAATCGCGCCGAGTGTGATCAGGTAATCAATCAGCGCCTGGCAATCCTGCTCGGCGAGGGCGTGACTGACGTCGCCTTGGCCGCGTAACTCCACAGTCACTGAGAAACTGCCCTGTGGAATCTCAAAGCTGCCCTCAAACCGCTGCTGCAAGGTCCACCACAGCAGGGTGAAGCACTCATCAAACGACAGGCCGCCCGAGTCGGTTGCCAGCAGGCTGGCTTGGGCTGCGAGGTAGCGCGCCAACGGCTCAACCTGCGACCAGGCCTCAGGCGTGGTGTACAGGTGAGGCACGGCTTCAAAGTCGCAGTGCAGGTCCAGTACCACATCCGCATCGCACGCCAGGGTTTGCAGGGTCAGGCGCTGAGATTGCAGCTGGGTTGCCGGCACTTGTGCGGCCAGCGCCTTGCGCAGGTGCTGGCGGATGATCTGTCGGTTTTGCTCAGGGTCGGGGGTCAGCAGCCCTTCGATTTCATCACCGATCTGCACGCTCAAGTCCAGAAAGTTGCGGTTGAAGTTCTGCCCGCTTTCCAGCTCATAACGCCCCAGAGGGATGTCCATGACCACTTGCTCCAGCCCGATCGGGTTGGCCACGGGCACCACCACGATTTCGCTGCGCAAGCGACCGGCGCTTTCGAGTTCGGCCAAGTGTTTTTTCAGATGCCACGCCACCAGCATGCCGGGCAGTTCATCGGCATGCAGTGAGGCTTGAATGTAGATCTTGCCCTGTGGCTTGGCCGGGCCGTAGTGGAAGCTGTGAATCTGCCTCTCGGTGCCTGGAACGGGGGCCAGCAAAGGATGGGTTTGATGTTGCGCCATGGTTGAGTCCTAGTGAGCAGGGCCGAGGAAAGCCAACCAGCGGCGTTCCGCCAGTCGAAACAAACCGACCAAAATAAAGGTCACGCACAAATAGATGATGGCGGCGATGCCGAATGACTGGAAGGTCAAAAAGGTCGCTGAGTTAGCGTCCCGTGCGACTTTCAACACATCAGGGATCGTTGCAGTAAAAGCCACGGTGGTCGAATGCAGCATCAGGATCACCTCATTGCTGTAAAACGGCAATGAACGGCGTAAGGCCGAGGGCATGATGACGTAGGCATAAAGCTTCCAGCCACTCAGGCCGTAGGCTTTGGCCGCTTCAATTTCGCCGTGGGCCATGCTGCGAATGGCGCCGGCGAAAATTTCTGTGGTGTAGGCGCAGGTGTTGAGGGCGAAGGCCAGCACCGTACAGTTCATGGCATCACGGAAGAATTCATTGAGCAGCGGTTGGGCGCGAACGGCGGCGATGCTGTAGATCCCGGTGTAGCAAATCAGCAGCTGTATATACAGCGGTGTTCCGCGAAACACATACGTGTAGAACTGCACCGGCCAACGGATCCAGCGTCTGGATGAAACCCTGGCGATAGACAGCGGGATAGACAGTACAAAGCCGATGATCAGCGCGGCGCTCAACAGCCACAGCGTCATTGCCAGCCCGGTGATTTGGCTACCGTCGCTGTACAGAAACGGCCGCCAGTACTCTTGCAACAACTCGATCATCGTACGGCCTCCCGGCAGCCCACGGCATAACGGCGTTCCAGCCGCCGCAAAACCACATTCGATGCGCTGGTGATTGCCAGATAGATGAGTGCGGCAATCACTAAAAAGTAAAACAGTTCATAGGTGCTTTTGCCCGCATCCTGGGCCGCTTTGACCAGATCGGCCAAGCCAATGATCGACACCAGAGCTGTGGCCTTGAGCATCACCATCCAGTTATTGCCAATGCCTGGCAGAGCGAAGCGCATCATTTGCGGAAAGACCACAAAGCGAAAGCGTTGCCAGCGTTTCAGGCCGTAGGCGGTGGCCGCTTCGACCTGGCCACGGGGCACTGAGAGAATCGCGCCTCTAAAGGTTTCGGTGAAATACGCGCCATAGATAAACCCCAGCGTGATTACGCCTGCGCTGAACGGGTTGATCTCGATGTAATCCCAATCCATGGCATCTGTCAGGCTGGTCAGCCAGGTTTGCAGGCTATAAAAAATCAGCAGCATCAGTACCAGGTCCGGTACGCCGCGAATCAGCGTGGTATAGAGCTGGGCCGGCAGACGCAACAGTCTCAGGCTGGAGAGTTTGGCGCTGGCGCCAAGCAGGCCGAGCAATACGCTCACGGCTAGCGACAGGACCGATAACTTGATGGTCATCCAGGTGCCTTCCAGCAGCAGGGGGCCGAACCCCTGCAAGCTGAGGGCAGACAATCCAAGGTTCTGCACGAGATTTTCAAACATGACAGTCGAACCCAAGGCGTTGAAAAAGGCACCCATGCGCGCATGGGTGCCAGCGCGTTATTTGCCGCTGTACAGATTCAAGTCGCCGAAGTGTTTTTGCTGGATTTTGGTGTAGGTGCCATCGTCGTGTAACGCTTTGATACCTTTGTTCAGCAGGGTTTGTAGCGCTTGGTTACCTTTCTTGATACCCACCGCGGTTTTGGACGGCAGCAGAGGGTCGTCAATGGCTGCGCTGATTTCGTAACCGGCACCTTGTGGCGATTTCAGAAAGCCCAGTTCGGCTTGCAGCATGTCTTGCACCGAGGCGTCGAGACGGCCGGAAATCAGGTCGGCATAGACTTGGTCCTGGTTGGCATAGGCCTGAGTCTTGACCCCGGCTTTGTCCAGCACCGCCTTGGCGTAGGCTTCCTGGATGGTGCCTTGTTCGTAGCCCACGGTTTTGCCTTTGAGCGAGGCGGTATCGGCGCTTAGCCCGGAGCCTTTTTTGTACACCAGCGATGTCGGGCCGGAGAACAGCTCGTTAGAGAAGTCGATGACTTTTTCGCGGGCGGGGGTCACGGTCATCGACGAGATAACACCGTCGAATTTGTTGGCTTTAAGCCCGGGCACCATGCCGTCGAAGTCGGATTCGACCCATTTGCACTTCACTTTCAGCTCGGCGCAAATGGCGTTGCCCAAGTCGATATCAAAACCCACCAGGCTGCCGTCAGCGGCCTTGGACTCAAAGGGTGCATAAGACGGGTCAACGCCGAAGCGCAGCTCTTTGTACTCTTTGGCCAGAACAGAACCCGCAGCCATGCATAAAGTCAGTGCAGAAAGGGCCAGAAATGCTTTTTTCATTGTTCAATCCCTAATAACCGGTTGCTGGAGCGTAACGACGTCATAGACGAAGCAATAACCGAACCACATGGGGTTGAGGGGGCGTTTAAAGCCGGGAAGGGAGTAAAAAGCGGCGGATGTGCGCTACAAAAGAGCGCTGAAAAAGGCGTGATCCAAAACAGTGCGCTGTTCAATGATGCCCCTGTGGGAGCGGGCTTGCTCGCGATGTGGCAACACGGTGTGTCAGTGACACCTTGTTGATTCAATCGCGAGCAAGCCCGCTCCCACAGAGATGCTTATTTGCCGGGCACCAAGGTGAGGCGGGTTTTACCGTACACGCTGTCAAAGTTCTGCGGCTGCATCGGGAAGCGCATGTATTGCCCCTTCAGCCATGGATCAATGCCGTCAGCGTAATGCGGGCTCGCCGGGTTGCTGGATTGCCCGGTACTGTTCTGGCCCATCATCGGTTCGCTTTGGCCGAAGTCGACGATCATGCGCATGGCCGGAATCACGGTGGTTGCAAAGCTGTCGCTGCCAATGCTGTAGGCCGCCGTGTTCAGGGTGGTGTGATCGCCGCCCGCAGCAATGGGCCCGCGCACGGTCTGGCCATTGCTGTTGCGCCACAGGTAATGGTGCAGTTTGCCCCACTGCCATGCGCGGTGGTCGCTGCCCATCAGGCTGTCGCCCGTGGTAATGGCGGCTGCCAGGCTACGGGCCAGAATGGCCGGTTTGTCTTCTTTTTGCGGGGTGCGGGTGTCGTCCCAGAACGGGCTGTCCTCACGCCCCAGCAAGTGATCGCTGAGCGCCGAGTACGACAAGTTGCTGTTGGCAATAAAAGCCTTCCAGGTGGCGCTGGACTCCGGGCCCAGTTTGTCGAGGAAGATTTGCTGGGTGCTCGCCTGCAAGAACAGCTCGTACAGCGCCGCATCAGCCGAGGTCGGGCTGAGCTTGCCATCAAAGGCCATCAATCGGCTCAAGGCTTCGCTGGCCTTGGCCTGATCGGCAGCAGGCAAGGCGGCGATGGCGTGTTTCAGCGGCTGGGCCATGCCCGGTGCGCTGAACATGGCCTTGAGTTTGGCGGCAAACAAGGTGGTCTGGTCGTACTGCATGGCAATCATGCTGCGGGCATCCTGTTTGCCGCTGCCTGCCAATTGGGCCAGACGTTCGCTGCGCTCAGGCGATAACCACGAATTTGACAGCTGCATGCCGTAGCCGTAAGCGGCCGTGCGCTGGTTTGCAGTGCCCAACCAGCCCTGCGCCGGGTCTTGATCGTAAGGGTGGAGCATGGCGTCAGCGTAACCGTCCCAGTCATAACGGCTGTCCCAGCCCGGTGACGGGTACAGGCCCACGCCATCGCGGCGGTTAGGGTACAGGCCGGTGACCTGCCAACCGATATGGCTGGCATCGGCATACAGCAGGTTCAGCGCAATCGCACGGATCTCGCGGCTGGCGTCTGACGCGCTTTCACTATTTTGCGCACGGGACAGGTCGAAGAACGCATCCAGGGTTTTGTCGCCCTTGAAGTCCGGAGTTTGTAGGGCCAGCCCCAGGCTGCTGTTCAGCGCCGTGGTCGTGCCAACCACACTGTTCAGCAGTGGGCCGTGGCGTGTTTCGTAAATGACTTCGCGAGTCGGGCGCTGACCTTTGACGAAAAAGGTTTCGTTGCGCACCGAGGCGGGTAGCCATTTACCGTCGGCCAGGTAATACAGGCTGTTACCCTGGCGCTTGAGTTTTTCCAGGAACACATCCTGGTTGTCGCCCATGGCCATGCTCATGCCCCACGCGACCTTACCGTTGAAGCCGGCCAGCAGTGTTGGCAAGCCCGCAATCGAGGCGCCCGCCGCCTGGTATTTAGGCGCGCGAATCTGCACGTAGCTCCAGGCCGAGGGAACGCCAATCGGCTGGTGAATATCGTTGGCCAGCAGGCTTTTGCCGCTGCGGCTGCGTTGCGGGCCAATGGCCCAGTCGCTGGATGCCGTGACGCTCGGCAGATTGAGGGCGGTTACGCGCTCAAGCGCCTGAGTGACGCCGGTCAAGCCCGGCAGATGGTTGGCCAGATTCAGGCCGTTGAGTTTTTCGGCTTCAGCGGTAGGCAATTGTTCGTTGGGGTAGGTCGGCGTCAGCCACGCGAGATGGCCGGCGCCGACTTTTTGCGCCAGTACCACTGTGTTGAGCTCTTCTTGCAGGTTGACCGAGGTCGAGAAGTTCAACAGGCTGAAAATCAGGGCCGAGTCTTCGGGTTTCCAGTACTCCGCTTTGTAGCCCGTCTGGGCGAGGTCGGCAGGGAGCTTGTCGCGGTAGCGGAACAGATACGCGTTGACGCCGCGGGCATAGACCTCAAAGAACTTTTTGAGGCGTGGCGAGGAGCTTTTGTACAGCTCGTCTGCGGTCTTTTTCAGATTGATGCTGCGCATTAAACGGTCGCTGTCCAGCGCATCGGGGCCGTCCAGCTCGGCCAAGCGGCCTTGGGCCAGCAAGCGCAGGCGCACCATCTGGCTGATCCGGTCACCGGCGTGGACATAGCCCAAGGTGAACAGGGCATCATGGAAACTGCTGCTTTCGATCAGCGGGATGCCTTGGCTGTTGCGTCGCACCGAGACGTTTTGCGCCAAACCTTTTAGCGGCTGCATACCGGAAGCCGGCAGCAGGCTCTCGCCGGACAGTGAGTTAAGTTGGCAACCGGACAAGCCCAGCAGGCTGACCATTGCCGCGGCAACGCCGAACCGGGGTAAAAAATGAGTAAGGGCTGGCGAGGCCATGGCAAAGCTCCTGCGGGGGGAATGTCATCGAAAGGCGCTACGTTAGTGAGGCCGATGACACTGCGCAAGTGCTATCTATGGCGCTGTGCGGGGCTATTGGCAGGGGCGGGTTTGCATCGCGATCTTTGGGTTTTATAAACAATCGCGACGCAAGCCCGCACCTGCAGATAAGGGGGCTATTTCGGCGGGTTGATCGTGTCTACCAGTGCGTACGCACGTTGGGTCGCCGGGCGAGCCTTGATGCGCTCAAACCACACTTTCAGCGCCGGGAAATCATCCAGGTTTTGGCCTTGAAGCTCATGTGACACGGTCCACGGGTAAATCGCCATGTCAGCAATGCTGTATTCGTCGCCCGCAACAAACTGACGGCCTTCCAGTTGCTTGTTCAACACACCGTACAGGCGAGCGGTTTCGTCGGTGTAGCGCTTGAGCGCATAAGGGATTTTCTCGGCCAGGCGCTTGAAGTGATGGTTTTGCCCGGCCATTGGCCCCAGGCCACCCATTTGCCAGAACAGCCATTGCAAGGCGACTTGCCGCCCACGCAGGTCTTTAGGCAAAAACTGACCGGTTTTTTCCGCGAGGTACAACAAGATTGCGCCAGATTCAAACAGCGACAGCGGTTCACCGCCATCGGCCGGCTCGTGGTCGACAATGGCCGGAATGCGGTTGTTTGGGGCGATCTTCAGGAAGGAGGGTTCGAACTGCTCGTTTTTACTGATATTGACCGGGTGAATCGTGTACGCCAGGCCCGCTTCTTCAAGAAACAGAGTGATTTTGTGGCCGTTTGGCGTAGTCCAGTAATAAAGATCGATCATGAAGGGCTCCAGAAGGGAAGATTCACACAGCAGTCGCGGATCTCTGCAAACGCCTGTTTTACTCCCAATGGTCCCTTGGTTACAAAAGGTTTACGCAGCCCCTGAAACAAACGCGCCGCACGTGCTCAAGGCAGGTGCGGCGCGGGCAGAGCGGTCTGAAGAATCAGGCGCCGTGGCACTTCTTGAACTTTTTACTGCTGCCACACGGGCAAGGATCGTTACGACCAATGTCTTTCAAGGCGTTGCGCACCGGCTCTTGTGGCGCGTGCCCGCAGTTCGGGCCGTGTACATGGCCGTGATCGTGGTCATGATGGTCATGATCGTGGTTGCAGTCTGGGCCATGAACGTGGGGTTGCTGGGTCATTACTCAATCACTCTGGAATAAAATCGCCGGGCATTATCTCGCCTTTACGCACCACGTGCACGTCGTAACCGAAGAACAGGCCGGTCTGTAACGTACCGTCGAGCCGATAAGGGATCGGCTCGTCGGGCGACTCAAGCAATTTGATCAGCGGGCGCATGTGTTGCCACAGGTTGGTCCGCACCGGCACCACCAGATCTGCATGGCTGTTGGGTTCGACACTGAACCAGCGGCTGTACTCACCCTCAGCCAGTTTTACCGGCCCTAAATAAAGGGTGTAGACCAGCCCGCGCACGGTGAGGGTGGAGTCGTTCGGGTTGTCGATTCTAAAGTGCAGCTTGAAACGTTGTTCCAGCAGTTTGGCCCGGACCAGCTCGACACGCTCCAGTTTTAACTGGGGGTCTTTGTCATCTGCGCCAAACCACGAAGCGCAGCCTGACAGCGCCAGGATCATCACCAGCGCAAGGGTTTTGGTTAAGCGAGCTTTAGAATCCATTCTTTACTCCCGGCTTATTGGCCGAAGAAACCCGCGCAGCATTTTTTGAACTTCTGCCCACTGGCACAAGGGCAACCATCATTGCGGCCCACTTTGAGTGGCACCGTCGGGTCGATGAAGTACCAACGGCCTGCATTCTGTACAAATGAGGAGCGTTCCCGATGGCTGTGCTCGCCATTGACGTCATGCCAGCGCGCGGTAAAGGTCACAAAGGCATGCTCTGGCTGACCACCGAAAACCTCGTTGCTTTCAACGTCCAGGCCCAGCCAGGTGCTTTGAGCGCTCCACTGCGCGATGGACGGGCGATCGAGCCCGGCTTGCTGCACAGGCAGCGTGGTCTCGACCAGATAGTCAATCAGCCCCATCACATAGGCGCTGTAGCGCGAGCGCATCAGGGTTTCGGCGCTAGGGGCCGGGTGCCCGGCGTGATAAGTCCCGCAGCAGGCGCTTAGCAAGTTGCCGCTGCCACACGGGCAAATAGATGTGCTCATCGGCTTACCACCAGTACTTGCCAAAGTTTTCCGGGTTGGCCCAAAACCTGGCGTTGAGCCAGTCGGGTACTTGTTTGTATTCGCGTAAGTCGTAAGTAAAGAGGGTCAATATCTGTTCGTCACGCTGAAAACGCTCATTGTTTTGTAGGGCTAAAGCGAAAAAGTCCGTTTCTTTCCAATCGCAAGCTGTGAGATCCGCCAACACGGCGATGCGGCTGGCGTTCAAGTTACGAATTCCGCCGAGCAATTCCAGGCCTTCGCGCTTGGACAGGTGCTCCAGGCAGTCGACTGCCAGGGCCAAGTCGAAACGTTGTGCCGCCACGTCGGCAGGCAGTGCGCCGGGCATTGCCTGGGCGACATGAACATCAGGATGGGCCTGTTTATAGGCCTCCAATGCCGGGAACTGGCTGGCGCCGACCACCAGGACACGTTGTGGAGAGTAAGTGTCGAGCAACGCTGCTAACGCTTGCTGAGGTGTTCGTGTGGAAAAAGCAGGGGTCGTCATCTCAAGTCCTCAATCAGAGCGCTCAAGACTAGCGTGCCCGGAGCCTGTGGCCTAGGTCTGTCAGCGTTTGATTACGAGCAGGTGCTAACGGGGTACCACCTTTCATCACCACTTGCAGCGGTAAATATCGGAAAGGTCCTGTGACCGCCCAGCCAACAAAGGAATGCCCATGTCGATGCCTGCACGTCCCGCTGCACCTATTCAAACCTTGTCCTCGCCTGTCCAGCAGGCGGTTTATACGCATTTTGCCAGTCGTCCTGGTATTGAAGAACTTATTCGCACCACGCTTCTGACTGCGCTTACTGAGCGTTACCCGACCCTGGCGGTGGATCTGGCCAGTACACGGCTGGCCACCCCTCATGAGAGTGGCGTGTGGGGGTTGCCTCTGCTCATTGATCAAGTGATGGCCTACCTGGTCAATGGTGCTTCGCTTGAGATCAGCGAAATTATCCCCCCGCTTAATTATTATTTTTTGTCTGATCATCAAGGCAAGCGGCTCAAGCTCGCTGACGGGCATGATGTCGATATGAAAGTCGTAGAGGCGCTCATTAAAGAGCTGCCCTGGCGTCTGCCGATAGAGTTTAAAAGTGCACTGACCGGATATTGGAATGAGCCTGTCGAGGGCGATGTCAACCGCTGGAGGTGGCTCAGTAGCGTTATCAAAGATACGTTGACGCTGAAGGTCATGCAGTCAACCGCACTGAGCGACCCGGAGCTGGAGACGGTGCGTCAGGTACTCGACTATGCGCAGAGTGAAGAGAGGATCAGCCGTTACGGTGACCAGGCCACTCGCGTCTATTACCTGCAATCTACGCTGACCTACCCGGGGCGGGCTGAGAGTCTTGTTACGCCCCATGTTTTGTTAGTGCGTTATCCGCAAGGGCTAGCAATGCGGCCACTGGTCATGCTGTGTTTGCCAGATGGGAGCATTGAAACATTCAGTTCAGTTGAGTCGGCCACCCAGTCCAGAGCCCGTGTTGCCGAGGCCTTTTATGCCGTTGATAGCATAACCACCAAACGCTACGAAATTGACGGCGACGCCTTTGATACTCAAGCGGGGTTTATCCTCGGCAAGCAGTTAAGCAACCTCTCACAGCTGAAGTTGCCCACGACTGTGGGCCTTGAAGCGCTCAAAGCGACCTGCTTACAGATCACTGATGCCTCAAGGTTTTTTCTCAACGCCAGCGCACCCCCGCCGGACGCCTTGAGCCGGGTGCAATCGAAGCTTGCGCAGTGGCTAACAAAGGCATCCAGCGCGGATCAAGCACGCTACCGTTCCTGGAGTATGGCGCTGGCCAGTGCAAAAAAAAGTGCTCAAGGGCTGAGTTATCTGAGCGGTATCCCCGATATTCACAGCTTTGTTGTGAACTCGATCAAGCAACAGCTTTTACTCGATCAGCAACGTTTTGAGCAGCCTGTCCAATACGCGCAAGCATTGGCGGGTTGCGAACCGGACGATATCGAGCTGACATTCTTGCTGGTGACGGGCGCATTCGCGCCGGGCAGCACCAATGTCTCGGGTGTGACTGAGCGGGTGAAAATGACCCTGACAGAACTGGCCCTTAACAATCTCTCGGGTAAACCCCAGGGCGAGCTCATTAAGGTAGAGCACCGTCAGGGGCTCGCTTTGCCTGCATGGTTCACGGCTGATTACATCACCCAAGGTAACGGGCTGATTGAGGCGGTCGATATTGGTAAAAACTACCCTGAAAAGCTGAAGGCTTACTTGCTGGATGACCCGTCATTAAGCGCCGATCGCGAAAAGCGCTTTTCTGCACAGCTTAAATGGCAATTACCGCTGCAGGCCCTGGAACTGAGCCTCAAGGGAGAGGCCGGGATGACGCCTCTGGGCGCACGTTATGTGGCGGCAATCATGCAGACAGAAGCCTATAACCGTTCTGTTGACGGCCAGACCATCGTGATACGTGCCTTGGCGTTACTGAGCAGTGCAGAGGCCAAGCCAGATGTCGTGAGCAATATGTTCATCATCGAGCCGTTGAATCTCGAAGCAGGGCCGCATGTCTTGTTTCGGCCTCTGTATGAGCAGTCGTTAGTGGAATTTACCTCTCGTACCGCGCTGATGGAGGCCATTGCAACGCCTTCTGAGCTGCAAACCAGTGTTCTGACCTGGCTGACCGATAGCGCCCGCACGGTGTACGACAACGGAGGGTTTAAAGAGCCGCATTTCGTACGTTTTAATCTGGAAGATGACTTTGCGGTGACGACGTTTGAGAAGCCTGAACCCGCGACGCTGGCTGTGAATGGTGACGGTAGTGACCTGGCCCAGCATCTGGGTAATGGCCAACTTTTGCCTTACCTGTATCAAATCAATGCGCTAGCGCTGGTGCATCAGGCTGATCGCGATACCGTATCCAACCGAGAAAGCAGATGGCGCCTTTTTCTGGAGGGGGCCAATCTTTTTTTCAATATTTTTATGCTGCCCTATCTTCGTGGGCCGGTGATGCTCACAGCCTGGTTCCTGCTGCTGGTCCAGGCACTCGCCCGGGATGTGCCTGCTTTGAGCAGTGATGACGCGGTAACCCGTGAGCTGGCCGTTGTCGATTTATTACAAAATCTGGCGATGGTTTTGCTTCAAATGAGAGCAATCGCTCCTCCACTAGCAAGCCCGCAAGCAAGGTCGACCCCTTTATTGCGTAAAGCCCCTGTCCCGCGACGTATTTCCAAGGAATGGCCGGCGCGGCCTCCTGCCACCGTCAAGGACGGTGTCGTGTTCATGCCTGGGGAATGGCAAAAAAAAGCCATTGAAGATCTGGATTTCAGTTTTGCCAGTGCCAACAACCGGCTTACGCCTGATTTGCGCAAAAAACTTGAGGCCCTTGCAGTACCTAAGCCTCAAGCCCTGCCATTGCCCGAACGCTCGGATGCCTTGGCTGGCCTCTATTTAACAGACGGTGGCGGTTATGCCTTTATTGAGGGGGCTTATTACCCCGTGCAGATCGATGCGGGCGAAGTGAGCATTGTGGGCGGGCCAGCGTTGCAATCTGATGCGCAGGGACGCTGGACAGTGGATCTGAAAATGCGCTTGAGGGGTGGCGCTCCGGGTAAGCAGGTAAAAGCTGTGCGTGAGCGCAAGGCCCAGCGTGCGACTGAGCTGGGAGATGAATTGACTGCCTTAAGGGATAAATTCGACAGTGTAAAAACAAAAATTAATGTTTATGAAAATTTAATGAAACTGTTTGAAAGTGATTCGCGAAGAACAGCGGAAGAAGTATTGGATCAGCGTCAAAAGTATGTGGCAGAACTGATGTCAGGTCTGAGTGTTGTGGAATCGTTGTTTGGTGCTATCAAGGAAGTCAAGGAGTTAGGTGTTGTTTTTTCAAATCAGAATATTGTGAATTACATAGGCGAAATTATTAATTTTCTCAGTACTTGTTTGGCGCAGGTCAGTAAGATGCGACCAGTTCTTGATGCTAAGTGGCAGGCTTTGGATTTAAATTACCAAGGGCCTTCTTCTTCCAAAGCCAGTGTGGCGTACGCAAGATTGGTTGTGCATAGAGAATATATGAATGGCATTATTAAGTTTGAAAATCAAAGAATCGAGTGGCTCGAAAAAACAAAAAAATACAGTGATGAGGTAGCTGGGTTTGGAACGGAGGGCAGAGAAGCGTCAGAGCGCTTGCACGAAAAGCTCGCGAAACAGGAATTAACGCCGTTGCATATCAAACAATTTTTAGTTGCGTCGTTAGTGCGCGTTAGTGTAAATGTTTTTAATAGTGCTCTTACGGTATCGCTGATAAAAATAGCCTCACCACTGCGTGAGTTGATACAGACTCACGATCAACTCAATAAGCTGGATTTTTCTCCCCAAGAGCGCCTGGATGTATTGAACAGTCTGGTAGAACAGTACGGCCATGTACTTGATGGCATTTTAGACTTCAGAGTTGTGCATGCTGAAGAAGTGGAGGCTGAAGCTTTTCAAGCGTTTGTTGATATGGTGGTAGGCGTCTATAAAGACGCAGAGCAGCAACTGGCCAATGAGCTGGAACCCCTTAAAAAGTTAAGTGCAAAGAGTAAAGACAAAAAGCAGTCTTTGTCCTCTCGACCGCAAAAACGTATTTTTAATACGCGCAATAAAGGGCGTTTGATTGGGGATTTGAAACCGCAACAGGCAGGCGCAACGGGTGAGGAAGTAGAAGTCCGTACTGATCAAGATAATGAGCTGCTGTCTACCTATATTAAAAAAGGAGATGAGTGGGACCTTGTCTCTGTCGCCCGTTCTGACGCGCCAATCCTACCGGGTCGTAAATTGCCTGAAATTAAAAAAGAGGCGCTGAAGCTTTATGACATGGCTGATATTCATCTCAAGCGTTCAGAAGGCCTTATTAATAGCGCCAGGTACCCTCAAGAGGCCGAAGAGACGCTGTTACATGTGGCTGAGCGCTTGAGCCAATGCGCTGCCGAACTTGAAGAGGCCAGCAGGGCTGACACTGAAAGCTGGCGCCAACGTGAGGATCTGGAGTTAGTGGGGGGCATGCGAGCCAGAGCGCTGGACATGAAAGCCAAGGCGCATGACTTGCGTGTTCGTTTAAGCCTGAAACTCCCCCCGACCCATGGCACTCTTCAATTCTTGCTTGAAAAGAGGCTGGTGAGTATCACGTTGAATCGTAAGCGTTCGAAGCTTAAACGAGACTTTATTGATGAGTACGCGATCAAGGATGCTGCTGGCAATTTTATCTGGTGCGCGCATTTTCACTATAAAGACGCCACTACGCCCAAAGCGGATTATGCGGTGGCGCACCTCAAGCTCTGGAGCCAGCGAACATCTGATTATTGGTCGCTGAAGGAAAAGGCGAAAAACCAGCACGATGTGGTTGAGGTGCATCGCGGTCAGATCGGCAAGAACCTTGCCGAACAATGGTTTTTGCCGTTAACCACGTAATGACATGAGCTACGGGTTAAATGCCTCAACTGCGTGGCGTGCGCAGTGAGGTATTTTTGCAGAGACCTCTGGCGCAGCTATCCTGCTAGCCGTTAATGTTCGCTTAAAGAAAAACATAGAAAGGGCTGTTGCATGAAGGTGCTTTGGGGGCTGGGGAAGGTGCTGACGTTGTTGTTCTGGGTTGTCGTTGCGATCAACGTTTTCAAACCCTTGAGCAATCCGTTCGACCTGCTGATCAACCTGGCAGGTAGTCTGCTGTTTTTGACTCATTTGCTTGAGCTGCTGCTGTTCAATAGCAGCCTGCAAGGGCGCCCACATCCTTGGCGTGACCGACTCTACATCCTTTTGGTAGGCATCCTGCACGTACAAACTCTCCCTAAATCTTCCGGACAGGGCAACAGTCATGCGTAAGTTATGTTTAATGGCAGCCCTTTGCAGTCCGTTTGCCCATGCCGAGGTGGTGCAGGTCGAGGCTAACTCGATGATGCGTCTGCCCGCGAATGTGGCCGTTCTGACACTCGAAAAACTCGATGTAGCGGACTACGGCACTCTGCTGATTCCGGCGGGTGTCAGTCAGGTCAACATTGATCAACTGCATTTGGGGCATGAGTCACGCATTGTCATCGTGCCGGCCGAGCGTGGGATTGAGCTGCGTGTAGCCAATGCCGAGCTGGGTGAAGGCAGCCAGATCAGCACGCGCGGTGCAGCGGGGACGTTTGAAAAACCGGCCAGACCTGCCCGTGATCTGAGCCTGAGAATCGAAGCGTTGCAGGCCGATCAACTGTCCATTGACGCCCGTGGCGGCACTGGCGCACCGGGTTTTGTCGGGCTTGATGGTGGCAATGGCGCTGAACCGGGTTGCACCTGGGGATCAGCCGGAGCAGGCGCCAATGGTGACGACGGCGGTAATGGGCATCAGGGCGCTGCGGGCGCACAGGTACGGGTCGAACTGCCCCGAGACTTCCCCGATGATCAGATCAAAGTACTGGTCGATGGCGGTGCAGGCGGCAAACCCGGCGCGGCCGGCCGGGCAGGTGCGGGTGGCAAATCCAAAGGCTGCATTGTTTACCGTGCCGATGGCGGCAAATCGGGTCGCCCAGGTCAAACCGGGCAACCGGGTGATGCTGGCCCGGCAGGCGCCGTGACCGTCCAGCGGTTGTAAGAAACGCCCACTCCTCGCGATTTTTTGATCTTTATCTAAGAGCACCCCTCACCCTAGCCCTCTCCCGAAGGAGAGGGAACCGATTGGGAGATGCTGAAGATACTCGCTGTCCTGTTTGCTGCGCGACAGCGCGGCGTCGAAGACGGGGCGGCAACTCTTAGCAAACATAAAATAATTGATTGATTCTAAAGGCCTTGTAGGAGCGAGCTTGTCTCGCGATCTTTTGATCTTGATCTGGCTTTAGATCTTGATCTAAGAGGCCCCGTTAAATCACGCTGGCCGAACGCAGGTTTTGCGCAGAGGGTAACCCGGCAGGACGCCGGGTTAGCCGCGACACGGCCAAGGATGGCCGATCGCGGCGGCCCTCGGAGCAAGGCCTGTGGTGAGGGCATGCCGAGCCACAGCGAGGCACCGAGGGGTTGGGGCAAAAAGCGTTTGGCCACTTTGCGCTTTTCAAAGTGGCACGGCGTAAGGCCGGAACCCTAAGTGGCCGTTGCCGCAGCAACGGATATGTACCCAAGAATCCCGAGGTGGATGGTTTTTACGGCTGCACGCAGCCGATCGCAGCCTTCGTACCTCGTCAGCGACTACAGTGGCCTGTTTGCTGCGCGACAGCGCGGCGTCGTAGACGGGGCGGCAACTCCTACAGTTGGGAGGTAGCGACCCCCTTCAAAACATCGGACGCGCCCCGGCAATCGCCACCAGCGCCAGTCCTATCAGCAAATTACACCCGACCAGACGGCGAATCCGCCCCATCACCGCCGCGCCTGCCGCCCATTCCTGAGCCTCAACGGCCTTGCGCAATTCGGGCAGTTGCAGTGATTGAATGCGGATAAACAGGGCGACCATGACGATGTACACGCCCATCATGATCTGCACATAACGGGGCGCCGTTTCGAACCCGCTAAAGCGCATGTGCAGCAGGCCAACACCGCTTATCGGCAAAATAACCACCGCGACCCACACCCAGCCAAAAAAACGTTGAAACACTTCAACCCACAGTTTTAGCCGGGCAGGGCCCTCAAGGGCCGTCATTGCGGCGGGGCGCAGGATCATCCAGGCGAAAAACATCCCGCCCACCCAGATCAGGGCAGCCAGTAAATGCAGGCTGTAAGTAACAGCGAAGGTGGTCATTGGGGTACTCCGTTCGGCGCAGGATCAATTAGCGGGGTATGATAGCGGCCATTCGAACCACTGAAAATTTATCCAGCGTTTCTTGCGCCCGAAGAACCATGATTAGTACCGAACTCAAATCCCAGATCCAGGGCGCTTATTCGCGTTTTCTCGAAGCCAAGAGCCTCAAGCCGCGCTATGGCCAGCGTCTGATGATTGCTGAAGTCGCCAAAGTGCTGGGCGATATCGATACCGACGAAGAAAACCATCGTACCGGCGACCCGGCGGTGGTGGCCGTTGAAGCGGGCACCGGTACCGGTAAAACCGTGGCTTACAGCATGGCTGCCATTCCGACCGCCAAGGCTGCCGGCAAGCGCCTGGTGATTGCCACGGCCACCGTCGCCCTGCAGGAGCAAATCGTCTACAAAGACCTCCCGGACCTGATGCGCAATAGCGGGCTGAATTTCAGCTTTGCGCTGGCCAAGGGTCGTGGGCGTTACATGTGCCTGTCCAAACTCGACATGCTGCTGCAAGAAGGCCACGCGCAAACCGCGACCGCGCAGTTGTTTGAAGAGGAAGGCTTCAAGATTGAAGTCGACGAAGCCAGCCAAAAACTGTTTACCAGCATGATCGAAAAGCTGGCCGGCAATAAATGGGACGGTGACCGCGACAGCTGGCCCCAGGCGCTGGAAGACCAGGATTGGGCGCGCCTGACCACTGATCACAGCCAGTGCACCAGCCGCCATTGCCCGAACTTCGGTCAGTGCGCCTTTTACAAGGCCCGCGAAGGCATGGGCAAGGTCGATGTGATCGTCACCAACCACGACATGGTGCTGGCTGACCTGGCGTTGGGCGGTGGCGCGGTTTTGCCTGACCCGCGTGACACGCTCTATGTGTTCGACGAAGGTCACCACCTGCCAGACAAGGCCATCGGCCACTTTGCCCACTACACCCGTTTGCGCTCGACCGCTGACTGGCTGGAGCAAACCGGCAAAAACCTCACCAAACTGCTCGCTCAGCATCCGTTGCCGGGCGACTTGGGGCGTTTGCTGGAGCAAGTGCCGGAGCTGACCAAAGAAATCAAGGCCCAGCAGCAATTCATGTTCAGCGCCTGTGAGCAAATCGCTGACTTCAAGGTCGGCGAAGAGCCAGAAGGCCGTGAACGCCCGCGCCACCGGTTTGTGGGTGGCGTGATCCCTGATCACCTGCGTGAAATGGGCATTGAACTGAAGAAAGGCTTTTCGCGCCTGACCGACGTGTTCACCCGTTTGACCGACCTGCTCAAGGACGGCATGGAAGGGGAGGTCAACATCGGCATCTCCAGCCAGCAGGCCGAGGAGTGGTACCCGTTGTTCGGCAGCCTGCTGTCGCGGGCTCAGGGCAACTGGGAACTGTGGACGGCCTTTACCACTGAAGACCCTGAAGACAACCCGCCCATGGCGCGCTGGCTGACCCTGGCTGAAAGTGGTTCGCTGTTCGACATCGAGGTTAACGCCAGCCCGATTTTGGCGGCCGAGATGCTGCGTCGTAACCTGTGGAACGTGGCCTACGGTGCTCTGGTGACCTCGGCGACGCTGACCGCACTGGGCACGTTTGATCGCTTCCGCATGCGCGCCGGTCTGCCGAAAACCGCAGTCACAGCAATTGTGCCGAGCCCGTTCCATCACGCCGATGCGGGAGTGTTGCGTGTACCGGACCTCAAGGCTGACCCGCGCGATGCGACTGCGCACACGGCGGCGATCATTCGTGATCTGCCGGGGTTGGTAGAGGGGTCGCGCGGCACGTTGGTGCTGTTCTCTTCGCGCAAGCAAATGCAGGACGTTTTCGACGGCCTGGAGCGAGACTGGCGCAAGCAAGTGTTTATCCAGGGCAACTTGTCCAAGCAAGAGACCCTGAATAAACACAAGGCGCGGGTGGATGGCGGCGACTCCAGCGTGTTGTTCGGCCTGGCCAGTTTTGCCGAGGGTGTGGACTTGCCCGGTGCTTATTGCGAGCACGTAGTCATCGCCAAAATCCCCTTCTCGGTGCCCGATGATCCCGTTGAAGCGGCCTTGGCAGAATGGATCGAAGCCCGTGGCGGTAATCCCTTCATGGAGATTTCAGTGCCCGATGCATCGCTCAAGCTGGTACAGGCCTGCGGGCGTTTGCTGCGTACCGAACAGGACCGCGGCACCATCACATTGCTCGATCGGCGGCTGGTGACCCAGCGCTATGGCAAGGCGATTCTGAATGCCTTGCCGCCGTTTCGACGCGAAATTTCATAAGTGCAAGCCGGCGTCCATGCCGGCCTTGCTGTCGTCTATGCTGTGAGCTTCAAAGCCTCACAGGCCGTATTTGGCCGTTAGGGAGAACCAGATTCATATGATTCGCCGTTCACTGTCTGCAGCTTTTGTGTTGCTGGTCACGACCCCGCTGTTGGCGGCGCCTGCCGGTCAACAAACCCTGTTCAATTTCGTTCGCCCGGCCGATGTGGTGCAAGTGGCGACCGTGGATGCGAACTTGCCGCAGTACAACGCAGAGCAAACGGCGGAAGGTGAAGTACTGCGTCGTGTGACCTTTAACCCGGCCGCGGCCCCCAGTTTGCGCCTGACCCCGCAAGCCGGTGTGTGGGACTGGTCGCAATCGGGAATGATGACTCTGCGTATCCAAAACGCCATGAACTGGGCCCTCACGCTCGATGTGACGGTGCAGAGCAAGGACGGCAAGACCCTCACCAGCCGTGTTGACCTGCCGGCCGGCCCTGCGCAAACCCTGTTGCTTCCGTTGCAGGCCAACTCTCCCCGCAGCCAGGGCATGCGCGCAGGCCCGCCGATGCCAATGACTATCGACGGGCAACGCAGTTTGCTGGCCAGCAGCCAGGGCGAAATTGATCGCAGCCAAGTGGTCTCGGTGACGCTGTCGATTCCGCAGCCCAATGCCGCGCAAAGCATCCTTCTTGAGCGCTTCGGTGTGCAGGACGGCGCGGGTGTGATCAAGACCGTTTATGGCTCGATTGTCGATGGCTACGGTCAGTCCACTCGGGCCAAATGGCCAGAGCGTGTGTCCAGCGATGAGCAGCTCAAAGCCTCAGCAGCCAAAGAACAGCAACAGCTCAAAGGCTGGCTGGCGGCGCGCAGCGGGCTGGATCAGTACGGCGGTTTGCTCAAAGGCCCGGCGTTTGACGCGTCGGGTTTTTTCCGCACAGAAAAGCGTAATGGTCGCTGGTACCTGGTGACCCCTGAAGGTCATCCGTTTTACTCGTTGGGCCTGAACGCCGTGACCGCTGAGGACAGCCAGACCTACGTGACTGGGCGTGAGTGGATGTTTACCGATTTGCCCAAGCCCGGTGCACCTTTGGCCGGTTATTACGGGACTTCGGATCATGACAGCAACAACGGCTCCTCCCAGGGGCGGGCGTTTGATTCGGGGCGCTGGTACAACTTCTACGCGGCCAACTTGCAGCGCCTCTACGGTGAGCCGTGTGCGGTCGGCAAAACCGAGCCGGGCGCCGAACCCGCAATTCCTTGTGCCCCTGAAGCCTTTGATGCCAAGCGTTGGCAGGCCCACACCCTGGATCGCCTGCAAGCCTGGGGTTTTAACACGATCGGTAACTGGAGCGACCCGGCGCTGGGCCTTAACGACCGCGTGCCTTACACCTTGCCGTTGTCGATTGTGGGCGATTACAACAGCATCAGTACCGGCACCGATTGGTGGGGCGGCATGCCCGATCCGTTTGACCCGCGCTTTGCCATGGCCACCGAACGCGCAGTGGCGATTGCCGCCCGTGATCACCGTGATGACCCGTGGCTGATCGGCTACTTTGCCGATAACGAACTGGCGTGGGCTGGCGGCGGTGACGACCCTCAGTCACGTTTTGCCCTGGCGTTGGGTACCTTGCGCATGACCACGGATGCGCCGGCCAAGCGTGCGTTCCTCAAGCAACTGCGCGACAAGTACCGTAACCAGCAAGGCCTGTCCAAAGCCTGGGGTGTTGATATCCCGGCGTGGGAGTTGATGGAAGACCCGGGGTTCAACGGCCCGCTGCCGAATGCAGAGCATCCGGAAATTGAAGCGGATTACACCTACTTCCAGAAAGTCTTTGCCGATACCTACTTCAAGACCATCTCCGATTCGCTGAAATGGCATGCGCCGAATCACTTGTTGCTGGGCGGGCGCTTTGCCGTGAGCACCCCTGAGGCTGTGGCGTCGTGCGCGCAGTATTGCGACGTGCTGAGCTTCAACTTCTACACCCTGCAACCGCAGGACGGTTATGACTTCGCCAAGCTGCGTGAACTGAACAAGCCGGTGATGATCACCGAGTTCAACTTTGGCTCCCGCGACCGTGGCCCGTTCTGGGGTGGCGTGACTGAAGTGGCCAGCGAAGAAGCACGTGGCCCGGCGTATGCCAAGTTCATTAAGCAGGCCGTGGCCGAACCGTCGATTGTCGGGGTTCACTGGTTCCAGTACCTGGACCAGCCGGTAACCGGTCGCTTGCTTGATGGTGAAAACGGCCACTTCGGCATGATCGGCATCACCGACCTGCCGTTCACCGGTTTTGTTGACAGCGTGCGCAAGACCAACTTGCAAGCACTTGACCAGTTGGGCCAAGAGGCGGCTAAAGCCCAGGTTGACGCCGACAAAGCCCTCAAGGCTCCAATGCAAACTCCACAAGACGCCAACGGCGGCCGCTCTGGTGCGGGCCATGCAGGCGGGCATTCAGGAAAGGGACACTGAATCAGTGGATGCTGACGAGCGGTGATACCGCTCGTTAGAGTTTTGCCTTTATTTTCTTTCTTTATTCCCATTCTAATCCTAAGGTCTTTCACTCAAACGAATGGAGTGTTGGGTATGGAAGCCATAGGGAAGTGTTCACTTGGGTTCGAAGCTGTTCAGAAAGTCTTTGAGTCTTTTTTTGATGATCCCAGTGAGAGAGGGGGTGGTGTGTGTGTCAATGTCGGCGGCGAGACAGTCGTCGACCTGTGGGCCGGGACTTTAGATCTGGAAGGTAAAGAACCCTGGAAACACAACACTTTGGTGAACTCTTATTGCGCCATCAAGCCAGTCACTGCAATTGCAGTATTGATGCAGGTGGAGGCAGGCAAACTCGAACTGGACAAGCCCATCGCTCATTATTGGCCTGAGTTTGCGCAAGGCGCCAAAGAGAGGATCACCCTGCGTCAAGTGCTATGCCATACCAGTGGTATCCCTGCGTTGCGTCTTCCCAGCCGTACACCTGTGATGCATGACTGGGCGCAGATGGCTGACATCGTCGCAGCAGAGCCCTTGTGGTGGGAGCCTGGTACTGAGCTAGGATATGGCGCCTCCACGTACGGCTGGATTCTGGGCGAGCTGATACAGCGTACAGACGGACGGGATTCAAAGACGTTCATTCGTGAGCAAATTACACAACCCCATGGATTAGAAGTTCATGCCGGTGTTGATCCTCAGCACTACTCGCGTATCGCGCACTTCGAATATGCCCAAGGCCGAATCGGTGATTCATATGATCAAGCCTTGCGGCGTGCTATGAAGAGTGAGCCCGAGCACGTGGCAACGCTTTCGTTCTCTAATCCCAGCATCTCACCCAGTCTCACGTCTAGTCCCAACTGGTGGGGGTATCACCAACCGGGCGTTAACAGTCACAGTACCGCCAGCGGGCTTGCAGGGTTCTACAGTGCACTTCTGGCCGGCAAGTTAATTGGCCCTGAGTTGTTTAAAGAATTCACGAAAGAACACAGCAACAATTTTGATCGTTCGCTTTTACGTCCAATGCGCTATGGGTTGGGTTGCATGTTGGAGCCTGCTGTTAATCCTGATGATATTTACTGCATGGCTCAGAGTGCGTTCGGACACGTTGGAATGGGAGGGCCAATCAGCTTCGGCGACGCGGAACGTGACATCAGTTTTGCTTTTGTGACAAACACCATGGGCGGACACGTGTTATCTGATCCCCGGATACAAAAGCTGTCTAAAGCTGTGTATGCATCCCTGTAGGTATAAATCTGCTGGAGATACTTGCAATACGTCTGGGCCAGCCTGACGTGTTGCAACGCCTCTGCGATCTTTAACCCTTTCTCGCTACCCAACGCGCGGTGCATTGCTTTTCACAAAAAAACCACCTTGTCCCGGTTACCTTCGACTGCCGTTTACGAATGCTTAAAAATTGTGCGTTCTGACCCGCTTGCTCTGTTTCAAAATCCTACCGGTACTGGAACAATGCACGCCTTGTAGAGCCATGCTTGATCCAGGAGGTAGGGGTGCACATTCAAGGGTTTCACGACCTCAATTTCGAAGCCGTGCGTGAGGCGTTTGCTGATTTGTTTAATGATCCGCAAGAGCGCGGCGCAGCCCTGTGTATCCAGATAGCGGGCGAAACAGTGCTCGATCTGTGGGCCGGTACGGCTGATAAAGACGGCGAACAGGCTTGGCACACAGATACCATCGTTAATCTGTTTTCGTGCACCAAGACCTTTACCGCAGTGACGGCCTTGCAACTGGTCGAAGAGGGCAAGCTGGCACTGGATGTTCCCGTTGCTCGCTATTGGCCTGAGTTTGCAGCGGCTGGCAAAGAGTCCATCACCCTTCGCCAGTTGTTGAGCCACCGTGCGGGTTTGCCTGCGCTGCGTGAATTACTGCCGGCTAGCGCGTTGTATGAATGGCCAACCATGGTCGATGCACTGGCCGCAGAGGCGCCATGGTGGACACCGGGCGAAGGTCACGGTTATGCCGCGATTACCTACGGCTGGTTGCTGGGTGAGCTGATTCGTCGTGCAGACGGTCGCAGTCCCGGGCAGTCGATTGTGGCTCGCACAGCCAGGCCATTGGGGCTGGACTTTCATGTCGGGCTGTTAGATGAAGAGTTTCACCGTGTCGCGCATGTTGCCCGCACCAAGGGCAACATGGGTGATGAAGCGGCCCAACGGATGTTGAAAGCGATGATGAATGCCCCGTCTTCCATGACGACACGGGCATTTACCAATCCGCCGTCTATTATGACCAGCACCAATAAGCCGGAGTGGCGTCGTATGGAACAGCCCGCAGCGAATGGTCATGGTAATGCGCGAAGTTTGGCCGGCTTTTATAGCGGGTTGTTGGAGGGGGAATTGCTGGAAGCCGAAATGCTTGAGCAACTGACCCGTGAACACAGTCTGGGCGAGGATAAAACCTTGCTCACCCGGACGCGTTTCGGGCTGGGCTGCATGCTGGATCAACCGGGCGTACCCAATGCCACGTTTGGCCTTGGGCCAAAGGCGTTTGGTCACCCTGGAGCAGGTGGTTCAATTGGCTTTGCCGACCCTGAACGCGAGGTTGCATTCGGGTTTGTGACTAATTCACTGGGGCCTTATGTATTGATGGACCCACGCGCGCAAAAGTTGGTGAAAGTATTGGCACAGTGTTTATAACCGGGTTTTTATAAACCGTAGGTCGGAACGCGATAGCTTTTATGTGTTCAATACGTTTTTTTATATGGGCGTAGTGCCTTTTATTTTTAATTCATTGTGTGGATATTCAATGTCATCTAATAAGACTCTCGCTCTGGCTCTTTGCCTGGCTATTACCGGTTGCGCACAAACTCCACAGAATGACGCCGAAGGTGGCCACAAATGGTGGCAGTTCGGGTCGTCTGATCAGGCTCCGACCGCTGGGGACAAAACTGCCAGCGCTTCAGCCAAACCAACGAACACGCCAGCCACGTCGCCAGCAGCCAAAACCGCTGCTGCGGCCCCAGCCCCTGCAGCGGCGCCTGCGCCAGTGGCCGCCGCAGCCAGCACGAGCAAAGACAGCGGTTCTAGCTGGTGGCCTTTTGGTGGTGGCGACACGGCTAAAAAAGACGCCCCGGCTGATAAAGCACCCGTCGTTGCCAAGGTAGCCTCGGCGCCTGCCGCGCCAAGCACGTCGAAAAACTGGTGGTGGCCGTTTGGTGGTGATGACAAAGCCACCAAGGCCGCCCCGATTGGCGTGATCCCGATGCCGGATCCGAAAATCACCCAAGCCTGGCTGGACGAGTACGAGCCGCGCCTGCGTGTTGCCATCAAAGACTCTAACTTGCAGTTGGAGCGTCGCGAGAACTTGATCGTGATCGTCGCCGCCGCTGACAGCGCGTTTAAACCTACACGTCCGGATTTGCTGATGCCGTCCATGCTCGGCCCGTTCACCCGTGTGGCCAAAGTGGTCGAAGGCGACCCTAAAACCGCTGTACTGGTACTCGGTCATGCCGACGCTTCGGGCACCATGGCAGCCAACACCCGCTTGAGCCTGGACCGCGCCAAATCGGTGGCCGCGATCTTCCGCATGAGCGGTCTGCAAGGTAACCGTCTGACCCTGCGTGGCATGGGCTCTGTCATGCCACGTGCGGCGAACGACAGTAACGAAGGCCGTGCATTGAACCGCCGCGTAGAAATCATGATGACCCCGCAAGCCACCATGTTGGCGCTGGTCAGCAAATACAGCCAACCGGTATTGACCCCCGAAGAGCTGGTTGCCGCTCAACCGGCCGTAGCGCCTTCGACGCTGGCCAAGACTGATTCCGTGTCGGCTAGCAAGAAGGCAGCGCATGCCAAGAAAGCCGCACCGGCTAAAAAAGCTGCCCCGGCCAAAAAACCGGTAGTGGCCAAAGCCGCAGCGGACAAAAAAGTGGCTGCCAACGATCAGAACAAGAACTGATTGCTTAGGGAAGGATTGCCCTCATGACCCAAGCGCTGGCCGATATGCGCCGCGATTACACCCGTGACGGGCTGGCCGAGGCGCAAGCCCCGGCCGAGCCTTTTGCGCTGTTTCATCAGTGGTTCAATGACGCGGTCAAGACCGAGCAACCGCCGGTTGAGGCCAATGCCATGACTCTGGCCACGGTGGACGCCGAAGGGCGTCCGCATTGCCGGGTGCTCTTGCTCAAAGGGCTGGATGAACAGGGTTTTACCTTTTTCACCAACTACACCAGCGCCAAGGGTGAGCAGTTGGCCGCGCGCCCTTTTGCCGCCATGACGTTCTTTTGGCCCACCTTGGAGCGGCAAGTGCGCATCGAAGGCCAAGTGGTCAAGGTGACACCGCAGGAGTCCGACGCTTACTATCAGGTGCGCCCCTTGGGTAGCCGGATCGGGGCCTGGGCTTCACCGCAAAGCCAGGTGATTGCAGACCGTGAGGCGTTGACCACACTGCTGGCGGCCACTCAGGCACGTTTTAGTGACACGCAACCGCATTGCCCGGAACACTGGGGCGGTTATCGCTTGCTGCCACAGCGTATTGAGTTTTGGCAGGGGCGCCCGAGCCGCTTGCATGATCGACTCAACTATCGCCGCGAGGGCGCTGAGTGGGTGCGTGAGCGTCTGGCACCTTGAAAACCTGATAAACAACGGTAGCGTGCGAGTCAAAACGGCTATTTCGCGCTACCCTTGTGGTTAATTTACAAGCGCCTGTCGCCCACGCTGTGTCTGTACAGGCGCTGAATAAAGACCACATTGTCTGCGCTGCGCGGTGACAGGCACCCGGTTGCAGAGTTTAATGAATCCCTGATCTTTTGGAGTTGATCCTATGCGTAAGACCGCACTGTTAGTTGCAGCTTTTTCGACCATGACAGTTCTGTTGAGCGGCTGTGCCTCGAACTTGACCGGTGACACCTATTCGCGTGATGAAGCGCGTCGCGTACAGACCGTACGTACCGGCACTATCGTTGCCCTGCGCCCTGTACAAATCGAAGGTACCAAAACCCCAATCGGCGCCGCCACAGGTGCTGTGATCGGCGGCGTTGGCGGCAGCGCCATCGGCGGCGGCCGTGGCAGTATCGTGACTGCAGTGATCGGCGCAGTAGCCGGTGGCCTGCTGGGTTCGGCTGCTGAGTCGGGCCTGACCAAGACCCAAGGTGTTGAAATCACCGTTCGTGAAGACGACGGCAGCACCCGTGCTTATGTTCAACAGGTTGAGCCGAACCAGGTATTCCGTACCGGTGAGCGCGTACGCATCATGACGGTTGACGGCACCAGCCGCGTGACCCAATAAGTTGTAGCTGCGCACTAAAATAAAACCCCGGCCAGTGTGAACTGGCCGGGGTTTTTTTATGCGCGGGTGCAGCCAGCCGGGTTGGCTCAGGACGAGCGTCTGAACGCCTGTTCGGCACCTGACAGCGATATGGCGATGCGATCCAGCAGCCTTTCGGCCGAATACTTGGGAGCGATACTGCACACCACGACGACAGCCAACCCCAGCGCCAGTGCCGGGCGAGGTATTTTGCCGATGTTGGACTGGCTCAGCATGAGCAGAAAAATGAATGCGGCGATCGTGCCTACCAACGCGCCCGCGATGGCTTCTGACAAGGGATGGATGGTCAGGGCGATGTAGTTGATGCTGAACCACCAGGTCAGTATTACCCCGACCCCGAAGGCCGGCCAGCGCAAACGAGGGTTAATTTGCTGGCACAACAGGCTCAACATCACGGTGAACACCAGACAGGTATTGGTCGCATGCCCGCTGAACACCGCAATGTCGAGGCTGTGCAAGCCAATTCCCCAGCCCTTGAACAGGATTTTGGTCACGCCCACGATGAAGTAGGCAGACAGCAGTACACCCAGCCACAACACCGCGATTTTTTTAGAGGCCGCAGCCCACAGCCAGGCTGCGATGACCAAGGCTGCCGGGAACATCACACTGATGCCCCCGTACTGCACAAATTGAAGTTTTGCGTCCACATTTCCCTCGTTGGGCGACAAAAAACCATCAGGGGCAACACCGGTTAACGATGCTGCCCCTGTGAGAATCCCTGTTGATGTTGAGTTACGCGTCTGCCTGTTTACGGCTGAAGATGGCGGTAACAGCGTAGCCAATAAGGGCCGCGAGGATTGAGCCGGTCAAGATCCCCATGCGGTCCATGCCGACGTACTCACTGCTGCCGGGCACAAATGCCAGTGAGCCAACGAACAGGCTCATGGTGAAGCCGATGCCACAGAGAATTGCCACCCCAAACACCTGGCCCCAGTTGGCACCTGCCGGCAATGCTGCCAAGCCTGCTTTGATAGCGATCCAGGTCAGACCAAACACACCCACGGTTTTGCCGATCAGCAAGCCAGCGGCAATGCCCAGCGGCACGTGGTGAGTGAAGCTGTGCAGATTGACACCGGCCAGCGATACGCCCGCGTTGGCGAAGGCAAACAGCGGCAGAATCCCGTAGGACACCCAGGGGTGCAGGGCGTGCTCAATCGTCAGCAACGGCGAAGTTTCGGCGTTTTTGGTACGCAGCGGGATGCAGAACGCCAAGGTTACGCCTGCCAGCGTGGCATGCACGCCGCTTTTGAGCACGCAGACCCACAGGATCAGGCCGATGATCATATATGGCGCGATCTTGATCACGCCCATGCGGTTCATCACGATCAGGGCAATCAGGCAGGCCGCTGCCAGCAGCAACGACACGCCGGAGAGTTCGCTGGAGTAGAACACCGCAATAACGATGATGGCTCCCAGATCGTCGATGATCGCCAGGGTCATCAGGAACAATTTGAGTGAAACCGGTACACGCTTGCCCAGCAAAGCCAATACGCCGAGGGCGAAGGCAATGTCGGTGGCCATGGGGATCGCCCAGCCATCGAGCGCATCGGGGTAGTCTTTGTTGAGGAACCAGTAAATCAGTGCCGGCACTACCATCCCGCCAATGGCCGCTGCGCCAGGCAGTACGACCTGGGAGGGTTTGGACAGGTGGCCTTCAAGCAGCTCGCGCTTGACCTCCAGACCAATCAGCAGAAAAAACAACGCCATAAGGCCGTCGTTGATCCACAGCAGTGAAGGTTTGGCGATTTGCAGGGCACCGATCTGCACGGCCACAGGCACATCAAGAAATGCCGTGTAGTAGTGCGAAAGCGGTGAGTTATTGATGATTAACGCCAGAGCCGCAGCTGCAATCAACAGCAGACCGCTGGCAGCTTCCATCTGAAAGAAACGAGTGAAAGTGCTACGCAGAGGCAAGGTGGCTCTCCAACGAATGGTTATTAGGTGCGACACCCTAACCTGTGCGGATAGTTGTTAAAACAAAAACTATATTCTTTTTTGTTATAAGCAACGTATTGATCCCGCACCGACTACGAGACTATCAGCTATGTATCTAAATAAGTCGGGAAACAGCGAAATACGCCGTGGGAAAGGTCTTGCTGGAGCGAGGCAAACTCGCTCCAGCAAGGGCGATATTACGCCTCGATACCGAGGATATCGCGTGCTACCGCTTCAGCGATGCGGATGCCGTCAACACCGGCAGACATGATGCCGCCTGCATAGCCAGCGCCTTCACCGGCCGGGAACAGACCTTTGACGTTCAGGCTTTGCATCGACGCGTCACGGGTGATGCGCAACGGCGATGAGGTGCGGGTTTCGATGCCGGTCAGAACCGCGTCATGCATCGAGAAGCCGCGAATCTGTTTCTCGAACGCTGGCAGTGCTTCGCGGATGGCTTCAATGGCATAGGCGGGCAGGGCCAGAGCCAGATCACCCAGGGAAATCCCCGGCTTGTAGGAAGGCTCTACGCTGCCCAGTTCAGTGGACGGTTTGCCGGCAATAAAGTCGCCCACCAACTGCGCAGGCGCTTCGTAGTTGCTGCCACCCAGCACGTAGGCGTGGGCTTCGAGGCGCTCTTGCAGCTCGATACCGGCCAAAGGCCCGCCCGGATAGTCTTCTGGCGTAATGCCTACAACGATGCCGGAGTTGGCGTTGCGCTCGTTACGTGAGTATTGGCTCATGCCGTTGGTGACGACGCGGCCTGGCTCGCTGGTCGCGGCCACAACGGTTCCGCCAGGGCACATGCAGAAGCTGTACACCGACCGACCATTTTTGGCGTGGTGCACCAGTTTGTAGTCGGCGGCGCCGAGTTTCGGGTGACCGGCGTATTTGCCCAGACGTGCGCTGTCGATCAGCGATTGCGGGTGTTCAATACGGAAACCTACCGAGAATGGCTTGGCTTCCATGTACACGCCACGGCCGTGGAGCATGCGGAAGGTGTCGCGGGCACTGTGGCCCAGGGCCATGATCACGTGACGGGCCTTCAATTGCTCGCCGTCAGCCAGCACCACGCCTGTCAGTTGGCCGTCTTCAATCAGCACGTCAGTCACGCGCTGTTGGAAACGTACTTCGCCACCCAACGCGATGATCTGCTGGCGCATGTTTTCAACCACGCCGGTCAAACGGAAGGTACCGATGTGCGGCTTGCTGACGTAGAGGATCTCTTCGGGAGCACCGGCTTTGACAAATTCGTGCAGCACTTTGCGGCCATGGTGTTTCGGGTCTTTGATCTGGCTGTAAAGCTTGCCGTCAGAGAATGTCCCGGCGCCGCCTTCACCGAACTGCACGTTGGACTCGGGGTTCAGGACATTTTTACGCCACAGGCCCCAGGTGTCTTTGGTGCGCTGGCGCACTTCGGTGCCGCGCTCAAGAATGATCGGCTTGAAGCCCATTTGGGCCAGCAGCAGACCGGCGAAAATCCCGCAGGGGCCAAAGCCCACCACAATCGGGCGATCGCTCAAATCCTGTGGTGCCTGACCAACCACTTTGTAGCTGACATCCGGTGCAGGGTTGACGTTACGGTCGTCAGCGAAGGTGTGCAGCAACGCCGCTTCATCCCGCACGCTCAGGTCGATGGTGTAGATGAAGCACAATTCGGAGGTTTTTTTACGCGCGTCGTAACTGCGCTTGAACAAGGTGAAATCGAGCAAGTCATCGCTGGCGATGCCCAGGCGCTGCACGATGGCAGTGCGCAGGTCTTCTTCGGGATGGTCGATTGGCAACTTGAGTTCGGTGATTCGTAACATGACGGTGTCCAGTGTCGGGGCCAGGTAAACCCCGGCAGCCTTATGCGAACCGGGGATTATAGGCGGCTTCGAACCGTTGGGTCAGGTTAAAACAGCAATCTGTGGTTACAGTTGTCGGTTAGTCGTTACGCGCGCCACCAAAATAGCCGCAACCGCGTTGAACCTGGCCATTGACCCGCAGTTCAGCCGCCAGGTGTTGCACGCTGCCGTTGACGCTGTCGGTGCAACGCTGCGGAGCGACCCAGAGTTCAATGCGCTGATTATTGGCCTCTGTGGACAGTGAGAAGCGGCTATCACCGATCTGCTCTTCAACGTAAGGCAGCGCCAGATCTTGTTGGCCTTCGCGTTTGAGGATCAGACCTTTACCGCCTGCTTGTACTTCCCAGGCAGGCCCGTTGCCGTTGGCGTGCACTGTTTGTTGCTTGAAGTTGGGGTCTTGGCAGGCAGCGCTGCTGCGCTCAAGGCGATACACCTGTTGCAGCTTGATCTCGCCTTGCTCACCCGCGGTTTTGGCGCTGACGAAGCTGCCGCGAATATCGGCGAACAGCTTGCCTGGTTTGACTGGCATGTCGGTTGCATCCTGGACCAGTGTGGTGCTGGCGCCATCACTGACCACATAGCGCTGTTGGCCAACGCAGGGTTGGAAAACCAGTTGGCCGTTGTCTGACACCAGTTCGCCCTGAAGGCGAGTCAGGCCGGCGTTGCTATCAACGGGTTTGCTGTTCAGCAACTGACAACCGGCAAAGACGGGCAACAGGGCGACTAAAACTAAGGAACGGGCAGCGCGCATCATTCGGACTCCTGACTAATGCCGTCACGTTACTTAGGCTCGCCGTGCATCACAAGCCCGTCCCCTCAAATCTGACAATGTGCTTTAGCCCACCTGATAGGTCTGTCCGGTGTGCAGGCCTTCGACACTTTTGGCGTAAGCCAGCGCCACATCGGCGGCTGCTACCGGCTTGAAGCCACGGAAGTAGGGCGCGTATTTGTCCATCGCCTCTGCCAGCACCGTAGGGCTGACGGAGTTCACCCGCAGCCCTCGAGGCAGTTCAATCGCAGCTGCCCGGACAAAGCCGTCGAGCGCAGCGTTGACCAATGCCGCCGAACTGCCGGTGCGAATCGGCTCGCGGTTGATCACCCCGCTGGTGAACGTGAATGACGCATTGTCGTTGGCGTACTCGCGGCCGATCAGCAGCAGGTTGACCTGGCCCATCAGCTTGTCCTGCAAACCCAGGGCGAAATCTTTTTCGGTCATGTCGGCCAACGGCACGAAGTTGACATTACCTGCGGCGCAGACCAGCGCGTCGAAGCGTCCGGTTTGTTCGAACAAGGCGCGAATGGAGGCGCTGTCGCTGATGTCGACCTGAAAATCGCCGCTATTGCGGCCAATACGCACGATTTCATGGCGCGCCGACAACTCGCGATCTATAGCAGAACCTATGGTGCCGTTAGCGCCGATCAGCAGGATTTTCATCGGGTGTTCCTTGAGTGAGGAGGTGTTGGCTCAGTCTAGTAGTGGATTTTGGTGGCGATAAGCGCACTAATAGGCAACCTTTGGTTTTCATATGGAAACAATCCATGAGCGAGATGGATGATCTGGCGGCGTTTGCAGTGTTGGTCAATGCGGGGAGTTTTACCTTGGCCGCTCAGCAGTTGGGCTGCAGCAAAGGGCAGTTATCCAAACGCATCAGCCAGTTGGAGGCCCAGTTCTCGGTCGTGCTGCTGCATCGCACCACGCGGCGTTTGAGCCTTACGGCGGCGGGGGCTGCGTTATTACCCCAGGCCCAGGCACTGGTGCTGCAGGTTGAACGGGCGCATCAGGCGCTGGCGCGGCTTAAGGACGACATGGCGGGCCCGGTGCGGTTGACGGTGCCGGTGTCGCTGGGTGAAACCTTTTTTGACGCGTTGTTGCTGGAATTTTCCCGCGACTATCCCTTGGTCCAGATCGAGCTGGAGTTGAGCAACAGCTACCGCGACCTGGCCCGAGAAGGGTTTGATTTGGCGATTCGCTCTCAAGTGGGTAGCCATGAGCGGCTGGTGGCCAAGTCGGTGCTGAGTTGGCACGAAATGACCTGCGCTAGCCCGGCGTACCTTGAACAGTACGGCGAACCGACCACTCCGGCGCAATTGGCTGAGCATCGTTGTTTGCTTAATAGCCATTACACCGGCCGCGAAGAATGGCAGTACCACCAGCAGCATGAACTGTATCGTGTTCGGGTTTCGGGGCCTTTTGCCAGTAATCACTACAGCTTGCTGAAAAAAGCGGCGGTGATAGGCGCCGGTATTGCGCGGTTGCCGTCTTACATGCTCCACGCCGAATTGGCTGACGGGCGATTACGCGGGGTACTGCTCAATTATCAGACCCGCAGCAACCCGATGTACCTGGTGCATCCCTACGAAGGTGGATTGCCCAAGCGCACGCAAGTTTTGGCGGATTACCTGATGCAGTGGTTTCAGCGTAGCGTGCTGCAGCCCAATCCCCTGTAGCAGTTGCCGAGTTTTACGAGGCTACGTCCGATTGCGAAGCGATCGTAAATACTCAATGCAAGGTTGAACGGACACACCGCGGAGCATGGTTTTGCGACTGCTGCGCAGCCGGACGTAGCCTCGCGGTGCTCGTCAACGACTACAGGGGTGGTGTGATCTTGTAGTCGCTGACGAGGCACGAGGCTGCGATGCGAGCCGTAGGGCCGCCACGATTTGCAGCCAACTCCCCCGTAGCAGTTGCCGAGTTTTACGAGGCTACGTCCGATTGCGAAGCGATCGTAAATGCTCAATGCAAGGTTGAGCTGACACACCGCAGAGCATGGTTTTGCGACTGCTGCGCAGCCGAACGTAGCCTCGCGGTGCTCGTCAACGACTACAGGGGTGGTGTGATCTTGTAGTCGCTGACGAGGCACGAGACTGCGATGCGGGCCGCAGGACCGCCGCAATCTGCGACCAACTCCCCTGTAGCAAGGTTGAATTGGCGTACTACGACTGCTTCGCAGCCGAACGTAGCCTCGCGGTGCTCGTCAACGACTACAGGGGTGGTGTGATCTTGTAGTCGCTGACGAGGCACGAGGCTGCGATGCGGGCCGTAGGGCCGCCACGATTTGCAGCCAACTCCCCCGTAGCAGTTGCCGAGTTTTACGAGGCTACGTCCGATTGCGAAGCGATCGTAAATGCTCAATGCAAGGTTGAGCTGATACACCGCAGAGCATGGTTTACGACTGCTGCGCAGCCGGACGTAGCCTCGCGGTGCTCGTCAACGACTACAGGGGTGGTGTGATCTTGTAGTCGCTGACGAGGCACGAGGCTGCGATGCGGGCCGCAGGACCGCCGCGATTTGCAACCAATTCCCCCGTAGCAAGGTTGAACTGACGTACTACGACTGCTGCGCAGCCGGACGTAGCCTCGCGGTGCTCGACAACGGCTACAGGGGTGGTGTGATCTTGTAGTCGCTGACGAGGCACGAGGCTGCGATGCGAGCCGTAGGGCCGCCACGATTTGCAGCCAACTCCCCCGCAGCAGTTGCCGAGTTTTACGAGGCTACGTCCGATTGCGAAGCGATCGTAAATGCTCAATGCAAAGTTGAGCTGACACACCCCAGAGCATGGTTTTGCGACTGCTGCGCAGCCGGACGTAGCCTCGCGGTGCTCGACAACGACTACAGGGCGCGCAGCGCGATCTGCGGGCCAATAAAAAACGGCCCCGCAGGGTAATGCCAGTCAGTTAAGCTGACTGGCATCTTTATTTTCGGGTCGGATATTTTGCTGGGCGCTGCTTCACTGCTCGCGGGAACCACCGATCAGGTCGCCGATGGGGCAAAACATACTGCGGCGCTGA
>Ga0302347_1001073_pt1 | contig 35552 bp, 30 predicted proteins | sample PhyWR1_FD_202178 | JGI IMG/M metagenome (GOLD analysis project Ga0302347, IMG submission 202178) | Leaf surface microbial communities from wheat plants in UC Gill Tract Community Farm, Albany, California, United States - DLSL W.R1 (v2)... | ecosystem: Host-associated > Plants > Phyllosphere >... | reverse complement strand
AGCGTAAGACATCGTCCCTGAGTATTCTCGCCATCGCTGGGGTGGAGCCATACCAAGAGAAGCCGGGTGAAGAGTATATGAACGAAGCCCAGCTGTCGCACTTCAAACGTATTCTTGAAGCATGGCGCTCTCAGCTCATGGACGAAGTTAACCGTACTGTTTCGCATATGCAGGATGAAGCTGCTAACTTCCCGGACCCGGTAGACCGTGCAGCCCAGGAAGAAGAGTTCAGCCTCGAATTACGTAACCGCGATCGCGAACGTAAATTGATCAAGAAGATTGAAAAGACGCTGAAAAAAGCGGAAGACGAAGATTTTGGCTACTGCGAGTCTTGTGGCGTTGAAATCGGTATTCGTCGTCTTGAAGCGCGTCCAACAGCTGATTTGTGTATCGACTGTAAAACACTGGCTGAAATCCGTGAAAAACAGATGACTGGCTAATCAGTGTCAACGAGTAAGGATGAGTCTTCTCATCCTTACTCTTCCACATCATTTATATATCCTAAATAATTCAAGATGCTTGTAGGCGCCAAGTTCAGGCCGTCGATGAGCATAGATAAACTATGTGATTCGGCGGAATGAGCGCCGGCAACACCCAAGTGGCTTGAAGTATGACGGGTATAAACGATAGATGGCCAGAAAACTCTGGTTGCTCACAAGCCCAAGGATGTTTGTTGTCATCCTGTCATGTCATTACCCTGAACATGCCCACTCAAGATTATATCGGTCGCTTCGCTCCCTCACCTTCTGGCGCTTTACATTTTGGTTCGCTGGTTGCGGCTCTTGGTAGTTATCTGCAAGCTCGCTCCCGGAAAGGCCGCTGGCTGATTCGTATCGAAGATATTGACCCCCCACGTGAGATACCTGGTGCGGCTACCACTATTCTACAGCAGCTGGAACACTACGGTTTATACTGGGATGGCAGCGTATTATGGCAGTCACAGCGCCATGAAGCTTACCGTGCAGCCTTGGAGGCTTTGCGTCAATCTGGCCTGAGCTATTACTGCACCTGTACCCGGGGCAGGATCCAGCAGCAGGGAGGCGTCTATGATGGCTATTGCCGGGAACGCAACAATGATCCGCAGAACGCCGCGGTACGTTTTATCCAACAGCACCCGGTCATGCAGTTTACTGACCAGCTATCTGGCACGCTGTATGCCGATGCAGCACTTGCCAGAGAGGATTTTATTATTCACCGTCGGGATGGTTTATTTGCGTATAATCTCGCCGTGGTAGTGGACGATAATGACCAAGGTATTACCGAAATTGTGCGTGGTGCTGATTTGATTGAACCGACAGTACGACAAATCTCGTTATACCAACAATTTGGCTGGCAAACGCCCTCTTATATTCATCTGCCGCTGGCACTGAATTTACAAGGGGAAAAACTGTCGAAGCAAAATCACGCCCCAGCATTATCGAAAGGTGACCCTCGCCCCGTAATTGTTGAAGCATTACGCTTTTTAAATCAATCAGTTGACGATAACTGGGCAGATTTATCACTGGAAAGATTACTGGTAAATGCCATCGATAACTGGATACTATTACGCGTGCCAGCGAATACATGATTCTCAAATGCTCAACACCAGGCTATTATTAGCCGCTGTTTTTTTTTGTACCTATGATTGACACTACCGAGGTGGACTATTTTTACCCGAGTCGCTAATTTTTGCCGCAAGGTGCTTAACCGCGATAATGATAATATCGTGGCCGAGGAGAATGAATCTTCTTTGCACATCACGGTCATTCCGCGTGACAAGCACGCTATTTCTCGCAAAGATATCAGTGAAAACGCCCTCAAGGTGCTCTATCGCTTGAATAAATCGGGATATGACGCCTATCTGGTCGGTGGCGGTGTCCGCGATCTTCTGTTGGGTACAAAACCGAAAGATTTCGATGTGACCACTAACGCTACACCAGAACAGGTTCGTAAACTGTTCCGTAACTGTCGCCTTGTCGGTCGTCGTTTTCGTCTGGCTCACATTATGTTTGGGCCAGAAATTATCGAAGTGGCTACTTTCCGTGGCCATCATGAAGAGCGTCCTGCTGAAGAAGGGCAGATATCGCAACGCGGCGAAAATGGCATGCTGCTGCGCGACAATATCTTCGGTTCCATTGAAGAAGATGCCCAGCGCCGTGACTTTACCATTAACAGTCTGTATTACAGTGTTGCTGACTTCACCGTGCGTGATTACGTTGGCGGCCTGTCTGACCTTAACCAAGGTATCATTCGTCTGATTGGCACACCTGAAACCCGCTATCGTGAAGATCCTGTGCGGATGTTGCGGGCGGTACGTTTTGCTGCCAAGTTGAATATGACGATAAGCCCGGAGACTGCCGCACCTATCGCTAGTCTTGCGACACTGATTAATGATGTGCCACCCGCACGTCTGTATGAAGAGTCTCTTAAGCTGCTACAAGCGGGCTATGGTTATCCAACCTATTTGTTATTGCGTCAGTATCATCTGTTCCAGCCTTTGTTCCCGATTATTACGCGTAATTTCACTGAGCAAAATGACAGCTCAATGGAACATATGATTGAGCTGGTGCTAAAAAATACCGATAACCGCATTCAGAATGATATGCGCGTTAATCCAGCATTTTTGTTTGCTGCAATGCTCTGGTATCCACAGCTGGAAATGGCACAAAAAATTACCCAGGAAAGCGGACTTGCCTACTACGACGCTTTCGCTATGGCAATGAATGATGTGCTGGATGAAGCCTGCCGCGCACTGGCTATTCCTAAACGTATTACTACGCTGGTACGCGATATCTGGGGACTGCAACTACGTCTGTCGCGTCGCCAGGGGAAACGAGCCTGGAAGCTGATGGAGCATCCTAAGTTCCGTGCCGCTTATGACTTACTGGCGCTACGTGCTGAAGTGGAAAATAACCAGGAACTGTTACGCCTGACCAAATGGTGGGGAGAGTTCCAGGTGGCCACGCCAACACTGCAAAAAGATATGCTACTCAATCTTGGTGATGAGCCAGCGGTTCGCCGTCGTCATCGTCGCCCGCGTAAGCCTACCTCACGCGGCCAGGCATGACCCTCGCGTATATAGCACTAGGCAGTAATCTGGCTTCCCCGCTAGAGCAAGTCTCTGCAGCATTGGAAGCCATTGCTTTGATTGCCGATAGCCACGTTGTGGCTATTTCTTCGTTTTACCGTACTCCACCTTTAGGCCCACCCGATCAACCCGATTACCTTAATGCTGCAGTTGCTCTGGAAACGACTTTGTCAGCCGATGCACTACTCAGTCAGACGCAACGTATTGAGCTGGAACAGGGTAGAATACGCAAAGAGGAACGCTGGGGGCCACGGACTTTAGATCTCGATATTATGCTGTTTGGTAACGAAGTAATAGCTACTTCACGTCTGACAGTACCCCACTATGACATGAAGAATCGGGCGTTTATGCTGCTGCCATTGCTGGAGATTGCGCCTGAATGTCGTTTCCCTGATGGACAAACTGTACGTGATACCCTGGCAGTACTTTCCCTGGAGGGGATCACTGCTTGGTGATCGGTACATTGGTCCATTTGTCCGCTCTTTTCTTTGGAGAAGATGATGAAATCCACCACAATCTCGACACTGCGTCAGTTAAAGCAAGATAAGAAAAAATTCGCCACGCTGACGGCTTACGATTTTAGTTTCGCTAAATTATTTGCTGACGAAGGTATTAGCGTTGTTCTGGTTGGTGATTCACTGGGTATGACCATTCAGGGTCATGACTCTACCTTGCCTGTCACCGTTGAAGATATTGCCTATCATACCCGCGCCGTTCGCCGGGGTATGCCCAATGGTCTGGTTATCGCTGACCTGCCCTTTATGTCCTATGCCACCCCTGAACAAACCTTTGTTAATGCAGCAACGCTGATGCGTGATGGCGCTAATATGGTGAAGATAGAGGGTGGACGCTGGCTCGCTGATACAGTCCGTCAGTTAACCGAACGCGCAGTGCCAGTCTGTGGACATCTCGGTCTGACACCTCAATCAGTGAATATTTTTGGTGGCTATAAAATCCAGGGACGCGATGCTGATACGGCGCAAACCATACTGGATGATGCCCTGGCTCTCGAAGCCGCTGGTGCACAGTTACTGGTATTAGAGTGTGTCCCGGTCAAACTGGCTCAGCGTATTACTGAAGCCTTACTGATCCCGGTTATTGGGATTGGTGCCGGTAACGTGACCGATGGTCAGATACTCGTGATGCATGATGCTTTCGGTATTACCGGCGGCCATATCCCTAAATTTGCGAAAAACTTCCTTGCCCAAACCGGTGATGTTCGTGCAGCGGTTCGTCAGTACATTAGCGACGTCGAGTCCGGTCAGTATCCGGGCGATGAACACAGTTTCCAGTAACAGGAAAGTTTATGTTAATAATTGAGACATTGCCGCTGCTGCGCCAGCAGATCCGCCGTTTTCGTCAGGAAGGTAAGCGTGTTGCCCTGGTACCCACTATGGGTAACTTGCATGAAGGACATCTGACGTTGGTTGAAGAAGCCAAAGCGCGCGCAGATATCGTGATCGTAAGTATCTTCGTCAATCCGATGCAGTTTGAGCGTCAGGATGATTTAGCTCGTTATCCACGCACCTTGCAAGATGACTGTGAAAAACTGAACCGTCATAAGGTGAATTTGGTTTTTACCCCAGCACCTGCTGATATCTATCCTCAGGGACTGGATACCCAAACAATCGTTGATGTTCCTGGTATCTCAACCATCCTCGAGGGCGAGAGCCGTCCAGGTCATTTCCGCGGTGTGTCGACGATTGTCAGTAAATTGTTCAATCTGGTACAACCCGATATCGCCTGCTTTGGTGAGAAGGACTATCAGCAACTGGCTTTGATCCGCAAAATGGTCGCGGATATGGGCTATGACATTGATATTATTGGTGTCCCGACTGTCAGAGCCAAAGATGGTCTGGCACTCAGTTCACGTAATGGCTACCTGAGCGCAGATGAGCGTAAAGTGGCTCCAGGACTCAATCAGGTCATCAATAGTCTGGTACAAAAGCTGCTGGACGGACAACGTGATCTCGACTCGATGGTGCAGCAAGCGAATCTGACACTTGAGCAGAAAGGTTTCCGCCCCGACGCACTGGATATTCGTGATGCCGATACTTTGCAGCCACTTAGCGAGACCAGTAAACGGGCCGTTATCTTAATGGCAGCCTGGCTGGGTAAAGCGCGTTTGATTGATAATCAAGTGGTTAATTTAGCTCCGTAGACAACATTATAAAAACGGGTAATACTGCGCTCATTCATTGATGGATGCCGATAAAATCGGCTGGAACGGATGACAAATCACAGGCTCAGAGCCCAGAAGTCATCAACAAAGAAGGTTTTAGTTATGATTCGCACCATGCTGCAAGGCAAGTTACACCGTGTCAAAGTGACCCTGGCTGACCTACATTACGAAGGCTCCTGCGCGATAGATCAGGACTTTTTGGAAGCAGCCGGAATTCTGGAATACGAAGCGATTGATATCTATAACGTCACTAATGGTAAACGTTTTTCTACCTACGCTATCGCGGGTGAACGTGGTTCAAAGATTATCTCTGTTAATGGTGCCGCAGCGCACTGTGCAGCGGTGGACGATATTTTAATCATCGCCAGCTATGTCACGATGCCAGATGAACAGGCTCGTACCTGGCAGCCTAAAGTGGCCTATTTTGACGGCGCTAATGAGATGAAACGTCTCGCTAAGGCTGTACCCGTCCAGGTTGCCTGACTCCCCCTCCCCGTCTTTTTTCAGGCGGGGAACTCATTTTCTAGTTACTGATATTCACGCTCGATCAGAACAAAAGGCGGGTTCTTTTGCTGCTGATGCCAAAGGCTAGTCACTGACTCTCCTCCTGCCGTGACGATATACTTCCGAAAAGTGTGACTCGATAGCGAAGCGCGATATTCGATCATGGCGCACAGCAACGATAAACTGGCACCCGAAATCACCTCACAGAATTCATGTTTAGTACTGAGTAATGCCGCAGCCCGATAAGGTGCTTCACCAGTGATATCGGTAAGAAAAATAACCCCATCACCAGAATCACAGGCGTGAAGTGCATCGCACATCATCCTTGCTAGCATATTGGTACTGAGTCCTGTTTCAAAATTTACCGCGCAGCACTGAGGCTGCGGTCCCTGGCGCTTTTCAAGCGCATCAAGCATGTCCCGAGCATAAGATCCATGTCCGGCAATGATCCAGCCTAGCATAGGGGTCGTCCAGGGTAAGTGAGCTGCAAAGTCAGCCCTGTCCTCCTGTCGCCAGGAGGACAGGCAAGGGTATCAGGTGCGCAGACCGGCACCACGTTCGATCAAATACCAGCACAGTAAATAAAAGCCGACAATAAAGCTGACCAATACACCAACGGTAGTTATCAAAGATACGTCGGCTATCCCCAGAAAGCCGAAACGGAAGCCACTGATCATATAAACAATAGGGTTTAGCTGCGACAGAGTCTGCCAGAATGGCGGTAATAGAGTCAGCGAGTAGAATACCCCTCCCAGATAGGTCAGAGGCGTTAAGACAAAGGTTGGGATCAGGCTGATATCATCGAAAGATTTTGCAAATACAGCATTCAATAATCCAGCCAGAGAAAACAGTATCGCTGTTAATACCAGAGTCAGGGCGATAAACAGCCAGGAATGAACCTGGAAGGGTACGAAAAATAACGACACCACGGTGACCAGAACGCCAACACACAGACCACGTGCGACACCGCCACCAACATAGCCAGCAATAATAATATGGGTCGGGACCGGAGCGACTAGCAGCTCTTCAATATTATGCTGGAATTTGGCGCTATAAAACGATGACGCCACATTGGCGTAAGCGTTAGTAATCACCGACATCATGATAAGGCCTGGAACGATAAACTGCATATAGCTAAAGCCATGCATTTCGCCAATACGTGAACCAATCAGATTACCGAAGATGACAAAATACAATGACATAGTAATCACGGGTGGGACCAGGGTTTGTATCCAGATACGGGCAAACCGATGGACTTCTTTGACCCAGATACTTTTCAGCGCGACCCAATATAAATGCATCATGCTTGAGCTCCATTCACCAGAGTCACAAATAATTCTTCAAGGCGATTAGCCCGATTACGCATGCTTAGCACCTGTACCCCTTGTGCATTGAGTTGACTGAAAACGCTATTAATCCCCTGCTCACGCAGTACTTCTACTTCCAGTGTTGAGGTATCGACTAAACGGTAGCGATAGCCCTCCAGCACCGGTAGCGGACTTTTGGGCGCTAAATCGAGGATAAATGTCTCAGACTCTAATTTCGCCAGCAGAGACTTCATGGAAGTATTTTCCACCAGCTGACCATGCTGAATAATGCCGATATTACGACACAGCATCTCAGCTTCTTCGAGATAATGTGTGGTGAGAATAATAGTCGTGCCTTTATCGTTAAGATCTTTCAGGAAACCCCACATCGAACGACGGAGTTCAATATCGACTCCCGCGGTAGGTTCATCAAGGATAAGTAGTTTTGGCTCATGCATTAAGGCGCGAGCTATCATTAAACGACGTTTCATTCCTCCCGATAACATACGCGCACGTTCATTACGTTTTTCCCACAGATCGAGTTGTTTCAAATACTTTTCACTGCGTTTAATCGCTTCAGGACGTTCAACACCATAATAGCCGGCCTGATGGACCACTATCTGTTGTACCGTTTCAAACGGGTTAAAGTTGAACTCCTGGGGAACCAGACCAAGCTGGCGTTTAGCATTGACGACATCTTTTTGTAGGTCATAGCCAAAAACCCGTACATTCCCGGACGTTTTGTTGACCAGGGAACTGATAATACCAATGGTCGTTGATTTACCAGCACCATTGGGGCCGAGCAAGGCATAAAAGTCACCAGCCTCCACACGTAAGTCGATGCCGCGTAATGCCTGGACACCACCAGGATAGGTTTTGGTTAACTGTTCCAACTCCAATGCAATTGTCATGGGTATTCACTTACCTTTTCGATACTGTATGCAAAATAATTTGAGCAGCAGGAGAGTACATCTCCAGTCAATGACCAGAATGAGTGACATATACTCATGCCCCCTGCTACTGAAGTATGACGTGTATAATAATTTAAGTTGCCCTATATTAGCTGAACGCAATCATCCAGTTACAGGCAGTTCACCTTTTATGACCGATATCGATACGATAATCCGTAACAATGCACAATGGTCTTCTTTGATAGTTGATGAAGATCCTGGTTTTTTTGAACGACTCGCACAAACCCAAAAACCTCGTTTTTTGTGGATTGGCTGTTCTGATAGTCGTGTACCAGCGGAGCGTCTCACAGGGCTTGAACCTGGTGAACTTTTTGTCCATCGCAATGTAGCCAACTTGGTTGTTCATACTGATCTTAACTGTTTGTCTGTGGTCCAGTACGCAGTGGATGTACTTGAAGTCGAACATATTATTATCTGCGGCCACTACGGCTGTGGCGGTGTTCAGGCAGCAGTAGATAACCCTGAGCTCGGTCTTATTGATAACTGGCTACTGCATATTCGTGATTTGTGGTTTAAGCATAGTTCGCTGCTGGGACAATTGCCGCCAGAAGAACGAATGGATGCTCTGTGTGAACTCAATGTTATGGAACAAGTCTACAATATTGGCCACTCAACCATCATGCAATCAGCCTGGAAACGTGGCCAGAAAATCACCGTTCATGGCTGGGTTTATGGTATCCATGACGGACGTTTACGGGATCTGGAAGTCACGTCAACCAGTCGTGAATCACTGGAAAAAGGTTATCGCTGCGGCATTGCGAATCTTAAGCAAGCCAATCGAGGCCATCGTGAGTTAGCATCTTCTCAATAAATTCGACCGATGTAGTTAGCGATAACGGCCTTTAAAGAGGTTTCGAATTGCCGCTGAATATCGGAAAAACGATGACGGGCCTATACCCAAAATAATTCGAGTTGCCTGTAGGCGACAAGTTCAGGCCATCGATGAGCATAGATAACTATGTGATTCGATGGACTGGGCGCAGGCAACACCCAGGCAACGTGAAGTATGACGGGTATATATCAGGCCCTGTTACTGAGAGTCTCTACTCGTCCAGCATGACAACTTTACCAACATAGGGTAGATGGCGATAGCGCTGAGCGTAGTCAATTCCATAGCCGACAACAAATTCATCTGGAATAGAAAAACCGACGAATTCAACCGGTACCTGGACTTCACGACGAGTAGGTTTATCGAGCAACGTACAGATAGCCAATGATTTTGGCTCACGCAGGCTAAGAATTTCACGTACTTTGCTGAGCGTATTACCTGAGTCGATAATATCTTCGACAATCAGCACATCTTTACCACGAATATCTTCATCAAGATCTTTCAGGATTTTAACATCACGTGTTGTGGACATACCGCTGCCGTAGCTAGAGGCAGTCATAAAATCAACTTCGTGAGGAACCTGTACTTCGCGACATAAGTCAGCCATAAACATAAATGACCCACGCAGTAACCCCACCAGCACCATATCACTGCCGCTATCACGATAATGTTCAGTTATCTGATGACCCAATTCCGCAATACGAGTTTTAAGTTCCGTTTCCGGGATCATGACTTCGACTGTATGTTTCATAAATGTAACCAACTGATTTTAAATTAAATAAATTCCAGCAGAGCAATGTAATCTCTGCATAAAATATTAAGGCCGAAAGTATATCAGTAATTTACAGTGACATCTGCAATCGGGGTAACCTCGGTGCTTGCCTGCAAAACAAAATGTCGTGGTAACTCCCTATAAATACTACGGAGTTTTGATGGCGGGAGACTTGTAAAAAAATGTTTTAGTCTGTGCTATCCCCAGAAAAAAATAACATGGCATTTTTCTTTGTAAATTATCCCCAATAATTACACATCCATTTTTTTTGAACAAGATGAGCAAATAATTCCCATTTCATTCAATAAGCCTGACCGATATTATTTACCACATCAGGCCAACAGCGCCGCTTAATGAATAATGAAGCTCAAGGAATATGACCATGAAAACCATCAAAAATTTTGTTGCAGTTACTGCTATTTCTCTGCTGTCTATGGGGGCATTCGCACAAAGTATCAGTGCTACCGCTGCTACACTGGACGCAGCAGAAGCAAAAATTGCGGCCAAGGCAGCTGAGCAAGGTGCTAACTACTCTATTACCAGCGCCATCGTGAATAACCGTGTGCATATGACAGCCCAGCTGGATAAATAAGAATGGTCGTGGCCGTCAGAGATGACGGTCATTTTTAAACAGACTTATCTGCAAGCAAAAAACCTCTTGATGAGGTTTTTTCATTTCTGGATCCCGCCCGGGCTACACCTTTTGTCTCAAAGATTCACCATGAATCTTCAAACAGAATAGCTATCAGAGGTAGCGTTCCAAAGCCTCGATAAACATTCTGACCTTTAAAGGCACCAGTCGGGAAGTTGGATAGACAGCCCAAATACTCAGCACTTCCGGCTCCGCGTCCTCAAGTACAACTTGGTTTACTACCCCAGTTTCAAGAAAGGGATCGATGTACCATCGGGAGATATTGGCAATCCCTAAACCCCCCGCGCAGCCTTCAAATATGGCGTCGATCGAACTTGCAGAAAAGCGACCAGATACTTTTTGGCGAATATTTTTTTCTCCGCACAAAAAAGACCAGTGTGATGTACCGATATTGACCAGACAACTATGGGATAACAGGTCAGTGACCGACTTGGGTGAGCCATAAGCACTCAAATAAGAGGGTGCCGCGCAAAGCACACGTGGATTATAAGCCAGTCGTCGGGCGACTAACCGATTATCCCGCAGAGGAGCGATACGTATCGCTACATCAATGCCTTTATCAACGATATCAAGCTGTTCATCAGTACTCAGCAAGTCGACACGCAGCGAGGGATGTTGCTGCATAAACGCGGGTAACATGGGAGCGACAACCTTTCTGCTAAATGCTGCCGATGCCGTTATCCGTAGATGTCCAGTGAGGGCGCTTCCTGCCGGACGAAGATCTGCCAGAGCATTAGCCTGGCCTTCCAGCAAAGAAACAGCATGAGGGTAAAACATCTCACCGTCGCTGGTGGGTGAGAGCGACCGCGTGGTGCGATGCACCAGTCTGACACCGAGTTCCATTTCGAGGTTGTTCAAGCTTCTGGATGCCGCCATTGAGCTAAGAGAAAGCCGCCGGGCAGCCCCCGCAAGGCTACCGACTTGCACCGCTTCTACAAAGACCTCAATATCCTCGAATTTCATTATCTCGCTTTCCGTTATATTGCCGTAACGAATTTCACATCTACACTATTTTCCGTGATAGCGCCATAGTTTACCTCAAGTCGCGCCCCCCACAGTCTCAACGTCTGAGATTTGTGGCTGGAGGGCCTGAGGAATCATCATGGGTAACACCAGTGTGTTTGAAAAAGAGTTAAGTAGCTCGCCACAGTTAAGTACCGGCATGACATTTGCCATGGCGGTATCCGCTGGATTGGCAGTTGCCAATATCTACTACAACCAGCCAATGCTGGGGATTCTGGAGAAAGAGCTTCCTGGCTCACTAACGGCACTGGTGCCAACCGTCACACAGCTTGGATATGCTATCGGCTTATTCGCACTGGTCCCACTTGGCGATCTTATCGAGCGCCGTCGAATCATTATTACGCAGTTCGCCCTACTGGCTGTCATGCTGATAGCGGCAGCTCTGGCTCCTTCAGCTGCTATGTTGCTTATCGCTTCATTCTTTCTCGGCATGGCATCGACCGTTGCGCAGCAGATAGTACCGTTTGCAGCACAACTTGCTGAGCCAGGTCGAAGGGGGGCTGTCGTAGGTACGGTGATGTCAGGGGTTCTCTGTGGCATTTTACTCAGCCGTACCCTTTCAGGATTTGTTGCCAGCCATTATGGTTGGAGGGCAATGTTCTGGCTGGGCGTGCCCCTGGCCTTGATGGCTGGTGGCCTTATGGCTTGTTCTTTACCGCGAAGTGAGCCATCAGCAAAAACCTCATACTTCCGGTTGATGAGCTCCATTATTGATTTATGCCGTGAATTTAGTGAGCTGCGTATTGCAGCCCTGACCCAGGCATTGTTGTTTGGCTCGTTCACTGCTTTCTGGACTGTGCTGGCTCTACGCCTGGAAGAACCCATGTTCGGGTTGAATGCGCAAGCTGCTGGCCTGTTTGGCATTGTCGGGGCGATAGGGATTTTGGCGGCACCTGTTGCAGGTCGTATTGCTGATAGCCATGGCCCCTATAAAGTCATCTTAGCCGGAACTCTACTGACACTGGTATCCTGGATCTTATTCGGTATTTGGACATCAGTGATTGGCTTGGTGATTGGATGTATCGTTCTCGATTTTGCAGTGCAAAGTGTATTGGTATCCAATCAGCATATTGTCTATACACTTAAACCCGAGGCCCGTTCACGACTGAATACGGTATTTATGGGGTCAATGTTCCTCGGTGGTGCCGTGGGTTCAGCCGCTGCCACTCAGGCCTGGAATTTAGATGGCTGGACTGGCGTATCCCTTCTTGGGGGAGGGCTTGCCATACTTGCTTGCGCAGTGCAGTGGTTAGCCGCACACCGCCGCCATTCAGAGCACTAATTCAGATACAAGTATGTTGAAGAGAAGGGAGAAGCTGCATCAGTTATTTTTTTGCATCGACTCCCTGGATATTAAGCGACGCTAAAGCCAACCATCATACCCGTATCTTCATGTTCCAGCAGATGACAGTGGGCCATATAAGCATGCTCCTGTGCCGCGCTATGATCAAAGCGTACCAGTACCTCACTTATTGCCCCTTCTACCTTGACGGTATCTTTCCAGCCCTGGCGATGAGCGGCAACCGGTTTACCATTCTCCGTCAGAATACGGAACTGAGTGCCATGAATATGGAACGGATGCAGCATCATATCGCCGACACCAGAAATAACCCATTTCTCAAGTTGCCCTTTCGGTACTGTAAAGGCAGCGGTATTCATCTCAAAAGGTTTACCGTTGATAGTATTGGCATTATGGAAGTCAAAGGCAGGCTTACCATTACCATGCATCATACCCGCATGCTGACGCTTATCATGTTGCATATACCCCATTGAGCCACTGCTATTTCCCTTAGCACCATGCCCCATAGCCGAATGATCCATTGACTCACTTCCCATGGCTCCATGATCCATTCCAGCCATGGCTTGCATGCCGTATTTCTCCATCAAAGCCTGCATTCCAAGCATGTCAAGTTTAGGGTCCATCATCAAATGGAAATGACGCTCGGTCAGTCCATCTGAGACTGGCAGAGCAGGAACATCGACCAGTTTATCGGGTAATTCACCTGAGCCAGGAATCGTTAACGGCTGAATACGGGCTACCGGGACCACGTTATCAAACGGCGCGACCGTCATCCCTATCTGTTGAACTGGCAAGGTAACAATATCAAAAGGCTGGCCATCAGAGGTATCCACCAGCACTTCAAAACGCTCACCCATCAAGAGTTCCAGCTCGTTAAGCTGCACGGGTTCCGCCAGAAAACCCCCATCGCTGGCGACAACATACAGCGGGCGATTATCACTGGTAGCAATCTTTAAGGAACGGGCATTACAGCCATTTAACAGGCGTAAACGTAACCACCCACGCGGACTGGCATGTTGTGGGTAGAGCGTACCGTTACACAATAGGGTATCGCCAAACCAGCCAACTGCCGCCGTCATAACATCCAGCTGGTAGTCGATTTGTCCTTGGGGAGTAAAGCGTTTGTCCTGGATTATCAGCGGAACGTCATCTATGCCCCATAGGGAAGGGAGGCGGAGCATACCGCTTTCGGTATCGTCAATCAGTACCAGACCTGACAGGCCCATCGCAACTTGGCGCCCGGTTTGTCCGTGCTGATGGGGATGAAACCAGCAGGTCGCTGCTCGCTGTTGTGGGGTAAAGGTCACACTCCTGCTACCGCCAGCGCGAATAATACCCTGCGGTCCACCATCAACTTCACCAGGAACTTCAAGACCATGCCAGTGCACCGTGGTCTCTTCTGGCAGATTATTCATGATATCAACGGTGACGGTTTTACCTTGACGCAGTTTTAATGCAGGCCCCAGCAAAGAACCGTTATACCCATAAGTGGTAGCAAGTTTGTCTGCAAACTGGGTGGTTCCGGCATTGATATTCAGGCGGATGCGACTTGTGGCATCAGCGGTCAACAATGCAGGGATCGGTAATGCAGGGCGTGTAGCCGCCAGGGCAGCACGGCTCCAGAGGGGGAGCGCACTAAAGGCTCCAAGCGCTGCAGAATACTTAATAAAATCACGACGATGCACATTCAACTCCTTTTGTCCGTAAAGAGAGTGACGATGATAAACCGAATAATAAAAATAAGGTCGATTATTCAACAAATAATAAATATCGTCTCGCCCGGTTTAACTGTGTTAACGTTTATTATCTGTTAAAAGATGGTGGGTGTAATGAACATCAGAGTAAAAACATTATTACTGAGTACGTTGCTGAGCTATTCCGCCAGCAGTATGGCACTAAGTGAATCAGAAGCTGAAGACCTGGCAGATTTAACTGCCGTCTTTGTATTTTTGAAAAATGATTGCGGCTATCAAAGTCTACCCAATGATCAGATACGCCGTGCACTGGTATTCTTTGCCCAGCAGAATAAGTGGGATCTGAGTAATTATGATCTGGTGAATATGAAGGCACTGGGTGAAGAAAGTTACAACGATCTTAGTGGGATAAAAATAGCCACAGATAAAAAATGTAAAGCACTGGCTCAAGACTCTCTTAACTTGCTGGCTTATGTGAAATAACCCTCCCCTCTCTATTTTCCTGTTGAAACAATGACCGTGCATCCCCGCCCATTGTTAGCTATGATATTTTGCTTTCTTTTCAATAGGGTTAATAGGGGAGGTGTCAGCGATGACCCAAAAATCTGTGTGGCAAGAAACGCTACATGATAAGTTTGGCCAATACTTTGCCATCGACAATGTGCTCTATCATGAAAAGACCGATCATCAGGATCTGATCATTTTCGAAAATGAAGCTTTTGGTCGCGTTATGGCACTGGATGGCGTAGTGCAAACCACTGAACGTGATGAATTTATCTATCACGAGATGATGGCTCACGTTCCCCTTTTCGCTCATGGTCAGGCAAAACATGTTCTGATAATCGGGGGGGGTGACGGTGGTATGCTACGTGAAGTGGCGCGCCATAAAAACGTCGAAACCATCACGATGGTAGAAATTGACGCTGGTGTCGTCTCTTTTTGCCGTCAGTATCTGCCTAACCACAGTGCTGGAAGCTACGATGACCCCCGTTTTAAGCTGGTTATCGACGACGGCGTCAACTTTGTGAATCAGACATCGCAAACCTTTGACGTGATCATTTCTGACTGCACTGATCCTATCGGTCCAGGAGAAACACTTTTCACTTCAGCATTTTATGAAGGCTGCCATCGCTGCCTCAATCCTAACGGTATTTTCGTTGCCCAAAACGGGGTCTGCTTCTTACAGCAAGATGAAGTGATTGACAGCCATCGCAAGCTCAGCCACTCATTTCAGGATGTGAGCTTTTACCAGGCAGCCATTCCTACCTATTTTGGCGGTATCATGACTTTTGCCTGGGCTAGCGATAATCCAGGCATGCGTCATCTGTCGAGTGAACTCATTCAGGCACGCTTCCATAAAGCGGGTATCACTTGCCGCTATTACAACCCGGCAATTCATACCGCGGCGTTTGCACTGCCACAATATTTGCAAAATGCCTTGTTCTTATCGCCCTCCTGAGGAGATCTTCATAAATTGAAAAAGCTTAAACTACATGGCTTTAACAATCTGACAAAAAGCCTGAGTTTTTGTATCTACGATATTTGTTATGCCAAAACAGCCGATCAGCGCGATGGTTATATCGCGTATATTGATGAGTTGTATAACGCCAATCGTCTGACTGAGATCCTGAGCGAAACCTGTGCAATTATTGGAGCTAATATTTTAAATATTGCCCGCCAGGACTATGAACCCCAGGGAGCCAGTGTCACTATTCTGGTCAGTGAAGAGCCAATAGATCCCCACAGTATCGATCAGTCTGAACATCCAGGCCCACTGCCAGATGCTATTGTCGCTCACCTTGATAAGAGCCATATCTGTGTCCATACCTATCCGGAGAGTCATCCGGAGGGTGGGATCTGTACCTTCAGAGCAGATATTGAGGTCTCTACTTGCGGTGTGATTTCACCGCTGAATGCACTGAATTATCTGATTCATCAGCTAGAAAGCGATATTGTCACCATCGACTATCGGGTACGGGGCTTTACCCGCGACGTAAACGGTATGAAACATTTTATCGATCATGAAATTAATTCGATTCAGAATTTTATGTCTGATGATATGAAAACACTGTACGACATGGTGGATGTGAACGTTTATCAGGAGAACATCTTCCATACCAAGATGTTACTGAAGGAGTTTGATCTTAAACATTACCTGTTTAATATCAATCCCGACGATCTCAGCCCGCAGGAACGGAAAATGATCACCGACCTGTTGTGGAAAGAAATGCGTGAGATCTACTACGCACGCAATATTCCAGCCGTGTGATTACGACAGTATGGAGCAGTGATGCTCCATACTATTATCTGCCCTGTAAAAATTCCCTATAGGCGTTCACTACCAGCAGAAAGTCTTCCACACCGCAAAAAGAGAGACTCTCTTCATCGTAGTAACTCATTCCCTCTTCCATTTCGTCCCCAGAGATAGCGAGCTGATTAGCGCGGATCATCACCTCTTCCCCATCCAGCCACAAGGTATACTCATGCCCGATATGCTGCCACTGACGCTCACTACCTTTGACGGATAAGGCTGCACGTTCCACGTTATCCAGCAAGGTTAAATCACCTTTAACCTCTTCATTAAACCAGTGTCCGACGACTTCATGGCCCATCGACATCTGAACGCGGACCAGGCCGGTGATGTCTCGTAAAAATTCATATTCCATGATGCTTTCCTATTTCGGGTTTAACACCCTGTGTTGCTGGTATTAATACGTTAATTATTACAGGAAAACTGTGCCAGTACGTCATTTTTAATAATAAAGAAAAGAGAACAAAACCTGATACTGATCACCTAAGGTACAGAGGTTTCAGGAACCGTTGTCTCTGTCTGTTTTGGCTTCTCAGTAGCTTGAGACTCAGCAGGTACCCAAAGTGAGTCAGCATTTGCGGTGGGCTTTGATACCGCAGGGGAAGAGTCTGATGTCGCTGGAGTAACAACGGTTTCAGTATCTACTGGCGTCGGTGCTGTTGGCGTTTCCTCCTGTACCGTTGGATCAGCACTTTCCTGGTCATTTGGCGTAGTCACCACGGATGATTCAGACGGAGTACTATCTGGAGCACTCTCTGGCAAACTGAGTTGAGTAATCTGCGGCACGGGCACGGGTTCAGACTGAGCAACTTGCTTTTCTGGAATAGGTGCCGACTGGGGAAGAGGGTCGATCCCTCGAGCGCTAAATAATGGAGCATTTCGTGTGACTCGATAAGCAACAAAGCGTGGCTGGTCTGGTACGGTGGTGACTTTTAAGCTTGGAATAGTGACTCGACCTATCAAGGAGCGAGCATAGCCACCGACCTCATGTTCACCAGCAGGAACCTGGAGCAGTATAGCCTCTCCCACAGGAAGCTGGCCTGCCTCTTTGCCATCGACAGTAATAAACAGACCAGAGCCATCAGCCGTTGGGGAAGGAAGATGCGCGACCTTAAGCAGCGTTGCACCCACGCTAAAGTCAGCGGCACCCTGCTGTTCTGGTTTTTTTGCGCATCCGCTTATCAGGAAGGTTATCCCAATAACAACCGGGAGAATACGCTGAATCATGGTATGTAAGTTTCCTGTTAGTGAGTTGTTAGTTTTCTACACAATATAACTAAGCCGATGCCTAATATTAATGGTCTCTGACCAATCTGAGACAATTCTGTATTTAATCCAGCCAATACCCTTCAGTTTTGAAGTATCAAGAATATCAGGCGCTGATTGTGCCTGCCGATGAAGCCTCAGGCAACTAAACAGCAAGATTACTCTGCTGACGGGAGAAAGTTACTTTTGACAGCCCTCGAACGGATCTTTTCGGAGTATACGTATACCACCTGCTAATACGGGAATATGCCTCGAATAACCTGATAGAAACGATCATCCCAGCAGATGCCTCCACGCCACCCCGCTACATTTTCTCGTTATTTAATATACAAAGAACATAATAAAAACCAATAGTTATATCACTGATGTGAATATCAGTCGTAATCATTATTTCACTCAATCACAGAGAAAAGACCTATGCTCAGTCATACATTAAAAAACTCATCTTCACCCCCTATTCCTGCCGGATATAAAGTGAATGATGACATTTCTCAGAATAACAGTGAATCATCTGCACTCACTTCGGAAATAAATTTCGTTGGTAACAGCAGACAGGCATTATCCATTCAGAAAAACACTTCAATACCCCTCACCGATGGGTTTCTGACCCGTACCTGGCGCAGCCTTCAGGCTTCAGACGGCGAGCATTCCCGTGGAAATATTAGCGACGAAGAGGGAACTGAGCTGACAGAAATTCTCACCATGGGGGAAACCCTACGCCAGCAGGCTAACTCGCTTTGTGCTCCCAGTAACGAAGCCCCCGTCCCTCTCGCCTGGAAAGGTAGCATCCTAAAGCGTTGCCTGGTCGGGGTAGGCTTCCTGACTGGAGCCGGAGTACTGGGTGGAGCGGGATATGCAGGGTATAAGTATTATAATGCCAGGGCAGCGAACACAGGAGCCCCAGGAAAGGGCCTGCAACCGGGGGCACTGCATACTACGCTGGAAGCGGTAAAAATGCAGGAAAGTTACGGTGGAAGCCTTGAGGACTCATTCGGTCATCATGCCCTCCATCATGATGCCTCTACTAACAGAACCCGGCATAACCGTCGACATCAGCCTGAGTCTGCCTATAACACCACAGAATCCAAGCTGAATGATGACGGGTCGAAAAACAATGTCAAAAGCACTCTCCAAAAAAAAAATCACAGAGTAAAAAAACTGCTCCGTAGTGCAGAACTGTTATCAGACCAGATACCAGTCCCCAAGGAAAAAATGCTTTATGCCGTCTCACTGTATCTTCATTACAACGATGCCGATATAAACAATGAACGTAATATAAAATTGTTAGCACAAGAAATACTTTCTGGCAGTGGGATATATGGTGAGAATAAAAATGAAAAACTATCCACTGAGCAGGCTAAATCTGTAGTCCGGCATTGGGTATTTCAAAATATTCTTGGATCCACTCCTGAAAAATATGTTGAAAGCAGAATGAAAATGGATATATCAAAGAGCTATACCGTCAATGATATTCACCGTCTACTGCCTGTAGATACGCTACCTGTGGTTAGCTCTTTTTATCCTGAGCGATTATCTCAATTCGAGCAATTATTCCTGTCTATAATGTGGAAAAATTTGCTGATAGAAGAGATGCCTTTTCTTATATTTAGTAATAAAAAAATCATCTCTATGCCGTTAAATAGTTTTGATTTCGCTAATTTGTATTCTGGGTCACGATTTATTAAAGACATTAAAGGAGAAAACGTCACCTCGGAGGAGACAATATCAACGGGAGAGTCAATATGGGACTTGGCTATTTCTGAAGGTATTTCCGAGGATAAATTAAAATACTATCGTACACCGGCAATTTTATTTTATGCTACTGTCCCTTCAGGGGAAATAGAAAGTGAACAAGTGAATGATATTAACATTATTAATAACTATCTGAATTACCGGACAGAAATCGACGCCATAAAAAAAGATATCGATAAAAAATACAACACCTATCTGTCAGCAACAAAATTATGGCTCTCCAAGGGAGAATTGGCAGATAAGATTATAGCGCATTGCCCTAATCTGAAACAACTCCTTAACGACCGGATTAACGCTGCACTCACTAGTGAGCAGAGAAAAGAGGAATCCAGGAAAACTGCAAAACAATATTATCTGAACGGTTGGGGGAAACCCTGCGACCTCGCACCTGATAATATAGACGATAATTACACTCAGTCGACAACCAATGTTGCCAATGGCTTTCGTGATATTGATAAATATCTTATTCTCTCCGGCATCAATACGATATCTGAAAATGAACTGGAATTTATTTCTTCACCCAAAGCCATAATACACCTGGCGAGATTAGTAATAAATACTAGCAGCGCTACAAGATTTATAATTAATTCCGACACTAGTAAAGAAATAGATATACCACTGAACAACGCAGATCTTTTTTCTGTTCAACAAGATGATCAAGAAAGAATATATACATTACAGAAAACAGAAGATAGCCAGAAAGGTTACAGGCTCATTCGCATAGATCGTAACATTACTGAATATATAATAAACGATATTTTTCATGAGGACTTCAAAAAAGAATATATTTATCATAGTCCATATGTAAAAATTAAAGAAAATAATTTTAACGAGCTATACCGATTTATCAAGGAACCCATTACAATAAAAATCGATAATATCAAATCGATTGTCGATTCGCTAAGTAATATTCACCGTATTGCTTTATTTAACAATCTTTATGAATCCGGCAACGATCGCTCTGATCTGGAGAAAGTATGGAGTGTGGTTAAACAGATCATTCCTTTTTATTATTGCATCGAACAAAGTATTGAAGGCAATAATGGAGAGGCGGTTCCTGCATGTCTTATGGACATAATATCATTGGTTCCAGTTGCCGGACAAGCCTCAGAACTGGGTGGAAAGTTCGCTATGGGACTGGGCAGAGGATTTCTCAGCGGTGCGGTTAGCCTGAGTAAAGAGGGAATAAAGGCTACAGGAAAAAATATACTCCGGGGGATCGCGATCCCAACAACAGCCGAACTTGCTTCACTGGGAAAAAGTACCCTTATCTCCTTAGATCCTGGATTTTCACTACTGATGAGCACCTCGAGTGTCAGTCGAACATTTGCTGAGAAAATAGTGAATTTTATTCACGGTAAAAAAGAAATGACCGCCCTGGCAAAAAGCCTTGATACCAGAATTTCCAAACTTCCTCTAATAACGCCAGATAAACAGGTGGTGGGGATATTGCCGGGAACAGAACTGGAAATACCTGTTGCCGCCATTGGCAAGCAAGATGGAAAAAGTATTTATGTGAAGATAAACCCGGAAACAGGAGAAAAATTTGGCGATAAATTTGTCTGTCTTAACAATGGAATGTTAGCGACTTTCTCATCTGTATTAAATAGAAATAAGCGTTCAGATGAAAATATTTATATAAGTAAATCAATAAATATTGATGCAAATGATACCAGCAGAGTAAGGAGAGCTGGAAATAGTCCTAATCTATGTTCTGAACAACCATCAACCTCCAGAGCAAGCCAAACTAATACTATAATGAATCCCAGTAGCGACATGCTGTTACGAAATCAGGGGGAATCAACTATCGAATGGGCACATCGGTTGTTGCAGCTTAAAATTTCTACAAGAGAGATTGCCCGCATAACGGGAATCTCACGCTCTCAAATAACGAAATGGCCTGAATATGATAAAATCAGGAAACTGAATAACCAGATTAAATTAGATAAAGTACAGAACCGTGAAATGGCCGTGCAACTTATGAGTGAAAAATCAGTATTAACTCATAAAGATCTTGTTGCTATATCAAAACAGACTGGGGTGCCCGTTCGTACATTATCCAGCATGGATGAGTATAAATCGAAGAAACTAAATAATAATCAACCAACAGTTCAGGATAAAGAAAAAGCAAGGGAAATGCTTATGGATGGGTACTCCATAAGAAAAATTTCATTAGCGACAGGTGTGTCTGAAAGAATGTTATTTCACATTAAAAAGAAATGGCGGGATATAGGTACTAATGTAAATACTAGCACCGTTGCAGGGAAAGAAGACACTCTGTTAAAGGAGTTACGTGAGTTAAGAAAAAGTCACAATACAGATTTAAAAATAGCACCTCCTGCTCTCACTAAAATAATTAATTTATTATCCTCCGCTACCGAAAACATATCTTCTTTTGCTCGAGAGATAACGACAATAGCAATTGGTGTTGATAATAAAAATAAGTTCTACATTTCATCTAGCAGTGAATACTTTCCCTCTCAGCTAAAAAATTGGGCGGCAGATAATAATATTCACATTATAAAATCCAATGGACATGCTGAAGAGTCATTGATTAATGCAGTACCCGATATAGTTCATATTGAACCTTCCCATGATATATGTCTTGAGTGTGAGTTTCTTTTGTTAAAAAATAATATCGGAACTTCGCGACCTTTTTCGCATAAATTAAGCAAAAATCGCAAGATGATCGGCCATTATTCTGCTGAGGTAATAGATCACGGTCGAAAACTGAAAGCAGAGTTTGATTCAAAAAAAAAGCAACAAGATGAAGCAAAAATTCTTTTAACTGAAGGTAAATTATCTCTTATCGACATTGAAAGAAGAACTGGCGTTGTTATTGGCACTTTAGTTGGCTTTAGAGAACACGAAACTTGGAAAATTCTTCGTCAACAAGCAAAAGCCCAGGATCCAAGAATAAAAAAAGCCATACAGTTACACCAGCAGGGGAAAAATCAACGTGAGATTGCGAAAGAACTAAGAACATCCATGACAAAAGTAAGTCAATGGATTAGGCGTTCAGCGGACTCGCATTGACAGAACGGTTTTGAGCGGAATGTAAATCTCCTGCATTCAGTCATTGGCGAGATAATCAGCCAGGGCTGGCTTTACTGAGTGCAGAGATCGAAGCTCATTTCGTTAAGTGGCTCACATCATACCTGTGAGCCACTATTTTAGTCAGAACATCAGACAAAAGACCATATTGCCCAAGTGAAGATAAAGCCCGCGAAGCCAAGGACAGTGGTCAGAACTGTCCATGTCCGCAGACCGTCAGCCACCGAAAGTCCGAGATATTTAGTGACAATCCAGAAGCCCGAGTCATTGACGTGGGACAGGCCTAAGCCACCAAAACAAGCCGCCAGGGTCACCAAGACTAACTCCAGCTGATTGAGTCCGGTCACTGCTTCACTGAGTAAGCCGCAAGTGGTAAGAATCGCTACTGTCGCAGACCCTTGAGAGGCACGTAATGCCAGGGAGAGCAGATACGCAGCTGGAACCAAGGGCAGATGAATATCGGTTAAGGTATCTGCCAGGGCTTTACCGATGCCTGACTCCACCAACACTTTACCGAATACCCCACCGGCACCCGTCACCATGATAACCATGGCCGCGGTTGGCAGTGCATCCCCCATCACGCCACTGGCTTTTTCCAGTGACCAGCCACGACGCAGGCCGATAAGCCACATAGCCAGGGCTAACGCAATCAGCAACGCAACCGTCGGGGAACCTATCAATGTCATAGTATTACGAATGGCATTACCTTCAGGTAGTACGGTAGCAGAGACAGTGCCGAGCATAATGATAGCAATCGGTATCACAATCAGCGCAGCAATCAGTCCGGCCGAAGGTGCAGAGACCGGTGCTGTTCCAGGCGTAGTATCTTCAGGCTTAGCAAGCTGTAGCTGCTCAACAACCTCAACAGACAGAGAGTATTGACGGCGGTTCATTCTTTTAGCTACCCAGTAGCCGATAACACCGACCGGAATAGAAACCAGTAAACCAAGAATAGTTAACCAGCCAATATCAGCATTTAAAATACCTGCTGCGGCGACCGGGCCTGGATGAGGAGGCATGGCAACGTGAACCGTCAGCATCACACCGGCAACCGGTAAACCGAATTTGATTGGCGAGACTTTAGCAACCTTAGCAAAGCCATAGATAATCGGGGCGAGAATAATAAAGCCGACATCGAAAAATACCGGTATCCCGAGAATAAAAGCGGCGATAGTCAGTGCTGCTGCGACTAATGTTGGCCCCATTATTTCGGCAAACCGATGCGCGAGTGACTCTGCACCGCCGGAGATTTCAATCATCCTGCCTAGCATGGCGCCAAGGCCGATAATAATCGCCACCGACCCCAGTACCCCACCCATACCTGAAGTGACAACTTTCATCACGTCCTGGGTTGGGATACCAGTAGCTAAGGCAACCAGCAGACTGACTACCAGTAGGGCAATAAACGGCTGTACTTTAAACTTGATAACCATCAGCAGCAGGAGTAGCACGCCTGCCAGTGCAATGCAGAGTAAGAGCGAGGTGGCCATATTTCTATCCTCATTAATATTTTTTATTATTCGCTATTGGCAAGCGATGAATATATGTATTAAAAGCAGGTGTTAGCAGCCCCTTTCCTAATAAAAGGGGGCCGATTCTATTTTCAGATAATTAAAAATTAATACTTAACTTAGCCAGGTGAAATAATAAATATTTTACTATTTATTATTTCACTGCCATTTATTAAGCCATTCAAGGCCAGCTACCGTTTTTCCGCGCGGGTTATATTCACAACCAATCCAGCCTGAATAGTTAACCCGATCTAACTCTTCAAAAATATAATTATAATTGATTTCACCTTCATCCGGCTCATGACGTGCCGGGACTGATGCAATCTGAATATGCCCGACATGTTCGGCTAAGTCATGAATGAGTTTTGTGAGGTTGCCGTCGACAATTTGTGCATGGAAAAAATCGAGCTGAATAAAGACATTCGGTTTATCGATTTGCTTCAGTAATGCCAGAGTCTGATACTGGCTTGCCATTAAATAACCAGGCTTTACCTTCGGACTCAACGCTTCAAGCATGATATTTATCCCATAAGGGGCAAATTTATCTGCTGCATAACGAATATTCTCGATAAAAACCTGCTGGTATGCCTCGACATCAGCACCTTCAGGAACGACTCCAGCCATAATATGCACCGAAGGACAACCTAATACTCGGGCATATTCCAGCGCGTTATCAATATCAGCATGTGCATCAGCTGTACGACCCGGTAAAGCGCTACGTCCCCACTCACCTGCGGCTATATCTCCAGGTGCAGTATTAAACAATACTTGCGTAAGGCTATTTTCAGTTAATTTTTCCGCCAGTAATTCGGCCGGATACTCATAAGGAAATAAATACTCGACGGCAGTAAAACCAGCGTCCGCAGCAGCCTTAAAACGGTCAAGAAAAGGCACATCGGTAAACTGCATGGAAAGATTGGCAGCAAACTTAGGCATAATTAACTCCGTTACAGTCAGGAAAGTTCAGCTATTTCAGGTTCAGTGAGATAGCGAATTTTTCTTTCACCAAGAATAAAAATTAACTTGGCAGTTTCTTCCAGCTCTTCCATATTATCGGCTGCAGCACGCAGGTTTTTTCCAGTCACTACCGGGCCATGGTTAGCCAGTAGAAATGCCTTATAGTCTGAGGCAAGTTTACCTAAATCCTCACCAAGACGGGCATCACCAGGACGATAGTAAGGCACGACGGGTACTTTACCGACACGCATAACGACGTAAGGTGTGAAGGGTCTGATGGCATCTTCAGTATTCAGACCTTCCAGGCAAGATAGTGCCGTCAAGTAGGTACTATGCAGATGAACGATAGCCTTACACTCAGAGTCATTTTGATAGATGGCCCGGTGGAAACTGACCTCTTTTGAAGGCTTATCGCCTGACAGCCATTCCCCATTCATCGTTACCTTTGACAGCGTATCGACATCCAGCTCCCCCAGACAAGATCCTGTAGGCGTTGCCAGCAGGTTGCCATCTTCCAGCAGCAGGGAAAGATTACCCGCCGACCCCGTGGCATAGCCACGCTGGAAAAAAGAAGCGCCGAGTTTTACCATTTCGAGGCGAGATTGCAGCTCGCTGGCGGAATACTTCTCTGGGTTTGGCATAGCGTCACGCATAGTGAAACTCCTTTTGCGCTCGGGCGAAGAAGTCTTCATCGCCAAAGTTACCTGACTTTAATGCCAGTGAAAGTGTATTGTCGGTTGAACGAACCCAAGGCACACCGGGGGAAATCGTCGGACCAATATGAAATGACTGAATACCTAGAGTTTGAGCAACGATGCTGGAGGTCTCTCCACCCGCAATAATAAAGCGCTCAAAACCACGTTGCTGAAGTCTGGCAGCGATATCGGCAAACAGCCGCTCTACTGCATGGCTACTGGCTTCAGAACCAAAACGCTGCTGTATCTCCGCTAATATTTCTGGCGAAGAAGTCGCATAGAGCAAGGGTGCCAGTGCATCGTGACGATGAGCTTCAATCCAGTCAGTCAGTTCTTGTACGTAAGCCTGCTGTTCTGCTTTACCCTGTAGACAGCGAGCAACATCAATCGCCTGCCCCGCAGCCTGTTGCAGATAGCGGGTAACTTGTTTATTCGTCATCACCGAACAGGAACCGGATAGTACTACCGCAGAGCCAGAGTGTGGTTTACCGGCATCAGTTGCTGGCTGGCTATTCTTCGCTTCATCCGCCCATTGACGCGCCAGACCGATTGCCAGGCCTGACCCCCCCGTGACCAGTTTCATATCGCGTAGCGCCTCGCCCTGAGTCAGCAGATGCTGCTCGTTCAGCGCATCCAGTACCACATAGCGCTTACCTTCATTTTTAAGTTCCTGAAGACGCTGTCTGACTGCCTCTGCCCCCTGCTCCAGCACCGAGTAAGGAACTGAGCCACACTGTCCCTGCGCTTGCTTTTCCATAACGCGTAACAGATTGCTGTCGGTCATTGGCGTGACGGGATGATGACGCATCCCAGAGTCGCTTAGCAGTTGATCCATCACAAACAGATGGCCCTGATACACCGTACGTCCGTTAACGGGCAGAGAAGGTGAAATTATGGTCTGCGTCTCGCCCAGTTTATCAAGTAAGGCATCAGTAACCGGACCAATATTGCCTTTCTCTGTGCTATCAAAGGTTGAGCAGTATTTAAAGTAGAACTGCTGACATCCTTGTTGCTGTAGCCACTCCAGAGCATGCAATGAATCAGCAACCGCCTGGCTCGCCGGGCAGGAACGTGATTTGAGGCTGATAACAACGGCTTCAGCTGCTACCTGAAAGTCTGCACTCGGTACACCGTTTAGCTGAACGGTGACCAGACCATTGTTAACCAGAAAGCTGGCAATATCCGTTGCCCCAGTGAAATCATCAGCAATAACACCTAGCTTGATCATGATGCCTCCGATTTTCCAGGCAGAGTAATACCGCTGAAAATTTTGATAACCGCACTGTCATCTTCCTTGCCATAACCGGCATTGCTGGCGCTGGTAAACATATTGAATGCTGTCGATGCCAGCGGCAGAGGGAAATGCAGCGCTTTGGCGGTATCCGTCACAAGGCCTAAATCTTTAACAAAGATATCTACTGCTGATTTCGGGGTGTAGTCACCGTCAACCACATGCCGCATACGGTTCTCAAACATCCACGAGTTACCCGCCGCATTGGTGACCACTTCATACATAATATCCAGCGGAATATCAGCACGAGCGGCTAACGCCATTGCTTCAGCACCCGCAGCAATATGGACACCAGCCAGTAGTTGATGAATGATTTTTACGGTTGCACCCAGGCCAATCTCTTCGCCAATGCGATAGACTTTACCGGCGACAGCATCCAATACCGGGGCTAATTTTTCAAAAGCGAGGTCAGACCCGGAGGCCATCACCGTCATATCACCGTTAGCTGCTTTCGCCGCACCACCTGATACCGGGGCATCCAGCATGATGAGCTGATGTTCTGCCAGACGCTGTTCAATCTGTTTCGCATCCAAGGCTGAGATTGTTGAAGAAACCATCACGACGGTGCCCGGCTTTAATTTTTTCGCAACCTGCGATTCACCGAACAAAATAGCATTCACCTGAGCGGCATTGACCACCAGCAGCAGCACGGCATCAAGCTTATCGGCAAAAGTATCTATCTTGGTTTCTGCCTGAATCGCGCCCGCCTGCTGAAGACGTGACAGTGCGTCTGGATTAAGATCAACACCGTAAGTCGCTAAACCCGCTTTGATACAAGATGACGCAGCACCAAAGCCCATGGAACCTAAGCCGATTACGGCAACAGCATAGTCAGAATTGTTCTTCATGATGGCAGCCTTGTTAAAATTAGTGATTATTTGTTCGTTGATGTTAAATGTAAGGGATCTGAACGCATTTTTCGGTGATGTTTATCACATATTTTAACACCGCCAGTATTCCCGCTCTGACACTGCCAGACATGACATTATGAAAACCAATAATGATCATTGATATCATAGAGTTAAATTTATTTTTAGTTAAAGATATTGTGAAAAAACTCCTGTAACCCCGGTAGTAGAATACGTGAATTTATGATAATAATGATGCACTGACAGGCACCTATCACAATATTTACCATGAGGTTTATCTTGAGCAGAGGACAGAAACAGTGATTCCGGTAGAGCGTCATCAACAGATTCTGGCACTGATCGCCGATCGTGGCGTCGTCAGCATCAATGAGCTGACTGAGCGTCTCAACGTCTCACATATGACTGTACGCCGTGATGTACAAAAACTGGAACAGGATGGATTACTGCTTTCCGTTTCGGGTGGTGTGCGGTCACCTGAACGGTTAGCCAGCGAACCCTCCCACCAGGATAAGTCAGTGATGTTCAGCCAGCAAAAGGCTGCCATTGGCAAACTTGCTGCCCGACATATTCCCCTTAATAGCTGTATTTATCTCGATGCCGGTACCACGACACTTTCCCTCGCTCGAGAACTGGCCGACCGCAGTGATTTACTGATTGTCACCAATGACTTTGCCATTACCGGTTTTCTTATCGATAACAGCCAGTGTCGCGTGATTCATACTGGCGGCACGCTGTGCCGGGAGAACCGTTCTTCTGTCGGTGAAGCCGCCGCCCAGTCATTACGCAACTTATTTATTGATATCGCTTTTATCTCTGCATCTTCGTGGAGTTTACGCGGTATTTCGACACCGAATGAAGATAAAGTGGCAGTCAAGCGTGCAGCGATAGAAGCCAGTAGCCAGCATGTTCTGCTATGTGATACCTCGAAATATGGCCGTATCGCCACCCATCTGGTGACACCGTTAACCGCATTTAACCGGGTGATTACTGATGGTGAATTGCCTGTGACGGCACAAGAGACGCTGATAAGCATGAGAATTGAAGTACTCACCGCGGGTGAGTAGTAAAAAAAATGGCGACCACGTTAAGCGATCGCCATTCGATTTCAGCCTTTACTTAGTGCCAGGCACTAACCTCAGACGACAGTCTGGAAGATAACGCCATCTGCTTTCTCAGTATACTGACTGAGTTTATCAAAGTTCAGATAACGGTAAGTATCCGCAGCTGTTTTATCTACCTGAGAAACAAAGGTCAGATACTCTTCTGGCGTTGGCAGTTTGCCTAACAGAGAAGAAACTGCTGCCAGCTCGGCTGATGCCAGGAAGACATTAGCGCCAGTACCTAAACGGTTCGGGAAGTTACGCGTAGAAGTAGAAACGACTGTCGCTCCGTCCGCTACACGCGCCTGGTTACCCATACACAGAGAACAACCAGGGATCTCGATACGAGCGCCACTCTTACCAAATATGCTGTAGTAACCTTCTTCGGTCAGCTGTGCGGCATCCATACGGGTTGGCGGAGCGACCCACAGGCGGGTAGGCAACTGCCCTTTATGGCTATCCAGCAGTTTACCTGCTGCACGGAAGTGACCAATGTTGGTCATGCAAGAACCGATAAACACTTCATCGATCTTCTCACCGGCAACATCAGACAGCAGACGCGCATCATCAGGATCGTTTGGCGCACACAGAATAGGTTCTTTAATGTCAGCCAGGTCGATTTCGATCACTGCCGCATATTCTGCGTCAGCATCAGCTTCCATCAGCTGTGGATCTGCCAGCCATTTTTCCATACCCTGAATACGGCGTTCAATAGTACGACGATCGCCATAACCTTCAGCAATCATCCACTTCAGTAACACGATATTAGAGTTCAGATATTCTTCAATTGGCTCACGATCAAGCTTGATGGTACAGCCGGCAGCAGAACGCTCTGCCGAAGCATCGGTCAGCTCAAACGCCTGCTCAACTTTTAACGTTGGCAGACCTTCGATTTCGAGGATGCGGCCAGAGAAGATGTTTTTCTTCCCTTTTTTCTCAACCGTCAGCAAACCCTGGCGGATAGCATACAACGGGATGGCATGCACTAAATCACGCAGGGTGATACCAGGCTGCATTTCGCCTTTAAAGCGAACCAGCACTGACTCTGGCATATCCAGTGGCATCACACCTGTTGCAGCAGCAAAAGCCACTAAACCAGAACCGGCTGGGAAAGAGATACCAATTGGGAAACGGGTGTGAGAGTCACCACCAGTACCTACAGTATCGGGCAGCAACATACGGTTCAGCCAGGAGTGAATAACACCATCGCCTGGGCGCAATGAAACACCACCGCGGTTCATAATGAAGTCTGGCAGAGTGTGGTGAGTGGTAACGTCGACCGGCTTAGGATAGGCCGCTGTGTGGCAGAAAGACTGCATCACTAAATCAGCAGAGAAGCCAAGACAGGCGAGGTCTTTCAGCTCATCACGGGTCATTGGACCAGTGGTATCCTGAGAGCCTACAGAGGTCATCTTAGGCTCGCAGTATGCGCCTGGGCGAATACCATCGACGCCGCAAGCACGACCGACCATTTTCTGTGCCAGGGAGTAACCACGCGCACTTTCAGCAACATCTTTAGCCTGAACAAAGACTTCACTGTGCGGCAGGGACAAGGCTTCACGTGCTTTCGTTGTCAGCCCACGACCGATGATCAGTGGTATACGGCCACCGGCACGGACTTCGTCCAGCAGAACCTCTGTTTTCAGCTCAAAAGAAGCAATCAGTTCGTTGGTATCGTGGTTACGTACTTCGCCGAGGTACGGATAGATGTCAACCACATCCCCCATATTCAGATCAGAGACGTCAACTTCGATTGGCAGAGCACCCGCATCTTCCATGGTGTTAAAGAAGATTGGCGCAATCTTACCGCCAAGTACCACACCGCCGCCACGTTTGTTAGGTACATATGGGATATCTTCACCCATAAACCACAGTACGGAGTTAGTAGCCGATTTACGTGAAGAACCCGTTCCGACCACATCGCCGACATAGGCTAATGGGAAACCTTTTTTATTCAGCGCTTCAATTTGCTTAATCGGGCCGATGGTACCGTTGTTGTCTGGCTCAATTCCTTCACGTTCAGTCTTCAGCATCGCTAAAGCATGGAGTGGAATATCAGGGCGTGACCAGGCATCAGGTGCAGGAGAAAGATCATCGGTGTTAGTTTCACCGGTCACTTTGAAGACAGTAACGGTAATTTTCTCAGCAAGTTTTGGACGAGAAAGGAACCATTCGGCATCAGCCCAGGCTTTAACAACCTGCTGAGCATAGGTGTTACCCGCTTTTGCTTTTTCTTCTACATCGTAGAAGTTATCAAACATCAGCAGAGTATGAGTAAGTGCTTTAGCCGCGATTGGCGCCAGGGTTTCACTATCAAGTGCATCGATCAGCGGATGAATATTATAACCGCCCTGCATGGTACCAAGCAGTTCAATGGCTTTCTCAGGGGAAATCAGCGCAGAGGTTGCTTCACCCTTGGCAAGGGCTGCCAGGAAGCCTGCTTTTACATAAGCTGCTTCATCAACACCTGGCGGGACACGATTGGTAATAAGATCCAACAGGAATTCTTCTTCGCCTGCTGGTGGATTTTTTAGTAGTTCAACCAATGCGGCCATTTGGGTAGCATCTAAGGGTTTTGGAACGATCCCTTCAGCAGCACGTTCAGCCACGTGCTTACGGTATTCTTCTAGCACGACATTTCTCCTCACTTTCATTGTCATATGGCGCCACCAGGCTTCTATCTTCTCGCTCCTGTGAGCAGCAGTCTGTAGGGTAAATGCCCGGTCTCGCGTCGGGCAGCATAGCAGGATTTACAGCCCCTGTTAATGCGTTTACAAAAAAGCAACATTAAATACTAGCTGAATCGTTAAGGTTAATAGATTACTTTTCGTTATGGGCTATAAACAAAAAAAACGACCCATTATGGATCGTTTTTTAGGTGGTAGGGTAGGAACTAGATTACTTTTTCTTCGCTTTCGCGTTAGGTAAATCAGTAATGCTACCTTCGAAGATTTCTGCGGCCAGGCCTACAGATTCATGCAAGGTTGGGTGAGCATGGATGGTGAGAGCCAAATCTTCAGCATCACAACCCATCTCAATGGCCAGACCGATTTCACCCAGCAACTCGCCACCGTTAGTACCAACAATAGCACCACCGATAACACGATGAGTTTCTTTATCGAAAATCAGCTTAGTCACACCGTCTGCACAATCAGAAGCGATAGCACGGCCAGACGCCGCCCATGGGAAGGTAGCCGTTTCATAGCTAATGCCCTTCTCTTTCGCTTCTTTCTCAGTCAGACCAACCCAGGCAACTTCTGGCTCAGTATAGGCAATTGAAGGAATCACTTTCGGGTCGAAGTAGTGCTTCAGACCAGAGATAACTTCAGCGGCAACGTGGCCTTCATGAACACCTTTGTGTGCCAGCATTGGCTGACCGACGATATCGCCGATAGCAAAGATGTGAGGCACATTAGTACGCATTTGCTTATCAACACGGATGAAGCCACGATCGTCAACTTCAACGCCAGCTTTGCCTGCATCAAGGTTTTTACCGTTAGGTACACGGCCGATAGCAACCAGCACAGCGTCATAACGTTGTGGTTCAGCAGGCGCTTTTTTACCTTCCATGGTCACATAGATACCGTCTTCTTTAGCTTCAACAGCGGTAACTTTAGTTTCCAGGATCAGGTTGAACTTCTTACTGATGCGCTTAGTAAAGACTTTAACGATGTCTTTGTCAGCCGCTGGAATGACCTGGTCAAACATTTCAACCACATCGATATCTGAACCCAGAGCATGGTAAACAGTACCCATTTCCAGGCCGATGATACCGCCACCCATAACCAGCAGGCGCTCAGGAACGGTTTTCAGCTCCAGTGCATCGGTTGAGTCCCAGATACGTGGATCGTGATGTGGGATAAATGGCAGTTCGATTGGGCGAGAGCCCGCAGCAATAATAGCGTTATCGAAGTTAATGGTAGTCGGACCATTTTCACCATCAACCACCAGGGTATTGGCGCCGGTAAATTTAGCCAGGCCATTAACCACTTTAACTTTACGACCTTTAGCCATACCTGAAAGGCCACCAGTGAGCTGGTTAATAACCTTTTCTTTCCAGGTACGAATCTTGTCGATATCGGTTTTCGGCTCACCGAAAACAATACCGTGTTCAGCCAGCGCTTTTGCTTCTTCAATGACTTTAGCAACGTGCAGTAACGCTTTAGAAGGGATACAGCCGACGTTCAGACAAACACCGCCCAGGGTGCTGTAACGCTCAACCAGGACAGTTTCCAGACCTAAGTCTGCGCAACGAAAAGCAGCAGAGTAACCTGCAGGACCTGCCCCAAGTACCACGACCTGAGTTTTAATTTCAGTACTCATCATGACCTCTTAATTGGTTTCCGGCAGTCTGACGTTATTTATTTTCTTAACGCCCATCATCTACCGGCACGTTCTATCAATTATTATTTTACAAAATTGTTAACAATTTTGAAACAACAAACAACAAAACGTCTTAGGTATGCGTCCATTAATCTTAGATAACTTGATGAGATTAACAGAAAAAAGCCGGCCGATTGGCCGGCTTCGTCAATTACATCACCAGACGGCGAATATCTGACAGCGTGTTGTTGATAATGGTGATAAAGCGCGCACCATCTGCACCGTCGATAACACGGTGATCGAAGGAGAGCGAAATCGGCATCATCAAACGCGGTACAAACTCTTTACCGTTCCAGACAGGTTCCATTGCTGACTTGGACACACCAAGAATGGCCACTTCTGGCGCATTGACGATTGGGGCAAAGTGAGTCGTCCCGATACCGCCAAGGCTTGAGATAGTGAAGCATCCGCCTTGCATATCACCTGCTGTCAATTTACCAGCACGTGCTTTTTTAGACACTTCGATCAATTCGCGTGACAGTTCAATGATGCCTTTCTTGTTCACATCTTTGAACACTGGCACAACCAGACCGTTTGGCGTATCAACCGCAACACCGATATTGATATATTTTTTCAGAGTCAGTTTCTGACCGTCTTCAGACAGTGAGCTGTTAAAGCGTGGCAGTTGCTCAAGCGCTGCAGCGACAGCCTTCATGATGAAGACTACTGGGGTGATTTTCACATCCAGTTTACGCTTCTCAGCTTCAACGTTCTGCTGTTTACGGAACGCTTCCAGATCAGTGATATCTGTTTTATCAAAGTGCGTAACATGTGGGATCATCACCCAGTTACGGCTCAGGTTAGCGCCAGAGATTTTCTGGATACGACCCAGTTCAACTTCTTCGATTTCACCAAACTTGCTGAAGTCAACTTTCGGCCATGGCAGCATGCCAGGCAGGCCACCACCGGTCGCAGCAGCAGGTGCCGCTTCCGCACGTTTAACCGCTTCTTTCACATAAGCCTGAACGTCTTCACGCAGGATACGGCCTTTACGTCCGGTCCCTTTGACTTTTGCCAGGTTAACACCAAACTCACGCGCCAGACGACGAATCAGTGGCGTTGCATGAACGTAAGCGTCGTTTTCAGCAAACTCAGACTTACCTTCAGTTTTTGCAGCTGGAGCAGCTGGTTTAGCAGCAGCCGGAGCAGGTGCAGCAGCCGTTGGTGCTGGAGCCGAAGCGGCGGCTGGAGCAGCGCCTTCTACTTCGAAGACCATAATCAGTGAGCCAGTAGAGACTTTATCGCCAGAAGCAATTTTAATCTCTTTCACGGTGCCAGCAAACGGAGCTGGAACTTCCATGGAAGCTTTATCGCCTTCAACAGTAATCAGTGACTGTTCAGCTGCAACTTTGTCGCCAACCTTAACCATAACCTCGGTGACTTCAACTTCGTCACCGCCGATATCTGGAACGTTAACATCTTTGGCGCCAGAAGCTGCCGCAGGTGCCGCTGGAGCAGAAGCCGGAGCTGCCGCAGGTGCTGCACCTTCAACTTCGAAGACCATAATCAATGAGCCGGTAGAGACTTTATCGCCGATGGCAATTTTGATATCGACCACGGTACCAGCAAACGGAGCTGGAACTTCCATGGAAGCTTTATCGCCTTCAACGCTAATCAGTGACTGCTCTGCAGTAACTTTGTCGCCAACTTTAACCATGATTTCGGTGACTTCAACTTCATCAGAACCGATATCGGGTACGTTGACTTCTTTTGCAGCACTTGCAGCAGCTGGTGCTGGCGCTGCTGCTTTACTCTCTTCTGCCTTAGCAGGCGCAGCGGCAGCTGCACCTTCGGCGGATTCGAAAATCATAATCAGTTTGCCAGTCTCAGTTTTTTCGCCAACTGAGATTTTGATCTCTTTGACGATACCAGCCTGTGGAGACGGGACTTCCATAGAGGCTTTGTCGCCTTCTACGGTAATAAGCGATTGTTCAACTTCAACTTTATCGCCTACTTTGACCAGAATTTCGGTGATTTCAACTTCATCAGAACCGATGTCTGGTACTTTGATTTCGATAGCCATTGTCTATTTACCTCTTACGCCAGACGTGGGTTTACTTTA
>Ga0302347_1001072_pt1 | contig 35558 bp, 37 predicted proteins | sample PhyWR1_FD_202178 | JGI IMG/M metagenome (GOLD analysis project Ga0302347, IMG submission 202178) | Leaf surface microbial communities from wheat plants in UC Gill Tract Community Farm, Albany, California, United States - DLSL W.R1 (v2)... | ecosystem: Host-associated > Plants > Phyllosphere >... | reverse complement strand
TTTTCTACTGTGAAGCGTGGGGGCGGTAACACTCCACCCACGCACATGTGACAGCCGTATGACTTATTGTGCGCTGCGCGCCCGTGCCACCCGCGACCCGTTGTCGCGGCCCAACACGCTGCTGATCCGCCGCCCGGCGGCGATCAACCGATCAAGGTCGATGCCGGTTTCAATACCCAGCCCCTGCAGCAGGTACACCACATCTTCAGTGGCGATATTGCCGGTAGCGCCTTTGGCGTACGGGCAGCCACCGAGCCCAGCCACCGAGCTGTCGAACACGCTGATGCCTTCGAGCAGGCTGGCATAGACGTTGGCCAGGGCCTGGCCGTAGGTGTCGTGGAAGTGCCCGGCCAGCTGTGCCCGTGGTACTTGTGCCGACACCACCTCGAACAGCCGCCGGGTATCGCCGGCGGTGCCGCTGCCGATGGTGTCGCCCAGCGACACCTCGTAGCAGCCCATGTCGTGCAGGGCGCGGGCTACCGGGGCGACCTGTTCGGCACTGACCTTGCCTTCATAGGGGCAGCCGAGCACGCAGGACACATAGCCGCGTACACGCACGCCATGGTTGCGCGCGGCTTCCATGATCGGCTCGAAGCGCTTGAGGCTTTCGCTGATCGAGCAGTTGATGTTGCGCTGCGAGAACGCTTCGGAGGCGGCGGCGAACACGGCCACTTCCTTGACGCCCGCGGCCAGGGCGTCCTCGAAGCCGCGCAGGTTTGGCGCCAGAGCCGCATAAGTGACCCCCGGGCGCTGCTGGATGCTGGCGAATACCTCGGCAGAACCGGCCATTTGCGGCACCCACTTGGGCGAGACGAAACTGCCCACTTCGATGTAGGCCAGGCCCGCCTCGGTGAGGTCGTCCACCAGTCGCACCTTATCGGCGACGCTGATGGGCTGGGCTTCGTTCTGCAGGCCGTCGCGGGGGCCTACTTCGACCAGACGGACTTCTTTGGGCAAGTGCATGGCGGGTTTCCTGTGGCGTTCAGCGGTGGTCTTTGTTGTTCAGGGTGGCGGCCAGGGCCTGTTCGCAGCGCTCCTGGGCGGTGTCCAGTTCCAGTTGCATCTGGTGGATGTCGAGCATCTGCTGTTCCAGCTGGGCGCGGCGCTCGGCGATTTTCAGCAGCATGCTGTTGAGCTGTTTGAGGTTGCCACTGGTGGGGTCGTACAGCTCGATCAGTTCGCGGCACTCGGCGAGTGAGAAACCGATGCGTTTGCCGCGCAGGATGAGCTTCAGGCTGACTTTGTCGCGCGCCGAATAGATGCGTTCCAGGCCGCGGCGCTCCGGGCTGAGCAGGCCCTGTTCCTCGTAGAAACGAATGGCACGGGTGGTGATGTCAAGCTCGCGGGACAGGTCGGAGATGCTGTAGGTCTGGGTGCTCATGCTCGGGCTCTGCGTGGGGTATGGCGGTATCCTGAGGGTAGGTTGACGTTTACGTCAAGCAGGAGCCGGCACAGGCAGGCACTGATCAGTCCGGCTGCACCGCCCGCCGATAGCCATTGGGTGTCTGCCCACTCAACCGCTTGAACCACCGCGCGAAATACGTCGGGTCGGTGAACCCCAGGCTATCCGACAACTGCCCGATGCTCATGCGCGTGTACACCAGGTTCCGCCGCGCCTCCAGCAACAAGCGCTGGTGCACGACCTGCAGCGCTGTCTGCCCACTCAACGCCCGACACAGCTGATTCAGTTGCAGGCTTGGAACATTAAGCCGCGCGGCAAAATCCTCCACCGACAAATGTTCCCGGTAATGCGCCTCGACCAGGCGCAGGTATTGCCCGAGCAACTGGCGGTCACGTTCATCACGGTTGCGCGGCGCCTGGCCCAGTTGCTGGCGGCGGCTGATCCACACCATCAGCGCGGTCACCAACGCCTCGAGCAGGGCCGCCCGCGCCGGGGCGTTGCCCTGGTATTCCTGCTGCAGGGTGTCGATCAGGCTGCGCAGGTGCATACGGTCCTTGCCCAGCCGGTAACACGCCGGGTTGGCCAGCACCGTCAGTGGCGCGCCAAGGCGCTGCTCCAGGGCCGCCACCAGTGCCGGGCCGAAGGTCAGCACATGGCCCTGGATATCGGCACTGAAACGAAAGCCGTGCACGGTCATCGGCGGCACCACCTGGATGGCGGCTTCGCCAATGGCGCTGCGTAAACCTTCGATCTCCACCTGGGCCTCGCCGCGCTGCACATACAGCAGCTGGAACAGCTCGGCATGCTGGTGCGGCTTGATCTCCCAATGGTGCAGGCGGCTGCGCGCCGGGATCGACTCGCAGTGCAGCAGGTCGGTGCCCGGCCAGGCCTGATTTTCGCCGTACAACTTGAACAAGGGAACGCCGGGTAGGGTGGATTTCATGCGGGTTGGCCTGTCCGTTAATCGAACGAATTTTTTAAAAGTGCAGATTTTGCATGGAATAACACACTTCTATGGCAGTTTTTGCCAGTAAAAATGCAAGGGTAAACCCTAAAAGCAGATGCCGACCCACTGCCAGTGCGGGGCCGGCATTGTCCGAACAGAGATAACAACAATGAAAACTCAGGTTGCAATTATTGGTGCAGGTCCGTCCGGCCTGCTGCTTGGCCAACTGCTGCACAAGGCCGGCATCGACAATGTGATTGTCGAGCGCCAGACGCCAGAGTACGTGCTCGGTCGCATTCGCGCCGGGGTACTGGAGCAGGGCACCGTCGATCTGCTGCGCGAAGCTGGCGTATCCCGGCGTATGGACAGTGAAGGCCTGGTACATGAGGGCGTCGAGTTGCTGGTTGGCGGCCGCCGTCAGCGCCTGGACCTCAAGGCCCTGACCGGGGGCAAGACGGTAATGGTATACGGCCAGACCGAGGTTACCCGTGACCTGATGCAGGCCCGTGAGGCCAATGGTGCGCCGATCATCTACGCGGCCAGCAATGTCCAGCCGCATGAACTCAAGGGAGAGAAGCCCTACCTGACGTTTGAAAAAGACGGCCAGGTGCATCGGGTTGACTGCGATTACATTGCCGGGTGTGACGGCTTCCATGGTGTATCGCGGCAGAGCATTCCCGAAGGCGTGCTGCAGCAGTATGAGCGGGTCTACCCGTTTGGCTGGCTGGGCCTGCTGTCGGATACGCCGCCGGTCAACCATGAGCTGATCTACGCACACCATGAGCGCGGCTTCGCCCTGTGCAGCCAGCGGTCGCAGACGCGCAGCCGGTATTACCTGCAGGTGCCCCTGGATGATCGGGTGGAGGCGTGGTCCGACGAGCGCTTCTGGGACGAACTCAAAGCCCGTCTGCCCGCCAATGTGGCCGCCGACCTGATCACCGGCCCGGCGCTTGAAAAAAGTATCGCGCCGCTGCGCAGCCTGGTGGTCGAACCGATGCAGTACGGCCACCTGTTCCTGGTCGGTGACGCCGCCCACATCGTCCCGCCAACCGGGGCCAAGGGCTTGAACCTGGCTGCGTCGGACGTCAACTACCTGTACCGGATCCTGGTCAAGGTGTACCGCGAAGGGCGCACCGACCTGCTGCAGCAGTACTCGCCGCTGGCCTTGCGCCGGGTATGGAAAGGCGAGCGTTTCAGCTGGTTCATGACCCAGCTGCTGCATGACTTCGGTAACCACAAGGACGCCTGGGACCAGAAGATGCAGGAGGCTGACCGCGAGTACTTCCTGACATCGCCGGCGGGGCTGGTGAACATTGCCGAGAACTATGTGGGGCTGCCGTACGAAGATGTGGTCTGACCGAAAGTTGCGGAAATTTCAACGCATGCACTGAACCGGTAGGAGCAGCCTTGTGCTGCGAAGAGGCCAATACTGCAACATCCAATTGCCAGTCATAACGGCCTTTCGCAGCACAAAACTGCTCCTGCAAGCTATGCCTGGCGCGCAAGCAGTTTTTGCATCTCTCGATATCCCCGCTGCCGCGCGTGCTCCAGCGCTGTCACGCCATCCTTGTCGGCAATCTGCCGATCTGCCCCGGCCGCCAGCAACCGGCGCACAATCTCCACATGCCGCGGCCCGCCATCGCCCAGAATCACCGCCTCCAGCAGCGCGGTCCAGTGCAACTGGTTGAGGTGATTCACATCCACCCCGGCATCGATCAGCATTTGCACCGTCTCGACATGCCCGCGCTCGGCCGCAGGGATCAGCGCAGTCCCGCCGTAACGGTTGGTGCTCTTCAGGTCGGCGCCGTGACTCAGGGTCAGTTGCAGGATGTCGTTCAGGCCACGGGCGCCGGCGTACAGGTAGGGGCTGTCATTGATGTTGTCCTTGGCATTCACGTCGGCACCGGCCTCGATCAGTGCCTGGGCCGCTGCGATCTGGTTGTCTTGGGTGGCGACCATCAGGGCAGTGCGGCCCTGCTCGTCACGGCTGTCCAGCCGGGCACCTTGTTTCAGCAACTGTTGCAACGTGCGTACGTCGTTTATGCGGGCTGCGTTGTGCAGGCGGTTGTCCATGGGGCTGGTCTCGGCGTGGGCGGCAAGGCTGCTGAACAGGGCGAACAACAAGGTTGCGAGTGATAAACGCATGGGGCAAGGTCCTCGATGGCTTGCCTGCATCCTAGAAAAAATACGCCAGGGCTTGAAGTCAAGTTTGTGCATGACCCACAGTGACTTTCCTGATAGCTGATGGCAGGACGCGCAACCATGAGATTTCCAACGCCGCTGGTCGGCGCCCTTTGCCTGCTGGCTGCCAGTGGCTGGGTCTGCGCCGACCAGCTTCTGCCTGCGCCACCAGAGCTGGCATCCGGTTACCGCAGCGGCCTGCAGCCGGTGCATGCCAGCCGGCATATGGCTGCCGCAGCCAACCCGCTGGCCAGCGAGGCGGGACGGGCGATGCTGCGGGCCGGAGGCAGCGCCATCGATGCCGCAATTGCCATGCAGATGGTGCTGACCCTGGTCGAACCGCAATCCAGTGGCATTGGTGGCGGGGCGTTCATCCTGTACTGGGATGGCAAGCGTGTGCAGGCTTTTGATGGCCGCGAGGCGGCACCGGCGGCGGTGACGGAAAAACTGTTCCTGCAGGCCGATGGCACACCCATGCCGTTCCGGACGGCGCAGATCGGTGGGCGTTCGGTAGGCGTGCCTGGGGTCTTGCGTGCGCTGAAGCTGGCTCACGAGCAGCACGGCAAGCTGCCGTGGCGCGACCTGTTCGCACCCGCCATCGGGTTGGCGCGAAATGGTTTCCCGGTCTCCCGGCGCCTTCATGCTTTGGTGGCCGGCGATCCGTACATTGCCGGGTCGCCGAGCATGGCCAGTTACTTCCTGGATCAACAAGGCCGGCCACTGCAGGTGGGCACGACCCTGCGCAACCCGGCGTTGGCGCAAACCTTCGAGCAGATCGCGGCGCAAGGTCCCGAAGTGTTCTACAGCGGCGAGATCGCCGAAGCCATCGTGGACAAGGTACGCAACCACGCCAATGCCGGCTACTTGTCGCTGCAGGACTTGCGGCAGTACCAGGCCAGGCAGCGCGAACCGGTCTGCGGCCCTTACAAGGCCTGGCGCATCTGTGGCATGCCGCCGCCATCTTCGGGCGGGGTGACAGTGTTGCAGACGCTGGGCATTCTTGAGGCTGCACAGCGCGCAGCGCCGCAACGCGACCTCGCAGCGTTGCCGCCTGTCGCGACCACATCCCCGGCGGGCCTCGAGGCTCGGCCACTGGCCGTGCACCTGATCGCCGAGGCGGAGCGCCTTGCCTATGCCGACCGTGCCCAGTACCTGGCCGACAGCGATTATGTACCGGTGCCGGTCAAGGCGCTGACCGATTCCGCCTACCTGGCCAGCCGTGCCAGGCAGATTACCGCGCACAGCATGAAGCAGGCCCGCCCGGGCCAGCCGCACGGCGCGGACCTGGCGCTGGCCCCGGACCGCTCGCCACTGCGCATTTCCACCTCGCACCTCAGCGCGGTGGATGACGCCGGCCAGGCCCTGGCCATGACCACCTCGGTGGAGGCTGCGTTCGGTTCGCACCTGATGGTCAAGGGCTTCTTGCTCAACAATCACCTGACCGACTTCTCGTTCATCCCGCAGGAACAGGGCAAACCTGTGGCCAACCGGGTGCAGCCAGGCAAGCGCCCGCTCTCGGCCATGGCGCCCACGCTGGTGTTCTCGCGTGCTTCTGGTGAACTGGTGGCCAGCCTCGGCTCACCGGGCGGCTCACAGATCATCGGCTATGTGAACAAGGCCCTGATCGGCCTGCTGGATTGGCAGCTCGACCCGCAGCAGGCCGCTGGCCTGCCCAACTTCGGCAGCCGCAATGCCGGCACCGAGGTGGAAGCGGGCCTGGCCAGTCCGGCGCTGATCCGGCAGCTGGCGGCCTGGGGTCATGAGGTGACGCCCATGACCATGACCAGCGGCATGCAGATCATCCAGCGCCATGGCGAAGGCTGGTCGGGCGGGGCCGACCCCCGGCGTGAAGGTGTCGCCCTGGGTGATTAGCCCATCGCGTTGCGGTGCACGAGGTGGCGTGATAGAAGTCAGGCTTGCCATTCAGCAGTTGAATATCAAGATGTCTATCAGCGTTAAATCGAATAGGGCCCTGTTCGACCTCGACCTGCTGCGCGCTATCGTCGTGGTGGCCGATTGCGGCAGCTTTACCACCGCAGCCGCGCGCCTGCATTCGACCCAGTCGACCATCAGCCAGAAGGTGCGCCGCCTGGAGGACATGGTCGGCCACCGCCTGTTGGTGCGTGGCAACCGCGACGTGCTGCCGACCGACGCAGGGCAGACCTTGCTCGGCTACGCCCGGCACATGCTGGCGCTGAACGACCAGATGCTCGAAGCCCTGGCCGGGGCGATGGTGGGCACCACGGTGCGTCTTGGCGTGCCCGAGGACTTCGTTGGCGGGCGTACCACCAATGCGCTGTCGGCCTTCAGTCGCCTGCACCCGCAGGTAAAACTCGAGGTGACCAGCGGCCTGTGCCGTGACCTCAGCCAGGCCTACGACAACGGTGAGCTCGACCTGGTGCTGCTCAAGCAGCGGCGCAACACCCGCGAAGGCGTGGCCTGCTGGCCCGAGCGGTTGCAATGGATCGACAGCGCGCGCTCCCCGGCTTTCGAGCTGGACCCGATCCCGCTGGTGACCTTCCCACCCCGTGGCCTCTACCGCGAAGACATGATCAGTGCAATCGAAGGCATGGGCCGGCGCTGGCGCATCAGTTTCACCAGCTCCAGCCTCAGCGGCATCCAGGCGGCGGTTGCCGATGGCATGGGCATCAGCCTGCTGCCGCCAAGGGCGGCGACTGGCGAGCATCAGGTGCTGGGAGGCAGGCAGGGGCTGCCGGAGGTCGACAGCTATGAAATCGTCATTGTCCACCGGCCGACAGCGGACGTGATGATCAAGGCGCTGGCCGAGGTGATGACGCAACTGCTGGCGGGCGGCGGCATCTAGCGGCCGAGGGGGAAGTGTTTCAGTCTGTGGCTGGAGGGAATGCATGGCAGTCTGCGCAGTCCCACCTGTTACGTGGGTACGACGCCCAACATCCCAAGCCATGGAGAAACATGATGAAAGCAGCAGTATTCGCCGCATTGCTGGCCAGCACCGGCCTGGCCCAGGCGGCCCAGACTGTGGAACTCAAGCTTGCAGGTGCCGATGGCCCGGGCAAGTCGATCGGCACCATCAGCATCGAGCAGAACAAGTACGGCACTTTGCTGACCCCGGACCTCAAGGACCTGCCGCCGGGTGTGCATGGCTTCCATCTGCACCAGAAAGGGTCTTGTGCAGCGGCTGAAGAGGGCGGCAAGAGCGTGCCGGCCGGGGCTGCCGGTGGTCATTGGGACCCGGACACCAGCAATGCCCACAAAGGCCCGTACGATGCCAGCGGCCATCGCGGGGACTTGCCGGCGCTGTATGTCGGGGCGGATGGCAAGGCCACTTACCCGGTGCTGGCGCCGCGCCTCAAAGCCGAGGATTTCAAAGGCCACGCGCTGATGGTGCATGCTGGCGGTGACAACCATAGCGACCACCCCGCGAAGCTTGGCGGGGGTGGGGCGCGGGTGGCGTGTGGGGTGGTGGAGTAGCAGGTTGTGATCCCAGCGGGATAGTCATGGAGCCCTATAGGGATCCCATAAGGGCAGACAGGTGTTTGCCACAAGATATGCAGCGCCTGTGAGATCGAGCGCCGCCCGCGCGGCGCTTCGCGGGGCAAGAGAGTGTCAGTCAGTTAAGGCTAATGGGGCTGCTGCGCAGCCCATCGCCGCGGTTCGTCGCCACGACAAGCCAGCTCCCACCCCGACCGCATCGAATTCAAGCCATGCGCCGTACTTGTGGGAGCCTGGCTTGCCGGCGATGGGCCGCAAAGCGGCCCCAATTGCTTAACTGCCTGGCATTAGGGCTTGCCCCGCGAAGCGTCGCGCGGGCGGCGCTAGACCTCACAGGCGATGCAAATGCGATGGCAAGCACCCGTGAGTCAGGCACACGCCGCAATCAGGCGCGGTGACAGGTGAATCCCGGCAATCATGCAGCGCACCGAGCCGCCGGCCATTTCGATGGTCGGCACGTCCAGCGGCACTAGCCGCGCCGAGCGTTCGATGCGCTGGCGCTGCTCGGCGGTCAGGCTGTCGAAGGCCTTGCGTGACAGCGCCAGGATGCGCCCGTCACGCCCGGACAGCTCGATGGCATTGCCGGCGAACTGGCTGATCTGCAGGTTGCTCAGCGCGATCACATCGCGGCCCGATTCAATCAGGCGCATCCGCACTTCTTCAGCCCGCGCCTTGTTGGTGAACGTGTCAAACCCCACCAGGGCAAACTCGGTCGCCACGCACATCAGCACGTTGGTGTGGTAGATCGGCGTGCCGTGCTCATCGGCAGTATCGAACACCATCGGCTCGAAATTGAAGTGCGTGCTGAACCGCTCGAGGGCAATCGGGTCGGCGCGGTTGGAGCGTGCGGTGTAGGCCACCCGCGACAGGTGGTCGAAGACCATGGCGCCGGTGCCCTCAAGGAACAGGTCGTCCTGTTCCAGCCCCGAATAGTCGATCACATCCTGCACGCGGTACTCATGCTTGAGCATCTCGATCACATCGGCGCGGCGCTCGCGGCGGCGGTTGCGCGAGTACATCGAGTAGATCGCGATGTGCCCGCCTGGATGCGTGGAGAACCAGTTGTTGGGGAATACCGAGTCCGGGGTGTCGTGCTCGCCAAAATCGTCGAACAGGTGCACGCGCACGCCTTCGGCTTCCAGCCTGCCAGCGGCGTGGGTCACTTCATCGCGGGCCACTTCGGCCAGGTGCTGCCCGGCAGCCCCGCTGCTGCTGCGCTGGAACGAGTTGTCGGCTGCGGTTTCCGGGTTGGGGGTGAACGCATGCGGCCTGACCATGACCACTGCTGCAGGTGCTTGAATCGAACGCGTTGGAAATGCCATGTAGAAATACCCGTTGGGAAAGGTCAGGCAACGCGTCGGATGCGGGTTTTGGCAGCACGGCCACGGGTATGGCTGAACAGGTCTTTAGGGTCGTCTTCCACCCACGGCACCAGGTCGATCTTCGCGCCCATGCCGCGCTTTTCCGCTTGCTGTAATACGTACCGTAGCACGGTGTAGTCTTCGAGGGCGAAGCCCACCGAGTCGAACACGGTGACCTGGCTGTCGCTCTGGCGGCCCTCGGTTTCGCCTCGCAGCACGCGCCACAGGTCGACCACCGGGAAGTCCGCTGGCAATTGCTGGATATCGCCTTCAATGCGGGTTTGCGGCTCGTACTCGACGAACACCCGGGCGTTGCGCAGCACATCGGCATGCAGCTCGGTCTTGCCCGGGCAGTCGCCACCCACGGCGTTCAGGTGCATGCCGGGTTCGAGCATGTCGGCGGTGATGATGGTGGCGTAAGCCTTGTCGGCCGTCACCGTGGTGATGATGTCGACGCCTTTCACCGCTTCGGCCACCGAGCTTGCGCGGCGGATGGTCAGGCCGCTGTATTCCTTGAGGTTGGCGATCAGCTTGGCAGTGGCCAGCGGGTCGGTGTCATAGGCGACGATTTCTTCGATGCCCAGATGTTTGTGGAAGGCCAGGGCCTGGAACTCGCTCTGCGCACCGTTACCGATCAGCGCCATCTTGCGTGAGTTGGGCCGCGCCAGTGCCTGCGCCGCCATCAACGAGGTGGCCGCAGTGCGCAGCGCGGTGGCGATGGTCAGTTCGGACAGCAGCACCGGGTAGCCGGTATCGACATCGGCCAGCACGCCAAAAGCCATTACCGTATGCAAGTCACGGGCAGTGTTGGCCGGGTGGCCGTTGACGTATTTGAAGGCGTAGCGGCTGTTATCGGCCACGGGCATCAGTTCGATAACGCCCACTTCCGAGTGGCTGGCGACACGCGCGGATTTATCAAACTCTTGCCAGCGCATGAAGTCATCACGAATGGCCGCAGCCAGTTCGCCAATGAACGGCGCTACGCCAATGTCATGCACCAAGTCCGACATGGTTGGAACATCAATGAAATACGTCATGTGCTTGCACCTTGTTATTGTGCACTCACCCCGCAATGCAGGGTAAACGCTTGAAATTGTCGAAGTGTCGCGGCCTGAATATTTTGCGGCAGGGTTACGTCAACCGGAAGAATGCAGGTTGCCAGTTTCGTCAACTTTCTAGACAATCTGCCACCCCAAAGTAGCAATCTGATTATTTGGCAGGATTAAATGGATACTATCGATCGGGAACTGATTGCGCTGTTACGGGACAACGCGCGTACCCCGGTGCTGACCTTGGCGAAGAAGCTCAAGGTGGCCCGGGCAACCGTGCAAAACCGCATCACCCGGCTCGAAGAGCAGGGCGTGATCATCGGCTACACGGTACGCCTGCGCTCCGATGCGCTGGACCAGGGTGTACGGGCAATCACCAGCATCGGCATCAGCGGCCACCACGCCGCAGAGGTCAAGCACGCGCTGCGTGGGCACCCCAACGTGGTGGCGATCCATACCACCAACGGCCGTTGGGACCTGATGGCAGAGCTGCGCGCCGACACCCTGGAAGCCTTCGACCGGGCGTTGAACGCCATTCGCTCGATACAACACATCGAAAACACCGAGACCAGCATCCTGCTCTCGACCTACAAGATGTGACCGAAGGGTCAAGCGTTGGGCCCCGCGCATTGCGCAAACTGTCACCCAGGCTTTTCACACTGCACAAAATCGCGTTGGCGCTGTGCACTCTGTAGCGTTCCGCTTGACCTGGGCCGCTGGCAAAATTAAACGGCTTTCGCGGCACGTCACCCGGGTGCGTTTCAATTGAATAGGCAAACCCGCTGCGAAGTTGCGCCGGGCACTGTCAGTCATCTGTGTTACTCCCCACGCTTCGTCAGTCTTTGATGACTTGAACCTGCACGTCAGTCCCTATTAACGGGTGCGGTGCGGGATGCTGAGGTTTTACAAAAAAGAATAAGAGGTCAACTATGCAGCAAACGTGCAATGCGCAAAGCACACCGCCGGAAGCGGGTCGCGTGCTTAAACGGCGACTGGAAAACCGGCATATCCAGCTTATTTCGATCAGTGGCGCCATTGGTACCGGCCTGTTCATGGGGTCGGGCAAGATCATTGCGCTTTCCGGCACTTCGATCATTCTCGTCTATGCCATCATCGGCTTCTTCGTTTTCTGCATCATGCGCGCCATGGGCGAGATGCTGCTGGCCAACCTGCAGATGGAGTCGTTCGCCGAGCTGGTGCACAACTACCTGGGCCCACGGGCCGGCTTCATCCTCAGTTGGTCGTACTGGCTCAGCTGGGTGGTGGCGGCGGTGGGTGATGTGGTGGTGGTAGCGGGGTTCTTCCAGTACTGGTACCCCGATGTGCCCACCTGGCTGCCGGCATTTGCCACCATGTTCCTGCTATTGGGGCTGAACATGCTGGCGGTGAAGGCGTTCGGTGAAGTGGAGTTCTGGTTCGGCCTGATCAAGATCGTGGCCATCGTGCTACTGGTGGTGACCGGGCTGGTCATGGTCGCCACGTCCTACACCAGCCCGGTCGGCGTAACCGCATCGTTCAGCCACCTGGTGGCGCCGGGGGTGGTCATGCCCCATGGCTTCCTTGGCTTCCTTGCCGGCTTCCAGATCGCGATCTTCTCCTTTGTGGGTACCGAACTGATCGGCACCGCAGCGGCAGAGGCCAAGGACCCGGAAAAGACCTTGCCCAAGGCCATCAACACCATCCCGGTGCGCATCCTGCTGTTCTATATCTGTTCGCTGGTGTGCATCATCAGCGTCATCTCCTGGGCCAATGTGCCGGCTAACCGCAGTCCGTTTGTCGAGCTGTTCCTGCTTGGCGGGCTGCCAGCCGCGGCCGGTATCATCAATTTTGTGGTGCTGACTTCGGCCGCCTCGTCAGCCAACAGTGGCGTGTATTCGGGCTCGAGGATGCTGTACGGCCTGTCGCATCAGCAGCAGGCGCCGGTGGCCTTCGGCCGGCTGTCGGGCTCGGGCACGCCGGTGCGCGCGCTGGTGTTCTCGGGGGTGTGCATGGCCATTGCGCTGACGCTGCTGTTCGTGATCCCGGAAGTAATGACGGTGTTCACCCTGGTGTCGACCATTTCTGCCGTGATGATCATCGTTACCTGGTCGTTGATCCTGATGTCCTACTTCGCCTACCGCCGGCAAAACCCGTTGGCGCATGCCCAGTCGAAGTTCAAGCTGCCGGGCGGCAAGGTCACCGCAGCGCTGTCGCAGCTGTTCCTGATCTTCGTGCTGTGCCTGCTGGCGCTGGAACCGGACACTCGCACCGCGCTGTATGTGATGCCCTTGTGGTACGGGGGGTTGTTGTTGGCTTATCGGCGCAGGGCCAAGGCGTGTGCGCAGCTGCAGGCCGCCACCGCAGCGTAGAATTTTCGGGCTGCGCAGCAGCCCCGCTTGACTGCTCAGCCAGCGGGCGATGCATCGCGCAGCCAGTCCACCAGCCCCAGGATCGTCGGCGTGACGGTTCGCCCTTGTGGCACCACCAGGTAATAAACCTCACGCCGCTGCACGACCTGGTCGGTGAGGCGATCGAACACCGAGGCGGTCTTCTGCATGGATCGGACATTACCGCGGACAGCGCCTGGCCCTCGCTGGTCTGGCGGGTACCGCGATGCAGGCGCTGGAGCAGCCCTTCAAGGCTGGCGCTCCGCCACCGCCCGCAAGGTGCGCAATGTCACGACCGGCGCATCCACCACAAACCGGTTGGCCAGCCACCCCGGCACGTCCCCGGCAGGGTCGGCCTGCAACTGGTAAGTGACCTCGGTCTCGCGCTCACCCAAGGGTTTCATCCGCCACTCACCGCTCAACCGCTGCACCCGGATCAGCCCCTCGACCTTGGGGATCCTGTCGGGCTCGGCGCTGAGGTGCCGCAGCAGGGTGCCGTCTTCCAGGCGTTCGCTGGTGACCTTCAGCACGATATCCCGCGGCATCGTCGGCCATGGCAGGTTGGTGGTCAGGTACACCCAGGTGCGGTCGCCGTCCACGTCCAGCAAGCGCATCTGATCGCAGGCGTACAGCCACTTGCAGGCCACCCGCAGGTTCTCCTGCAGGTCGGTGAGGGTACGCACGCTGGCTTTCATGGTGCTGACCCCTCGAAACTGCTGGTAGGACGAGTCGCTGGCAGCGCTCAGGTACACGCGAATGCCTTCGCGGTCGTAGGCCAGGCTCCAGTCATCGGCGGCCAGGGCAGGGGTGCACAGCAGCAGGGTGGCGAGCAGCAGGCAGCGGTTCATGGCTGGCACCGCGCGGGGACGAAGTGTCTGAGTATGCGCGGCAAACAGAAAGCCCGCCAGGTTGGCGGGCTTGCGGGCATCAGCGTGGGCTTAGCGCTTGGGGTTGAGCGTCAGGTGCACATGACGGTTGACGTCCTTGTACAGCAGGTAGCTGAAGTTGCCTGGGCCGCCGGCGTAGCAGGCCTGCGGGCAGAAGGCGCGCAGCCACATGAAGTCGCCGGCTTCCACTTCGACCCAGTCCTGGTTCAGGCGGTACACGGCCTTGCCTTCCAGCACATACAGGCCGTGTTCCATCACGTGGGTTTCGGCGAACGGGATCACGCCGCCTGGCTGGAAGGTGACGATGTTCACGTGCATGTCGTGGCGCATGTCGGCCATGTCGACGAAGCGGGTGGTTTTCCAGCGGCCTTCGGTGCCCGGCATTTCGATGACGGTGGCGTTGTCGCGGTGGGTGACGAAGGACTCCGGCACATCCAGGCCTTCAACTTTCTGGTAGTGCTTGCGCAGCCAGTGGAAGGTGACATTGGCCTTGCTGTTGTTGCGCAGGCTCCACGCGGCGCCCGGGGCCAGGAAGGCGTAGCTGCCCGGTACCAGGCTGTGGTGCTTGCCTTCGACGGTGATGTCCAGCTGGCCTTCGACGATGAACACCACGGCTTCGGCGTTGGCGTCCATTTCAGGGCGCTCGCTGCCGCCTTCCGGGGCCACTTCGACGATGTACTGGGAGAAGGTTTCGGCAAAACCGGTCAGCGGGCGGGCGATGACCCACATGCGCATCTTGTCCCAGAACGGCAGGTGGCTGGTGACGATGTCACGCATTACGCCCTTGGGGATGACGGCATAGGCTTCGGTGAACATGGCACGGTCAGTCAGCAGCTCGGTCTGAGCCGGGTGCCCACCGTGGGGGGCGAAGTACGATTGGTTCGACATGGACGATCTCGACTTGTTGTTCTCTCCCCATGCCTTGAACCGCACCGGCCGGTGCGGCGCAGGGGATGTGGCGACAGAATAGGGTCGAGCGCGTCCCATCCACAAATTAAATGTTGGAATACCCGGTATTTGATCGCTGAATGTCGACCTGGCGACCCACGTGCTGCTCCGGCAACCGGTCGCCCTGGCCGAACAACTTGTGGCGCAGGGTGCCGTCGGCGTAGCTCAGCGGGTAGCGGCCACGGCGTTGCAGCTCGGGCACCAACAGCTCGACGACATTGGCCAGGTCCTCCGGTTGTACGGCGTAGGTCAGGTTGAAGCCATCGATACCGGTCAGGTCCAGCCAGTGCTCCAGCTGGTCGGCAATGTCGCTGGCAGCGCCCACCAATACCGGGCCGCGGCCACCCAGGCCAACGAACCCGGCAGCCTCGCGTACGGTCCAGCGGCGGTCAGGGTCGGCTGCGGTGAAGGCGGCCAGGGCGGCTCGGCCGGCATCGTTTTCGACGTACTCGATGGGCGCGTCGGGGTCGAGGCCGGCGAAGTCGATACCGGTCCACCCCGACAGCAGCGCCAGGGCGGCGTCCAGGTCGACATGGCGGCGGTAATCGGCAAAGCGTGCCTCGGCTTCTTCGCGCGTGGGGGCGACGATCAGCAGCGCCTGGGCGTAGATCAGCACCTCGTCGCGGCCACGCCCGGCCGTTTCGCTGGCCTGGCGGATGCCGTCGGCATAACGGCGCAGCACCGTCGGCGTCGGCCCACTGATGAACACGCATTCGGCATGCTGCGCGGCAAACTGCTGGCCGCGTGCCGAGGCACCGGCCTGGAACAACACCGGCGTGCGTTGCGGCGACGGTTCGCACAGGTGCATGCCGGGGACCTGGAAATGCTCGCCAACATGGTTGATGGGGTGTACCCGGGTTGGCTCGATGTAGCGCCCGCTGTCACGCTCCAGCAGCACCGCATCGTCGTCCCAGCTTTTTTCCCACAATTTGTACAGCACCTGCAGGTATTCCTCGGCCAGGTCGTAGCGCTGGTCGTGGCCCAGCTGGCCCGCCAGGCCCAGGTTGCGCGCGGCGCTGTCGAGGTAGCCGGTGACGATGTTCCAGCCGACCCGGCCATTGCTCAGATGGTCGAGCGTGGACATGCGCCGGGCGAACGGATAGGGGTGCTCGTAGGTAAGCGAAAAGGTGACGCCGAAGCCCAGGTGCTCGGTGACCCCGGCCATGGCCGGCACCAGCAGCAGCGGGTCGTTGACCGGCACCTGCACGCCACCGCGCAGGGCGGCTTCGGGGCCTCCCTGGTAGACGTCGTAGATACCCAGCACATCGGCGATGAACAGGGCGTCGAACAGGCCGCGTTCGAGCAGCCGGGCCAGGTCGGTCCAGTAGCTGAGGCGGTTGAAGGCCACGCTGGTGTTGCGCGGGTGGCGCCACAGGCCGGGGGACTGGTGGCTGGCGGCGTTCATGCTGAAGGCGTTGAAGCGGATCGGGCGGGGCATGGCTGGCATTCTCCGCTCAAGGCAACACGGAGGCAGGGTAGACCGCATCGGCTACCTGCAGCTTGCGCGGGATAAGGCCCAGGCCCTGGAAGGTATCGGCCAGTTTCTGTTGCTCTGCAATTATTTGCGGGGTGATGGCCACGGCGTTGTAGTTGCGTCGTTCGCTGGCCACTTCCAGCACGTCGGCATTGATCCCTAGCTGTGGGGCCAGCAAGGCGGCAACCTCGGCAGGCTTGCTGTTGGCCCACTGGCTGACTCTGCCCAGTTCGGCGAAGAAGGTTTTCAGCAGGGCGCGGTGCTGGTCGGCGAAGCTGGCGGTGGACAGGTAGAAGGTGCGGTTGCTGGACAAACCGTTGCCATCGCGCAGGTTTTTCAGGCCGGGCTGGTGCTCTGCGGCGGCGAGGAACGGGTCCCACAGGGTCACGGCCTGGACGCTGCCCGATTGCAGGGCAGCTACCGCGTCGGCGGCATTGTTGACGTAGGCGGGGGTGATGTCCTGGTAGCTGAGGCCAGCCTGTTGCAAAGCCACGGCCAACAGATACTGGGCGTTCCAGCCACGGCCGGTGGCTACACGCTTGCCTTTCAGGTCCTGCACGCGGGCCAGGTGGTCCTGCTCCCGCACCACCAGGCCGATGCCGCGTGGGTAGGGTTGTTCGGCGGCCAGGTAAACCACCGGCTTGCCTGCGGCTTGGGCAAACACCGAAGGCGCGTCGGCGGCGTGGCCGAGGTCGATTGCACCAGTGCTCAGGGCTTCGAGCAACTGTGGGCCCGCAGCAAATTCGTGCCAGCTGACAGTTACCCCCTGCGGTGCCAGGGCCTTCTCCAACGCGCCGCTACCTTTGAGAATGTTGATGCTGTTGAATTTCTGGTAACCGATGCGCAAGGTCTTGGCGTCTTCGGCCACGGCTTGCGACCACGGCAGCAGGGCACTGGCGACACTGGCCAGCAAACCGCCGATCAGCAGGCGGCGCAGGGGGGAAAAGGGTCGGGAAGGCATGGGCGTTGTTCCTTGTATGGGGCAGCTAGCGATGCACCCAGACTAGGGAGATGGCCGTTGGCTTTCAATTTTAATATTTCCTTTTGTTAGATTTTTTTGTTCTTTTTATATCCTTTTGTTTTGTAACGATCTGTCGATTTTCGACATTTTTTTCACATCCGCTTGCTAGCATCCCCGGCAATCCCGAGGAGCCCCTAGATGCCGCACATCCTGCGCAAACGCAGCACCCGTATCGCTTTGACTGCCACCACTGGCCTGCTCGCGGCTACCTTCGGTTTTTTCGCCTGGCAGAGTTTTTACCCGGTGCAGGCTGCAGCCGGCTGGGGCGTCGAGGTGCTGCACCGGGATGTGACCAAGGCCGCGTCGCTGTTGCCGCAAGCTGATGGCAGCCTGCTGGTCAGCCGCGAGCTGGATGATGGCCAGGGCAGCATTCTCAAGATCACCGCGCAGGGCGACCGGGTGGTGGTCATCGACAACCTGTCCAAGCCTGACGGTATGGTGGCGGCGCAGGGCGGCTGGGTGTTCAGCCAGGAAGGCGGGCTCGCTCCGGTCAGCCTGGCCCGTGATGGCCGGGTGACTCGACTGTTCGATGGCGAGAGCGTGCAGGGCCTGTGGAATGACGGCGATTACCTGTATGCCATCGAGGACCGCAAGGGCAATGGTCGTTTGATGCGCTATGACTGGAACAGCGGCCAGCTCGATGTACTGCGCGCCGGCCTGACCGAAACCGAAGGCCTCACCCGCTGCAGCGATGGCCGCCTGCTGTACACCGAGAAGGCCAATGGCAAGGTCCGCGCCCTGTCCGAGGATGGCAAGGACCCGGTAGTGGTCGATGGCCTGCGTAACCCCACGTTCCTGTTCTGCGACCAGCGCGGCCTGTGGATCAGCGAAGACAACACCCATCGCGCACGCCTGCTGCGCGTTGATGCCCAGGGTATTCAGCACACTGTACTGACCTTCCTGAAAGCCCCTCAGTCCATAGCCGCCGATGGCAAGGGCGGTTACCTGCTCGCTGAAGGCGGTCGCAACCGTGTGCTGCACCTGACCCCGCCGCTGCAGCCAGATACCGCACAGCGCGACTGACCCCGCGCTTAGCTGGGCAAGCGCCGCTTGCGCCCCGGCAGCAGCCCCAGCACCAGCATGCAGCCGAGCAGAATCACCACGCCGCCGGCGGCCTGCAACAGGCTCAGCGCCTCATCGAGGAACAACGCGCCGACCACTACCGCCACCAGGGTGACCACGAACTCCACGCTGATGGCGCGGGTAGCGCCGATGCGTGCCACCAGGCCAAAGTACAGCACGTAGGTGGTGGCGCTCATCACCGCGCCGCTAAGCAGCAGGTACAGCCAGTCGCTGGCTTGCGGCACACTGGGCACCGGCACTACCAGCAGCAGTGGCAAGGTCAGCAACCCGCCCGCCAGGAACGCGCCGCCGGTCACCGTCCAGGGGTCCTGGCCGCGCAAGTGCAGGCTGGCGTAGTTGCTGCCGTAAGCGGCGCTGATGCAGCCGAGCAGCGAAGCGATGCAGCCGTGGATGAAGTCGTCATCGATAGGCCGGGCGGGGAAGCCCACCAGGATGGCGATGCCGACAATACCCAGCAGCAACCCTGCCAGGCCCTGCCGGGTGATTTTCTCAAGGCCCCAGACGCGTCCGATCAGCATCGAGAACAGCGGAATGGTGGCGACAATAATTGCCGCCATTGCCGTGCCGATGCGCGGGGTGGCGTACGACAGGCCGATCAGCTGCCCAGCCACCGTCGTGGCGCCCACCACCAGCAGCGGGACCAGCAGTGGCCGCAGGCGCAGTGTGCGGCCCAGCAGCGCGGCGAGCAGCGCCAGGGTACCCCCGGCGATCAGTGCCCGCAGGCTGACCGCGCCAACCCAGCCAAAGGCATGCACCACCTTGAGTACCACCAGGAACGAAAAGCCCCAGGCGATGGCCAGGAACAGGTAGGCGGCGAGGTCGCGCGGTTGCATGGGGCAGGTTCCGTCCGGGGCAGTGGCAGGCAGGCTAGCGGGTTGTGCCGGGCGCTGACAAGGCCAGCCAGCAGGGCTGCTACCTGGCTACCCGACCAACAGCGTGCTTCCCTGCATGGTCGCGCTCACGGATAATCCCCCTATTCCAATAAACAGCCTGTGAGTGGGTATGAGTGATTCCGTAGTCGGCCTCGGCCAGCCTGAAACCGAAGGGGTGCGCAGAACGCGCAAGAACAACCCCGAGAAAACCCGCGAGGACATCCTCCAGGCCGCCATCAACGAATTCGTCCAGCAAGGGCTGGCCGGCGCCCGCGTCGACGCCATTGCCGAGCGCACCGCCACCTCCAAGCGCATGATCTACTACTACTTCGGCAGCAAGGAGCAGCTGTACTGCGAGTGCCTGATCAAGCTGTACGGCGATATCCGCAAGACCGAGCAAAGCCTCGACCTGGAGTCGCTGCCGGCCGAGCAGGCGATCCGTCGGTTGGTGGAGTTCACCTTCGATCACCACGACCGCAATGTCGACTTCGTGCGGATCATCTGCACGGAGAACATCCACTATGGCGAATACGTGAAGCAGTCGCCGGCGATTCGCGAAATGAGCAGCCTGGTGCTCGAAGCCCTGGGCAATACCCTGCACCGTGGTGTGCAGGAAGGCGTATTCCGCACTGGCATCGAGGTTATCGACCTGCACATGCTGATGAGCGCGTTCTGCTTCTACCGGGTATCGAATCGCCACACCTTTGGCGAGATCTTCCAGATCGATCTGTCCGACGAGCAAATCAAGCTGCGCCACAAGGCCATGATCTGTGATGCGGTGCTGCGCTATATCTGCGTCTGAGCAGGCTGACAGGGTGTTGCGCCAGTGAGATCGAGCACCGCGCGGGCGGCACTCGATATGCCCGGTTATTCGCCCAGGCGCTGCTCCCGCGACGGCGGGTACCCGAAGTACGCCGCATAGCACTTGCTGAAGTGCGACACCGAGACAAACCCGCAGGCCACTGCCACCTCCATCACCGACAGGTCGGAGTACTGCAGCAGCCGGCGGCTCTTGGTGATGCGCAGTTCCATGTAATAGCGCCGCGGCGACGTTCCCAGCTGGGCCTGGAACAGGCGGTCGATCTGACGGCGCGAGCGCCCGCTGTAGGCGGCCAGCTGGTCAAGGCTGAGGGTTTCCTCGAGGTTGTTTTCCATCAGCTCGACGATGGTACGCAGGTGCAGGCTCATGGATTTCTTCGCCCCTGGGCCGACCTGGCGGTAGCGTGCGCCCGAGAACGACAGGATTTCCTCCACGCCCTCGGCCAGGCCGTCGCCGTACAGCCTGCGCACCAGGCCCAGCATCAGCTCCATGGCGCCATTCGGGCTGGCGGCGGTGAGGCGGTCGCGATCGAGGGTGAAGCTGGCCGGGGTGATGCGCGTTTGCGGGCTGCGTTCGGACAAGCTGGCGCGCTGCTCGGGGTGAATGCTGCAGCCATAATCGTCCAGCACCCCGGCGCGACCCAGGAACCACGCGCCGTTCCACAGGCCGCCCAAGGCCATGCCGTGAGCGGCACTGTCATCTAGCAGGCGGTCGAGTTGCGGGTACTTCAACGGTGTGCGCAAGCCGCCGCAGACAACCAGCAGGTCAAGTTCCTTCAACGCCTCGGCAGACAGCTCGGTGGCCACCAGCTCCAGCCCCAGGTCGCTGAGTACCCGGTCGCCGTCCAGCGACAGCGCGGTGAACTGGAAGCTGTCGGCACGCAGCAGGTTGGCTGTGACCAGCACGTCCATGGCCACGGTGAAGCTGGCCATCGAGAAGTGTTCGAGCAGGATGAAATCGACCCGATAGGGGGCCTGGGCATTGGCGCTGCTGGTTTTCAGCCGCAGCATGTTGCTGGTACTGGTCTTCTTGCTGAACTGGCGTGGCGTGGGCACTCTGGACTCCGCTTCCTGGCTGGCCTGGAGAGTGTGGGGGCTGGCCGGGGGAAAGACAACTTTCCGGGTGGTTGTGACGTATTGCAGGTCGTGTTCAGGCAAGCGGCCTGGTGTGGCAACCAGCGCCCACATGAACTGCACAAAGCCAGCGTCTGGTGCTTTACTTGAAGAAGCTGGCTTGCCGGCGTGGAGCCTCAAGGCAGGCAAATCCGTCTGAACCCTTGGCGCTCGCTGCCACCTAAGCCAGTACATGCCAATGGGAGGATGCTCATGGAAATCGGAACAATCTGGTTCCTCGTTGCAATCGCGGTGATCCTGCTTGAAGTATGGGCCATCTGGCACATCATCGGCAGTGAGCGGCGCGCCGAGCGCAAGATGCTGTGGATCGTGTTCGTGGTTTACGCACCTGTCATCGGTCTGCTGGTTTGGGCCTTGCGCGGGCCGCGGGCGGTGAAGGGCAGGGTAGTGCTGGAAGAGAAGTGAGCATCGTCGGCATCAGGCGCAGGGGCGCCCGATGCCGCGCCGCAAGCTAGACGATGTTGAAGCGGATCGCCGGGCCCAGGCCGTCGACCATCAGGCAGCCGTAGAATTTTACGCTCGACAGTACTCGCAGCTGTTTGAGTTCTGCATGAATGCGCTCGCGGATAACCCGCTCCGCTTCAAGGGCTTTGTCCGCCTTGGAAAGGCTGGCGAGCTGTACCCAGCCCAGCAGTGTGGTCTCGATATGCTCCACGGTGTCCAGGCCAATGTTTTCCCGCAGGCGCTGGCGTGCCTGCGCGGCATTGTATTCATCTTCATCCGGGTCGCGCGGCTTGATGGTGTAGGCGAGTTGAAAGTCATGTTTGCTCATGGGGTTTCCTTGTTGCATGCAGGCCTCCGTGCCGGGATGGGCAATCTAGCGCCTGTCAACGACGGCGCAAACACACGCGTGGTTTACGGAAGCTGCCACGTTGTGCGAAACGTCCTACATCACGAGGCTTGCCTGGCGAGCGTCCCCGCCTTTCCGGGCTTGACCTCGAGTTAACTTAAGGTCCGATACTCCGCCACTCTTTCAACTGAACGAGGGCTTGTCGTGACCCCATCAAGTGCATTCCAGCTAAGCAACCCAGAAGGCCTCTACGACCCCAGTAGCAACGCGTATTCCCACGTTGCCGAGGTGCGTGCCGGCAGCCGCCTGCTGTTTATCGCCGGCCAGGGCGGGGAGGACCGCGACGGCGCGTTGTCGCCCGTGTTCGCCGAACAGGCGCGCCAGGCGCTGGCCAACCTTGAGCTGGCCCTGGTTTCGAAAGGCGCCGGCTTGGCCCAGGTCGTCAAGTTGACACTGCTGGTGGTCGAGCATTCGCAAGCACGGCTGCGCGAATGGGTGGCCGCGGCCGACGAGGCCTGGGGGCCGAACATGAAGCCGACTTGCACACTCATACCGGTGCCCCGGCTGGCGCTGGACGGCATGCTGGTGGAGATCGACGCTGTGGCAGCGGGCTAGGACTTTGGGGCGTTGCATCAGGGCTTACAGGTGCTTGCACAGCATTTTCAGCGCCTGTAAGCCCTGATGCTATCCGGGTGCCTGACCATCGGGCCCGCCGGCCAACCAAGCGCCAAAACCCCATCTGTTGTATATCGACGCAGGTCCTGCCAGCATCCCCGCTACAACAACAGTTCCCCCTCAGAGGTGACCCCACCATGAGCACCGGCACCACCACGCTTACCAACCGCAAGGCCCGTTCCTGGCTCTGGCCTGCATTGTTCAGCCTGGTGGCCTTCGCCGCCAATTCGGTGTTCTGCCGGCTGGCGCTGAAGGACGGGGCCATCGACCCGGCATCGTTCACGGTGGTACGCCTGGCCAGTGGTGCGTTGTTCCTGCTGTTGTTGCTCCGCCTGCGTCGGCCGGTGCTCGCCATGGGCGGCAGCTGGCGGGGCGGTCTGGCTCTGTTCCTGTACGCGTTCCTGTTTTCTGCCGCGTACCTGCAACTGGGCGCAGGTGCAGGTGCCTTGCTGCTGTTCGGCGCCGTGCAGATCACCATGTTCGGGTTCGCCTGGTACAAGGGCGAACACATCACCGTGCGCATGTTGCTGGGGATGCTGATCGCCTTTGCCGGCCTGCTGGTGCTGCTGCTGCCCGGGGCCGAGGCGCCACCCTTGCCCAGTGCCTTGCTCATGGCTTTGTCCGGCGTCGCCTGGGGGGTGTACACGCTGCTGGGCAAAGGCTCGCCCAGGCCATTGGCCGACACTGCCGGCAACTTCATGCGTAGTTTGCCCTGGCTGGTGCTGTTGACACCGATGCTGCTGCTGAGCGCAGGCCCACACCTCACCACGCCGGGTTGGTTGTATGCCCTGGGCTCCGGCGTGCTGGCATCTGGCGCGGGTTATGCGGTGTGGTATGGCGTGGTCAGGCAGGTCACTGCGCAACAGGCAGCGACCATGCAGCTGAGCGTGCCGGTCATTGCCGCACTGGGTGGGGTTGTGCTGATTGGTGAACCGCTGTCGGTGCGCCTGCTGGTGGCCTGCGTTGTGGTGCTGGGGGGTATCGCCCTGGCACTGGCGCCGCGCCGTTAAAAGAAACTGCGCTGCGCCTTGAGCGTGACCACGCTGTCGCAATAGGTGTTGATGCCCGAGTATGCGTCACACCCGTCGCCACTGAGGTTGGAGTTGCTGTAGATGAGGTTGAGGTCGATGCCAAGCCAAGGCCGCGACAGCTCCAGCGACCAGTCGGAGAACCCACTGACCTGGCTGCCATCACCAATGGTGAACGGCGTGCCCAAACGGTGATGAGCGAGCTTGACGGTCAGGTCGACAGCGAACAGCGGCAGTTGGCCGAAGTCGGCAAACAGGGTGCCGGTGCGGTTGTCGGGGTTGTCGCGCAGCGCCCCGCCGAAGCGGCTGCCCAGCACCGAAATACCCCCATACAGCGCATAGCTGTCGGGGCCTGCGATATTCGGCTGGCTGTAGTGGATCAACCCCATTTCGTAGCCCAGGCTGCTGTCGAAGTGGTGCTTGTAGCCCAGGTAGCTGTCCAGCCGCAGCGTCGAATCGGCGGTAACGCCCATGCTGGGGGCGTACTGGCCAATGTACCAGCCACTGGGGTGGCTCAGGTCCAGGCCGCCGTGAAAGGCACCGACGGCACTGGGCGAAATCAGCCCTTGGGCCATGCTGCGTGATGGGGTGGTGCCGAGCGTGAAGTCAAAGCCGCCCAGATCGCGTTTGATCTGCTGGGCCAGCAGCATGGGGCTGAATAGCAGTGCAGCGCTCAACAATAGAAGAGGCCTGGTCATGGTCTCCATCCTGGAAAGCTTGCGGTTGAGCGGTAGAGGATACCTGCGCAGGTGGCTGGAGGGAACCGCCGGTTAGCCGGTTCAGCCTTTGGTCGAACGGTCAGCGTCGGCGGCTTCCGTCACCACAGGCAGGTTGCCGGCACGCTGGATCACCCGCCGCTGCAACTCGTAGTCGTCCAGCGAAAGGCCCCGGCGCTGCAACGCTTCCAGCTGCAGCTGGCGGGTTTCGTCGGCGGTGTATGCACGCAGTTCGGGGTGGCTGGCACAGCCGCTGCTGATGGCGATGGCAAAAACGGCAAAGATGGCGAGCAGCGGGCGGGCCAGGGTATTCATGGGTGAGCTCCGGGGGCCTGTGGTAGTTGGCGAGTCGATGGAGCAAGGTTATTCGGCAATGCCGTTTGGCAGAAATTGCCATTCTCGATAGTGACTATCGACCGCGCGTGAGCCGCTGGCGGTTTATGCCCGATGGCCGAATTCACCATCGTTGCTACCCTTAACCCACGCGGCCTGGTCTTGGGGATAAGCGATGCGCATGCCACTGTGTGTGGTTTTGACGGCAGCACTGTGCCTTGGCACCGTGCCCGGCCTGGTGCTGGCAGCAGAGGTACCGGCCACCGAGCCGCCTGCGGCGGCCGATGCGGTCGCAGCCAAAGACCCGGTTTTCACCCAGGCACAGCTGGACCAGATGCTCGCGCCCATCGCGTTGTACCCCGATGCGCTGCTGGCCCAGGTGCTGATGGCGGCCACCTACCCCGGGCAGGTGAGCGAAGCCGTCACCTGGTCCAAGGCCAACCCCAAGGCGTCCGGCGACGATGCGGTCAGGCAAGTTGCCAAGCAGCCGTGGGACCCGAGCGTACAAGCGCTGGTGGCGTTCCCGCAGGTGCTGGCGACCCTCGGCCAGGACCCGGCCTGGGTCCAGCGCCTGGGCGATGCCTTCCTTGCCCAGCCCGACGATGTCATGGCCGGCGTGCAGCGCTTGCGTCACCAGGCACAGGCTGCCGGCAACCTGCAGAGCAACCAGTACCAGAACGTTACCGTGCAGGCCGCCCCGGCACCGGCGGCCAGCACCCAGGCGCCTGTAGCCAGCAGCCCGCCGAGTACCATCATCATCCAGCCGGCCGACCCGCAGGTGGTTTACGTGCCCAGCTACAACCCCACCACCGCCTATGGCACCTGGGCCTATCCCGCTTCGCCACCGGCCTACTACCCGCCGCCGCCCCTGTATTACGCCGGCTCCGCACTGGTGGCGGGCCTGGCCTTCGGTACTGGCGTGGCAATTGTCAGTTCGCTGTGGGGCAACTGTGACTGGGGCCACAATGACATCGACATCGACGTCAACCGCTACAACAACCTCAACGTCAGCAACCGTATCAGCAACAACCAGAACAAATGGCGGCACAACACCGTCAACCGCGAAGGTGTGCCTTATCGCGACGCCCGCAGTCGCCAGCAGTATGGCCGCCAGCTGGACGGCGCCACGCAACGTACGGCCTTTCGCGGTGACGACGCCCAGCGCGCGCAGGCCCGTGACAAGGCCAGGGCCTCGATGGACCGGGCCGGCATCGAACGGCCGGCGACCAATAACCGGCAGGCACGCCAGCAAGTGCGTGAAGCGCAGGCAGGCAATGCGGGCGGCCAGCGCGTGCAGCCCCTTGGCGATAACGCGAGGGCGGCCGACCGTCGCCAGGAACTGCGCAGTACCCAGGCGCGGCATGGTGAAGGCCAGGCGCGGCAGTTGGCCCATAACCGCGCTGCCGGTACCGCAGGCCGGGCCCGCAACAATGCCTTCGACGGCGTGCGCGCACCGTCACGCACCAGCGCGCAGGCCAGCCGTGGCCACGTCAGCCAGGCGTTTGCCCAGCGCCCCAATGCATCGCGTGCCGCGGGGCACGCCATATCGCGGCCGAGTGCGCCGGCGCGCCGTGGTGCAGGGGGCCGGCGATGAGCCGCCGGGCGTTGGCGGCATTGCTGCTGGCGGCAGGCATGGCCAGCTCAGCGTTGGCCACAGCGCAACAAACCTTCGCGACGCCGGAGCAAGCAGTGGATTCCTTTGTCGCAGCGCTGGGCGAGACAAAAGCTGACGAGGCCCGCCTGGCCCAGTTGCTGGGCGATGACTGGCGTACCTACATACCGCGCGGCGGCGTGCAACGCAGCGACGTGGACACGTTCCTGGCGCAATACCATGCGCAGCACAGTATCGACCGGCCTGGCGAGGACAAGGCCATACTGGCGGTAGGCAGTGACCACTGGACCTTGCCCATACCGCTGAGCAAAAGCCGCCAGGGTTGGCACTTCGACCTCAAGGCCGGCAGCGCCGAAATCCGCGCCCGGCGCATTGGCCGCAACGAGCTGGGCACCTTGCAGTCGCTGCTGGCCTACCACGACGCGCAAATGGACTACGCCACCCAGGACCATAACGGTAACGGGGCGCTGGAATACGCGCAGAAGGTATTCAGCGAGCCGGGCAAGCATGACGGGCTGTACTGGGACGACAACGGCGACGGTGAGGTCAGCCCGCTAGGCCCGCTTTTTGGCCAGGATGTGGTCGGTGACGCCTGGTACGGCTACCACTTTCGCATCCTCGATGCCCAGGGGCCCTCCGCCCCGGGTGGCGCCTACAGTTACCTGATCGGCAACCAGATGAGCCGCGGTTTCGCCATGGTCGCCTGGCCGGCCAGGTACGACGATACCGGCGTGATGAGCTTCATGATCAGCCATGACGGCCAGGTCTTCGAAAAAGACCTCGGGCCGCATGGCGACAAGCTGGCTGGGCAGATGAAGCGCTTTGACCCGGATGACAGCTGGACGGTGGTGGATGTCGCGGCGGGGGGTTGATCGCGCAACTTCAGCGCCTGGCCTGAATGCTGCCGCAGCGCCTCAGTGCGCACACGCAGCCCGAACCTCCCGCGCCGTGCACCCATAACGCTGGCGAAACGCCCGGGTGAACTGCGCCTGGTCGGTAAAACCCCAGCGAAACGCCAGTTCGCCGATGGCCAGGTGGCAGTGCGGGTCGCGCAGTTGCCGGTGCACGGCCTCCAGGCGTTGGTGACGCACCCACTCACCGAGGGTATAGGGTGTGATCGCGAACAGCTTGTGCAGGTAGCGCAGCGACAGCCCGCAGGCACCGGCGATGGCGGCTGGCGACAGCTCTGGGTCGCCAAGGTGTTGCTGCACGTACTGCTCGACCCGCGTCAGGTGCAGGGTGCTGAGGTTGCTGCCTTCGCTGCCCAGCACCCGCTGGTCCTGTTGCAAGGCCAGCAGCAGGGTGGCGGTGGCCTGCTCCAGCAGCAGGTGGCGGGCGGCGGCTGGGCTGGCGTCGAAGTGGCGGGCGCACAGGTCCAGCTGCTCGACGAAGATGCGACCCAGGCCCTGGCTGGCATCGAAGCAATGGCGGGTGTAGCGCTTGTGCCCGAGCAGGTTGGCCTTGAGTGCGCGTTCGGGCAGCTTCAGCACCCACAAATCGTTCTGCTTGCCGTAATGGAAGCGGTAGGGCGCATCGCCGCGCTCGACGATGAAACCGCCCGGGCTGCAACTGAGCTGCTGGCCGTCCTGTTCGAAATGCACCTCGCTGCTGCGCGGCACGGTCACCAGGTAGAACGCTTCATGGTCCTGGCCGATGTGCGCCTTGCTGCGCGAGTAGCCCAGCTGGCTGGAGCGCAGGCGCGACAGGCTGAGCGGCGTGCTGGGGGTGCTCCAGCGCTGCAGGTGGCCGTCGAACGGCTGTGCGGTGGCGAACTCCAGGGTTAACGGGAAGTAAGTGTCACTGATGGCTTGGGCCCAACGCGCCTGGCGCTCCGGCTGTGGCCAGCCGTGGGTCGAGAGTTCTGTGGGCATGGTGGTCCTTTTTCAAAGAGGGCAGCATTGAAAAAAGGAACTGCAGGCAAGCTACTCAAGCAGCTCTTGTTATTGTGCAAACCGCCCGGCAGCGCAAACTGCCGGGCGGTTGTCAGGCCCCATGATCGGCGTAGGCCGACCTTTCGATCAAGCCCCGCGTGTCACCCGGTAGGTCGCCGAAGGCTCCAGCCGCGCCTGCCAGCCAGGCGGGATGACGATATTGGTGGTGTCTTCCTCGATCACGCAAGGGCCGTGCACGGTCTGACCCGGCAGCAGCCGGTTGCCGTTGAACACGGGCGTGGCTTGCCAGCCGCCGTCGGCACTGAACAGCATCGGCCGCAGCGTGCCCGGCGCCGGCACCCCAGGCTCGGCCGGGCCCGACAACTCGGGTTGCGGAGGGCGCGGCAGGTGGCCGATCACCGAGCATTCCAGGTTCACCAACTCCACCGGGCTGTCCGGCTCGCTGTACGAGTACAGGGTCTGGTGACGGGTGTGGAAGCGGCTGATCAGTGCGGCCAGGCCGGTGTCATCCAAGGCGTGCTGCTCCAGTTCGACACTGCATTCATGGATCTGCCCCAGGTAGCGCATTTCCAGGGTGTAGTGGCAGCTGCTGGCCTGGTCGCCAAAGCCGTCTTCGCGCAGGTTCGCCAGGCCTTGCTGGCGCAGTTCAGCCAGAGCCTGGTTGAGCTGCGCCAGGTTCACGTGCTCGCCGTCCACGCGCATCGACAGGCTGGTGAGCTGGTCGTAGCGCACATCGGAAAGGATCTGGCCGAAGGCGCACAAGCCCGAGGCCACCTTGGGGATCAGCACAGTCTGCATGCCGATTTCCTCGGCCAGGCGCACCACGTGCATGCCCGCTGCGCCGCCTGCGCCGATCAGCGCGAAGTCGCGTGGGTCGTGGCCGCGTTCGATGGACACACGCCGGATGCCGTTGACCATGTTCAGGTTGACCAGTGTGGTGATCCCGAACGCGGCGCGCTCCACGCTGATGCCCAGCGGCTCGGCGATGTTGCTGCGAATGGCGTCCAGCGCAGCCTGGCGGTTCAAGCGAATGCTGCCGCCCAGCAGCGCGTCATCGGGCAGGTAGCCCAGGGCCAGGTTGGCGTCGGTCACGGTCGGCTCGCTGCCGCCCTTGCCATAGCAAACAGGCCCAGGCATGGCGCCGGCGCTGCGCGGGCCGACCTGGAGCATGCCGAACTCGTCCAGGTGGGCGATGGAGCCACCGCCGGCGCCCAGGGTTTCCACCTGGATCATCGGCACGCCGATGCGCTGGCGCAGGAAGTCCACGTCCTTGCTGAAGTTGGTGCGCCCGGCGTTGGTCAGGGTGATGTCGAACGAGGTGCCGCCCATGTCCACGGTGATGACGTTGTCGAAGCCGAACGGGCGGGCCACCGCCAGCCCGGCCTGGGGTGCCGAAGCGGGGCCGGAGTTGATCGCATTCACCGCGCGCTCGCGCATCAGGTGCCCGGGTGCCAGCCCGCCGTTGGACTGGAAGTAGCGCACCGGCTGCTGCGCGCCAAGCTCCTGGAACAGGCTGTCGATACGCGCCACGTAGCGCGCCATCACCGGGCTGAGATACGCATTGACCACGGTGGTGGAGGTGCGGGTGTACTCACGGATCTGCGGGAACACTTCGCAACCGGTGCAGACGAACACTCCAGGCAGCGCCGCTCGTACTAGCTCGGCGGCACGCTGCTCGTGGCTGGGGTTGCGCACCGACCACAGGAAGGAAATGGCCACGGCCTGCACGCCTTCGGCACGGAAGTAGTCGATGGCGGCGTGGATGGCGCGCTCGTCCAGCGGGCTGTATTCGCGGCCATCGCCAAGCATGCGCCCCGCGATCGGGCGGCGCAGGTGGCGCGGGACGAGCATGTGCGCTGGCGGGTAGTGGGCATCGTAGCGGTGGCCTTCTTCCTTGTGTCCCAGGCGGATTTCCAGGCTGTCCTCATGGCCTTCGGTGCACAGCAGGCCGACCTTGACCCCGGTGCGCTCGATCAGTGCGTTGAGGGCCACGGTGGTGCCATTGATGCACAGGTCGCAGTTGGCGATCAGCTCGGCCGGGCTGTGACCGGTGGCATCGGCGATTTGCGCCAGGCCGGCACGAATGGCCAGGGTGCCGTCCTGCGGTGTGGATGGCGCCTTGAACAGCTGTACACCGCCGGCGCGGTCGGCCAGGATGAAATCGGTGAAGGTGCCGCCGGCGTCGATGCCCAGGCGATATTGGTTACGCATGATGATTCTCCGGTCAGTGCGGGGCGCGGGCGAGGCGGGTGGCGGTTTCATCCAGCTGGCCATCGGCATCGAGGACCACGCCGTACTCCAAGGCCGCGCCTTGGGGCGAAACCAGGCCGTTGCGTACATCCTGCAACACCGAGGCAATGGGGCGCTGCAGGGGGTCGCCGTAGCCACCACCACCGGGGTTGATGTTGATGATGCGTTCGCCGGGCTGCAGGGTCAGCATCGGGTTTTGCGTGTAGTGGTCCTCGCTGCCGTCGGCGTGGCGGTGAATCAGCCGGCCCAGCTTGGGCTCCAGCAGGGTATTGCGTGCGCCGGCGGCACCGGCGGTGGGCAGTTGACGGCCCTCGCCAAAACCGACCACGGTCATTGCGTGGTCCAGCGGTTCGATTTCCAGGCGGGTGCCCGAGCCACCGCGGAATCTGCCGGCACCGCCGCTGTCGGCCATCAGGCTGTAACGGTGGATCAGCACCGGGTAGGCATGTTCCAGCAGTTCGATGTCACCGCTCATCAGCGCCCCGAAGCAGCACAGCGGACCGCAGGCGTGCCAGCCGTCCATCACCTGGTTGGCACCGGCGCCGGAGATGATCGAGGCCAGCACCATGGTCACGTACTCACTGTTGCCGTTGCGCAGGTCGCGGCCGGCGATATTGATGCCACTGGTATGCCCCCAGGAGGCGGTAACCCGCTGTGGTGAGGCTTGCTCCAGTGCCGTGCGCACGGCATCGGCCAGGGTTTCCATCGGCGTGGTGGTGCAGTTGACGTGGGGCGCCGGTTCCTCGGCGTTGCACAGCGTACCCCTGGGCCCGACATCGACCGTGACACAGCGGTACAGGCCCTCGTTGTAGGGCGGCGCCACCTGGGCGAACATCATCAACCCCAGGTACACGCCAGACACCGAGTTGCCTTCGTAGGAGTTGATAAAGTAGGGCACCTGCGGCGGGCTTTCGATGCGCACGTGGGCCTGGTCGCCGCGAATCTGCACATGGGCAGTAATGGCCAGTTGACCCAGGCCGTGGCCGGAATCTTCCAGTACTGCGGTGCCGCTGTAGTCGCCGTCCGGCACGTCGCGCAGCAACGCGCGCATGTGCCGGTCGGCCATGTTCTTCAGCTCGGCAATACAGGCACGTACTTGCGCCACGCCATATTTGTCGAGCAGCTCCAGAAGGTGTCGCTCGCCGACCTTGCAGGCCCCGTACTGGGCGTTGAGGTCGCCTTCCTGATAGGGGCGGGCGCGCATGTTGGTGAGCATGAAGTTGATGACGTCTTCGCGGCGCTTGCCCTTTTCCCACAGCTTGACCGGGGGAATGCGCAGGCCTTCGGCGTAAATTTCCTTGGCATCGGGGTTGTAGCCAGCCGGCACCGGGCCGCCGATATCGGTCAGGTGGCCCTTGCACACGGTCCAGAAGACCAGTTCACCCTGGTAATACACCGGCTTGTACATGCAGCAGTCGAGAATATGGCTGCCCTTGTAGGCCGGGTCGTTGTGGTAGATCACGTCGCCTTCGGCGATGTCGTCAGCGAAGAACTCGGCCACGCACTTCATGGCCGGTATCAGCGAGCCTAGGTGGATCGGGATGTCCTGGCCTTGCAGGATCATTTCCGGCAGGTGGTCGAACAGCGAGTTGGAATAGTCGTGGGCCAGGTTGAACACACTGGAGCGGCCGGTCTTTTCCAGGGTCAGGGTCATCTCGCGTTGCGCTGTTTCCAGCGCTCCGCGTACAACCGCCAGGGTGATCGGATCTACTGTCTGCATAGGTCACCAACGTTTGTTCTTGTAGTTTGGCTGCGTGCCGCGGTGGGCGGCGCGTGGTGACAGGCTACGGGGCAGGGTGGGGGGAAGGCTTGTCGCTGGGTGTACTGGTTGTTGTGCCTGGGCGCACACTCGAGGAAGGCGTTATCCGGCTACCGATTCAACATCTGACGCACCAGCCACTGCCCGGCCGGGCCCAGTGCCCGGCGGCTCGACCAGGCCACATCCATATCAACCCGCCGTGGATAGCCGGCCACCTGCAACTCCACCAGCCCACTGCCAAACCGCGCCACCAGCGCCTTGGGCAGTTCGGCCCAGCCAAACCCGCGCACGGCGAACTCGAGCAGGGTGAGGTAATCCGGTGCCGACCAAGCCTGGCCACGGCCCAGATGCAGGCTTGGCGCGTAGGTCTTGATATATAACTGGCGTGCGTTTTCGAGGTGCTGCGTTTGCACCTGCGCAATGCCCGCCAGCGGGTGCCCGCTGGCCACGTACACGGCGAATTCCGCCTGCTCGGGCAAACGCGCCACGGCAACGTCGGCAGGGTAACTGGGCTGTGTGGCAAGAATGCCGATCTGCGCCATGCCCAGCTGGATCATTTCGATTACATCGGCATCCTCCGACGGCCCGCAGCGCAGCTCGGTGTGCGGGTAGTGCTCAGCAAACCGGGCCATTACCGCACCCTGGAAGGTAACGCTGTAGCTGTCCGACATCACCACCGACACCAGCGCCTCGACATGTTCTGCCAGCCGCACCGCCAGTGCATCGAGCTGGGCGCTGGCATCGAGAATCGCCTCGACACGCCTCAGTACCTGCCGGCCAGCCTCGTTCAGCGTGGGATGGCGGCCAGTGCGGTCAAACAGCGGGCAACCAACATCGGCCTCAAAGTTGGCGATCGCGATGCTGATAGTGGACTGGCTTTTGCGCAGCTTGCGCGCAGCGGCGGAAAAAGACCCCAGCGATGCGGCTTCGACAAACGCAACCAAGGCTTCGGGTGAGTAGCGCATGTATTGATAAAACCGATGGTAGCTATATCGCGAGTATCTGTTCTATCAAAGAAAATAGGAAGCACGACTCACGCACTGGATGGAATTTGCAATGAAAAACGTCTCTTTCACCGAACGCCTGGTTCACGCCGTCGGTTATGAAGTGTTCGCAGTGCTGCTGTGTGCGCCGCTGTTGTCCTGGGTCATGGGCAAATCGCTGGCGACAGCCGGCGCGCTGGCGGTGACCCTGTCGGTGATCGCCATGCTGTGGAATATGGTCTACAACGCGCTGATCGATCGTTATGTACAGACCGAGCGGATCCACTGGCAGGCCCGCGCGCGTTTCGCGCACGGCTTGGGCTTCGAGGCCGGCCTGGTAGTCTGGTGCCTGCCGGTGGCCGCGTGGATGCTGGATATTTCGCTTTTGCAGGCGTTCATGGTGGAGCTGGGCTTCTTCGTGATCATCCTGCCCTACACCGTGCTGTACAACTGGGCGTTCGACAAAGTCCGGCACCTGCTGATGCAGCGTCGCCTGGCCTAAGGCGTGTGCCCAACTCCCACACCAATAAAAACGGGGCATGCCATTGCTGGCATGCCCCGTTTTCAAACCGCTGAAACGACTCAGGCGACTTTGACGATCCAGCCTGCCGGTGCTTCGACATCACCGCTCTGGATGCCGGTCAGCTCGTCGTAGAGCTTCTGGGTAACCGGGCCGACCTTTTCCAGGTCGTGGAACACGTGCAGCTTGCCGTTGTACTCGATGCCGCCGATCGGGGTGATCACCGCAGCGGTACCGCAGGCACCGGCTTCGATGAAGCGGTCCAGGTTGCTGATTTCGACATCGCCTTCGATCACTTTCAGGCCCAGGCGCGATTGCGCCAGTTCCATCAGCGACAGGCGGGTGATGCCTGGCAACACCGAGGCCGATTTCGGCGTGACGAACTCGTTGTTGGCGGTGATACCGAAGAAGTTGGCCGAACCGACTTCCTCGATCTTGGTGTGAGTCAGCGGGTCGAGGTAAATGGCGTCGGCGAAGTTGGCCTTCTTGGCCTCCGCGCCTGGCTGCAGGCTGGCCGCGTAGTTACCGCCGACCTTGGCTGCGCCGGTGCCTTGCGGGGCAGCACGGTCGAAGCTGGAGATCTGGAAGTTGTGCGGCTTCATGCCGCCCTTGAAGTACGAGCCAACCGGGATGGCGAATACCGAGAAGATGAACTCGGGGGCGGTGCGCACGCCAATGTTGTCACCAGTGCCGATCACGAACGGGCGCAGGTACAGGGCGCCTTTGCCGTGCGGTGGCACGAACTTTTCGTTGGCCTTGACCACCTGCTTGCACGCTTCGATGAACACATCGGTAGGCACGTGCGGCATCAGCAGGCGGGCGCAGCTGCGCTGCATGCGGGCGGCGTTCTGGTCCGGGCGGAACAGGTTGATCGAGCCGTCCTTGCAACGGTAGGCCTTGAGGCCCTCGAAGCACTGCTGGCCATAGTGCAGCGCCGTGGAGCCTTCACTGATGTGCAGTACGTTGTCTTCGGTCAGGGTGCCCTTGTCCCACTCGCCATTGCGCCATACGGACAGGTAGCGTTTGTCGGTCTTGATGTAGTCGAAACCCAGCTTGTCCCAATTAATGCTTTCGTTGCTCATGACACCCTCATTGTCTTGCTAGTGCCCGATCGCTCGGGCTGCTGTTATATGCGCACCACGCCACCTTAATACATCCGTGGCGGATCGGGAACGGCCGGTCGCAGGTTTCGTCGAGCAGCCCGCCAGCGGGCAAGGCCAGGCCGGGGAGAAAACCCAGGCCTACCGGTTTTGTCGCGAGCGTTCAGCGCCCCTGCAAGCGTTTGGCCCAGTCGCCGCCGTGGCGTTCCTGACAGGCCTGCTCACTGTCGAAGCGCACATGCCAGGCGGGGTGGTCCAGCGCTATGCCTGCTTCCTCGAGCGCCAGGCGGGTCAATGCCAGCATGCGCCCCTTCGCGTCACCCGCCAGGGCCGCCAACTTGTCCGCCTCCTGCTCGAACACCCAGGTTATCCGCAGGCTGGCGGGAAACTCATGCGGGTCAAGACGGTGGGTTAGCCAACTGAACCCGAGAATTTCCGCCTTGGCGGTTTCGCAGGCTTCGGTCAGGCACGCCACCAGCTCGCGCTCCAGCTGGGCCAGTTCACGTTTGCTCAGCGCTTTCACGGGTTGACCTCGTCATTGGCTTGCATGGGCAGGCGGTGTTCACCGGTACACTGCACAGGGCCGGGCGGGTAGGGGGCGTGAGACATGAGGTGGCCTTGAACGTGGGTCGGGCTGCCACTTTAACCCATTTGCACTGCCCACCGCCGCCCGGCCAACCCGCAACGGTTGACCACCCGCCAACCACTGCGTAGCCTTGCCACTTCGAGGTTCTTCGGCCAGGCCGAAGCTAAGACGGGAACGCGGTACAAGCCGCGGCTGCCCCCGCAACTGTAAGCACCGACAACGGATCGACACAGCCACTGCGCCAACGCGCGGGAAGGCGTCATCCCGCCAGACTGCTGCCGTGGCAGGCAACTGGAA
>Ga0302347_1001071_pt1 | contig 35560 bp, 44 predicted proteins | sample PhyWR1_FD_202178 | JGI IMG/M metagenome (GOLD analysis project Ga0302347, IMG submission 202178) | Leaf surface microbial communities from wheat plants in UC Gill Tract Community Farm, Albany, California, United States - DLSL W.R1 (v2)... | ecosystem: Host-associated > Plants > Phyllosphere >... | reverse complement strand
TAAAAGCTGGCACGAAAGTGCGGGTTTAGTTAGAAAGCTAAAGATTTTGGCGCGTTAGCAAAGCGGTTATGTAGCGGATTGCAAATCCGTCTAGTCCGGTTCGACTCCGGAACGCGCCTCCAATTTTCCTTAGCCCGGGTGGTGGAATCGGTAGACACAAGGGATTTAAAATCCCTCGGCTGTAAGGCTGTACGAGTTCAAGTCTCGTCCCGGGTACCAAGGAAATTCAGTAGAATAATCAAAGCAATAAAGCAGTGTCGTGACCGCCGTGAGGCGGTTTTTTTGTATCTGCAATTTGTGCCAGTGGCAGCAAAATGGCAGCAGTGTGGCAGCACTGCTTTTTCTTATCTGATTATTTTGATTCTGTGCGGTTATCGAATGGGTTGAGGGCTACTGCTGCATCAAGATGATTCGGGGCAAAGTGTGCATACCTCATAGTCATCATGATGGTGCTATGACCGAGTATCTGTTGAAGTACCAAAATATTGCCACCACGCATCATAAAATGGCTGGCAAAAGTATGACGCAGTACGTGTGTACGTTGCCCCTTCGGTAGTTCAATCCCCGCTCTATTTAATGCAGCCTTGAAAGCCTCGTAAGCAGGGCAGAAGAGTGCACCTCGTTTCTTAGGTAGGAGTTCTTGTAACTCGCGGGAAATTGGCACTGTACGGTTCTTCTTGCTTTTAGTTTGAGTAAACGTAAGACGTCCCGGCAATATTTGAGATTGCTTTAAATCCTGTGCTTCACTCCAGCGCGAGCCGGTAGCCAAACAGATTCTCACAATCGTACCGAGATCCTTGTTGGCTGATTGGTCACAAGCTGCAAGCAACCTGTCAATTTCTTCTTCGTAGAGGAAGGCCAGCTCCTGATCCCCCTCCTTGAACTGCCTGATCCCAGATAACGGGTTATCACCTTCCCATTCTCCAAGACGTTTCATTTCTGAAAAAACAGCATGTAGATAAGACTGTTCTCGGTTTACCGTTGCCTCACTAAGTTTCTTCTTTCCCTTCTGATTCCATTCCCCAGCTAGACGCCTTTCCCGATAAACAGCAAAAGTATTTTTATCAAAATGTGCAGCGAGCGGATCTCCTAAACGCTCACAGATAGCTAGAAGCTTTGTTTTTCTCTCTTCGCCAGAAGTCAGCGTTTTGCCATGCATTTCATACCAGCGCTCAACGAATGCAGAGAGCATTACCGCATTATCGGTGACCGATTGGCCTGATGCATTATTCATGGTACGGCGTTCAAATGAGAGCGCCTCGCCTTTGGTTGCAAACTGTTTGCGTATGCGTTTCCCATCACGGCCATATGGGAAGCATTGGCACAGCCACTTACCTGAAGGGAGTTTTTTTACTGTCAAGGGAAGTGCCCGCTATTTGAGGAGAAATATTTTAGCAACCCACAGTAGTAAACCACCTACTAGACCAACTGTTAAAGGTATCCAGATTGAACGGCTGATTGAATTAATGTTATTTGCTAATTCAGCTTTGGCTTTATAAATTTCGGTTCGAAGACTTTCAAAATCAGCTTTAGTAGCAAAGGTTTCTGAACGGACAACTAAGGAGTCCAGAGTGGCTTTTGTTGCAAAATTTTCAGACCTAGTCGTAAGTGTTGCAAGGTCGATTTTAATCTGAGCAATATTTTCTTCTGTTCGCTCAACACGTTTCTTCAGATCGTCCATACTATTTCCCCCCCCACCATTCCCGTCTGAGCCTCCTTTTTTCCACTTTTCCCGTGGAAAGTCTTTAAGGCTCGCGACGTTGCTATACTCGACATTGTTACCCATCAGTAGATTCCTTTCTCTTTCTCGATCCAGTTTAACACTGGGTAAGTAGCGTAATGGCTAGTAAACCCGCAATTTTTACAAATCAAACGATACTGGTAATTCAGTAAGGAGTAGCGAGGTTCAAACGATTCAATTCGTATAAAGCTGACATAGGATTCGTTGGAAGAGCCATCAGGGCCTACGGTTATCACTTGAGCTTGTGGAATGGCAATATCGAGGCTACCGCAGTTGAGGCATTTAATTTCTTTGCCAACCCTTTCATCCAAAAATTCAGCGAATAGTTCAGGGGTTACCTTTTCTAATCGTGCGAATAATGTTTGGGTTAGCTCTTTCTGTCTTTCTTGTTCGGTCATTTATTCTCACCACTTTTTGTTTTTCAAAAACTCTCGTATATCGGAAATGGACGAACCCTCTTCTGGGATGTATTCGAGTTGATGGTTCTTTACAAAAAGCTGCCACTCCTCAGGATCGTATTCATACCCAGGTGCTGACATATCATCTTCGTCGCCTTCGCGTACCACAGTCACAAGAAAAAATACTTCTTCCTCGCTATCTTCGTCATCGTCATCAACAACGTTTATATCGGTGACAACCAATCGTATTGAGGGATCTTTCTTTGATACATAAAGCCCTTCCTCTGGAATTGAATGTTTGTAACTCATAAGTTCATCCTTTTAAAACTTTATAATTAGAAAATAAAAGCGCCGACTAGGACTCCAAAGACAAAAGCAAAACCAATCTCTTTTGGATAGGTTCGAAGTAAATCTGCAATATTGAGCCGCGAGGGTAAAGATAAGGAGGTTGCTTGTGGAATCTCTTCGGCCTTCTGATCAAGCCATGACAAAGCCAACTGAAGTTGAGAGCGTGTTAAATCGTTCAGTCTGCCAGTACCAAAATTAATATGGCAGTAGCGAATAAGTTTTTGTCTAATTTCATCATCTTCACTATTACGAAGAAGGAGACTAACTAGAGCTTTGCTGGCGTCTTTTTCTTTAAGCCTGTCTAACATGGCCTGTAGGAAACTTAACGCCGCATGATATTGATTGATGGTCATATCTTCGATGCTGGATACACCAATCTCAGCATGAACTTTCTGCCAGATAACGAACGCTTCATTATCCCCAGATTCAGCGATTGCAGCCACCAGACAGTTGAGTTCCTTACGTTGAGCTTTTACGAGAGGGCGTCTATCTTCTTTTTCGGAAGGGATTGCAATATTGACTGTGTTACGTCCATCAAATTTATCTATCTGGATCTTATTTTCGTTGAAATCACGCCCTGCGGCGCGGTTATGTTCACCAGCAGAATTAACTGTCATAAAATATCCTTACTTCTTGCTTTCGTGAAAATCCCTGCCTGCGACGCGGTTGCCTTGACCTGAAACGTTAATTGAATTAGATGCGGAACTACCTGCTGTTAAGGCAGCAAAGACAGCGGCTTTAACAGCTAAAGGTGCAGATCTGTAAAGTTTGATTAGCTCAAGCTCGTCATTAGTGATATCACCCACGTCTGGGGTTCTTCTCCCAGTAAGAACATACAAAACATCAACACCCTTAGCTGCTAACTTAGAAAAGTATTTGGAATCAGGATATCTTTCTTCTCTCTCATAGTTGGCTTGGGTGTTTCGAGCGCAATCTGCTAACGCACCGAAATCAGCCTGATTCAGCCCCAAACGCTTCCTCTCTTCGACTAAACGAGCACCTACTGACATCATTTGTTGATATTCCATATTGACATGACCACATACGTGGTCAATAATGTTTTTCACAGACACTTAGCAGATCACAATATACCACTATGACACAAGTACAGCATGTTCAGAGGTCACGAACCCCAAAGAATACCGTCGCAGGAGGGGTGTTGCCGCTGCGTCTCTCTCCTGAAGAGCGTTCGACTATTGAGGCTATGGCGGAGGCAGAATATCGTTCTGCATCAAATATGGTTCGCATCGTATTTTTACGTGGTCTTCAGGCTATGCAGCATGATCAGGCTATTGAGACAGGTAATGAAATATGAGCAAGAAAATAAATGAGAGGCTTTGCTTAGGAAAGCCAAGGGCTATTGATGCATCGACTTTAGTTATGGGGCTTTATTCAACCGATAGAGGCCGCTTGGGTCAGATTTTAATCTCTGTGAATGTTGTCGCCATCTATGGTGGTGCGGTAGAAGCACCACCTGAGCTTATGGACAAACTCAAAGAGTTACTGGCTCCAGAAAGAAATACTAGTTTTAAGTTAGGAAAGGTGAATTGATAATCCTGTATTAAGGGGTGAAGCATGACAGGTGTAACTATCAATTTAAATGTTGCAGCGCCTTATTTATCGCTCAAAGAATACGCCAGAGTTACAGGGATTCCCTTTGAGACATGTCGAGATATGGTGAAAGACGGGCGAATCATCATTCGACCTAAGGAGCTTGCCGGGAGCAAGGTTGAAGTAAACATGGTCGCGATGCTTAAGGATGCGATTGCAAATAGTTGATGGGGATATTATGTGCCAGTTAATACAGCTAAGTCGCCATAGTTATATTTATCGCGGATTCACTATTCATAAGTGCCCTAGAAATTCAGTAACTTTAAAAACAGCTTATAGCGTTACGAATGATGGTAACTATTTAGGGCGGGACTTTGCTTTAGCTGAGGCAATGCAAACAATAGATAATTTAAAAAAAGGTGAAAATTATGAAAGTTGAAATTTTCATTGGTATTTTTATTTTTGCAGTGCTGTTTTTGAATTTCATTCAATTCTTGATTAGGCGGCGTTGTGAAAAAATCAGAGATCAGAAATTCAAAGCACTTTCTGATCTTAAAATACGCCGAGAAGAAGTTGAGCGTAAGGCTAGAAGACAACTGTAGCAGGTATTAAATATGAGCAATAATTCCCCATCGCTTGCCAGCCTGCTTAAACAGGGTTGTCAGGTTACACATTTCAAAAATAATCACGGCTGGCTCGAAACACCAGACGGGCGATTTTTTCAACCAAAAGTTGCAGATGTTCAATTTATAAAAGGTTGCAGAAAGCCTTTTATGTCCACCCCACGAAATAAGCGCCGATGGTTCGCGTGGCTTATGGGTATATTTTCCTAAGCCAATTAATAACAGAATTAATTAATTTCAGAATCAAAAAATGATTCACCGCTGAATAAGTGGTGAAGGATTCGTGCATCAAAAATAAGGGTTTTGATATGTACAACATTCGAAGCACAACGGCACGCGCTCATATTTTTGGAGTTATGTTCCCTGAAATATCACGCAGAGGAATGACCATCAAATGCAATGAGGGTGAACTCACTCTCAGCGCTAGCAACCCCGCAGTTATCGCTTTCATTGATGCTTTGCGCCGTGAATTAGACCAGCCGCAACCGCAACACAATTCCGTTTCATTCTAAGAGGCCGCTTTATGAATCACGTCATGATTGATATTGAAACTTTAGGTACCAACACCAATGCACCCATTGCCAGTATTGGTGCTGTTTTCTTTGAGCCATCAACCGGAATTACAGGCGCGCGCTTTTATGTTCGTGTTGATGCTGAAAACGATGAATTAAACGGCGTTGTTGCCAGCGTTGCAACGCTCAAGTGGTGGCTTCAGCAATCACGCGAGGCGCAAGCAGAGCTATTAGCAAGTGATGCAATACCGCTTTGGGATGCCTTGTGTAAATTTGATAAGTTTCTTACTGATAATGCAGTTCCAGAGGATTTAGACTTATTACAAGTCTGGGCTAACTCACCAACATTTGACTGCTCCATTTTACGTGCCGCTTATGCCCGCGCTGATCTTGAAGGGCCGCTCTGGAAGTTTTGGAACGAACGCGATTGTCGAACAATGGTTGAACTAGGCAAAGTCATTGGCTTTAATCCAAAGCATGATATGCCTTTCAGGGGAGAACGCCATAATGCCCTAGCTGATGCAGTGCATCAGGCGCAATACGTTTCTCATATTTGGCAGCACCTTACAGCAGATAAGGAGCCAATGTTATGAGCCGCCCGATCATCAAGTGGGCAGGCGGTAAAACGCGCGTCCTTCCAGATTTACTGCCATTTTTGCCTAAGGCTGATTGCTTAGTTGAACCATTTGTTGGCGGTGCGTCAGTATTTCTAAATACGGATTATCGCCGCTATATCCTTGCAGATATTAATCCTGATTTAATCGGTTTATATCGGGCTGTAAAAAAAGATCCAGAGTTATTTATCACCATTGCTCGCGCCATGTTTATGGCGGGCAACACGCAAGAGGCATATACAGAATTCCGTAAAAAATTTAATGCATTACCGCAAGGTGAAGAACGCGCCGCCATTTTCCTGTATCTCAATCGTCATGGTTATAACGGTGTGTGCCGTTACAACAGCCGAGGCGGTTATAACGTGCCTTATGGTAAGTACAAAAGCGTTTACTTCCCTGAATTAGAGATCCGCCAGTTCGCTGAAAAAGCCAATGACACAAAGACTATTTTTTTGTGTTCACCATTCGAAAGAACCCTGCAAGTTATAGAAGGGGTGAGTTGTGCTATTTACTGCGATCCGCCTTATTTACCCGCCAGTAAAACCGCTAATTTTACCCAATACCACAGCGGCACCTTTGCAGCCGAACAGCATCGCCAACTAGTAAAGGCGTTAATTGATGTAAATGAAAAATGCGGCCTTCCAGTCGTTATTTCCAATAGCGATACCCCCGCCACGCGCGAAATTTATCACTCCTTTGATTTACATGAAATCACGGTAAATCGCTCTATCAGCGCTAACGCAGCTACGAGAGGTGCAGCCAATGAAGTGATTGGTTCACTGCCTCAGCGTCACGTTCTGTTCATGGGCTTTGATCCAGCGGCATCAGGTGCAGATTACTCGGTAGTTTCCTACGGCAAGTAAAAGAAGATTGGAGATAAACGCGATGAAAATTCATGAGTTAAAGATACTGCCTGAATATTTTGAGTCAGTTGTCAGTGGCAAGAAGAAAGCCGAGCTAAGGCGCAACGATCGTCATTTCTCTGCTGGCGACAAACTTCTCCTTAGAGAGTGGAGTTTAGAGCATGAATACTCAGGCCGTTTCGTAGGATGCACCATCACTGATATAGCAGACGTTAGCTCATTGGCTAAGGGCTATGTGCTTTTGAGTATCGAGTTTCCAGTATTGTCCGGCCCAGATGATGTGGATCATTTTGAATGTTGGTCATGCCATAAGGTGGTTACATACAAGCAACTCGCTGAAGCTGATGGTTTCTGCCCTTTTTGCTATGCAGAGATAGAGCTTCAACTAAAACCAGCAGACAAGTGATCGGCGCGATAATGGCTGATACACGCGGACGATATGCCCCAACCCCACCACCTGATTACCCCGGAAGCACATCCGTGCTTACTGGGCCTTATGCGTGGAATGCTCCAGCAAAATCAATTAACCCGCTACAGGATGAAACGGATTATGTAGAAACTCCGCTCACCAAAATGATTGCGGATTACCAGCATGATGAAGCTGTCTCGCGCATGATGCGCATAGCCGCCATGACTGAAGAAGAAAAAAAAGCCATCAATAAGCGGCAGTACCAAATTGATTTGTTCGAAGAGCATGAGAATGAACTCAATTTGCATCTTGCCCGTCTCGCGGAGTCTAAAAAGGCGTTACGACATAGTCCATTATTAGATATTGCGGCTAACTTAAACGCGCAGCCAAAGTTTATACGCCAGCCACTACAGCAGCGGATTGAGTACCTACGCAGAGAGCATGGAGAACATCGAGCCAATATATTTTTGACTGAAATAGTCGAGAGTGCATTGTCGCGGTTAGAAGCCGTCAGAGAGAAACAGCTGACTATAGGCTACCGTCATATTGCAGGCCGAGAGCGTCTAGACGAGCTTTTGCGCTTACCGGAGCTGAACAAGCGCGAAGTGCAGACGCTTGCCGCAATGGTGGCTGCGCATATGGACATGATTTTTTGTGCTCAGGTCGAGGCTAACCTTACTCATGACCATACTCTAGACGCCATTCTACGCGTATATCACGTGGTCGCCGCTGAAGCGCAGCGCTTATGTATCCAACCGCCTTATTGGGATTCTCTCAATCCCTATATTCGCCACCGAGAACGTGCCCCCTATGACCTATTGCCGGGGGCATTCTTGCGTCTGCGCTGTGCTGATTGGTGGAAAGGTAAGTTATGGCGATTACGCAATGAATGGCGGGAAGAGCAATTACGCGCCGCGTGCCTTGTCCATAAACATGCTTCCGCCTATGCCAGTCACGATGCGATAGAACGCCAGCGTGAGCAATACCGCCGAACCATTGAATTCATGCGTATGCATGAGCTGGAAAATGAAGACGGTTTCAAGATTGATCTAGAACAGGTGATGCTTTCCAGTACCAGCAACCCTTATTTACGATATATCGAAATGATGACTACCGTTAAGGGGCTGCAAAACTTAGCTGAAATGCGCGGCGATTACGCCATGTTCTATACCATTACGTGCCCATCTAAGTATCACTCAACTCTTGCAAACGGTAAGCCCAACCCAAAGTGGACGGAAAAAACCGTCCGCGAAAGCAGTGACTATCTGGTTAACGTCTTTTCCAGTATCAGGAAAAAGCTTCAGCGAAAGGGCTTGCCTTGGTATGGCGTACGTGTGGCTGAACCACATCATGACGGTACGGTTCACTGGCATCTGTTGTGCTTTATGCGTCATAGAGATCGCGCCGCTATCACTCAGGTGATGCGTGAATTTGCCATTCGTGAAGATCGTGCTGAGTTGGGCAAGAACGTGAGAGCGCGATTTGATGTCGTGCCAGTCACAAAAAGGAAAGGCTCACCTGCGAGCTATATCGCAACATATATCGGTAAGAATATTGGTGGCGGCTCATTGGATAAGGCCAAAGACAAGAAAACGGGTAAACCGGTTATCTGTAAAGAGACAGGGAAACCCCTTGCCGATAACAGCGATAATGCCGTCGCTTGGGCAAGTTTGCACAGGGTTAAGCAGTTTCAATTCTTTGGCGTTCCATCGCGTCAAACCTATCGAGAATTGCGCCGGTTGGCTAATCAGCTACAGCGTGAACTTAAGCCCAAAAAAGGGGCTCAGCTTCTGCAAGATAAGCATATGAATGATGTGCTTGCCGCCGCCGATGCGGGATGTTTTGCAACTTACACCATTAAGCAAGGTGGGGTTATGCGACCCCGCAACGAGCATGTGATCCGCACAGCCTACGCATTATCTGAAACCCCGAACGATTACGGCGAGATAAGCCCGCGTATCTATGGCGTCTATTCGCCGCGCCTGGGCGATGAGTCTCGCATTTGTACCCATAGCGAAACGTGGAAGTTAGTCAAAAAATCAAAAAGCAGCGCCCATGAACTTGAAGCCAGCAAAGTTGGCGTAGGGGTTGACCTTGGCCCTTCAGGGGTTCCGTCCTCACTTGGACTCGTGGCAATAACTGTCCGTCCGTCTGAAAAACAACCAGTTCCAAAAGCAAAAAAAAGGACTGAAAAACATCTAAATTTGGATAGTTTAGACGATCTAACTAGAGCTCAAAGGCGTGAGCTATTGCATCAGCTTAGGAAACAATCGAGAAAGCCTATGGCTGTTCAGCCAACTGAGGAAGGTGAAAATAAAGCTCAGTTGATATCAAAGATTGATGATTTCACCAAATCAATTGGCTGGCTGATTTCAAATCATGCATTACACCGGTTGGCATATGGTTATATTGTTAATATTGAAGGGAAAAGCTACCGTGCTGATCACCATGGCAATATTCGGCAATGTAAGCCTAGTTATGGGGAGCGTGCACGTAATTTAATGAAGGTAATTGCAAGAATCTCGCATAAGATTAGGTAGACATTATCAGTGTGTTAATTATTGCAATGTGCGTTATCTCGCAGTAGAGGGGCAAAAGTAGATGAAACATATGACAAGATGATTAGTATTTAGTGAGAATGGAAGTATCATTGGTAGCGCTACTGCTGATTCGCAGTACTTATGAGGCGAAATTAGTCAAAAAAACTGGGTCAACGCTCGGTAATGAATTGGAATAGTTGGGGGAACAGGTGCAAGAGATAAATAGTAAGAAAATAAACTTCAGTCCTATTATTGGGGAGGTTAGAAGAATTATATCCTTTTACTTAGTTATAACTTCATTGGGACTTTTAGGACTGTTTTTTTCTCAGTTTTTTTCTGTTCCATATAACTATTTATTTATTACACCTTCATTTTTTAATAGCGAATCTTTGAACTGGACTATGGGGGTATGGGGAACCGTACTAAGTTTGCATGGCACAATAGCTGCATTATCTATTACTTTCATGGGAGTGTTTGTCTCACAGGTGTCTGAGTATTCTGAGCACGGTTTTGAATCTGTATGCAGGGTCCTTTTGCTTCGCGAAAATAAGTTCCTCAATTTTAGCATTGAGTCTATAAGTGGTTTGATATGTGGGATTGTTTTGCTGGCTTTTGGTACAGGACTCATAGCCTACTTAACCTCAATGTTAATATCATTGTACTTTATAACTTCATATGGAGTAATGTATTATCGACTTTATAATTTAACAGAGAGACCAGAGTTTATTACTGAATTGCTTTTTATGGATTTGAAAAGAACTGGATTGGAATACGATTCAATATTATTGAAGAAGGTGAGTGTTAATGATGATTTCCATAAGCTTATTGCTAGTAAAATAAATCTGGCTGAAAGTGAAAATGCATATTTGTATCGTTCAATACCTTTAAATATATTCTCAGAATTAGATGGTGAGTTGTTATCCGGCTTTTCTTCCGAACAATTTCAAAAAATTGATGATGAAGTCGGAAGGTTAAGGGAAACTCTAGACTTACATCTGGTTTTTAGATTGAACTTCTACTCTCCGCTAACAAGTTCTAGTATTGAAATTAGATTGCCGGAAGAGCAATGTGTTGATGACGCCATAATTTACAAATTAGAGGGGGTAGTTAAAGATGCGCTTTTTTTTGAAAATACTACTGATATATTTCAACGCTTTGAGCAGTTGGAGAAGTCATTAATCCAAAATATAAAAAATGCGTTGCTATCCGGTAATGAATGGGGATTAGACTTTGGTGTTAATGCATTTGGTGATCTTTCTTCTGGAGTCAGCTTTGTTCATACGTTGCAAAAGTTAGATCTTTCAATAAGCTCATCAAGTAAAAAAAACTGTGTCGATTACAATATTCTTGTAAAATTCCTTGATAAATTACTGTTAAAGTCCTATGAACAGAAAAAAACAGATAATGCTTTGAATGCATTGAGGGGGATTATTGATTTTGCAAGATATATATATACTCATGAGTATTTTTATGAGTTTTACAAGGGGATTTCGCCTCATTTAGAGCATAGTGCAAGGTATAAGTCACCTGAGGGTGACGAGGGTTTTTTGGATTTCTATATCTCAACAACAACACAAAACTTAGTTGCAAAAAACTATAGAGCTTTTGATTTAAATACTAAATTTATTACTGAACGAATGCAATATCTTAATGATAATGAAAGAGAGCATTTAAGTAGCATGCAGAGAAAATTACTCATGTGTGTGAAGGAAATTCTAACATTATTAATTATTAGAATGGAGCATGTGCGTAAAAATCAAAGTGATAATTTAGATGAGATATCTACTTTGCAGGGGTTTATTAAATCTTGGGTTAATGCTAGTTTTTTAGTCGAGGTTTATTATAAAAGCGAAACATATGATATTTTATTTAAGATTCCTGATGATTTCTCTATGTTTAATGCTGAGCGATCTATGAGGGATGTTTCTGATGGTGAGGCGGCTTGGGTTTCCATTAGGAATGATACATACAAAACACTTGCTATTATCTTGAGTGCGTCAGACTTTAATCGAAATAGATTAAATCTAATTTTTTTACGTGATACAGATGAGTTTTTGTCTAAAACAAAAATTAATACTCATGATATAAAGTCAATTGTAGATTTTTTACGTGGAGATGATTACAAAGAGTTAATGTCTAAAATTTCAGCTAACGCTCTCACTAATAGTAATTATAAGAACTTGACAGCCAAACTGGAAGAGTTAGTTAGTAACATAAACAAGATTATAATCAAGGGTATCTCACAAGAAGATTTAAAGCCTGATTTAGTTGAGAAGTATAAAGCTGAATTTAATCTTTCTTTTGAGAGGTTTATTGGAAAAATAATCAAGCTTAATGACGTATCTTTTGGAGAGTTTGATAACGAAAAGATTTATTCTTCATTAATCGATAAGAGGGAGGTTCTGAACTCTGTTGATGGAATACATTATTCAATGAATGCAGGTCATCATGGACGATCTGCTGTTTATTCATGGGTTAGAAAACTACTAGGAAGCCTTAGTGTAAAAGAAAATAATATTGTGAATTTATATAATATTAGTGAATTGCAAGGTAAGGAACTTGTTACTGTTGAGTATAAAATAAGTGATGGAGTGGATGTTTATCATTATAGTAAAGGGTTGAGGATGACAGATAAGGATGGTGTGTTAAGCTTCCCTCTCCCCGGTTTATATTACGTGGATTTAACAGAGTGTTATTCTTTCTGGCGTAAGAAAGAGATTGTAGATGTTTATATTACTAAGATAAATAATGAAAACTCAGAAAGTTTTCAGGATAGATTTAATTTGACAGGAGTCAACCCTCTTCTGTATGCATCTATAGATGCATTCATTAATATAAATGCAGAGTTAAGAGAATCATTTAATATTTATTATTTGTCAGAGAGTAAATGTAAAACATTGAATGAGGAAAATACTGTAGAGATGCAACAACTTACAGATATGAGGAATCTACCAACAGAAGGAGATGAAATTTCTTGAGGCGACTAAGGGGCTAATGCTTTAACAAGTACTTTGTAGACTCTATAGATTTATGCACAAAAGTGCACAGATTTGCACAATTTTTTTGATGCTGTTTATGCACTTTCTACCCTTTGGTGGTGCGGTCTGGCTCCAGATCGGCAAATGCACAAAAAACGAAGCGAAAGTCGCGCGCAGGTGACGGGGGAACAGCCCACGCGACGGAGGGCAGGGAGGTGATGCCCTTAATTGTCATTCCTCAGCCTTTTTCACCTTCTCCACGCGTTTTCTCGCTTCTGGACGTGTTCGGGGTCGATTGCAAATTGCGCCTGCCAGAATGGCGCTCATGCGCTCTGAGTGAGGGGTGCTAAAGGTCATGCTGAATGGTACTCAGATGGTGGTAGACTATGCGGGGATTGAAAATTACTGAAGGAGAATCGCCGCAGGATGTGCGGCGGGGGGATCGGGTTACTCGTCTTTGAGTAGAGCGTAGGGATTAAAGCGGATCACTTCCTGTCCAAGCCAGTCATTGACGCCCTTCATGGCTTCCATCACGGGCAACATTTCGTTGATGGCGAAGACGCGCGCGGCCTTCTCAACATCACCGAGCGAGCCGTTGCCTTCCGGCATTGCGCCCATCAACTGCGGCGGGATGCGGTGAGCGTCGCGCAAATCGTTGCGCGTTGCTGATTTGATATTTAGAAATTCATCCTTTGCCGATATCTGGCTGAACGGCAACAGTTGCACGCCGTCTTTGCCGCCGCCCGGCGCGTGGATCAGTACGTTTTTGAAGGAGCCTTTCCCTCTGGCCTGTGACAGCGTCTTTTGCACCACCTTGATGCTTTCCTGATCCACCTTCTCCGAACCGACATAGAGAATACATCCGGCGTGAGAGCCGTTGTCATAGTAGAGTTTGCGGAACCTATCGGCAGAATGTGACAGGCTGGCGGACAACAGCGCACCCATATATTCCGGCATACCGTAGATTTCCTGATGAATATCTGGGTTCATAATGTGACAGACTTCGCCCGCCTTGAACTCGTATTCGTCCTTCCACTGCCGGATAAACCAGTAGGTATCAAGGTTGCTTCCCCGTCGTGTGTTCAGTGCCGGCACATGCTTAAGTTTGAGCGGATCTCCTAGGCGATTAGACCGACGCTCAAGATAGGCATTGCCGAAGACAAACCAGTCCAGTGCAAACGCAGAGAAGGCCTGTCGTGAGAGTAACGGGTGAGGGATATAGCACCCAGTCAGCACATTGCGTTTGAAGTAAAGCGCCGACTGATGCAGTGGGGATTGTGTAAATGCACGGGTTAACCCTTTCCAGTCTATTGGCGTCTCGTAGTAACGGCCGTTATCGACGCAACACATGCTGTCCAGCAAATCATAGCCGTCTGTTACCGAATATGGCCCGTCAAACGTGAAGGCGCTGAGCGCCGGATCGCTTCTGAGCGCGTCGGAAATATCAGGCTGTCCGGCACTGCCACTGCTGACAGTGTGTTTGTTTTTGTAGGTGCGCTTCTTCATCAGAACTCCATAGCAAACCCGCCGCTGCCACTCTCTTGGCCCAGCGGTTCGTTAATAATGGCGAGCATATTCGCCCAAGCTAAATCACCGTGGCTGACGCCGCGCGAGCGGTCAGTGTCATAGGTGATGAATCCGCCCGGCGTCTTGACCTTACGAACAGAGTTAAATGCGTTGATCAGGGCGCGTTCGCTGCGGTCATATTCCCAGCGGCCAGCGCGGATCAGCTGTAGCATTTTCAGCACTAGGGCGCGTTTTGACGTCATTGACATGGTGTAGGGCATCGCCATCGGGAAAAACTTTTTCACTATTTGGTAAACGGCCTCACCGTTACCGCCCGTCACATCGATGCCAACATGCTGTACGTTGTATTTGAAGGTGAAGTTTTCGATAACTTTTGCCTGCTCTTCAAACTCAAGGCCGCGCACCTGTTCCGTTTCCACCGTGCGGAATTTACCGCCCGGCACCAGTGGTGGCACCACAACGCAAATCGCGCCGCTATCACCGTTGCCGCTGCTGCCGTTGGCGTCATAACCGATCCATACCGGACGATTACCCATAGGTCTGGACGCGAAAGGTTTCCAGTCCGGCCATTCATCGTAACCATCTGCCCCGCAGCCAATCAGTGCATTCAGGTTGAAGGCGGACTCACCATCGCGAACGAACTCGCACATGTACAGGTTGCGGAATTCATCCTCGCTGTTTTCATCCTGGATTTCTTCAAGGTCGGTGTACTCCCAGCCGTGCTCTATCACATCCTTCAGGGTGACAATCTGACGCCAGGTTTTATCTGGGCATAACAGCCCGCTGTTCAGTGTTTTCCAGCCCACATCAAACGCTTTGCGCTGTGCTCTCGGGCGTTTCTCATTCCAGCGATCGCCTGTCCAGAACGGGTAAGCCTCATGGGTTTCACCTGACGGAGTGGAAAAGTAGGTACGCGTCAGCCCCTTCAGTGTTGCCATCGCCCCCGCAACCTTTCGTAGGTTGGTGAAGTTGCTGACCCAGAAGAATTCGTCAAACTTCAGGTTGCCTGTATATGACTGCGCCGTCGCAGCGGACGTGCCGAGGAAATGCAGTTCAGCGCCGTTACTGAGCACGATTTTGTCACCCCCCTTAAGTTCAACGTCTACTTCTTCCGCTACCTTCTGGATGAACCCCCTGAACTGGTGCGCCTGACGGCGAGATGCAGACAGAAATATCTGGTTGCGCTGGTACGGGTATTTCACATCGTCGCGCAGTGCATCAAGCAACGCCTCGCGTGCAAAGTACCAAGTTGCACCAATCTGGCGGGACTTCAGTATCATGCGGTTTCGGTGGTGGCGTTGCTCATACCAGCTGCGTTGATGCCACGAAAGGGAATCCAGTATTTTCTCTCGCAGCGCGACGATCTGTTCTTCGGTGAAATGGTTTTTCAGCTTGCGCTTGCGTGGTTTTTTACCCAAACCAGTCCCTGCCGGTTGTCCGTCAGACAGCTTTTTCAATTGTCGGGTCAGCAGATCAATTTCCTTGAAGTCTCCTCCGGTCTTGTTGTCCTTTTTGCCAAGCTGGATAAGGCGCGCATCAAAGGTCTGGGTTACACGCTGAATAGGCGGGGTCTCATCCCATTCATCGCGTTTCTTCCAAGCGTAAATTGTGTTCTGATTAATTCCCATCAGGCGCGCGATCTCCGCTGGCGGGTAGCCCTGCCAGTAAAGTTGTTTTGCCCTCTGACGTACAAAAGCGTCTTGTATCATCTGCCCTCCACCGTTTATGGAGTGAAGATTACCCCGCGCGCGATCCCGCTATCGCCCTCTTTATGGTCTGGCCTTTCTCAGACAACAAAACCTCGTTGAGACAGCAAGTTACGCTCTGCCATCATGGCCGTACAGAAACCACTCAACAGGATTATCGACATGGCTAGCGCAGCGAAACCAGCCCGTAAGAAATTCCGCGTTGCTGTCTCTGGTGCCACCGTTGATGGGCGTGAAATTCGCCCTGAGCACCTTCGTGATGCAGCAGCAAACTACAGCCCAGAGGTGTACGGCGCACGCGTCAACCTTGAGCACTATCTTTCGCCTTTCCCCGGCAGTGATTTCGGCGCGATGGGGGATGTGACGGCGCTGAGTGCTGAAGATATCAGCGAGGGCCCTCTCGCCGGACGCACCGCGCTGTACGCCGAGATTGAACCTTCTGAGCGCATGAAGAAGCTGACGGAAGAAGGTAAGAAAATTTACTCCAGCATTGAGCTGCACCCGCAGTTTGCGCTTAACGGTAAGGCGTATGTCATGGGGCTGGCGATGACCGATACCCCTGCGAGCCTCGGCACCGAGCGCCTGAAGTTTGCCGCACAGCAGCGTCAGCAGGTTATGTCTTTCAATAATCAGCAGGGTGAAGCCCCGCTGTTCACCGATGCCATTGAGGCTGAAATTATCGAACTGGCTGAGCAGCACAGCGATGAGGGTAAACAGTGGTTCGGGCGCATCATGGGGATTATCGGCAAAGGCCGTAAATCTGACGGTGAACAGTTCAGTCAGGTACGTGACGCCGTGGAGAATGTCGCACAGTCCCATGCCGATCTGTTGGACAGCTTCAACGATCTGAGTCGCGCCCGCGAGCAGGACAGCCAGACTATCCAGAAGCTGACTTCCGACCTTGCCGCGCTGACCAGCAAGCTGGGTAGCACTGACGCCAATTTCAGCCAGCGTGAACCCGCAAGTGGTGGCGCTAACGCGCAACTGGCTGATTACTGATATTCACAAAGAGAGCAGAGAACATGGATAACAATACCCGCCAGCTATTTGATCAGTATATCGCCCGGCAGGCACAGCTCAACGGCGTATCAACCGCCGCTGTTGCTGCAAAATTTGCCGTAGATCCTACGCGCCAGCAGCGTCTTGAGCAGGCCGCGCAGCAGGATGATTCTTTCCTGAGCAAAATTAACGTGTTTGGCGTCAACCAGCAGATCGGACAAAAAGTCCTGATCGGCAGTAAAGGCCCGATGGCTGGCGTAAACAACAGCGTCACCAGTCGCCGCAACCCCGGCTCAAATCATTCCATGGAGCCGCTCGACTACATGTGCCGCAAGGTCAACTATGACTACGGCATCAGCTATGAACAGCTTGATGCGTGGGCGCATATGCCGGAGTTCCAACCGCTGATCAGCAAGGCAATGGCCCGTCAGATGTCGCTTGACCGCATCATGATTGGCTTTAACGGCGTGAAGTACAGCGATCCGTCTGACCGTGCCACTAATCCGCTGTTGCAGGACTGTGGCATTGGCTGGCTGGAAAAAATCCGTAAAGAAGCGCCACACCGCGTCATTTCAGGCGTAACGATCACTTCGCGCGATGAGGATAACAAAGTTGTCGCGAAAGGCACTTACGGCAACATTGGCGCTGCGGTGTACGACGCTAAAAACAGCCTCATGGATGAGTGGCACAAGCGTAACCCAGATAACGTGGTGATTCTGGCGGGCGACCTGCTGACAAGCAGCAATTTCTCGGCCATCAACGCGTTAAGCCAGACCAACCCGAATACCGAAATGCTGGCCGGTCAGCTGATTGTCGCGCAGGAGCGCGTAGGCAATATGCCGACCTTTATCGCGCCTTACTTCCCAGTGAATGGCGTGTTGATCACACCGTTCAAAAACCTGTCGATTTACTACCAGCGTGGCGGTCTGCGCCGGACGATCAAAGAAGAGCCGGAATACAACCGTATCGCAACCTACCAGTCTTCAAACGATGATTTTGTCATTGAGGATTACGGCAATGTTGCGTTCATTGACGGCATTCAGTTCGCCCAAGCCGAACAGGCAGGCGAGTGACAGAAGCGGCGGGGCATTGCCCCGCCATGACGGGGAGAAGTGACGATGTTAACACCGGCACAACGACATTTTCAGAAGGTCATGGCAGAACGCCGGGGACAGGCGGATGAAGAATCCGATATCCAGCGCACTGCGCATGAGCAAATTTTGCATCGCTTGCGTATGGACTTGTCCCGCCTTAGCGGCGTGCAGTCCGAAGAAACCAAAGCCGAAATGAAAAAATCCATGCTGCCTGAATACGAGGGATGGATTGAAGGCACGCTCGACGGCGACAGCGGACGACAGGATGAAGTTATTACCAGACTGATGGTTTGGGCGATTGACTGTCGTGATTATGCGCTTGTGATGAGATTGGGGCGTTATGTGGTGCGACACGGGCTGACGTTGCCGGATAACTTCAACCGCACAGCAGCCACCTTCCTGACCGAAGAAATAAGCAAACCACTGTTGACGCTCGCGGCCGCTGATGTTGACGCTGATTTATCGTCCGGTATCGCCGTGCTTGACGAAGTGGCAGAAATTGTCGCTGACAGTGATATGCCGGATGTGGTGCGCGCCAAGTTGTGTAAGGCCCGTGCGCTTTCCCGCCGTGGTGCGACTGATATCTCGACCAAGGCTGAAGCGTTGGCACTGTTCCGTGAGGCGCTGACACGCAACCCTAATGCAGGGGTGAAAAAAGAGATAGCCACGCTTGCCCGCGAAGTTAAGAAGCTTTCTGCGGATGGCGGCACGGGTGAAAACGAAGCGTCCAGTACCGACATAATTGACAGTACTGCAGAGCCTGTTCCTGAAAAGACCACCACTGCCAGCGCAGCAGGTAAAGTGACGGTGCGTAAAACCACGACCAAAGCGGCAACAGGCAAAGCGACAAAACGCAAACCTGCCCGCGAGAAAAAGAATTAACGACTTCGGCCCCGTCCGACAGGCGGCGCGGGTGGATATCTGCCCGTTTACGGTCTTTTAACCACCCGCCCACCGCCTGATTTATGGGAGATAAGTGCATGAGCAGCCTTGTGGCAAATAAGCGCGTGTTGCCTGCCGACAGCGATACCCCCGATGTTGATGATGGCGATACAACCGTCAGCGCAGGGGACTTCTGGCCGGTGATTAAACTGGCAGATCTCCGTCTGGCCGCGCGTATCACTGGTGGTATCACCACGTCCAGACTGATGCACGTCACCACGGAAGCGGTAGCCCATGTTACCGCGCAGTTGCTGGACTGGCGCGCCGTTCAGCTCAAAGCAGGTTTTCACGCGCTGGAAGATGTGCCTTCAGCCCTGCCATCAGGTGAGATGGAAAAGCTGATGATCAACGGTGAAAACGTGAAGGTCTACCGCTTCCGGCGTGCGGTTTATTCGATTGCCAGGGCGCTGGTACTTGAAGGTTATCGCGACGTTGATACGACAGCGAAAGGCGACAAAGATGCCGCCGCACTTGACCTGCAACGGGATGACCTTTGGCGGGATGCTCGCTGGAGTATCGCCGACATTCGCGACACACCGCGACTCTATGCGGAGCTTTGCTGATGAAAGTGAGGGCGTTGCAGGGGGATACGGTGGATTTGCTTTGCTGGCGGCACTACGGCACCACGCAGGGCGTGACCGAAAAAGTATTATCTGCCAATCCCGGACTGAGCCAGCAGGTTTTTCTTGATGCCGGTCAAGAGATTGAACTGCCGGAAATCACGCGCAAAGCGACACAGGAGATGGTGCAGCTATGGGGTTAAGTTTTTTTCAGCGCCTGAATGACTGGCTGACATTCACTATGTCAGCAATGGTCACGAGTATCGGCGTAATGACACTGAGCGAAAAGATTGCGCTGGCTGGTCTTTTCGTTGGGATGGTTTTTGGTGCCCGTGGATGGCTCTATCGCGCCCGCATCGAACGGGGGCAGAAGCGTCGCAACGAACTGATTAACCAGATTCTTGAGCAGGCAGCGCACAGGAAAATGAGTGAGTCAGAACGTCGGGCGCTTGACCTTCTGCAACAGAATGAGCCGGAAGATGAAACAACTTATTAAAAAGTGCTCTATCGCGGCCATTGTTGCGCTAGGTATCACATTGAGTCCAAGCGCACTGCGCACAACGCCTGAAGGTCAGCAAAAGATTGCTGGCTGGGAAGATTGCCGGAACACACCGTATTACTGCACGGCTGGCGTGCTAACGGTCGGAATAGGTTCGACAGGGCGCGTAGAGAAGCGGGAGTACAGCGACAGCGAAATTGCTGGCCGATGGATTAACGATATGCGGCACGCTGAAAACTGTATTAACCAGAATTTTGAAGGCGGTTATATGCCGCAGTCTGCCTTTGAGGCCATGACGGATGCAGGTCTAAATGTGGGGTGTACTGGCCTGATGTGGTTCACGGACAGCCAGAAGCGAAAACAACGCACGACCATCTGGAAAAAGGCGCAGGCGCATGAATGGCAGGCGATGTGTAACCGGCTGACGGACTTTGTAAACAGCGGAGGTAAACGCAGTCAGGGGCTGGTTAACCGGAGAACGGATTTTAAGGCGTGGTGCCTGCGTGACGTGGAAGCTGAGAAATGAAGACTATAGCTATTTTATGCGCATTGCTGGCGCTGGCTTCTGGTGGCCTGCTTTGGCAGACACATCAACGAGGTAAAGACGCCGTTCGCAATGAAGCGCTTTCCCGCGAGGTGAAGAGCAATGGTGAGGTGTTGGGTGAACTGCGTGCGCTGACTGCTGATGCTCGCGAAGTCCTTGCACAGTTGCGGGCAACCGAACAGCAGAGAAACACTCAGGGAGAAATGCGACGTGAAAATATGCGCAATGCCATCAAAGACGATACGTGTGCTCGCACTGTTGTGCCTGCTTATGTCAGTGACAGCCTGCAACACCGTACCGCAGCAGCCACAAGTGAAAATCGTACACGAACCGGTACCGGAAAGCCTGACGGCAGCAACGCCAGCGCCGGAACTGTTCGCCCCCGTCACGTGGGGCGCAATAGCCATCTGGAGTGATCACCTGCGTGATGCGCTGGATACCTGCAATGCCGATAAGGCGGCGATAGCCGATCTCGATCTACGCCGCCTAAAAAGACTGACTGATTACGCGAGGGCCACACAATGACCTTATTCGACTACCTGAGCGCTCATCCTTACTGGACGCTTATTTATTTACTGATCATTGCGAGCGTGATTGAACGTTTCGGGCGTTAAGAGGGGATCACCATGCTGAAAGTTGATTCACTACGCGAAACCCTGACCTGTGCAAACAAATGGTGCAGGGCTAACCCTGAAGCCTTCACCGTTTTTGTGGAAGAAGGGAGCATTGAGACGACCGGCGAAACATCGTCGTTTATGTACCGTTATACCCTAGTGCTATTTGTGATGAGCTTTGCCGGTGATATTGATGATTTCACGTTGCCGTTAATGGCATGGTTCTGGCACAACCAGCCCGATCTGCTGCTGAACCCCGAGAAGAACCGAGACATTAAATTTACGACCCTTATCAACAACGATGATACCGCCGACATTCTTTTTGAAATGCCACTGCGCGAGCGCGTGAAGGTTTCTCTGGATGAAAACGGTATTCCCCGCGCGGAACATTTGCCGGAACCTAAATCGCGCATTCCGTCAGCAGACGGCGACTGGAGCGCCATCTTTGAGGATGTGATGTGGGAGGCTAACGCGCATGAGTAACGATCTCTTCCGTGAACTGGATCAGGTCTTCAGCGACATACTGGCGGGCACCTCGCAGGCCGGACGTGTTCGCACCGCTCGCGTTGTTGGTCAGACACTGCGAAAGAGCCAGCAACAGCGCATCAAAGCGCAGCAAAATCCTGAAGGTTCGCCATATCCTGCCCGTCGTCGCCGGGTGCTACGTTCTCAGCAAGGTATTGTGTTTGTCTGGCAGGGGGAGATCCGTCGCCTCAAAAACTGGCACGGTGGCCGGGGAAAATACGGGCGCACCATTACCGGCTTTGACGAAGAGCGAAATGATATTCGCACGTTTTACCGCAACGATATTGAACGTTACATCGAGATCAATACGCGTTCAGTGCGCCGCAGCACCACAAAGAAAGTACCAATGTTTCAGCGGTTGCGCGGCTATCGCTTTCTCAAAATGCGCACTAATGCGGGCGGTACCTCCGTGGGTTATGACGGCGTGGCGGCGCGCATTGCGCGTGTGCACCAGTACGGCCAGCGCGATCAGGTCGGGCCGGGTGCATTTGCTAAATATCCGGTGCGTGAGCTGTTGGGCTTTACTGCTGGCGATGAGCGGATGATTACGGAACAGGTGGTTAACAGTCTAGGGAGTGCCGCACGATGAGCGCTGAATTGATCCGCCTACTGGAAAATATCCTGCGTGTCGGTGTCGTTATTGCTGTTGATGAAGAGAGCTGGCGCGTGCGCGTACAAAGCGGCGAACTTCAGACCGACTGGCTGCGCTGGAACACCATGCGCGCTGGGGCATTCAGTATCTGGGTGCCGCCTTCAGTCGGTGAGCAGGTCTGGCTGGGCTGTATTGGTGGCAACCCTGAAACGGCTGTCATTATTGGCAGTCTCTACAGCAACGATCACCCTGCGCCGGGTCGCAGCCTGAAAGAGATTGTGCTGAAAGCGCCAGACGGTGCCACTTTCCGCTATGACGCAGAAGCCAGCGCGCTGGAAGCGCAGGGCATGAAAACAGCACATATCAAGTCCTCTGCTAGTGTCACGCTTGAAGCACCGGTGGTGGACTGCACCGGCCATCTGAAAGCGCGGACATTCGAACTGACGGAAGGTGGTTCGATGAAGGGCAATGTCACTCATTCTGGCGGATCGCTTTCATCTAACGGGGTGACGGTGCATTCGCACGTTCATGGTGGCGTGCAGGGTGGTGGCAGTAACACGGGGGGGCCGAAATGACAGTCCGCTATATCGGCATGAACCCAGACGGCACCGGCCAGCTCACAGACACCGATCAGCTGTGGAATTCAGTGCGCGACATACTGATCACGCCGCTGGCAAGCCGGGTGATGCGACGGGACTATGGCAGCATGATCCCCGATCTGCTGGATGAACCACAGAATGAAGTAACGCGCCTGCAATGTATGAGTGCGGCGGTGATCGCCTTGACGATGTGGGAACCGCGTATTGCCCTGAACGGCATCAATATCAGTTATTCAAAGGATGGCGCTGTTACCGCTGAGCTGGTCGGCATTATCACCGAAACCATGCAGGCAGCAGGCACTGCGCTGAGGCTCAGGAGTGGCAATAATGGCAACAGTTGATTTATCGCAGCTTCCACAGCCGAAAATTATTGAGGAGTTGGATTTCGAGGTGATCCTCAGCGAGGTCAAAGCCGTCATGCTTGCGGCCTTCCCGCAGGAACAGCAGGCATCTGTTGCCGCTGCACTGGAGCTAGAATCCGAACCGCTGAACGTGATCGCTCAGGTGGTTGCTTATCGTGAAATGATGCTTAGGCAGCGGATTAATGACGGTGCGGCAGCATGCATGCTGAGCCATGCGGTATCGACCGATCTTGATAATCTAGCGGCTAATAACAACACCGAACGTTTGATTATTATACCGGCGACTGAAACCACTGATGCGGTGATGGAGAGTGATACTGCGCTGCGGTTACGTGCTCAGGCTGCATTTGAAGGTCTCAGCGTTGCTGGACCCACTGCTGCGTATGAGTACTTTGCAAAAAGTGTTAGTGGGAAAGTGGCTGATGCTAAAGCAACCAGCCCCACTCCGGCTGTGGTGGTCGTTTCCGTACTTTCTACACAAGGAGATGGTACCGCATCGACCGAGTTGCTGAACAATGTTAGAAATGCCCTCAATGCGGAGCACATACGCCCCGTTGGTGACAGGCTGACGGTGCAGAGCGCAACGATCATTCATTATCAGATTAATGCACGGCTGTATTTTTATCCTGGTCCGGAATCTGAGCCCATCCTTTTGGCTGCACAAAAATCTCTAGAGTCGTGGCTGAGTGAGCAAGGAAAGATTGGGCGTGATATTGCTCGCTCCGCCATTATGGCTGTATTGCATGTTCAGGGAGTGCAACGTGTCGAGCTGCTGGAGCCCGCTAGCGATATTGTTATCGATGATACACAGTCAGCACAATGTGACTCTTTTACTATCAATATAGGGGGAACAGATGAATAACAGCATGCTCCCCCCGTCAGCTAGCACATTTATACGTAATACAGAAAGAGTCACGGAACGGATAACCGATATCCCCGTAGATCTTCGTACGCTCTGGGATCCTGATACATGCCCAGTGGAGTTGCTCCCTTATCTTGCGTGGTCGCTTTCAGTCGATCGGTGGGATAGAGACTGGCCGGAACAAATAAAGCGTCAAGCAATTCGCGACTCATGGCTGATCCACAGACACAAAGGCACCATCAGCGCATTGCGACGTGCTGTAGAACCATTGGGTTACATCATCAATATTACCGAATGGTGGGAGACTAATGACCCTCCTGGCACGTTTCGTCTTGATATCGGCGTATTGGATAATGGCATGGGCGAGGCGCTGTACTTCGAACTTGAACGACTTATCGCTGATGCCAAACCTGCTAGTCGGCACCTTATTGGACTTAACATCATTCAGGATGTCGCCGGTTATGCCTACACAGGCGTCGCCCTGTACGACGGCGACATAATTACCGTTTACCCTGACCTAGAGAGCTAACCCGATGGCACAAAAATATAAAGCGGTACTGACCAAAATCGGCGCAGCCAAGATTGCTGCCGCGATCGCTGGCGGGACAAAAATCAATCTCACCCAAATGGCTGTCGGTGACGGCGGCGGCACTTTGCCTACGCCTGATCCGACACAAACCAAGCTGATTGCAGAAAAGCACCGCGCCGCGCTCAATAAAGTGATCGTAGACCCGAAACATAAAAACTATCTGGTAGCCGAGCTGGTTATTCCGCCGGAAATTGGCGGCTTTTGGATGCGTGAGCTCGGTCTCTATGATGAAGTCGGCGCACTGATTGCGGTCAGTAACATGGCCGAAAGTTACAAGCCGCTGTTATCCGAGGGCTCAGGCCGTGCGCAGACACTGCGAATGGTGGTGATTGTCAGCGATATGGATACGGTGAATTTGCTGATTGATAGCTCGACCGTGCTGGCAACACAGGAGTACGTCGATGATAAATTGCTGGAGCATGAACAATCGCGCCGCCATCCAGATGCCACGCTCAAAGCGAAAGGTTTTACCCAACTGAGCAGCGCGACCAACAGCGACAGCGAGGCATTAGCCGCCACGCCGAAAGCCGTTAAAGCCGCGTTTGACAAAGCGACCGAGGCTGACAAAAACGCCAAAACCGCCGATGAAAATGCGGGAAAGGCCAACGAGAACGCCAATACGCGCCTAGAAAAAAATAAGAATCTGTCCGATATAAACGATAAACCGCTGGCGCGTAAGAATTTAGAATTGGGCTCCGCTGCAATCGCCAACGTTCAAAAATCTATTACAGATAACACCACTAATGCATTGATGATAAATGGCGCATGGGGACTGGGGGCGAGTGGTGTGGGTATGGTGGATAGCGATATTTTATCGCCAACCAGTATTGGAAATACTTTTTTTAATCAAGGTGGCGGCGCTGCAAATAGTCATTTTGGCGGTTATGGAACGGGCATTCACTTATCGTATGGTTCGAACGGTGATAACAAACAGAGATTAACCGCCAACCTCTTTGTTGATTCTGCTGGGAACCTATCCGTTGAATGGCTCGCGGTGAACAAAAGCGATGGCGCGATTGTCGTTAAGCATATTCAAAAACTTTATGGACCATTAAATAAACCCTCTGCGGCTGATGTTCGTGCAATCCCATTTTTTGGACAAATAGCGGCGGGGACGAACTTAAATACGCTGACTGAGCCCGGTATTTGGTTTAATCCCGCCAATGCTAATGCCTCTCTGGCATTAAATTACCCCAGCACTCAAGCCGGTTCATTGCAGGTTTTGCAGGATGCTGGCGTCACGCAGGTTTATACCGAATATTCTAGTGGTGCAGGGAGGCAATGGCGTCGTGGTCTCTATATGGGGACGTGGAGCGCTTGGCGAGTTGTCTATGACTCCATGAATAAACCGAATGCCAATGATGTCGGGGCATTACCGATAACTGGTGGCACGCTTAATGGAAATTTGACGGTTAGAAACCAGATCCAAGTGGGTAGCGTTGGTAACGGCTTTCTGACTATTGGGGACAACGATTCTGGCTTGCACAGCTCTGTCGATGGTCAGGTGGATTTATACGCTAATGGGCGAATGTATGGTTATTGGAATACCGGTGTTTTTTCATTCACCGGCCAAATGATACCAACCAACTACAACAACTTTGATGCGCGGTATATCAACAACCTACAGATGGGTGCCGAAGAATATAAAGATATTCCTTACCCCGGACAGGCCAGTATTCCTTTAGGCGCGTGTATCACCGCCATCGTGGGAACCACTAAACCCACGGGCGGCGGTGTTGGTTTTTATATCTCTCGGGTTTATTTCCGTCGTATCCAAAAATATATCGGCGGGTCTTGGAAAAATATTGCGTAAGGGGAAAGGCTGCATGATTTATAAAAATTTCACACGGAGCGAAGCAGAACGCGCCGAGGATGGCGCGCTACATCTCCAGTCTGAGGACGGCCAAGATTGGTATGATGTGCGTGAAAAGTTAAGCGCGGAAAAGCTAAAAATCGCCTATCAAGCGGATGGGGTTATCCGTCAGCAAAGCTACAACGCGGTCGAGTTATTCCCTGAAAATCTTTCTATTGCGGAAGTGAGCAAAAAAGCAATTCCAAAAGATTTTCCAGAACGGCTCGACGGAAATTGGATTTTTGACGGCAAGAAAATCACACCGCGTGTAATCCCAGAATCCGAACTCATTGCGCAGGCTGAAGAAACCCGCGCGCAGCTCATGGCCGAGGCAAATCAAAAAATCGCGCCGCTACAGGCCGCATTGGATGTAGGCATCGCGACTTATGAAGAATTAGACAAGCTCAAAGTGTGGAAAACCTACCTTGTATTACTCAGCCGCGTAGATATCAGCAACGTGCCTGATGTTGATTGGCCAGTACAGCCAGTTGTGTGATTACATAATAAAACAAAAGCTCGAAATAATATTATTGCGAGCTTTTATGGTGGGGGTTAAGTTTTAGTCATGAGTTTCTGCAGTACAGTCATAGTTATCTATCCTCGATACAAATTTATGCTACATCATGCCTACCAACGACTTATTGACTGAATCGTAGGTCATATTGGCTTCATTCTTTAGGCCGGATAGTAAATCTCCAACAGAAGACGATTGAAGGCGCTCTCTCAGGTCTTCATCACAGCGCTGAAAGCTGATAGAAAACTCTATTTTTTTCGCCTTTCCGTAACGGTCAAACTCGGTATGTGTGGCCTGTAGCCCGGTCAGCACATACATCCCGTAAATCTGCCCTGCACCGCTGATTAAAGGCCAAGGACGCCCAGTGTATGCCTGCGTTGCCAGAACGGTAAGAGATACGTCGCCGCCCGTAATTTCAGGATAAAGCACCCCGTCAAGGTTGATCTGTGTCTCTCCTGCGCCGATGTACTGCCATTTTGCTGAGCGGTTGATGCGGTCGTTTTTGACATGCCGCCAGTTCAGTGAGTGGCGCAGTTGCTGGTAAGGCAGTGTCTTCAGTTCAAAAACGAACATCCCATATATCATCATCATAATGTTTCTTCCCCTTAATCTCTGTCTTTAAAGCTACCGCGATTGAGTCGCGCGAGGCGGGCCATTTCGGCATTTACTGCGTCAGCGGCAATCCGGCCAATTTCGCGCGCGTCCTGCCGGTCAACGCCGTGCAGGTGTACGTGGATTTCCCCCGTAAAGCCGCCAGTGGAAACCGGCGTATTGTTAGCGCTGCGGCTGACTGGAGGGAGTTCCGCTTGTTTGACGGGAAGCGATGCCGCCACGACTGCGGGGCGTGCGCTTAACCCGTTGTTTCTGACTGTGCTGGCCAGCTGCGATTCCTTCCATTCCCCACGAACGGCCAGCGCACGAGGCAGGTTTTTAAACACGATATCGCCGGGGCCGATCTTCTTCGTGTTATCGGCTGTCGCTTTGGTGTTGCTGTCAATACTCTGCAACCGTCGCATAGTGCCGTTATCGCCGGTCAGCGGTGATGTGGATTGTGATGTTCCCGAGGGAGTGCTTTTCACCTCAACTTTTTTCGGCGCAACCTTGGCGATATCTCCCTGAAGGAGAGCGACTTTGTCCTGAAGAATGGCCATGCGCTGTGCGTCTTCGATCTTCTTCCTAGCTTTTTCGGCCTCATCTGGCAGAACACCGAGTTTTTCAAGGATCCAAGCTAATGTATCAAGCAACATTTTTGCAGGCGTAAGAACAAGCTGGAGCGCACCACCCAGAACATTACCGAACACCTCACCGGCGCTGGCGCATTTATTCAGTGTTTCTTTGCTGGATTCCATTGGGGAAAGTAGAGATTTGAACCAGTTAAAGACTTGGCTAACAGCACTGCTTATCGCGTCAAAGATGGGGCTGAATTGCGCAAAGGTCTCACGTAATGGTGCCAGTCTTTCCATGATGCCGGTGAATACACCTGCAAAAAATGCTTTAAGAGGCTCCCAATAACGCCAGATAAGTACTCCGGCAGCGATAAAGGCCGCCGCTATCAGGCCAATCGGACTAAACAGCAGTGACAGCGCTGTACCCAGCATAGATACCGCAGCAGTGACCATGCTCCATATGGCTGGTAAACCTGTCAGGCGAAGGGTGAGCATACCGAGGTTTTTAGTCAGCGCTCCCAGTGCTGCACCTGGTGCAAGAAATGCCCCCATAAGTGCGCCACGGATAGCGGGTATGATGGTTGAAACTCCCTGCATTTTCCCTGCTAATGAGCCGAGAACTGGTCCCCATCCGCGCACGCTTGCCATTGCTGGGCCGGAAGCCGTGCCGAGTGTTCGCAGAGCGGTAATCGTTCCGGCTATGCCTCTGCCCCCTGTCAGCAGGGTAAAACCTAACTGGAGCTTAGCCAGCGGCCCCATCAGCAGGCCGATTGTCAGCGATGTGCCGCCAATGGCGGCAGTCAGAGCCAGAACGCTACCGCCGACAACCAGCAGGGATTGGGCGAGCTTCGGATTTTCCTTCGCCCACTGCGTCATATTCCCCACAACGTCACTCAGTCCCTGAGTTAGGCCGCGAAGCTGATTATCGACGAGATCGTTAATCTGGATGCGGAAGCCTTCCCAAGCGCTGTCCAGATTTTTGAGATCGCCGTCAAGGTTATTCGCCATTATTTTGGCGGCTTTCTGTGCCTCACCTTTGGCATTTTTCAGTTCACCCAGCAGCTTCTGAAGTTCGCCACTACCTGCCGACATGACCAGCGCCTGAAATGATTTGGACGCTTCTTCACCGGCAATATCTTTGAAGAAAGAGAGCTTATCGGTGTCGCCGTATTTGCTGATCTTTTTATAGAGGTCGGTAAGAACTACTTCAGCAGGGCGCATTTTCCCCGTTGCATCAGCGACCTGTACGCCCAATTCTTTAAGGGCATCTTTCGCCCTGCCGGTTGGCGCGGCAAGGCGTGAAAATGTGGCCTGCAAACCCGTACCGGCGATACTACCGCGCAGCCCCACGTTCGCCATCACGCCGATCATGGCTGTTGTCTGTTCAACACTGACGCCAAGGTTGGAAAGACCCGTACCGGCGTATTTCATTGCTTCACCGATATTTTGCAGATCCGTGTTGGTACGGGTGAACGCGCCCGTTAATACGTCACTGACGCGATCCATTTCTTTGGGATCGAGGCGGAACTGAGACAGGATATTTGAGCTGATATCGGCACTTTCGCCTAAATCCATACCACCGGCCAGCGCCATATTGAGCACGCCGGGTAGTGCGGCCTGAATGGCCTGCGGGGTGAAACCGGCCATTGCAAGAAACGCCTGTCCGCTGGCAGCGTCAGTCGTGGTGAACTGTGTTTCTGCGCCCAGCTTTTTGGCCTGTTCACGAAGTGCGGAAAAGTCTACTGAGCTTTTATCTATGCGGGTCAGCGCCTGCACGCGGGACATTTCCCGATCAAACCCAACGGCGGGGGATAAAAAGCGCCCAGCTACATAACCGGCAGCAGTGGCCCCGGCAACGGCCATCGTGCCACCACCGCGAAGTTTGCCCGCTGTTTGCTGCATCTGGTCGTAGCGCGCACGTGCCTGTGTGACAGCGGCAAGCTGTCTCCGCTGCCGCTCCAACGTCTGGTTGTACTGTTCAGTTCGACGTATTGCACTCTGAATGGTGCGATCGCTGCCGACCAGCGAAACGCCGTGGCCGCGTAGTGCTTGTGAGGCGGCGCGCAGCTTCACCATTTCCTGTGTGCGTGCAGAGTTCAGGCGCTCCAGCTTTGCGGCCAGCGCTGCCATATGTGCTTTCTGCTTATCTGTAAGTTGCGTACCCTCCCGTTGTGCTTTATTCAGCCCTTCAAGTGTTCGGCTGGCGTCGTCAATTTTGCGGGAGGTCTTTTGCACGCTGTCACGCAGACGGTTGAACGTGCGGGACTGACTGTCCAGATCTTTAATGCTGGACTGCGTCTTTTTGAGGGATTCAGACAAACCGCCCGCACTCTGGCGGGCGGCATTGACCGGGCGGGTAAGTTTATCGATCGCGCTGAACGCGACGCGGATATTAAGGCTTTTCACTGTCACTGGCTCCACTACGGACAGCCGCCCGCTCACGCCAGGCTATGACTTCGCCCAGTTCCATCGTGAAGACTTCAGAGGGCGGCCAGTTGAAAACAACCGCGATATCAGCGACCAGATCGTCGATCAGGTCGAACCGCAGGAGTGTTACTGATTCTCCGTCTCCGCCTCGTTCGATGCTCCAGACCCCGCAGGCGTCAAAAAAGGGACGAGCGCTTCTGACAGGCTGACAAAATCGCGGGTATCCATTTCGTTGATTTCGGTCTGTTTGAGCTGCGGTGACGTGACGCGAGTCAGCAGTACAGCCACAGAGTCCACATCCATGTTCATCACGTTAACCAGCTTCAGCCCGCGCAGTGAGCCAGCCTGTTTGATCGCATCCGTGATCGTTACCTGAGTAATTTTCTCATCGCCGCGAACAACAGGTTTTGCCAACGTAATGGCGTTGTCGTTTTTCTTGCTCATTGTTGAATACTCCGGGCGGCACGGATGTGCCGCCACTCATCAGGTTAATTAGTTACCCATTCCCAGCGCAGACGTGATGCGGTCAGGATAGATATTCTTGCCGTCTTTCTTGTAGATGAAGTTCAGCAGATCAAACTCAAACATCGGCTTGTCGTCGATGGTGAGCTTGTAATAGGTATTCTTCATCGTGTAACTGACGGAGGTGTCTTCTCCTTGCTTACTTTCGCCGCCGTCCATTTCGGTGATACGGCCACGCAGTTCGACTTCAACCAACAAGCTTTCACCATCGGTGTAATATTCACCGGCGAAGCGGAAGCGGGTTTCGTCGATATCGCCGCAGTAGTTAAGCAAAAGTGACTGTACAAGACCGCCAACCACCATCGTGGTATCCAGTGCGCCACTGTCCAGACCGAGATCTACCGCAGCGGAACCAATCATTCCGCCGCCCTGAAAATCTTCAGTCTTACGAGTCAGTTTTGGCAGCGTCACGGAAGAGACTTTGCCAATGCAATTGCTGCCGTTCACAAAGCAGGTGAACAGACGCAGTTTGTGAGGAACTGCCATTTATGCACCTCCCAGCGAAGAGAACGCCGATTCAAAGTATTCATCGGTGAAGGTCTGGTACATCGTCAGATCTTCCATAGGCGGAACCGGCGTATATTTATAGCGAATGCGCACCTGACCCTGACGAAGACCCGTTGTCGGGTTATCCACGATATCAAACCAGCATTCAGCGCCGATGAGCCGTCCCTGCGTCACTAGTGAGCTGAGTTTTCCGCTGATACCGCTGACCACGTCCTTGACGTTAGCTGGGGTAAGTGGTTCATCAATGGCTTCAAACTGCGCTTCCGCGATGCTGTCAGCCAGAATCTGAGCGGTACGGGTATAAACTTCAAAGATGTAATCTTTGGTATCCGTGACGCGGTTTCCCCAGAACCGGAAACCATTACGCTTGATGAGCGTTGTGATCTCCTTATTGTTCAGTTCGTTCGCGTCACTGTCTTCGGCCTGAAGCGACCAGAATACATCTTGGGAAATACCCAGCACGTTCTTGACTGACACGTTGGAAAGCGATTTATGCCAGCCCTGATTGTTGTCAATCAACGCACGCAGCCCGCAGGCATAGGCTGGGGCAGGGAAGGTTTCGTTCTCACCGGTCAGCGGGTTATAGGCGATAAAATCAGGCCAGATAAGCATGAGTTCGCGGTAGGCGAAGGTTGCACGATATGCGGTAGCCTCCGCCATCGTTTTGCAGCCGTAGCAACTGGCATAAACAAACGCGCGAAGGTTCTGTGCAATGACGCACAGCGCGGAGGTCACTTCCTCTGTGTCGTAGCCTGGTGCCGCCAGAATACGCGGACGATAGCCGACCTTCTGTTCAGCCGTCAGAAATGCGTACATGCCGGTATAGCTGCCGTCTTCTGCCGTGCCGCCCATGATGAGCTGCGATTGCGTTTTACCACCTTCCTCTTCCGTAGCTGCTGCCACGCGTACAACTATCACCTTCGGGCTGGTCTGGTCAGCGATGGCTTTAAGCGTTTTGTACAGGGAGCCGGTTTTACCCGCCTTACCCAGCACGTTGTTAACCCGTGTTACTAACACGGGGGTATTCAGGGGAAAGGCTTCCGCATCGGCATCATCCGCCACGGCGACAACGCCAATGACACTGGATTCAATGTCATTGATAGCCGCCACAAGGTCGGTATTCTCTCGGATGCGGGCACCATGAAAGCGAGATTCCGCCATAGTTTCCACCATTACGTTATTGAGTTCGCAGTGATAATCCCCCATGTTTGCCGGGCACTCACGCTATTGTGGGTCTGGCCGGACGCTGACAACAAAAACCGATTTGGTCTCTCCCGCGCGCGTGGGATCCTTCGCCGGAACAAGGGGGGGAATATGACACTTACAGACCTGACAAAATCACTTAACGACGCTGTCAGCAGTTATAACGATTCACTGACTGAGGCGATAAAAAGTCCGGGATTCAGTATCACGATGGGCGGTAAGGTGCTGACGCAGCTTGACGAACGGATCATGTCGTTGTCACTGACGGACAACAGGGGGTTTGATGCCGATCAGCTGTCCATATCCATTGATGACAGTGATGGTATGGTTGCACTGCCGCCGCGCGGGGCTGAGCTTGCCGTATCATTGGGCTGGTTGGGTGAACCGCTGATTTACAAAGGGCTGTACACGGTTGACGAGGTTTCTCACGAAGGCCCGGCAGATACTATCGGCGTTACCGCCCGCAGCGCTGATTTTCGTGAAGAGTTCAACGTTAAGCGCGAAGTCTCATGGCATGACGTGACCGTTGAGCGCGTTGTGTCGGCCATTGCGCACCGCTACGGGCTGAAGGCGCAGATAAGTGAAATGCTCATGGATATTGAGATTGATCACGCCGACCAGACACAGGAAAGCGATATGTCTTTCCTAACCCGCATGGCGGAAATGCTGGGTGCAATAGCCACCGTCAAGAACGGCAGTCTGCTGTTTATTTTGCCGGGTGGTGGTGTTGCCGCTGATGGGAAGACGCTCCCCTCTGCCAGCATTGACCGCACGAGCGGCGATAGGCACCGTTTTCGTATTGCCGATCGGGATGCGTATACCGGCGTTAGGGCTTACTGGCTGGATCTCAATTTTGGTAAAAAGAAAAAGGTCAGTGTTAAGCGCCGTAAGCCTGCAAAGTCCAAAAAAGAGAAGAGCAGCAGCCGTGAGGGCGATTACATGGAGGGTGCAGACGGTAACGTTTATGTCCTGCGCAAGACCTATCAGAATGAGGAAGCGGCAAAGCGTGCAGCGGCGGCAAAGTGGCAACAGCTTCAGCGTGGTGCGGCAGAGTTTTCGATCACTCTGGCGCGTGGCCGCGCTGAGCTTTACCCCGAAATGCATGTTACGGTTAGCGGTTTTAAGGATGAAATAGACAATCAGGACTGGATCATTGCGCGTGCTGAGCACGTCATTGACGACAACGGTTTTACCACCAGACTGGAACTGGAAGCAAAAATACCTGACTGGATAGCGGAAACTGAATAAAATGAAATGGAGTTCAACTCCCACAGGGGAGCCATCATTATGTTCAGATGTCCATTCTGCGGCGCTATGGCCCGCACCCGTACCAGCCGTAAAATAACCGATATGACAATCCGGCAATATCACCAGTGTCAAAATATGGAGTGTAGCCGGTCATTCACCACGCTAAACAGCGTGGAAAGGGAGGTAACGAAACGTGCAGGCACTGCACCGTTACCGCCCGATTTTATCCCCCGCGATGCCTTTCCTAGCTCACACTACGGGAGAGATCAGTTAAATCTAGCGCTTTAAAAGTGGCAGCATAATCCCAACCATCACCAGATATAACCGCATATCACCATAGTTAAACGCCTTACAAGTCATAACGTTATGATTTGTAAGGTTCATTGATAGTTTTTAAAATCCCTCGGCTGTAAGGCTGTACGAGTTCAAGTCTCGTCCCGGGTACCAAGGAAATTCAGTAGAATAATCAAAGCAATAAAGCAGTGTCGTGGCCGCCGAGAGGCGGTTTTTTTGTGTTTAAAATCCGCCTTTCACCATTGTTTCGCCATTGGCTTTCGCCATTAACTGCCGTTACTTCTGCCCACCAACGACCGGAACGACTGCTATTTTTCTGTCATAGCGTGCAGTTTGCGTCGCATTTTTATGACCTGAAATCGCCTGCTTATCACTTAACGTTCCCTCCAGATCTGAAATCCCTTTTGCCTTCAAATCATGGAAGGTGAAGTTAAAGTCTAATTCTGAATATTTCACTGCCGCTGCTTTCTTTGCCTTCATCTAATGTGCATTGAAGCTATCTCGGGTATAACGTGAACCAGATTGCTGGTGGAGCACAAAAATACTCACCACGCCTGAGGATAGAGGCAATTTGCCTGCTAGATCGATTGCAGCTCTTAAGCGGTCGGTCCATGCCTTGATTTGTGATACGGCTGTCTTGCTCTGCTGGATTAGAATTCCTCGGTCTATGAGTTGGCCTTTCTTCATTTCTAATATGTCACCTTGCCGTGCACAGCATAGATAAGCTAACTCCATCGCAACCTTGACAACATCTGGAGCCACACAATAAAGCGCTGCATACTCTTCATCAGTTATATATCTAGTTCGCGCCTGCTCTTTAAAACGTTCATGACGTTAGCCAAGCAGCATAGTTGCTCAGATGGCCATGTTGGGAAGCTGCTACAAAAAGATGAAGGTACTGGCGAAGATTTGCTGATGGCATTGGATGTTCGCAAGAAATGGACCGTTAGGTGCGCAATGATAGAGAACCACAAAGGTTTTTTAATAGCTTTACGTACGTAAAAACGCTGATATTCTGTTAAGAGTGATCAGTTCGTAACACAGCTTACAAAATCAAACTTCGCTTAGGCGGGTTTTTTGATTAATGGAACTTCGGAACGGTTTATTATAGCCAATATCAGAATGAATTTGACAGGGTGTCTGCCAAAGTTCGTAACTAAATTTCTAATGGTTTGAATATATCCTCGATTAAATAATTCCTATTGATGATTCACTATAAAGAATTAAGAGTCTTAT